>Ga0316207_10000580_pt1 | contig 55765 bp, 52 predicted proteins | sample 6weekpyrite_MG_FD_204943 | JGI IMG/M metagenome (GOLD analysis project Ga0316207, IMG submission 204943) | Microbial mat bacterial communities from mineral coupon in-situ incubated in ocean water Damariscotta River, Maine, United States -... | ecosystem: Environmental > Aquatic > Marine >...
CACAACTGACTTGCTAAAACCAATAAACTTTAAATCTACTTCACAATGATGAACGAAGCTTAATCAAATAAACTGAACATTTAAAACCAACCCATTCACTTTCTATTATTATTTTATGGGGTCTAACGCCAGCAATGAGGGGCAAACCGTAGCGGTGTTTAAACTGTGCTAGCGTAGCGATCGGCACAGTTTAAACACCGCGGAGATTTGTCCCTCTCAATTGCTCTTGTTATGTATCAATTTCTCTACTTTGAACATTCACTTCTAATTTTCTTCAGGGCTTTGGATGAGCCATTTAGAGAATATTCAAAATATGTGCTCTGTTGACCATGCCACTGAAGTTCTAAAAGTACTTTATTTGAAGCCGCTATCTTTTCTATAGCCGAGCTATCATTTCTAAAATGTATAAACTTTGCACCCCAATCTTGAGTCAACGACACATTTTCTATTTCATCGTCCCATTTAACTCTTGTGCTAATTAAATTATAACCATCTTTTGTTTCATCATTAGTAAGGTTAGGAGCATTGTTAAACCCAAAATAAACCCACTCATCCTCACCATCACAACCTACTCCCATCCAGGATGAAACATCGCTATATGGAAACGACATCATTTTGGTTGGGGTTGCTCTAGGTGAATTAGCATAAGATGAAGCCTTTCCTGTCATTTTGTCCTTTGAGCTGGATGTACTCCAAGATGGCTTCGGTGGGGGAGCAACCTTTACAGGTTCTGATTTTATTGAGCTTTCAGACAAGTTATTCTGAGACTTGTAACTTGATGCACTAGTTGTTGAGGTTGGAGCCTGATTAGCTGCATAAACAACAAAAATTATAAAAATTAGTACCAACCATGTGAATAATGATGTCTTTTTAGGTGCCTTTGCTCCGCACTTTGGGCAAGTTTTCGCCTTTGTACTTACTTCTTCACCACATTCTTTGCATTTGACCAATGCCATTCATTTACCCCCTTACTATCCTTGATACATAACGCCACAAATAAGCCGCCTGCCGGAGCACCGCGGAGGCAGGTCGGGCGAACGATAAGTGAGCGAACTTAATTTGTTTTGTTAGGCCCAGTTTCACGACCAAGCCAGAAATGAACGAGGTGGGTGACGACACACGAACAATAGAATTTTTAGAAGTCGATATTGCTATCATGCTGGAAGCCCCCGCCGCCCACTACTTTTTATAATGCCTTTAGCTTGGTTTTGCGCTTACCTGCCGTAAGCCACCGAACTTCATTTTCTAAACAATGAAAGAACTCGCGATTAGCCATGAATGAATGCCTGCTCACTTAAGCGAAACCAAAAACCACAGCCCTTAAACGAAGTGCGCACAACCACACTTACTTATAATCTTTGACTCTACCTCGCTAAGTCAACTAGCACAACTGACTTGCTGAAGCCAAAGTGCTTAAATCTATCTAACACTGCTGAACGAAGCTTAACTGAAAAATACTGCTGACTTAAAATTAACCCATTCACTTTCTATTATTTTATTTTTCCGGGGCCTAACGCCAGCAATGAGGGGCAAGCCGTAGCGGTGTGATTTTTGTGCTATTCAAGCACAAAAATTCGCGCCGCGGAGGTTTGTCCCTCTCAATTGCTTTTGTTATGTGTATTTTTTATATGACAACTAAAACCCGAACGTCACACCTAGAGCAATAGCACTAAGATCAAAATCAGACTTGTTAAGATACTGGGTGTATTCCAAATTTAACGAAACAGAATCACTAACACCAAGATTCGCTCCTACCCCGAATGACAGCCCTGATTCACTACTCGAATCCGAACCAAACCCAGATGCAGAAACTGTAGCCTCTGCTCGTGTAAATCCGATTAACCCATATACAGATGAGGACTCATTCAAATTTACGTTTCCTATGCCGTAAACTCCAATAAGTGAATCAATATCAAGCGTCAACTCGGTCCCAAAATACTTTATAGAATCGTCTTGCAACCCTAAGCCGAGCCTACCTTCCATGGAAAATACACTGTTTATATACTTGCCATACTTTCCGACTAGCATAGTTGGCTTTACCTCATCGAACCCATCTTCGTTGTAAGCTCCAGAGGAATATTGAATTCCTGCATACATATCACCTGGTTCAGATGCTATCAAGCTACCACTTGAGAAAATGCTAACCATAGACAACGACAACACAACTACTCTCGTTTTCACTTCTTATTCCTCTTATTGTTTTTGAAGCATATAACTTCGGTTTGTTAAAACTTTTAGCGCCATATACACATAACGTCCGCAATAACCGGCAATTTGAAGCGGTGTGAGGCTTGTGCCATTCGGCACAAACGAACAACGCGGAAAATTGTCCGAGTTAATTGCGCTTGTTAGGTGAATTACTTTCATATTACCTCAAAACCTAATGTGCCAATGCTCGTTTTGAAAGAATAGAAGTTTTGCGGAGGCTTCACCCCTTCATTTGAACAAAAGTATACAGACAGCTCAAAATATTTTTTACTCACAGGAATAGTACGTTCTTTGAGTTTCTTGTATTTTTCTGGGGTGCTATGAAGATAGTGATTATCGTTAATATGTAACACTATTAGCGGAATTGAAAAGCCATCACAGTACGCCATACTTCTATTCGCTATGTAATTCCTGTGTTTTTCCGGATTTCTATAACTTTCTTTTTTCGCTAGCTCGACTCTAGCATTGTCCCATACTCGCTCTATTTTATTATTATCCGAGTATGTAAATACGTAGCCGCTACCATCATTTTTCTTATGTACAGTCAAATGGTCTGACTTAATTGCTAGAGGAGAAAATATGACTTGATTATCAATATCAATAATCTTGGCAAAGGGATGTTTATTGCCATCAACTTCAATGTATAAAACTGATTTCACCACGCCCCCATATTCACCTAACAGTGAGTGGACCTCATTTCTAGATATAGAAACCCTTTCTATATCCGCCTATCTAATTTCTACATATAGAAATTAGCTTTCTATATGTAGAAACTATAAATCACATTAAAGGGGAAGACGGATTAAGACTGCAAAGATAAAACAACCTAGATCGACCCCCGACCATTTAACAGACACGCTAAACACTGCATTACCTGCCTGAAACTGATGTTTAATTATGCGCACATGCACTGCGGTGATGCTAGCCCTTTTGCTGGCTCAAGCTTTATCAACCCTCGCAAACATTAAACTCGCCCCATTACAGTCAATAACAGCCAGTATTTCAAACACCTAGTGTTTCCCTCAACTATATAGATTTTCCTGTTTTTGCCGATATTTATTTAGATAGGTTGAAAAAGAAAAAGTCTGCAAATCAAAAGCTTCAATACTCGTTTGCTGACCTATAGTTATAAAAACGAGGTGCCTTATGAGCTGTAAAGAGATTGTGATCATTGCCGCCAAACGTACGCCCATTGGTGCATTCATGGGCCAGTTTGCAGCAATCAGTGCCACTGAGCTTGGCGCCAGTGCCATTGCTGCTGTGCTTGAGGCTTCTGGACTTAATGTCTCTGAGATTGATGAGGTGTTGATGGGGTGTGTTTTACCTGCCGGACTGGGTCAGGCGCCTGCGCGTCAGGCGGCGCTGCATGCGGATCTACCGATTAGCACTGCTTGCACTACGGTTAACAAAGTCTGTGGCTCGGGCATGAAGACAGTGATGATGGGCCATGATGCGATTCGCGCAGGCAGCACCAGCATCGTGATTGCCGGCGGCATGGAATCAATGAGCAATGCGCCTTATCTGTTACCCAAGGGTCGGCAGGGTTTGCGCTTTGGTCATGGCGAATTGCTTGATCATATGCTGTATGACGGTTTGCAAAATGCATCTGATGGTCAGGCGATGGGTATGTTTGCCGAACGTTGTGTTGAACGGTTTGGTTTTAGCCGTGAACAACAGGATGACTATGCCACTGAGTCGGTGAAGCGTGCGCTGGCTGCCTGCAATGGTGATACTTTTGCTGATGAGATCAGCGCGGTGACGGTTTCGTCACGTCGCGGTGATGAGCTGATTGAAAAAGACGAAACACCCTTCAAGTGTGATACCGATAAGATTTCTAAACTCAGACCGGCCTTCACCAAGGATGGCTCAGTGACTGCGGCTAACTCTTCTTCCATTTCTGACGGCGCTGCGGCGTTATTAATGATGTCTACTACCGAGGCGAAACAACGTGGACTGAAACCACTGGCGCGAATTGTCACCCACACCAGTTTCGCCAGGGCGCCAGAAGACTTCACCATTGCGCCGATTGATGCGATCAAAAACATTTATGCCAAGACCGGTTGGTGTGACAGTGATGTTGATCTGTATGAGATTAACGAGGCCTTTGCCTGCGTCACCATGGCGGCGATGCTTGAGTTGAATATTGATCACGCCAAGGTGAATGTGAATGGTGGTGCCTGTGCCTTGGGGCATCCGATTGGCGCTACAGGTACGCGCATTATTGTGACGCTGTTGAATACCTTGGCGCAACGTAATTTGAGCAAGGGTATTGCTTCGCTTTGCATTGGTGGTGGTGAGGCGACGGCGATTGCGGTTGAGCGGTGTTAATTATATGTAGCCCGGATGTATCGCTATGACATTTAGAAACATGGTTTTATAACCCCTTCCCCCTTTACGGGGGAAGGCTGGGATGGGGGTGTTGTTTTATTCCCCCCCACCCTAACCCTCCCCCTCAAGGGGGGAGGGAATGTATAGAGAAATAGTTAAAGACATGAGGCGTATATGACCGTGATCAAAACAAAAATTGATACCCAGTCGGAAGCGTTCATCGAAAATGCGGCCTTTATGCAGGTGTTTATCAAAGACCTGAAGGAAAAGATTGAAACCGCCCACAATGGTGGTTCGATTCAGGCACGTGACAAACATGTGCAACGCGGCAAGATGCTGGCCCGTGACCGCATCAAGGCGTTGTGTGACCCCGACAGTTTCTTTATGGAGTTTTCTGCCCTGGCGGCGTTTGGCATGTATGAAGGTGGCGTTGCCAGTGCCGGCATCATCACCGGCATTGGCATGGTGCATGGCCAGGAAGTGGTGATCATCGCCAATGACGCTACCATTAAGGGCGGCACCTATTACCCAATGACAGCCAAGAAACATCTGCGTGCCCAGGAGATCGCCGAAGATAATCATCTGCCCTGTATTTATCTGGTGGATTCCGGCGGTGCCTTTTTGCCGATGCAGGATGAGGTGTTTCCTGATCGTGATAATTTTGGCCGCGTGTTTTATAACCAGGCACGTATGTCGGCCAAGGGCATTGCCCAGATTGCGGTGGTAATGGGCTCGTGCACTGCCGGTGGTGCCTATGTACCAGCCATGGCTGATGAGGCGGTGATAGTCAAAAACCAGGGCACCATCTTTTTGGGTGGGCCGCCATTGGTGAAGGCGGCAACCGGCGAGGTGGTGAATGCGGAAGAACTGGGTGGTGGCGAGGTGCACAGCAAGCTGTCGGGCGTGACCGACCATCTTGCCGACAATGACGAGCATGCGCTGCAAATCACTCGTGACATTGTTGCCAATATTAATCATTCAAAGATCGGCAAGATTAAACGCCAGCAGACGGTAGCGCCGCTGTATGCCGCTGAAGAGCTGTACGGCATTATTAATAACGATGCCCGCAAACAGTATGACGTGCGCGAGGTGATTGCGCGGCTGGTTGATGGCTCTGAGCTTCATGAATTTAAACAGCAGTTTGGCACGACACTGGTGTGTGGCTTTGCCCATATTCACGGTTATCCGGTTGGCGTGATCGCAAACAATGGCATTCTGTTTTCTGATTCTGCCTTAAAGGGCAGCCACTTTATTGAGCTGTGTTGTCAGCGCGGCATTCCGTTGTTGTTTCTGCAAAACATCGCCGGTTTTATGATCGGAAAAAAATATGAACACGAAGGTATCGCCAAACATGGTGCCAAGATGGTTGCGGCGGTGGCTTGTGCGGCAGTGCCGAAGTTTACGGTGATTATTGGTGGCTCTTATGGTGCCGGCAACTATGCCATGTGCGGTCGCTCATATAGTCCACGGCAATTGTGGATGTGGCCCAATGCGCGCATTGCGGTGATGGGCGGTGACTCTGCATCGAGTGTGTTAACCAGCGTTAAACAGGACAGCATGGACAGGACTGGCAAAAACTGGAGTGAAAAGGAACGTGCTGCCTATAGCGATGGCATTAAGGCGCAGTTCGACAAGCAAAGCCACCCCTACTACGCCACCGCCCGCTTATGGGATGACGGCATCATCGATCCGGTCGATACCCGTGACGTGATTGGCTTTGGTATTGCTGCAGCAATGAACGCACCGATTGCCAAGACTGACTTTGGTGTCTTCAGGTTCTAACCATGACTAGCTCAATTCGCATTGAAACCGATCTACGTGGCGTTTGCACGATTAGCCTTAATCGCCCTGAAAAACACAACGCCTTTAATTCAGAAATCATTTCCAACCTGCTTGAGACCTTGATGAAGATTGATAACGACGATGCTGTGCGTGTTGTTGTGATTACCGGGGAAGGGGAATCATTTTCCAGCGGTGCTGATCTTGAATGGATGCGCGCCTCGGTCAACTTTGATGAGGCCAGCAATGTTCGTGATGCGAAGCAGCTCTCTGGGCTGATGCGCGTGTTATATGAATTGACAAAACCCACTATCGCCCGCGTTAACGGTTCGGCCTTTGGTGGCGCTTTGGGTTTGATCGCCTGCTGCGATATTGCCGTTGCGATTGATACGGCTGAGTTTGCATTCAGTGAGGCTCGACTTGGCCTTGCCCCGGCAGTGATCTCGCCCTACATTTTGATGTGCATGGGGCCACGTCATGCGCGGCGCTTGTTTTTGACCGCTGAACGTTTTTCCAGTAATGAAGCTTTGGCTTTTGATCTGCTGCATAAGGTTTGCACTGCGAATGAATTAGACCATGAAGTAGAAAAACAGACCGCCATGTTATTAAAGGCCGGGCCTCAAGCGATAAAGGTCTGCAAGGCTTTGGTACCACGCTTGACTAATGAACAGATAGATACTGAGCTAACCGTGTTGATTGCCAAGCTGCGTGCATCTGACGAAGGGCAAGAAGGCTTGTCTGCCTTTTTTGAAAAGCGAAAACCCGACTGGGTAAAGGATTAGTCCATGCAATTGCCAGTGTTCGTTAGAATTGTTGAGGTGAGTCCGCGCGATGGTCTGCAGAATGAAACCACACCCATCGATACCGACACCAAGGTTGAATTTATCAATCGGCTTTCAGAAACCGGGCTTGCTGTAATCGAAGCTACCAGCATGGTTAAACCGGGGCGCATCCCGCAGTTGGCAGATGCTGAAGATGTATATCAAAAAATGGATAAACTTGCCGGTGTTGTTTATCCGGTGTTGGTGCCTAATCGACAGGGCATGGAAAGAGCCCTGGCCATTGGTGCCGATGAAGTCGCCTTATTCATCTCGGCATCTGAACAGTTTAGCCAGGACAATATCAACTGCTCCATCGCCGAATCATTGCAGCGCTTTGAGCCGGTGATTGAATTGGCCCAGGAATATGCCATTCCCATTCGTGCGTATTTATCTTGTGCCTTTGGTCACCCAGATGATGACAGCATCACCGCCGATAAGGTTGCCGACATGGCAGAGCTATTAATCACCATGGGGTGCCGCGAGATCTCACTGGCAGACACCTTTGGCATTTGCACACCAGTACAGACACAACGGATATTAACCGCTGTTGCAGAACGCATCCCAGTTGACCAGATTGCGGTGCACTTTCACGATACGCGCGGCCAGGCCCTGGCCAACATCTTGGCCAGCCTTGAGATGGGTGTGTCGGTGGTTGATGCTTCGGTAGCTGGCCTGGGTGGTTGCCCGTATGCAAAATCTGCCAGTGGCAATGTTGCCACCGAAGATGTGGTCTATATGTTAAATGGGATGAACATTGAAACCGGTGTTGATCTTGATGCGCTGATTGCTGTGGGTAATTTTATTTGCCAAAAGATTGGTCGCGACAATCAGAGCAAGGTTGGCCGACTAGGAGCCAAACCATGAACTTTACCCACTGCAAGGCCTTGATCACTGGTGGCACCTCTGGCCTGGGCCTGGCCGTGGCCAAAAATGTAATCAAGGCTGGAGGTGAAGCCTGTCTGCTTGATATCAATCATGAACAGGGCAAGGCCGTTGTAAATGAACTGGGTAACAGGGCATATTTTATTGAAACCAATGTGACATCAGAGGACGCTGTTGATCAAGCTGTTGCTACTGCAGTAGAACGCATGGGCGAGATTACCCTGGCCGTCAATTGCGCCGGCATTGCCCCCAGCCAGCGTGTATTGGGCCGTGAAGAACTGATAAGCACAGCTGAGTTTGAACGCATCATTCAAATTAATCTTATTGGTACATTTAGTGTTTGCCGTGCCGTGGCCAATGTTATGCAACACAACGATGGCCACGGCAATGACAACGAGCGTGGTGTAATCATCAACACTGCCTCGGTTGCCGCACTGGAAGGTCAGATCGGCCAGGCCGCCTACTCGGCATCCAAGGGTGGTGTGGTCAGCATGGCTTTGCCATTGGCGCGTGAGTTTGCCCGCATTGGTGTGCGGGTGATGACCATTGCGCCGGGCATATTTGAAACACCCATGTTTGATACCTTGCCGGTTGAGGCGCGCGAGGCATTGGCGACCAACACGCCCTTCCCTAACCGCCTGGGTCAGGCGCACGAGTTTGCCCAACTGGTGCAACAGATTTATGAAAACCCCATGCTCAACGGCGAAGTCATTCGATTGGATGGCGCCTTGCGCATGCAACCCAAATAAATCGTCATGAACAAGCCAATCTGGACACCACCACCAGAACGCATCGCTCAGTCTAATCTGAACCGGTTCATTGGCTTTGTTAACCAGCAACACTCAAGCAAGATCAACAACTATGCAGAACTCTATCAATGGTCTATTGATCAACCTGAACAGTTTTGGCCGGACGTGTGGGATTTCTGCGAGATCAACTCCTCAAAACAATGGACCAGTGTTTTAAGAAACGCTGACAAAATGCCCGGTGCAAAATGGTTTGAGGGCGCACGGTTTAATTTTGCACAAAATTTGTTGCCTCGCCGTGATGATAAGACAGCCTTGATTTTCTGGAGTGAAGATCAGGTCAAACGCCGCTTAAGTTATCAACAGCTTTATCAGCAGGTGGCACAACTGGCCAAGGCCATGCGCGATAACGGCATTACAGTTGGCGATAGGGTCGCCGGCTTTATGCCCAACATGCCCGAGGCAATTATCGCTATGCTCGCAACCACCAGCATCGGCGCTATCTGGTCTTCCTGTTCACCTGACTTTGGTGTTAATGGTGCGGTGGAACGCTTTAGCCAGATTGAACCCAAGGTTTTATTTACAGCCAATGGATACAGCTTCAAGGGCAAGAAGCATGACTGTCTTTCTCGTGTTGCAGAAATCAGCCGACGCCTGCCGTCACTTGAAAAGATTATTGTTGTACCCCTGATAAACAAACAGCCGAATATTTCAACATTAGACAACAGCATTTTGTTCGCTGATTTTCTCGCTCCGGAGAGTCAACATGAAATTGAATTTGAGCAGCTGCCGTTTGACCACCCTGTTTACATCCTCTATTCATCTGGCACTACCGGCCTGCCCAAATGTATTGTCCATGGTGCTGGTGGCACACTGTTACAACATTTAAAAGAGTTGGTGTTGCACACCGATCTTAAAGAAGAAGACTGCATCTTTTATTTCACCACCTGTGGCTGGATGATGTGGAACTGGCTGGTTAGCAGCCTTGCCACTGGTGCGACGATTTTACTTTATGACGGCTCGCCGTTTCATCCTCATTCAGAAATTCTGTTTGATTATGCTGAACAAGAGGACATGACTATCTTTGGCAGCAGCGCAAAATATCTTTCTGCTTTGGAAAAAACTGGTGCGACACCAAAACAATCACACAGACTAGCAAATCTTAAAACCATACTCACTACTGGCTCACCTCTGCTGCCTGAGTCTTATGATTATGTTTACCAACAGATCAAAACAGATATTCAGCTTTCATCCATTTCAGGCGGCACCGACATTGTTTCTTGTTTTGCCCTGGGAAATCCTTTGCTACCTGTCTATCGCGGTGAACTTCAATGCCGCGGCCTGGGTATGAAGGTGGCCGTTTATGATCAGGATGGTCATCCTGTAAAAAACCAACAAGGCGAGTTAGTCTGCGAGTCACCCGCCCCTTCCATGCCCGTTTATTTCTGGAATGACCCGAACTACAAACGTTATAAATCCGCCTATTTTGAAAGGTTCGAAAATGTTTGGGCCCATGGTGATTTTGCCGAACTGACCGAACACGACGGCCTGGTCATTTATGGCCGCTCGGATGCAGTGTTAAATCCAGGCGGTGTACGTATTGGCACCGCCGAAATATATCGCCAAGTTGAAAAGCTGCCAGAGGTATTAGAGAGCATTGCCGTTGGCCAGCAGTGGCATGATGATGTGCGTATTATTTTATTTGTAAAATTGCGTGATGACATGATGCTTGATGACGAACTGACTAAGACCATTAAAACCTCTATTCGCAACAACGCCACTCCACGTCATGTTCCGGCAAAAATTATTCAGGTTAGAGACATCCCCAGAACCATCAGCGGAAAAATTGTTGAGCTGGCTGTTCGCAATATTATTCACAACAGACCGGTATTAAACATTGAGGTGCTTGCCAATCCTGAGGCACTTAAGTTATTTCAGGATTTGCCACAGCTAACAGAAGACTAATCAAAAAAACTTACGACCTGAAAAACCGTTATTAAAATCTGCTCAATAAAAAAACGCCCGCCAGCAAATACTGACGGGCGTTATTTCAATCTAATTAAGCCGTGGTGATGGCTTCAAAAATTTGATAACCGGCGATGTAGGTGCCTATCACAGAACCCAGGCCAGTCATGAAAAACACAACGAAAGTATGGGCAACGCGATTGCTCCACCAACCACCTATACTGCTGGCATCATCACGCAGGCGGCTGAAATCACCCACTCTCGGTTTGCGGAAAAAGGTTTCCACCGCCGCCGACACGACCCCGGCTGAAATAGTTGGATTCAACGAAGTCAGTGGTGCCGCGACAAAAGCGCTCAGAATCGTCATTGGGTGAGCCAATGCTATCAACGCACCAAATGCCGCCAAGGTACCGTTGATGACCACCCATTGCTGAACCATACTCCAACCAATGTCACTGCTTTGAGAAAAGCCTATTGCAAAGCCAGTCATGATCACGGCAACGATGATCCATGGCATCAGCTTGAGCAGATTACCCGCCGGTGGAACAGTATTAAGCTGTTCCTGTCTTTGCTCGGGTTGGCTTATATATTTCTCTGAGGCATGATTCATGTAGCTCTGAATACCCTTCAGATGACCAGCACCAACCACGGCTAGAATATTTTTACAGCCAGATTGCTTTGCCTCTTCGATCAGGCGCGAGGCCATAAACTGATCACGTTCATCGACAAGCGGTGTATAAATTTCTGCAGACTGTTCGGCAAACTGATTAAAGGTGGATTCAAGCACATCACCTTCTTTAAGCCGCTCCACCTCTTCTTTCGAAACTGTACGACGGGCAATGACACTGGCCAACAAACCGGCCAGAACTTTTACGCGTTTGAACCACGGCACATTGCGATAAATTCGTTTCATGGTGATGCCGATGTCACGATCTATCAACATCAGCGGCAGACCTTTAGCCTCGGCTGACTCTGCTCCGGCACGCATATCGGCACCGACCTCGATATCAAGCTGATCGGCGATCCGCTTCTGAAATGCGCCTAGTGCCAGGCTCGCCATCACCATTGGCCCCTTGCCGTTTCGCACCACCTGCATGATATCCATTTTGGTGATGGCGTCAGGGTCCATCAAACCATTCAAACGGTTTTCACACAATTCAAGTGCAACAGCATCATAGCGACCGGTGCCAATCAATGACTTTACCGTGTCGGCGCTGCTGCGTGAGACGTGAGCAGTACCGAGGATTGTGATAGAAACCCCGTCATGCTCAAACTGAGCCATTGGCTCATTGCATACAGGCTCCATCACCACATCTAAATCTATTTCTTGCGCAAGCTGCATAACAATCCCCCCCGGGTTTGTTTAATTACTTATCGCCGAAAACGGCGTATAAGTTTTCATGCCTGTTATTGTGTTATCGGCATGTTTTTTTGTTTCAGCTGAATCTCAATGCGCTACCCAGAGGCAATCCTGACACATATGATCAACATATGTAAGCCCGAGCCCGATGATAAGTTTGAATTGCGTCTTATAAAAACAATGGTTTTAAAAACCAAATACCTACAGGAGGGAAATATTTCTTTTTAAAATCAATGGTTAAAAATTTTTTGCCCGACTATGCAGCAACAAAGATGTAAATTATTTATAGGTTATAATTCATCCTTGCTTGAGATAATGGGAAGTTCAAACAATAAATTAGGATAGATAAATGAAGTATAAAAAAAGGGCGGTAGAACCGCCCTTTAATTAACAAGCCACAAACATTAAACGACCAACCGCTCAGCCTCATCGCCGGCAACATCACCCAGGCTATCAGCCTTTGATTGCTTGAGCCAACGCGCATCAAACTCGTTGTGAACATCAAATTGCCGACGACCAATCTCAACCACATCTATTGTTACGCCAGCAAATTCTTTCGGAATAAATGCTTTGGCTTCTAGCTCAGAGGCAGACCGCTTGGTTTTGACGTAAACCAGGAAACAGACCACGCTAGTATCCAATTTACCATCACGCTGTTTTGGACCAATCCCTACACCAATGACACCATCAAAGCTCATCAGCGCAGATCTAGCTAAACCCAAATTATCGTAACATTCAGCGTAACGGCTACTGGTCTCTTCAAATCCTCGTTTATTATTCATAGCCAATATCCTCTTTCTAAATAAAGGGGATAGGCATCATGATCAACAATACAATTGCCAACCAAAGAACTTAGACTAACCCTCGTTGCGCCTAATAGGTGACCCCCATTTAAGCAATATCTAGCGTAGCAAACACAATCACTGCGCGGTATTATCCTTTGGTATACCTATTAACCTTCCAAACTTGGCTTACTACTGTGCTCTTTGAAAAACCGCTCACCTTCGCCGATAAACTAAAACAAGCCAAACAGGCTCAATTCGTCGGCCGAAAAAAAGAACTGCAGTTATTTGAAAAGGCTTTAACAGACAAAAACAGAACCAGCCTGATCCTGAATCTCTATGGCCAGGGAGGGGTCGGAAAAAGTACCTTGCTCGATGCATTTCGCAACCGCGCTGAGGAAAATGGTGCTCGCTTCCTTTATATCGACAGCCCAGACCTCAGCAGCTCTATCGAAATATTCAAATCACAACTTGGCAACATGCTGTCAGTTGCGCCAACCATCAATCCAGACATGGATGACAACAATCTGTTTGAACAGATCAAACAGATTGCTGGACAAACCAACCTTATTATTGCCATCGATACATTTGAAGAGGCTGGTGACATTAACCGCTGGCTCAGAGAGAGCTTTCTGCCCAGGCTACCTGAAAACTGCCTGGTCATTATCTCAGGCCGCCACCCACTTACCGGCCTGTGGCAATCGCAACCAGAATGGCATGACCTGATCCAGCCCATGGCTCTTGATAACTTTGACCACAAGCTAACCAGTCACTACCTACAGCTCAATGGCATTACCAAAAAATCCACCATCGAGCAGATATGGCTGAGCACTGCTGGCTATCCTCTGGCCCTGTCGCTGTCGCTGTCGCTGTCGCTGTCGCTGAGTATAAACCTGACTAGAAAAGATAGTCGCGATGTTAAAGCAATAAATCAAAGTGGCATGGACATAACCACAACTCTGACACAACGCTGGCTACGAGAAATACCAGATACAAATCTACGGCCATTGATTGAGGCTGCCTGCATTATTCGGATTTTTAATCAAAACATACTCGAGGCTATAAGCGGAAAACAGGTCAGCGATGATGATTTTTACAAACTACAAAGCTGTTCATTTATTCGTAAACAAAGAAACGGCTGGTCTGTTCACAGCATTGTCCGCAACGTACTCGAAAAAGAACTATCACAACGCAATCCTAAACAGCATAAAAAGCTACGCATGCGCGCACTCACCAGCCTGGCGCACGCTGCAATAAAAGCCAGTCCAGAACTCGACCGCCCTCTGGCATTGCACGAATTCTTTTATCTTCTTGGCGACAGCCTGGTACGAGCTGCACTCTATGGAGAAACAGATAGCAACGATAAAGCATATCTAGAAAACGCTGATAATGGAGACATTGCCGCGTTGGAACAATACATGCGCGATTGGCGCATTGAGCGTGGCACGCTTGCCAACATCAACATCAAGCTATTCGACAAGAGCAGAAACAAAAATATTCAGCAGCAGATCATCTCAGAACCGAGAGAACCTGAGTTTATTAACATCAAAGAATTAATAACATTATTCCCTGGCGCCATACGCATACTTAGAGATGAGAAGAGCCAGATAAAAGGCTTAACGATAGTCCTACCAATAAACAGGCAAAGTATTAACTACTTGAAATCACAGCCGGTAATGAAAGACTATTTCACGGCCCTGACTGAACAACAAACAAATGAAACCCTAACCCCAGCCGAATACGCCTCTAACTTTTTTGTCAGGCTAATAGATACCCACGACCCGAGCGACAATAAAAGCAGAAGCGCACTATTTAGGGATCTGGCCTCGCTTTTGTTACGACCCGCTCGTTTTATCACCACAACTCCACTAGAGCTATATCAATCGCTACTGAAAAATTTTGGCTTCAACAAACTTGATCTGCCACCACAATATGATTTTGGAGTGGACAGACCATCACCTTTCTTTGAATTGGATTTAAGAGGTGAAAAACTCCGTCAACACCTGGGGAAACTGATACATAAACACATAGGGGAAAGCAACACGGATTTGCCATTAGATACCTTACTTGCCACAATCCCTGTTCAACAACACGCTACACCTCAAGGCCGCTCATCAGAAAAACAACCCAATATTTTATTATCAGCCCTAAGCAATCGAGAACGTGAGGTCGCACTTATCGCTGTTGAGGGCGTGGCAAACTGCATCATTGCCTCACGACTGGAAATAAGCGAAGTCACCATTAAAAAACACATGGGACAAATATTCAAAAAACTCGGGGTACGTAATCGTTCTGAGCTAATTAAACACTTTTGGTCACAAGCGAATTAAAAAATAGCCTAAAATAATTGCCGATAGCCATCTGCGGTGATTACATGCGCCACGATACCAAACTTGTCATCTTCTTCAACTGTATCAAGAAATGTCAGCGTCTCTTTTGCTTCCGCACCGGATTTATATTTGACTTGATAATCAAAAATATAAAACCGTCCACTCAACACAGTATTCACTTCCATTCTTATTTTTCTGAAAGACTCAACATGCCCAAGGTTTGACTCAACATGCTCATAATGACTCCGCCACTCTTCTGCCGAGCGTTTATTTGAATAAAAACCAAGCGCAAGATCAGTACTCTGTTGCTGTCTCGCCTTAAAAAATCCTTCAACCTCTTTTTCAACCACCTCACCAGTTGGTGAGCCAATAGTACACGCTGCCATTAACAACATAATTATGACAATAAATGCCGAGCGAATAGATAGAATAACAGACCTCATTAATACAACCCTTTGATTAGTGGCTCAATATATTTTTCATAATTTTTCCAGCGAGATATGGAACTTTTATAAATTGGCTTTTGCACCTGGTCATGACTTGAAGTTACCACGGCACGATCACTATTATAAAACTCTAGACAGTGCTCATCCCATTCCAGCTCGAGAAACTCAAACATTCGTCGGCTCTCACCTTCCTGATCGGCAACAACATCCTCGTAGTGAACATCAAGAATAGGCAGCGGCAAAGCTTCATGCCAATGTTTCATTACACGCTGATAGTTTTTATAAAATGACACCAGATCATCCATGTCATACAAATATGAATGCACACCGGTGAAGTCATGAAAGAAACAAGACAAACAGGTGTCAATCGGGTTGCGAATACAGTTTATAATCTTTGCATCCGGGAACAGGATGGCAATTAAACCAAGCCGTATAAAATTTCCCGGTAACTTATCTACCACATAACGCTGACCATTAGAAACTTCATCAAGACGTGTTCTGTATTTAATCGCCATCGCTTCAAGATCAGCGGGCAAAAAATTTTCCACTTCTTGTCTGATATTATTATACGGATAACTATCGCCACGATAATCCCGCACCAGATTAACCATGTCACTTAGCTCACCGGCACCATAAACGTCAGAATGTGAAGACAATATCTGTTCGATCAAGGTTGTGCCGGACCTTGGCACACCAACCACAAACACTGGTCGGCCATGGTCGCGCTTTGTGGTTAACTGTTTGCGTTGCATCACCTCTTGTCTGTATCCGTCTATCCAGGCCGAAACCATTGCGTCCGTATCTGCCGCATCATACTTACCCGTTTTTAATGCATTGCCGCGTTTAAAAAAGCCAAAGGCCTTATCATACTCCCCTCTGGCATCACACAATCGACCGAGTTCGAAACAGATATTCACCTCATCTGTTTTTTGCAAGCCTTGCGAACCCAAAAAATGTTCCAGGCGGGATATGACTTTTTTACAGTTATCATTTAAATGACAAAGATAGGAATATAAAACGGCGACCTTTATGTTTTTTGGCTCACTCTCAAACAAGGCGTCGATTTCAGGTAACGCCTTGTCATAATCTTTTTGAATTCTCAACAAACCGATATAAGCCAGTCTCGCACCTATATGATTCGATTGAATCTCAAGCGCCTTTTCAAAATAATTCCTGGCTTGATCCAGCTCAGAAAATTCAATGTGTAAACCACCAACCTTGCACAGCAACTCGACCTGTTTTGGATATTGCTGCAACAGTTTATTAAACACTTCGAAGGCCTGCATATTCCGACCACAACCAACCAGGGCATCGCCATACATACTACTTACTTGTGGTTGGGCAGGCTTTAGGCTCAAGGCCGTTGCAAGGGGTTCAAGCGCTTGATTAAACATCTGCATGGCAACATAAACACGTCCAAGCGCGACGTTTGCCTCAACAAACTTTGGCTTAATTGATAAGGCCTTTAAAAAAGTTTGACAGGCATCCTCTGGTTTACCTTGCGACTCCAGCACCTGCCCCAAACCAAACCACCCCTCTGGCAAACTAGAATCGGCTTGCAGTGATCGACACATTGCCTTTTCAGCCGCAGCCACATTACTCATGCGCCCCTCAACGGTACCCAGCATATACCAGCCGATGGCATCATCAGGATATTTCTCAAGCAATTTTATATAAGCGGCTTTTGCCTCAGGCAGTCTATTCTGGCCAAGCAGTTCCAAGGCCTGCTTTTTTTTCTTGGCCAACTGTTTTTCATGCAAGCCCATTTGTACTTAATCCTTTGTTACCGGTCGCGGTTTGCGCTGATCATCAACGGCAACATAGGTCAGCACGGCTTGTGTTACTTTGATCGGTGATTCCAGACGACTACGCTCTGCGTAAACCTTCACGTCAACCGTCAATGAAGTATTGCCGACGCGACTGACTTCAGCATAGCAACTAATCAGGTCACCAATAAAAACCGGCTGATGAAACTCAAATGAATTGACTGCAACAGTAACCACCCGCCCTTTTGCTCGTCGTGTCGCCACTACAGAACCGGCAATATCCACCTGCGACATAATCCAGCCACCAAAAATATCGCCCGCGGCATTGGCATCAGCCGGCATTGCCACAAGTCGAATGGCCGGCATTTGGCCTTTTAAATCATTTATCTCATCCATTACTTACGTCTCGCGTATATGGCTTCAATTTCCTTTTCATATCGACGCAGAATATTTTCTCGTTTCAGTTTCAGCGTTGGCGTCAGCATGTCATTTTCTACCGACCATGGCTCGTCAATTATTATCATTGACCTTATCTTTGCATAACCGGGAAAGCTACGAATGCATTCAGTTATTACTGTCAACAAAGCATCGTTTGAATATAAGGCATTCGACTCATCCTTGTTCAACACCACCAGGACGGCAAGGCAGGGGCGATTGTCACCAATCACCATCACCTGTTCAAACATCGGGTGAGCGCTGATTGCCATTTCCATATCTGCGGGCGAGACCTTCTCACCATTTGCCAAAACCAATACATCTTTAATACGGCCGGTAATGTAGACGCGACCATCCTCTAGCCGGGCCTTGTCACCGGTGTGTAGCCAACCGTCCGCATCCACCGTTTCGGCAAAGGCTTTTTCATTATTCCAATATCCTTGCATCACGCCAGGACTGCGCACCTGTAATTCGTCATTGGCACCGATACGCACTTCGACATCGGGCAATGGCGGACCGACACTGGCCGGGTCATTGTTCTCGGTTAAATTCACCGCCGCCACCGGACTCAACTCCGTCATGCCGTAGCCTTGCAAAAGGTTTAGCCCAAGCCCGATAAATGCCTTGCCCGCCTCAACCGGCATCGGCGCTCCACCACAGATGGCTATTCGTAACCGTCCGCCCAGCTTGTCCATTATCTTGCCCGCCACCAGTCTTTCCAGCAACGGCCATAGCAGTAATTTGGCCAGCCAGCCAGCCCTGCCCTGCTGATGCAGGAATCGCAGCCAACCGACATCAACCGCAAGATCAAACAGCCGCCGCTTCACCGGGCTATTCAACTGTTCCTGAATCTTGGCAAAAGTGCGCTCATAAATACGTGGCACCGAGATCAACACGGTTGGATGAATGGTTTGCAGGTCTTCAGCCAAGTGCGGAATCGAACGGGCATAGGCAACCCTGGCGCCGGCCATCATCGGCAGGTAATAACCAATGGTTCGTTCCAGGGTATGGGAGAGCGGCAAAAAAGAGAGGAAAACATCATCAGGAAAAATTTCTACCGAACGTAGTCCGGCGTAGGCATTCCATAAAATATTTCGGTGGCTGAGCATCACGCCCTTAGGACGGCCCGTCGTACCGGAAGTATAGACAATCGTAGCCAGGTCATCTGGGCGACTGTCACAAAGCTCAGCAGGCTCGTCAGAATCGCGCAGTAATTTCTGCACATAACGAACCCGCTGATTACCGCAGTCGTTCATGCTCCAGATATGCATACTGTCATTAAGCTGGGCAGCAACGCTTGCCAACTCGCGCCACTGATCAAGCCCTTCAATCAACAGTAAACGGGTATCGGAATCGGCCAGCACATAGGCCACATTTTCGGCCCGGTCATTGGCAAACAGCGGCACCACTACCAGACCAAGCGCCAAAGCGGCTTGCTCAAACACCAGCCACTGTGGCGAATTGTTAGCCATAATGGCAACGCGATCACCCTTTTGCAGGGCCTCTTCCTTTAGTGCCACCTGCCAATGCGAAACCTGCTCAGCCATTTCTGACCAGGTAAGATCAATCCAAAGATTGCTTGGCTTATCAAAAGAGCTATAGGCAATTGCGCCGGGGCTGCGCCTGACTCGCTCCCAAAACAACCCAGGTAAGACTTGCGCTACATCCGGGTTAATCACATCAGACACTGAAAAGCTTCCTTTCTAAATCAGTAAATTACTCCGAGCCAGACCAGCCAGCATCGGCTCTAAAGCGTGAACCGTATTTTTGCTCCAACACCTCAAGTGTCTGGCGCAGTTTGTCCGCACCAGTCTTTTCAATGTAGTTCATTGGACCACCACGGAACGGCGCAAAGCCGGTGCCAAATATAACACCACCATCGAGCAAATCGGCATTATCAACAATACCCTCGCGCAGACAAGCCACCGCTTCATTGAGAAAACGCAGCATCATGCGATCGCTAATATCAGCCGGTGCAGTATACTCCTTGGTATCACCAGCAAATACTTTTTTGCCTTCGGTGTAACGGTAAAAGCCTTCACCGCTCTTGCGCCCCAAACGACCGGCCGCCACCAGTTGCTCAAGACGATTGGGCACGGGCACATCCAGCTGTTGCGACAAGGTACGCGCCACCGCCAGGCAGATATCCAAGCCAACCGTGTCGGCCAACTCAATCGGCCCCATCGGCATACCAAAGTCCAAGGCGGCCTTGTCAATGACCGCCCCCGGCACACCCTCTTCTTCCAAGGTTACCGCCTCAAGCAGATACGGCATCAGCACACGATTGACCAGAAAGCCAGGCGCACTCTTCACCGGCAAGGGCAGGCGATCGATGTGACGACAAAAGGCCGAGGCCTGTTTTACGGCAGTCGCCGACGTCTGGCTGCCGCGGACAATCTCGACCAACTGCATCTTGGCGACTGGATTAAAGAAATGCAGCCCGACCAGGCGACTGGGTTTCTTCAAACACTTGCACAACACCTCCAGCGGAATACTGGAGGTATTGGTGGCCAGCACGGCATCCTTTTTCAGTTGTGGCTCTATTTCTTTATAGAGCGCCTGCTTGGCTTCCACATCTTCAAAAATGGCCTCGATCACCACATCAGCCTTGGGCACACCGCTACCAGCGATATCAGGCATCAACCTGTCCATCGCCGCTTGAATCAAGCGCGGTTGTTTCAAACGTCGTTTAAACAAGGCGTGGGCACGGCTCATGACTCGAGCCAGAGTTTCATGACTGCGATCCTGAATGGTGACAGTCATACCGCGCATGGCACACCAGGCAGCAATATCGCCACCCATCACACCGCCACCGACAACATGCACATGTTTGGCATCGATCTCGTCTTTCTTGCCCAGCGACTTCATCTGCTCTTGCAGGAAGAACACTCGCACCAGGTTCTGGGCCGTATCACCCATCACCAAGCGTGCTACCGATGCCGCCTCTTCGCGCATCATGCGACGCGGATCATCCATGTGTTCCTTCCACAAGTCGATCACCGCGTAAGGTGCTGGGTAATGATCCTTGCGCGCCCGCTTCGCCACCTGTTTTTCCAGGTAGCGGGCTAGGAATGGCCGTGCCAGTTTATGATTGGTATAAGCTTTCCAGCCGCTTGCCTTTTTTGTCGCCGGTGATGTCAACACCACATGGCGGGCAGCATCCAACAGACGCCGCGCCGGCACCGCATAATCCACCAAACCAATCTTCTTTGCTGCCCGTGCACTCAGGGCGCGACCACCGAGCATCATGTCCATTGCTGCCGGCGCACCCACCAAAGGCGGGAGGCGCACAGTGCCACCAAAACCGGGATGGATACCTAGATTGACTTCAGGCAGACCCAATTTAGTCTTGGGGTCTTCATCTGCAATACGATAACGACAAGCCAGAGCCAGCTCCATTCCGCCACCAAGACAAAAACCCTGAATCAAGGCCACGGTTGGCATACCCAGTGCGGCAAGCCGATCCAACACCGCCTGGCCACGGCCAATCAGTGCCTCGGCATCAGATTGCCCACCCAGGGTGGTAAATTCCTTGATATCTGCGCCGGCGATAAAACCACTGGACTTGCCTGACAAAATCACCAGCCCCTGAGGCCGATCTTGTTTCAGATGATTGAGAATCTCATACAGCTCTTCCAGCACTTCAGCTGACAAGGTGTTGGCAGCCGAATCTGCCTTGTCGATATAGAGCCAGGCGATGTCATGATCATCACGTTCCAGGCGCCAATTTTTATATTGTTGTTCTGTCATGACCTTACCCTCTTTCTACAGCCATGGCGCCGCCCTGGCCACCACCGATACACAAACTGGCCATGCCACGTTTGCTCTTGGTTCGCTCCAATACATGCAACAGATGCAAAACAATCCGCGCGCCACTGGCCCCGACAGGGTGGCCGATACTAACACCGCCGCCATCGACATTGAGACGACTGCGATCGACTTCACCAATCGCTGCACGTGAACCCAACTCGTCGTTGCAGTAATCTTTATCTTTCCAGGCCTCGATATTGGCCAGCACCTGGGTGGCAAAGGCCTCATTGAGCTCCCAGTAGTCAACACTATCAAGCTTCCAGCGATGGCGCTTCATGATAGGCGTCATGGCATGCACCGGACCCAGACCCATTTGGCTTGGGTCGCAGCCAGCCCATTCACTGTCAACGATGCGGCCCATCACCGGCAGCTGATGTTGTTTAACTGCATCCTCACTGGCCAGAATCAGCAACGCTGCACCATCGGTGACCTGGGCGCTATTACCGGCGGTAACACGACCGAAGTGGCGATCAAACACCGGCCGCAATTTGGCCAGATTGGTTATGCTGCTGTCACGACGCAGGCCAGTATCTTGCAGATAGTGATTACCACGAGTGTCGTAGACGGCCTCGACTTCATCCAGCCAGCCCTCATCCTGGGCCTTAGCGAGACGATGGTGACTGTCCACGGCATAGGCATCCATGGTCTCTCTATCGATATTGAATCGGTGCGCCAGGATCTCGGCCGTCTGCCCCATCGACAAACCGACGATCGGATCGCTCAGGCCACGCAGCAGACCGATGATTGGAGCCAAGTGGCCGCCGCGCAACTGGCTTAGCGCCTTTAATTTCTGCCCCATGGTTTTGCATCTGGCCCAATCGGCCAACCAGGCCACCATCTTGTTATTCAACAGCACCGGCGCATGGCTCATGGCTTCGACTCCACCGGCCAACACCAGATTGGAACGCCCCGAGGCGATATTGCCATAGGCGCAATCCAGTGCTTGCAGGCCCGATGCGCAGTTGCGTTGCACCGTCCAGGCCGGCACTGATTTGCCACAGCCGAGCCGTAGCGACAGCATGCGGGCGATATTAGCCTCGTCCGGCCCTGGCATGACACACCCCAGAATCACCTCATCCAAGTGGCCCGGATCGAAACCATGTCGAGCCAGCAAGGGTCGCCCAGCGGCTACCGCCAAGTCAGAGGCCCTGAACAAGCCCGGTTTACCCGCCGCCTTAAAAAAAGGTGTGCGCGCACCATCAACAATAAATACCGGCTTTCCCTTACTCCGTGTCGCCATCTTATGTCTCCTTAGCGTAGTATTTCATACTGTTTAACGTTTTCAGCGTGACGAGAAGCCGTTGGCTGCACGGCGCGTTCCGCAGGAAATGGCCAACCCTTTTCAAGGGACGCAACACAGCAGATGACGGCTTCTCGTTGCGCCCGCTGGGAGACCCACACAGACCCCAACCCTGCGTTGCCGCCCTTGAAAAGGACCCTGTCATTCTCTGCGGGCGGTGCCTTGGCTTGAGGTCTGTGTGGGTCTCTGAAATCATTAAACAGCATCAAACACTACGCCTCCAATAATCCGGGCTGAAATCGTCGACCTTGATCACCTCACGCCTTGCGGCAATGGCGGCCCTGACCAGTTCGGCTTCATGGGCTTCGATGACCCCATCAGCCAGGCCCCTTTCAACCAGTTCGTCTTCTCGCAATTTAGCCAGTTTTCCGCTCTTCACCGCCGAGCGTAGCATGCGCTCAACCGCTTCGGCATCTATCACCTTTTGCAACGCCGCTTCCAAACGCCCCAGCGCTTCGTCCTCACCACTGGGCACAAAGATACCCTGAGTCAGTCGGTCACGCGCTGTCGATGGCGACAACAACAGACTCGCCGCCTTGTGACCCAAACGATCTTCCGGCAGGTGATAGCTCTTACCCCAGGGCATGATCATGAAGCGCAACACACTGGCCAACGGCCGAAACGGCAGGTTGCGCAACAGCCCACGCAGACTCTCTTGCATCTGATACAGGGCGTCATCACAGGCCCATTGCAGCAGTGGCAGATCCTCTTTCGGGCTGCCCTGATCATGAAAACGTTTAAGACTGGCCGAGATCAAGTACAACTGACTCAACATATCCGCCAACCGGCCGGAAAATTTTTCCTTGCGCTTCAGGTCACCACCCAAGCTGAGCATGACCACATCTGCTACCAAAGCAAAGGCAGCACTCATGCGTGTCGCCTGTCGATAATAATAGGCCTCAGGCCCGGACTTGGGCGCCGACTGTAAACGCGCCCCAGTCAATCCCAACCACAGGGTACGGGCGGCATTGCTGGCGGTAAATCCAATATGGCCAAACAGGGCTTTATCGAATTCAATGGCACCACGCTGTTGATCCTTGTCTTGTGCCGCCTCCATCTCTTTCAGAATATAAGGGTGACAACGGATCGCGCCCTGACCAAAGGTGATCATGGTGCGGGTCAGGATATTTGCGCCCTCCACTGTGATGCTGATGGGAATCGATTGATAAACACGGGCGAGAAAGTTGCGCGGCCCCATGCAGATGCCACTGCCGCCCTGCACATCCATGGCGTCGTTGACCACTTTTCTCATTCTTTCAGTCATGTTGTATTTGGCGATGGCCGAGATCACCGACGGCTTTTCATCCAGGTCCACCGCTGCAGCGGTCATCACCCGCGCCGCATCCATCAAATAGGTATTAGCGGCAATGCGCGCCAGCGGTTCTTCCACCCCTTCAAACATGCCAATCGGAGTGTTGAACTGCTTGCGGATACGCGAATAGGCGCCGGTGGCACGCGATGTCAGTTTACCCGCCCCCACGCTTAGCGCTGGTAAAGAAATAGAACGACCAGCGGCGAGACATTCCATCAACATGCGCCAACCCTGGCCTACCTGGGCCTGGCCGCCGATGACCCAATCCATCGGTATAAAAACATCCTTACCCTGGTTGGGACCGTTCATGAAGGCCATGTTCAACGGCGCATGGCGGTTGCCAATGGTAACGCCCTTGGTATCGGTTTTGATCAGGGCACAGGTAATGCCGATGTCCTCCACCTGACCGATCAGATGATCCGGATCATAGAGGCGGAAGGCCAGCCCCAGCACAGTCGCGACCGGCCCCAAAGTGATATAGCGTTTGTCCCAGTTGAGACGTATGCCAAGCACCTCTCTACCTTCAAACTCGCCCATGCAGACCACACCGTTGTCAGGAATCGAAGCGGCATCCGAGCCGGCAGTCGGACCGGTCAAGGCAAAACAGGGCACCTCAAGGCCTTTGGCCAGGCGCGGCAGGTAATAGTCTTTTTGCTCATCGGTGCCGTAGTGCAACAACAGTTCAGCCGGACCGAGCGAGTTAGGTACCATCACCGTCACCGCAGAGGAAACCGAACGGCTGGAGACCTTCATCACCACCGATGAATGGGCCAGAGCGGAAAATTCCAGACCCCCAAACTTCTTAGGGATAATCATGCCAAAAAAGCCATTGTCCTTGATGAACTGCCAGGCCTCGGGTGGCAGATCGCGACGCTCTTCGGTGATATGCCAGTCATCGAGCATCTGACACAGCTCTTCTACCGGACCATCGAGAAAGGCCTGCTCTTCGGCGGATAATTTTGGCAAAACCATGGCATGCAGTTTGTCCCAATCGGGGCGGCCGCTGAATAGATCGCCGTCCCACCACACCGTGCCAGCGTCGAGCGCTTCTTTTTCTGTTTGCGACATGGGTGGCAGGGCCTTGCGCAACAGTGGCAAGACACGATCGCTGATCAGGCCACGACGCAAAATGGAAATATTCAGAGGTACTACAACAATTAGCAATACCAACCAATGCAGGGTCAAGGCCAGCGATGAATAAACATCCAACAAGGTCGCCACCAGCATCAGCCCGACCAGCACCGCACTCCACTGCCACAAGGCAAAGCGGTTATAGGTCATGAACCAGATCGCCACCACCATTACCAAACAAAATAGCATTGCCATAAGCCTTCCTTTCTTCAGCTAATTTTTTCAATTGCAACATCCTGTTGCTCAATCCGCGTGCCATCCGCGGCGTAACATTCACCCTGACCATGACAGACCACGCCATCTTTATCCCAGGGCAACTGGCGATAAAGCTCAACGTCATCAAAACCAAGAATGGGGTATTTAATAATTTCAAAATAGGGCGAGTAATCAAAATCACGCGGCGTATAAAGCCGTGTATTGCGTTTATACAAACGCAAGCCGCCTTCTTCATCGCGGTGGATCACCGGCAAAATTGGATAGTGCACCGCAGCAAAGACCTCGGCGATCATGGTCGAACAAACCGTCTTGGCCTGCTCACCGGCATTGTGCTCAAACAGGGTTGAACGCCAACGCCGCGGCACGATGCCATAGGGAAAGACAAAACGGGCCAGATCCACTAGCTGGCGGATGTCATACACATGCTCAAAATATTTGGCTGCCTCGGCAATCACGTGTTGACCATCGGCATGTGACAGTGCCTTTGGCCGACATATGCGCAGGTGATCATTTTCATAACTCGACAACGGTGAGACCACCGTGCCTTGTCCGAGCAAGGGTTCAATCAGCAGTTGTTCGTTTGGATCACCATCGTAATGACGCAGAATTTCAGCGCGCACTTCAGGGTCTTCAATCTCATCAAGCCGGCCAATGTAGAGCGCCGAGTGAGTCCATGAACTGAGGGTGATGGTTTTGATAAAGCTGCTGATGCGATTACGACCTTCCACCAGCAATACGTCGCAGGGTTTGATCTCGACGGTCAAACGATTGAAATCACAGGGAGGAATATCCCAGTGACCATCCTCCGTATTGAGCCATTTGACCAGTTTATCCACCAGCCACGCCTTCAAACCCATAATAAAATTGCTCTCCCTAGCCTTAGCCGATATTCAAGCGTTCGCCAAACCAATCTAATCCATAGACAACTATCGGATTAGAACAGGAATTCTCTAGCCCGAACACAGTAATACTCAATAGCTACTGCCTCACTGCCTGAAAAAGCTCGCTATAAATAATAGCGACCTCAAACGGCAGTAGAAATCCAGAATACATCCTTGTCAATATTGATGAAGGTCAAGTCAAAGAAATTCCATTGGTAATTCTTCGAAATCATCGTCTTGATCTTCTCTGGGCTCAAATCCAGGCCGCTCGCCAACGGCCTCATTGGCCTTCTTATCGGGCTTAATAACATCGGGCTTAGGTATTTCAATAAATTTCTTATCCAGCTTAATGGCATCAAGCTTAGGCATTTCAATAAGCTTCTTATCAGGGCTAGCATCAGCAGGTTTTTTAGACTCAGACGAGCCTGGCTCACTAACACTCTCTCCATCATCAGTCGCTTCGCCGGTTCCCTCATCCATATCAATATTGACATCACCAGCACCAATCACATTCGTAGGCACATCATCAAAACCACCTTCTTGAGCCTTATCACGATCAGTCAAAGCCTGATCCATGACACCCTCGCCGCGCTCTATCGCTTCGTCAGTCTTTTTATTCATGATGAGGAGTGAGATACGCCGATTAATGGGGTTAAGCGGATCGGCCTTATCAAACAGGGTTGACGATGCCAGCCCAACCACGCGACCAACCTGCTTTTCTGCCACGCCGCCGTCCACCAAGGCACGCCGTGCCGCATTGGCCCGATCGGCAGACAATTCCCAGTTGCTATAACCTTCCCGTCCCGTAAATTGAGAGGCATCGGTATGGCCAGTGAGACTGATGCGGTTGGGCACGTCACGAATAAATTTGGCCAGTTCAAACAGAATATCAACGGTGTAGTACATAAGGTCGGCCTTGCCACTTTCAAACATGGGCCGATTAGCCTTATCGACAATCTGAATACGCATTCCTTCAGGGGTAATATCAATCAATAGTTGATCCTTATACGGTGCCAGCGCATCACTTTCTTCTACTACCTTCTTAAGGTCTGCCATCAGGTCATCGAGCATCTTTTTCTCTTGCTGCTCTTCCTTGTTACGCTTTTGTTCTTCGTCGTCGACCTTTTCTTTAAAATCTTCGTCTTTCTGCTTATCAAAATTCTTATCCGCCATCACATCACTGAGCCTAATCAAACCGGTGCTGGCACCACCCGGACCATTCACGGAACTTGGCGCGGATGTCGGCGCAACACCCTCGGCCATGCTGGGATTTTCGAAATATTGCGAGATCGCTGCCTTCTCTTCCTCAGAAGTACCCGCAACCAGCCACATCAACATAAAGAAAGCCATCATTGCGACAGCGAAATCAGCCATGGCGACCTTCCAGGCACCACCGTGATGACCATGGCCACCATGGCTGACCTTTTTAACAATTATGGGTTGCTTTTTATCGATCACGGCTACGACACCTAGTCGCCGCTATTCTTAACGTGTTCTTCAAGTTCACTAAAACTAGGCCGGATGCTTGAATACATCACCTTACGGCCAAACTCAACCGCCACCTGTGGGTTATAACCGTTCACTGCAGACAACAGGCAAACCTTTATGCATTCATAAAACTTGGCCTCTTCACGAGCAATGTGCCCCATGGCCGTGGCCGTTGGCCCAACAAAGCCATAAGCCATCAAGATCCCCAGAAAGGTACCCACAAGGGCAGCAGCAACATGGTGACCAAGTACAGCCGGGTCACCACCGATAAACGACATGGTAATAACGATACCCAACACCGCGGCCACGATACCGAAACCAGGCAAGGCATCAGAAACCGCGGTAACCGCTTCACCGGGCATTTCGGCCTCTTTATGATGAGCAGCCAACTCCATATCCATCAGGTTTTCCAACTCAAATGGATTCATGCTGCCACCCACCATCAGACGTAAGTAGTCACAGATAAAATCTGTAACGTGATGATCTCCAACAATCTTGGGGTACTTACTGAACAGGGGGCTTTCCGCCGGCTCTTCGATGTCGGCCTCAACCGCCATCATGCCTTCCTTGCGCGTTTTCTGTAGCAGCTCATACATCAGCGACAACAGCTCAAGGTACATAGCCTTATTATACTTTGAGCCTTTCAAGGCCCCTAGCACACCACCGACTACAGCCTTCAACACAGAACCTGGATTGGCGGTGACAAAGGCCCCAAAGGCCGCGCCTCCAATAATTATCAATTCAAACGGCTGCCACAGTGACGCAAGATCACCGTGCGACAATACAAAACCGCCGCCAACACAGACCAAAACAATAATGTATCCAATAATAATCAGCATTTTGAGCTTACCCTGCCCTTCGGTTTATCCTTTACGTCAATTCATATCGACGCCTAACTCATTTCCTTAAACCACAAATTAACTATGATTTTGTTTATTAAAGATTCCATACATAAGGTCGTAATTGACTCAGTGAGGGAATACCTTTCCTAGTGAATACGGACATGGAAGATAGAAAAACACTTGAACAATGGGTGGAATGCCTCAGCGAGCTTGAGTTACCGCTGTTAAAACACTCACTTGAGGACTTAAAGAAAATGGGGGCGTATGAAAACGTCTCCATGGCCAAGCTATCCAATATCGCGCTTACCGATCCGGGCTTAACTCTGGCTATACTACGCGCAGGCTGCGCCATGCCCAGAAGTCGGCTACAAGATGAAATCCATACGGTCGACGCCGCCGCAATAAAACTTGGCGCGGGCAAAATAAGCGAGACTATTGAAGCGATGCCGCTTCTCGAAGACTGCGTTGATGAGGCCACTAAAACGCTCTACATGCAGATTGTCGCCCGCGACTATCATGCCGCCTATCAAGCCTACGGCTTCGCTCGTGAGCGGGTCGACACAGCACCGGAGGAATTATTTACAGCTGCGATGCTGCACGGCATAGGCACCTTGATGCTACTGGTTCATGGCGATGGCATTCTTGCCAATTGCACCTCACTTAATGATCTCGACAAGCAAAAAGAAATCTTCGGCTTCAGTCTTACCCAGCTATCTCATGCACTGGCCGAGCGTTGGCAGCTCTCCAGCTTTATCATCAAGAGCCTTGAAAAACACAATGAGAACGAGCGCATCAACCCACGCCTGTACGAAGTCCAGCTGGCCGGTCAGCTAGCAATAAGTGCGGAAAAGGGCTGGCAAACTGAAGAGATGGAAATTCTAATCGAAAAGGTTGCCGCGCATTTGCACTGCGATATCGAAGAAGCCATATTGGAGGTTCGTGATAATGCCATCCATTCTGCAGATGAAACGGTTTTCTACGGCGTCACCCCCGCTGCCGCAAGTCTGCCTGACCTGGATGAAGATGTTCTCAAAACATTCAGCCCACCAGGCTCAGACCACAATGACGAGATAAGCGCTACGCCAACCACTTCGCCACACAAACAAACTAAAGCTGCACCACCTGCCAGCCTGGCTGCGAGTGACGAGCCATTTTCACCACTCAACCACGCCATCTTTGACCGGGTTCTTCAAGATATAAAATTTCATCTAGCCGGCGAATTCAATCTTGCTGAGTTCATGGGCTTGCTCAAGCGCGGCTTTCAGGATGGCCTAAAGCTCAACCGCGCTTTTTTCGCCATGCTTGAGCCTGACAAAAGAAACCTGGCCTGCAGGTTCATTTTTGGCAACGAGACCGGCCTACGCAACCTGCGTATCCCGGTTAACAATCACAACCTGTTCCAGCGCCTGCTGGAAAAACCACAGGCAATTCGTTGTCGCGAAGAAAACCTGCAAAAAATTATACCCTTGATTCCAAAAGAGTTTTACAAGCTAATCAGCACCAATCAGTTTTTTGTTATGACCATTCGTGCCAAGGGACGACCTATTGGGGTGGTTTATGTTGACCGTTATGGCAATGATTATGGCCTTGACCAGGTCGACTATGAAAAACTTTGTCAATTATGTCTATTACTCTCTAAAGGTTTTGAACGTTTAGGCAGATAGTCTATTAGAGCCGACAAATATAAATAAGGTATTATTCTCTAGCTCGAGGATCATATTTTCAGCTACCTGCCAGGCAGGCCTGTAAAACAAGGAAATATCATGGCGCTTGAAGATCGCAGACACGAACGCACCCAGCTCAACTATGAAGACACCAATGACTGTTTTCACCTTGAAGTCTATGACCGGCGCTACGTCCTAAATCGCATCCATGACATCTCCATATCCGGCACCGGCATCCAGATTCCCAATGAAATAGAACCCGGAACCCCCGTCAAACTGGTACTCCGCAGTGGTAGTCACAGCGTCAGTGTTAATGGCACAACCGTTTGGAGTAATCCTATCCCACTAGGTAAGGAACCGCTGACACCGCAACAGTCTACCTTCCGCACAGGTGTTCAATTTGATCCCCGCGATCGCAATTGCTCTCTATTTTTCATGGCCTTACGCGATTTTATCGCTGATCGTAAAAAATCCGCTGACTAATCATCAAGAAAACTCATCACTTCATCACGGCGTTTAATGGTGTCGGAATAACCCAGGGCAATCAGCTCACGGCAAAAGGCCTTTTCAAATAACAAATAGCTCAACAGGCTGGTGCCATCTTTGTTCAAGGCACCCAGACCACGAAGGAAATAACGTACCGTTCTGGGCAGGTGATGGGCATATTGCTGAGCGATTTTACTGATATCGCGACTAGGAGAGATCGACAGCACCTCAATCGGCTTAAGCGAAACCGTACCATCATTGATATATTTCTTTGGCACCAGCTCCAGGGTGCGATTAATACGCTGCAGGCGCTCCAGGTCCATTTCCATACTATCGAGAAAAATACTGTTCATTGCATGACCGCCTATCTGCGCCAGTGATGGATATTCAGTGGTTTTTTCACGACAGTAATCTTCATCATCGGCACCGCGCACACCAATCACCACCACCTTGCTCGCCCCCAGATGCAAGGCTGGGCTAATCGGTGCAATCTGACGCATGGAACCATCACCAAAGTATTCACGGTTAATTCTGACGGCTTCAAAAAAGAAGGGAATCGCCGATGAGGCCATTAAGTGCTCAATACCAATCTCGGTCGGACACCCCACCCTGATCACCCGGTCCCAGGCTTCAATCTGTTCGGCAGATTGATAAAAAGTCACCGACTGCCCCGAGCTATATCCTGAGGCGGTAATGCTCAAGGCATGCAAATGTCCAGCTTCGATGGCACCACTAATTTGCTCAAATGGCATATAACGCCTAAGCAGGTGTTCTAACGGTTGCCGGTCAAACAATGCCGACGGATTGTATTTTCCCATCCCACCCAGCATCAGGGCCGAAAACCAGTGAGCCCCTGATTTGGCAATACCCAAAAAATCACTGCGAAATACCTTATCAACAGTAAAACTGCCCCAGACTCGCAGCAAACGAGTAACGGCATTCTGAAAATCGGGAGAATAAATTGCCAGGGCGGAGGCATTGATAGCACCTGCCGACGTACCACAAAGAATAGGAAAAGGGTTGGCCGTTTCAGGCGCCCGCATACGGGCAATTGCCTTCAACACCCCGACTTGATAGGCAGCACGAGCACCACCACCCGCCAGTATCAAACCGGTACGGGGCTGCTCTTCTGTTTTGCTTCCTGCTAACCAAGCCATGACGTCTTGTCTGGCCTCCTCATAACTATAGGTTTAATCTACAATTATTTAACGGCAGTTAGGGCTTTTAATTGAAGTAAGCACTTAAACGACTAGCTCGAACAAACTAGTCCTGACGACGACGGCTGATATCCACCACTTTGGCCATTTTATCTTTCTTGGTGCAATTGCCACGTAAGGCATTGGCCAGGCCGGTCTCACCATAAACCGAATCCAGCATCATACTCGACAGGCGAACACAGGCTGAGATGGGGGTCTTTGAGCGCTCACGCTCAACATCGATACGCCATTGCAAACGTTTGAGACGATCAGAATGATTTGTTGTAGCAATCAGCGAGTCAATCATGCGCTGACGATTAAACTCAAAGGCTTCAGGATTGGTTTCGGCCATCTCTTTCCATTTATCAAAATCGAAGGCACGTTTACTAATTTCAGGCATAACAACAACCTCTTTTCGTAAAAAATACATCCCACCCTTGCGGCCAATTATACCGCAAAATCCCCCTACAAACCGCACTATAATTAATCGAAAAACAAGCTGTTACAACTTCTCCCCTCAATTTGGACCGATATGCCAGACAAAAATAAAGTCACAAGCTACCAAATAATCATCCTGCTAAAACAAGACCGCCAGATCCAGATTGGCGCACTAGGCCGGTTCGATTTTGAAGCTGGCTACTATGTTTACTCTGGCAGCGCTAAACGTAACCTGGCGGCCAGGCTGGCGCGCCACTACCGTAAGAATAAACCGCTGCGCTGGCACATCGACTACCTCACCAGCCATCCGGACTCAGAAGTCATCGACAGCCAAACTTTCTCTGCGAATGAGTGCCAACTCAACCAGGCTTGTCCAGGCACTATCCCCGTCCCTGGTTTTGGCTCCTCAGACTGCAAGGCTGGTTGTGGTGCCCACCTCAAATATCTGGGTCAAAAACGTCCCTAGGCCTCCAGATCGTCCAGCACCTCGGCCAGCTGCTTGATCACCTCGTCGATTTGCTCTCGATTGATAATCAGCGGCGGCGCAAACCGCACCACCGTTTCATGTGTCTCTTTGCTGAGTATGCCGCGCACCATCAGGCGTTCACACACCTCACGTGCCGAGACCTGATCAGAATAAAACTCGACCCCAATCAGCAAGCCCCGGCCACGCACCTCTTTGATTAAAGGACTGCCCAGCTGCACCAATGCAGCTATGAAATAATCGCCCATTTCAGCGGCAGCCTCGACCAAACCTTCTTCCTCAAGCACCCGCAAACCTTCCAGCGCCACCGCTGACGAAAGCGGATTGCCACCAAAGGTGCTGCCATGATCACCAGGCTGAAAAACCTCCATCACCTCACGACTGGCCAGGAACATCGACACCGGCAGCATACCGCCCCCCAGCGCCTTACCCAGGATCAGGCCATCCGGTTTGACGGCATCATGATCGCAGGCCATTAGTGCGCCACAGCGGCCCAGACCGGTCTGGATCTCATCACAGATCAACAAGACATTGTTATCACTGCAGATCTTGGCCACTCGCTTCAGGTAACCGGGCGGTGGCACGATAATGCCGCCCTCACCCTGAATTGGCTCCAGCAAAAAAGCGGCCGTATTGGGCGTGATCGCCGCCTCGAGGGCATCAGTATCACCAAAGGGGATAGAAATGAATCCCGGGGCAAAGGGGCCAAAACCGGCCTGGTATTGTGGCTCGGTCGAAAAGCCAACAATACTGATGGTGCGGCCATGAAAGTTACCATCGCAGACGATGATCTCGGCCTGATCATCGGCCACCCCCTTAACGGTATAGGCCCACTTGCGCGCCGCCTTCAGTGCCGTTTCCACCGCCTCGGCACCGGTATTCATGGGCAAAGCCATCTCCTGACCGGTCATCTGGCAAAGCTTTTCCAGCAGCGGTGCCAGCCTGTCGCTATGAAAGGCACGCGAAACAATCGCCAATTTGCCCGCCTGTTCGGTCAGCGCCTTAACCAGGCGTGGATGACTATGGCCATGACTGACGGCAGAATAGGCACTCATCATATCGAGGTAACGTTTGCCACTATCGTCCCAGACGTAGACGCCCTCGCCCTTTACCAGCACCACCGGCAAGGGATGATAATTAGGTGCACAATACTGTGCCTCAAGCTCAATGATCGGATTCATGCGTTGCTCCACTGATTAGATTTAGCATCTGCAGCACCAGCTGCAAGGTGCGTTGTTCGACATCATTGACCGGGTTGAACTCGGCCACTTCCAGGGCTCTGAACTGGGTGTCTATCTTTAAGCTGGCCAACACGGGCAACAACTCTGCCGCCCGAATCCCACCCACAACGGGCGACCCCACTCCTGGTGCATCGGCAGGATCAAGACCATCAAGATCAATGGAGAGGCCAAAACCAGCGGTTCCCACCCTGGCTATGGTCAGCGCCTCAGCCATGGCCGCCTCAACACCAACTGTGTTCACCTCATCCATGCTCATCACCCGCACTCCCAGCTGCTGCAACAACTCAGCCTCGGGGGCTTCAAAACTGCGCACCCCAAGCAGACAAAGGTTCTCTGGCCGAATCACGGCACCTGCACGCCCCAGCGACCCCTGCCCCAACAGCGCCGCCACCGGCATACCATGCCAGTAACCACTGGGGCTGGACTCTGGAGTATGGGCATCCATATGGGCGTCAATCCAGATCAAGCCCAATGGCCCACCGACTGCCCGACTAACGCCACGCCAGCTACCAATGGCGCAGGAGTGATCACCACTGAGAATAGCGATACGCTGCTCATCGTTTAACAAAACTGCCGCCGCATTGGCCAGCTCGGCCACAAAAGACTCCAGAGCCCCCCGCCCCCCGGTCAGTAGTGGCGTTATAAGCTCGCCCTGCCGGCCAAGGGCAGCCATCACCGCCTCGGGCCCCAAAGCACAGCGCTGATCCGGTGCGCCAATCCCGGATGCCGCGGCAATAATTTTAAGCACTGACTGTTCGTCATCCATATTTATAACCATAGTTTATGAACGCACTCTCATATATATCGACCAAACAGGGCCAACACATTATTCATTAGCTTTTCGTGAACATGACTTCAGAGCCAGTTGAGTAAACAGCAGTGATAGAATCACCGCACCAACCAAGACAACCCAGGGCAGCCGCATGTCGCTAATAGAAAACAAATCGCTCTTTATAGACGGCCCCAGCGGCACACTGGAAAGCCTGGCGGAAAATTTCGACCACAGCGACAACGGCATCATGATTGTCTGCCACCCCCACCCTCAACATGGCGGTAGCATGGATAACAAGGTCGTGCATAGCCTGGCACGTGCCGGTCATGAACTGGGCCTGGCAACGCTGCGTTTTAATTACCGTGGCGTGGGCAAGAGCGAGGGGCAATATGCTGAGGGCATTGGCGAAACCGATGATCTGCTGGCAGTGATGGACTGGCTAGACGACCACTTTCATGGCGTTCCGATCTGGCTGGCAGGTTTCTCATTTGGCGCCTATGTCGCCATGCGCGCCAGCAGCCAGCGCGAAATCAAACAGCTGATCACGGTGGCGCCGGCGGTCAATCTGCTGCGCTTCGAAGGGCTTGAACTACCCACCTGCCCCTGGTTTCTGCTACAGGGCACAGAAGATGAGATTGTGCCATTTGATAAGGTCCAGGAATGGCTTGAGCAGCTTGATACACCACCCGAGACAATCTTTTTTGAAGGGGTTGGCCACTTTTTTCATGGCCAGTTAGTCAAGCTGCGCAACAGCCTGGTCGAGAAATTTTCGAACCAGACTGGTTAAACAAACAGAATCAGGCCGCCAGTAGGCGCACCATATCATTCAGGTTACTGCCGTGCTCAAACAACTGCGTCATCACCTTAATGACCTGCTTGGACTCCAGGCCGAGCTCATCCAACAATTCTTGCGGTAACTCATCATCTAACACTTCACCGGTTTCATACATATCCAGCAACTGATCCGTCAGACGCGCCATATTGACGTAAATACTAGACGCACCACTGTAATCCTGGTTGTGGTGTTCACGAGCCGATTCTACCAATTCATCCGGCAGATTCCAGGCCTCAAGCAGCCAGCTGCCCAATTCGCCATGTGTCACACCCAAATAATCTTTTTCAATCTGCGCAAAATTATCCGAGCCCTGTTCCAGCAACAGTTTATTCAAACCGTCGAACTCTTCACGAAACAGATGGCCCAGCACCAGAAAACCAAAGTCATGTAGCAGCCCTATCAAATAACAGGTCCCCGCACGTGGCCGTCGTTCTTTGGGAATTTCCTTACACAACATCTGCATCAGGCTGGCACTGTAAACGGCATGCTGCCAATAATGATCCAGCCCCAGCGGACCCTGACGAGGAATTTTAAACGGCTTAGCCAGCGCCAGCCCCATGGCCAGGTTCATTACCATGTCAAAGCCCAATACCCGGGAAATGGCATCATGAAGGTTATCCACACCACCCCGATAATTGAAGTAAGGGGAATTGGCATAACGTATCACTTGTGCCGACAGACTAGGGTCCTGCTCAATCAGCCTGGCCAGATCGGCAATCTCGGCACGTGGGTCAGCCCGTAGTTGAAACACACGGGTCGCCATTTCCGGCATTGGCGGCAACTCAGTCGCCTGTTCAACACGCTGGCGAATCTTCGCCCTCAGATCACGACCCCAGGAAAGATTGGCCGCTTCTTCACCCTCTTCTTTAACCCCTTCAACAGGTTGGGCAAAGTCACTCGCCAACAGGGCGTTGGTCTGCAGCATCATAAAATTTTTGCGCGACATCTTGATCAGCCGACTATGGTCACCGGCGACAATATAAACCTCATCAGGCGTCGTCAGGGCAGCATCAATCACCGTGCGCAAACCGTAGGCAATACCAACCGGAGGAATATGGCCAGGCTGACAGTCGGCAAACACTGAAGACAACTGAGTCTGATAGGCAGGGCTCACCTTACGATGCAGCAATTCAGACAAACCATCAAAATCGAGTTTATGCGAGGCGGGGATGACCGCCATCATCAAACCAAAAGTATCACGCATCACCACCGGGTAATACAGCGATCGCGGCGGAATATTTGCCTGAATCGCAGCCTCAAGCGGTGACTCGAAACGAGACACCTCGACCACCGAATAAACAATATGCTTACCATCCAGATACTGCTTAATTGTTTTTGCTATTGCCATGTCGCTTTACTCACCCCAAAAGCAGCGCAACCTTGTGCGCTGTCTTTATTATAGGATCTGGAACTCCATTACCAAATCCGCCCCGAATACTTGACGCTCAACCTATGACTTTTGCATTAAGTTATTCACTAAAGTGATTGATTTTAATTAAAAGCCAACAGGATTGACGACCACAATGAAGATATCTTGAGGGGATAAACAAAAGATTTTCTGCAACAGCGGCCATGGTACTCCATGGCCGCTAAATACAACTTATTACTCAGGCGCTGAACAGACCTGGGCGTACTCTTCGTAACCAGGAGCGGCACCCTGGCCACTACAATGTGGGCAGGCAGGATTTTTTCTCAGCTTGAACTCATTAAAGCTACTGCGCAGGGCATCGTAATAAAGCATCTTGCCTAACAATGGCTCACCCATATTCAACAAGATCTTCAGTGCCTCGGTGGCCTGCAACAGGCCCATTACGCCAGGTAAAATACCCAACACACCGATCTCGGAACACGATGGTGCGGCACTAGCATCAGGTGGATTTGGGAACATGCAGCGATAACAGCCACTGGGATTGTCTGGACTGGCCGGCCAGAACACCGTCAGCTGACCTTCAAAACGATACACCGCACCATGGACATTAGGCTTGCCCATCTTCACACAGGCATCATTGACCAGATAGCGGGTCGGCAGATTATCGGTACCGTCGATGATGACATCATAGGCAGAGAAGATCTCTTCAACGTTGCTGGCATCCAGACGGGTCTCATAACCCACCACCTTTACGTCCGGGTTTAATTGCTCTATGGATTCACGCGCCGAGGCCACCTTGGATGTACCTACACGCGCTTCGGTGTGAATAACCTGACGCTGCAAATTACTGCGATCCACCACGTCCATATCGACCAAACCAATGGTACCCACGCCAGCAGCAGCGAGGTAAAGGGCACATGGTGAACCCAAGCCACCGGCACCAATCAGCAACACCTTGCTATCAAGCAATTTCAACTGACCTTCCTCACCCACTTCGGGCAATAGCAGGTGGCGCGAATAGCGCTCTTTGCCTTCCACACTCAAGCCGCGCGGAATATCGAAATCCAGCCCCTGATTCTTCCAGCGATTAAAACCACCGGCCAGAGAACTAACATTGCTGTAACCAAGCTGGCGTAGCGCCTCGGCGGCAAACAGGGAGCGTACCCCGCCGGCACACATCACGATCAAGGCTTTATCCTTATCAGGCACTGCGTCTTCAATCCGCAATTCCAGATAACCGCGGCCAATCCGCAGGGCTGCAACAGGCGAACCATTGGCGATCTCGTCGGCCTCGCGCACATCCACCAGCAAGGCACCCTCAGTCATCAGCTTGTGGGCCTCATCCGGCTCAAGCTCCGGGATGGCCGACTTGAGCTCGGCCATGCGGCGTTCCATTCCTTTCATCAACACACCCTCTTTAAGGTAATTCTTTAGTATAGCGTCGCGTTATTCTGACAAGTTTAGGCAGCCATGGCTATTCCGCGGCTACGTTGCATCCTGGGCACAACGAAATCCTAGATCAACAAAAGTATGTGTGGGCTTCAAATTAAAACGATATGCGGTACGATAGAAATGGCTGATCACATAATGACCCAGCCCACCCCAGCCACCACCACGGACAACACGTAGTGTCTCGCCAAAATCATCACTCTGATAATCCGAGCCCGGATAAGGCTGATACCAGTCTGCAACCCACTCCATCACGTTACCCCCCATGTCATGCACACCATAGGGCGACACGCCCGTGGGGTAAGAACCTACCGGCGCCACACCATGCTGCCAACCATCACCAGAACCGACATTCAGACGTGACTCATCCCAGTCATTGCCCCAGGGATATTCGCGACCATCATCTCCGCGAGCTGCCTTTTCCCATTCCGCCTCAGTCGGCAGGCGCTTGCCTTTAGCCTTGCAAAAATCGCGCGCATGGAACCAGGTCACACCGGTCACCGGCAGATTATCGAGCTGTTGCTGCTGCTCGACCAGGACATCGAGCAAGGCATCGAACTCCATGCTGGTGGCATCCATATCCAGTTTGAACAAATTGGTCGCCAAGCTGCGCAACCGTTCCAGGTTGGCATAAGCCAAAACCTCACGTGACAGCAGGTAGCCATTCTCTTGCCAACCATTAGGAATAAAATAATTATTGGCGATGACAAACTCACGATACTGCTGGTTACTCACCTCATACTTGTCCAGCCAGAAGGCATTCACCATCTGCCGCTGCTTGGGCGCCTCATCGACATACCAGGGTTTAATCGAGCCATACTCAACCGCCTTGCCATCATCATCGCGCGGCTCCGCCCCCATCAGAAATGGCCCAGCCGGAATATGCACCATATCGTGGTGCTTATTCAGGGGCGGCTCCTCAGCCACAACCGTAGTCGTCAAGGCAAGCGCCAACAACCCTACTAGACCACGCATTCCCGTCACAGCCATTCAATTGCCCTCACCCAAAAAGGGAACATGGTATAGAATTTCCCCCATACCTACCAACTGAGACAGTTTCATGAACAAAACTAAACTCGTCAGCGCCTGTTGCGGCCTTGCACTGCTGGGCGGTTGCGCCAGTTTTCAGCTTGGCAATGACTTCAACCTGGTGCAATTTGCCAACCAGATTGAGCACGGCGTCACCAGCCAAGCCGAGGTAAAGGCCTGGCTAGGTAATCCCCAGAGTCAGGGTGTTGTGGTTGACCGGGATGGCGAGCAACTGCAACGCTGGCTCTATTTTTACAGCAAAGGCACGCTCGGTAACATGGGCAACGCCGGCATCAAGACCCTGGAAGTACAGTTCAATCAAAACGGCATCGTCCGCAGCTACAACTGGGCTGGCCAGTAACATGCCTATGAAGCCAAAAACCAAAGTGATGGCTGCCAGCACCATGCTTGGTTTGACAGTGGGACTTGGCGCACTATTTTTCTATATCGAGGAAAAAAAGTATGAGGCCCTGTACTACCAAACTGAGCTGAAAAAATTACAGCAACAGAACGGTTTCGCCCATCTCATGCAACAACTTGCAGACCAGGGCAATAACACTGCCATCAAGACACTGCACAAATCCAGGCAGGTTCAGGCCTTATCAGCCGAACAGGCCCATCAGCTGATCAATGACTTAAACGCAGGCCGCAAACCATCCCACCCCTTAACTGGCGCTGAAGTAGACGCCATCAAGACCCTGTTCGGCAAATAAGACATGATCAAAAAACTGCAAATCAACGCCCCACATCAGGGGCTGTTCATGATCACTAGCGAGGTCGACCGACTGGTTTCTGACAGCAGTATCCGCGAGGGCCTCTGCAGCCTGTTTGTGCAGCACACCTCGGCCAGCCTAATCATCCAGGAAAATGCCGATCCCTCAGCACGACAGGATCTGGAAAACTGGCTCAACCGCTTGGTACCGGAAAACGACCCCATCTACCGTCATGTAGATGAGGGCCCAGACGACATGCCGGCCCACATCAAATCAATGCTGACCGCTACCAGCCTGAGCATTCCCATCGACCAGGGCCGGTTAGCATTAGGTATTTGGCAAGGGATATATCTATGGGAACATCGCCACCACGGCGGGCGGCGAAACCTGGTGGTTCATATCTCAGAATAGCTGTAGCGATTAAAATCCCAGTATGACCTGGGCGAGCCTTTTGGCCCCAACCAGCCCCGCAACAGCAGCTGTTTACAAATAAACCAGAGCAAGGCACCGTGGCCAACAAATAATACCCGCCGATACCTGTTTGCATATTCAAGCAACTGCTCGACGCAGGCAAGACCACGCTGTTTTGCCTGCCGGTATGACTCGGCATTGGCACAAAACCCTGCCAGCCACATCACTCGATAAATCGCTGACCAAGTCGTCGCTGAAAACCTCGGCGTGGTCAAGTTTGCATATGGCATTTCAAATTCCCGGAACAGGGAATCATTGATATCAACACAATCAACATCAAGCGCCCGGGCCGACTCTATTGAGCGCGGCAGGTGACTGCATATAACAAAATCACACTCTGCCGCCGTTTCCAGCACCTGTTTTGTTGGCGGCAAAGCCAAATCAATACCGGCCTGGTTGTATTCAGCCACCCAGGCACCAAACTGCGAGGATGAGAGCTTGCCACCCTCAGCCATGGCCGGTTTGCCGTGCCTGAGTAAAACAATCTCCATCTTTGGCAGATTACATATTCAACTGCCGTTCGATCACGGCAATATCCTGCAACTCTTCGGTTGAATAAATCGCACTCAAATCAACCGGGTGACGTGGATTACGGTGTGGCATCAAGACCAATTCAGCCATATCAACGTGCAGTTTGTTGGTTTTTTCAATGCCCGTTCCAACCATCTGTTTCAAGGTTTTCGCATAGCTGTAACCACTGCTGGCAAATACCCTGGTGACAAACTTCTTGCGATCTTCACCGTTAAGACTCATCGGGCTGGTTGACAGCTGCTCATTAGAAATGGTGGTGTAGGAGGCCGCCAACGACTCAAGCACGGCGCGGTCACCCAGTGGCGCGGCGGTCAGATCGGCCGGTTCATTGCTGCATGCCAGCAACAGCAAGGTCACAGCTAACACGGCAATACTTTTCATAGACTTTAATATATTCACAGTTACAGCCCCTGACTATTTCGCATCCAGCGATGTATCAGGTTGGCCAGCTCGGCATTACCCTCTTTCTGGGCCACCATCCGCGCCGTCCAGCCATCATCGTTTTCAGCCAACAGATCAGCACCGGCGTCATGAAGGATGTGCAAAGTCGACTCATTACCGCGCTGGGCCGCCCAGTGCAGAGCAGTCCAACCTGACTTGTCGGTATGATTAATATTGGCGCCCTTTTCCAGCAATAGTTTGACGCCATCGTCGTGGCCCTTCATCACTGCCCGCAGCAACGGCGTCCAGCCACTATCATCCTTGGCGTCAATCTCAGCACCGTTATCGATCAACAACTGCATCAACTCCAGATGGCCCTGGCGTGCGGCATGGGTCAAGGCCGTCCAGCCATAACTGTTGCGCTCGTCCACCTTGCTGCCCTGATCCAACATGCTCTGCACCGCCGCGCCATCTTCCTCAACCACCTTTTCCATCAACGGAGTGTTGTTGTCACAGGCCAGCAACAACGCCGACAGCGCCGCCATGACCAAAGCTCTGTTCCAACTTCTCATTGCCTTCCTCAGCTTGATTCACAAAAGGCCTTATTCTAACCTGTATGCCGCCCGCATGCCGAAAGCAATGATGTATAATTTCGCCAGTAATTTTGAGGAGTTGTACCCAGATGGCCGCGTTTAAATGCCCTCACTGCCGTGAAGAAACCCTTTCACTCAAAGACAAATACCGCCTCGGCTGGTGGGCCACACTCACATGCAAGCAGTGTGGCGGCAGGATAGCAGCCTTTCCCTGGGTACTAATGATTATGACCATGCTCTATGTCTGGAATCTGCTGTGGTGGATCGGCATGATAAATTTCAATCACAGCTATCACTACCTTGGTTACATGGCACTTTGCTGGGTGCTGCTTGACCTGTTTAATATCTATTTCATGCCGCTTTGCCGGCTCAAGAAAAAATCCCCTGGCTAAATCGTTATGGCCAAAATTTTAGCGGTCGGCATCGCCACCCTAGACATCATCAACAGCGTCGACGGCTACCCGAGCGAAGATGATGAGGTCCGCGCCGTCAGCCAACGGCAATGCCGCGGCGGCAATGCCACCAACACCCTGACTATACTCAGCCAGCTGGGGCATCAGTGCCACTGGGCCGGAGTGTTGGCAGACGAACCAGACGCCCGCCACATCGAAGCCGATCTTGAAAGACACCAGATCGACACTACTGCCGTATTGCGATTGGCAGAAGGCAAGGTGCCGACCTCCTACATCACTCACAACCTGGCCAACGGCTTGCGCACTATCGTCCACCATCGTAACCTGCCCGAATACCCCTTCAGCCAATTTCAACAAATCGACCTCAGCCAGTTTGACTGGCTGCACTTTGAAGGTCGCAACGTGGCTGAAACCCGACAGATGCTGGCATGGGCCAAACAACAGGCGCCTGATTTACCACGTTCGGTCGAGATCGAAAAACAACGCAACGGCATCGAAGCGCTATTTGAGTTGGCTGATGCGCTGCTGTTTTCCAGGGCCTTTGCTCAAGCTGAGGGACATGAAAATGCACTCTCTTTATTGAATGCCCTACAACCCCAATACGGCAACGCCAAACTGATCTGCGCCTGGGGCGAGTCGGGGGCTTGGGCCTTGGGTGGCGAACAAACGCTGCACAGTCCGGCCTTCCCGCCGTCGCAGCTGGTAGACACCCTGGCGGCGGGCGACACCTTCAACGCCGGCATCATTGACGCTCTGGTTCGCGGTCTCGGTCTCGATGCCGCACTGGAATCGGCCTGTCGTCTGGCCGGGAAAAAATGCGGCTACCAGGGGCTGGATTTCTTGGCTACGGGAAAACGATGAAACCGCTGCAAATAACTCGACTTGACCATCTGGTGCTGACAGTTAGAAATATTGCTGCATCAGCATCTTTTTATGAGTCTGCGCTCGGCATGGAAAAAATCCTGTTTGGCGAAAACCGGGTAGCATTAAAGTTTGGCGATCAAAAGATCAATCTTCATGAGCATGGCAGTGCATTTGAACCCAAGGCAAAACAAACCATACCTGGCAGCGCTGACCTTTGTTTTATCACCCCCATGGAACTTGAGCGGGCCATGACACACATTGAAAAAATGGGCATCGAAATAATTTCTGGGCCAGTTAAGCGCAGCGGCGCAAATGGCCCGATCTTGTCATTCTATTTTAGAGACCCTGACCAGAATCTAATTGAAATCGCTAACGAACACCCAGATGAGGCACAACCATGATAGAAATTTTTGACCGCAAGGGTTTCGACTGCATCGCCAGCGTTGACGCCAACAACTTGCAAAGGGTTGACCTGAATGGTCAGGACCTGAGCAACGCCAATCTGGTGCAGATGGATCTGCGCGGCGCCAACCTGAGCAACTGCAAACTGGTGGGAGCGGATCTGCGGCTGACCAACCTAACTGGGGCCAACCTTAGCGGCGCTGACCTGAGCAACGCCGAAATCATGGCCTGTCAGTTCGACGAGGTAGAAGCAACAAACATTGTTTTGGGCGAACTCAAACTGGATAAAGAGCAGCGCAGCGCACTCAAAGCTGGCGGTGCCGATGTTGGCAGACAGCCACTGGACATCACTATCAAGCAGGCTTGATCTCGCTCCCCAGCAGGCAAGACTCCGGCGCGCAGAGCACCTGATTACGGCCATTGGCCTTGGCATCGTACAAGACCCGATCGGCCTGTCCTATCAGCACGTCAGCTGATTTCGTGTCCAGACTGGTATTGGCCTCAGCCTTGAGTGTCGCCACACCAATGGAAATAGTGATATTAAAAGGCTCAAATTCAGGCACATCAAAAATACGCTCTTCAACACCACGACGAATCCGCTCGGCCACCTCTTCAGCCACTTCGGTAGAGGTGTTGGCCAATAAGGCGCTGAATTCCTCACCGCCATAACGAGATAAGACATCACTACCACGCAACTGGGCACGGATTATCGACGCCACCTCGCGCAACACCAGATCACCGACCTGATGACCGTAGGTATCATTAACCCGTTTGAAAAAATCCACATCCAGCAGCATGCAGGAGAGCGGCTTGCCGGAACGCCCGGCAGCATCCACTTCTTCAGCTATTCGCTGATCGAAAAAGCGGCGATTGTTAATCGCCGTCAGCGTATCAGTCAGGCCCTGACGCTTGAGTCGCTCCAGGTTAATGCCATTTTCAACGCAGATCGCGACAACTGCCGCAAAATGCTCCAGAAAATCGGTACGGACACCACGAACAAACTTGTCCGCATCAAAACTACCAATATTGAGACTGCCGATCAGACGGCCATAACGCACCAACGGCAACAACACCACGCTGGACGGCTTTTTGCGGGCATATTTAAACAAACGGGCATGTTTGCTGGAACGATACCCCCCCAAACTAGGAAACAGTGAGGCCGAGTAGAACTGCTCCATCTCCTCCATGCTTGAGGCAAACATCAGCGACGGCCGTTCTTCGAGCTTGACGCCTTCATCCTTAAGCATGCGTTGCACTTCGTACTCTGGATCAAACAACAGTAGACTGACCTGGTCCCAGCTCACTGCAGATGGATCGGGATTCAACAGGCCATCAAGCAACTCCAGAATGGAGTTCAGGCTGACCAGTTTTAACTCAAGGGCCTGGAAGCGACGTAACTTGCGCTCATTATTGCGCGCCTCTTCCATAAAATCAGTCAGCCGCTGCTTCAGCAGCCGATTCTGGGCATTTTGGTCTCTACTCATACCGGCCTGACGATTAGGAAAGACGCCGTGCGGTTTGGTCGATGACAACATACAAAACCTCGTATCCAACAAAAATTCGTTTCAGCAATGTCATCACGGAAGCTCTGTGTAATTGTTTTTGATCCGTAAAACAACAGCGCTTGACCGCTGCCTTTCTTCTCACCCTGAACACTAATCAGCTGGTAATTTGTTCTTATTATTCAGTTCCAACCCTTGCCTTTGATAACGGTAACCACACAGCTTTCTTTAGCTCTAAATTGGTTACCAGTGAATCAAAACAATGCTATTAGCTGCTTCATTTCACAATCTGACTGCTATGGTTATGACTATGAGGCTGTTACTGAAATATTCAAAGATCATTATTTTTGCCATGCTCGGCTGGTTGCAGGGCTGTTCCAGCCTGCATGTCGACCCAACAGCAGGCAACCGTGTTTTCGCCAACTTCGATAGCGACTCACGACTGAGCCAATACGCCCCCATCATCGCCCCACAACAGAGCCATCTTGAACACAATCGCATTGGCCGTGCCATGGCGCGACGCGGCGATGACGGCAAGGAAGAGATCTACATCGCCACCGACCAGGCAACGTTCTATAGCCGTGAACAGGCGTTTGTCAGCGCGCAAGGCAAGCACTACCGCAACCTTATCTACCGCTTTCACTTTCCCCGTGTGCCCCAGCCCCGGCTGACCGCAGGCAACAATGGTGGCCTGTTCGTCATCCTGACCCTTAACAGCCAGCAACAGCCCGTACTGATTACCACCGTGCATACCTGTGGCTGCTACCTGGCATTTGTGCCAACCAGCTATCTGTCCGCTATGACCTACCCAAAGAATTGGGATGCGGACAGGCAAGCTGTCTACGGCGAAAACCTGCCCGGACGACTCGATTACCCAGCACAACTCGACACCGAGTGGCGCCCAGTCATTCATCTGCGCAGTCACAATCATAGAGTCATGGATATCAGCCTCAGCAGACGAGAGCAGCTGCAAAGCGCCATCGAGCCAACACAGCTAATTCCCATCTCCGCCCTTGAGCAACTGCCACTGGCCGGTGGCTACACCTCGTTTTTCCATCAATCCGGTCGACTCAAGGGCTGTGCGCATAAACCCTGGGAGCGGCTGCTAATGAGCTGGTGGACGCTTGACCTGCACATAGGCAACGACAAACGACTGGGTGACCCGGCTGAGACCGGCACCGTGTTCTATACCAGCCTCAAGCCCTGGGCCAGAGAGGCCTCCAATATGTGGTTCTTCAAAGATTTTCTCGACTACTGGGGCTGGCAACTTTAACGGCAGCAGAGAGACAGCCATCCGCTATAATGCGCCACCATGAGTCTCGATTTAATCCAACCCCTGCTCGACTGGATCAACCAACACCCCGGCTGGGCGGCGCTGTTCGTGTTTCTGGTGGCCTTCAGCGAATCGCTGGCCATTGTCGGCCTGTTCATGCCCGGCGTGGTCTTGATGTTTGGCGTCGGCACCCTGGTGGCACTGGGCAGCATCGACTTCTGGCCCACCTTCTGGCTGGCCGTGGCCGGTGCCATTGCCGGTGATGGCCTGAGTTTTTGGCTCGGCATCCACTACAAAGACCAGCTGCGCGAACTATGGCCCTTTAGCCGCTACCCAAGCCTGTTCGCCAAGGGCGAGAGTTTCTTTCTACGCCACGGTGGCAAGAGTATTTTGTTCGGCCGCTTTGTCGGCCCGGTGCGCCCCATCATCCCCGCCACTGCCGGAATGCTGGGCATGTCGGCGTGGAAGTTCTTTAGCGTCAATGTCATCTCGGCCCTGGCCTGGGCGCCGGCCTACCTACTGCCTGGCATGGTGTTTGGCGCCTCGCTGGGGCTGGCGGCCGAGGTGGCCTCTCGCCTGGCAGCCTTGGTATTGATGCTATTGATATCCATTTGGCTCAGCGTTTGGTTACTAAAGCGCCTGTATCTTTTTCTTGCCCCCAGAGCCGCTGATGCGGCCGATCAACTCATTCACTGGGGCCGCAATCACAAACATCTGGGGCAACTCACCGCTGCCATCGTCGACCCACAACACCCCGAGCTGAAGGGGCTAAGCATCATCGCCATCGGCCTGGCCCTGTTTGCCATTCTTATCTTCAGCCTATTCCAGCATTTCAGTCCCGGCCCATCACTGGCCCGCTTCGACAGCGGTCTCTACCACCTGCTACAGGATCTGCGCACACCCTGGGCCGACCAACTAATGATGCTGATATCACAACTGGGGGATGGCATTGTCCACGTTGTGCTGGTCATCAGCCTGCTGCTGTGGCTGGTGGTAAAACGCCATTATCTGGCCGCCGGCCACTGGCTGGCCGCTGCACTGTTTGCCATGCTGATGACTTGGCTGCTGAAACAGACGGTGCAATTGCCTCGTCCCAATGAGATGTTCGACGGCGCCATGGCCTTTAGTTTTCCCAGCGCCCATGTTGTTTACGCCAGCTGCAGCTTTGGCTTTCTGGCAGTGTTGATTGCCCGGGAACTCAAACCACAGCGGCGCTGGCTCAGTTATGCAACGGCAATGCTGATCATTCTCAGCATCGCCTTTTCACGCCTCTATTTAGGGGCCCACTGGTTCTCGGATGTTGCCGCTGGACTGTTACTCGGCCTATCCTGGGTGATAGTGCTGGGGGTAGCCTATAGCCGCCACCTGACTAGCAACATCAAAGCCACCGGGCTGATGGCCATTCCGGCCTTGGTGCTAGTGTTATTCGGCGGCTGGCACAGCATCAACAGCCATGAACAAAACATGCAGCGCTATGCCCTGCAACAGCACGGCACACAGGTTAATTTTGCCGACTGGCGCGACAGTGGTTGGCAACAGCTGCCCGGCCAGCGCATCGACACACTTGGTAGCCAGGGCCAGCCCCTGAATCTGCAGTGGCTTGGCTCGTTAAACGAATTACAAACCCATCTGCAGCAGCTTGGTTGGCAAACACCCACGCTTCTGACTGCCAGCAATGCACTGCATTGGCTCAATCCTGATGCCGAGCTGACATCAATACCAATACTGCCTCAGGTACACGATGGTCGACACGCCGAATTAACCATGCTGCTTAGCGAACAACAACTAATGCTCAGGCTCTGGCCAAGCAATCACAGCTTAGGCAAAGACAAGTACCCCATCTGGCTCGGCTACGTCAGCAGGCTGAATCGCAAACAACTTGGTTTTATGAACATTCCCGTTCAAGGCAAGGACTTCAACACCCCCATGCAACAATTCAAACCCTTTATCGCCCTGCTCAACTGGCGCCTTCATCAGCGCAACACGACAACACAAACCTGGCATGGCGAGACGCTGCTGCTCTGGTCAGAAAGCAGCGCCGAAAATTAAACAACCAAAGACAGGCATCCCCGCTCACTATTGCAGTGAGCAGATAATAATTAATACCTGAAACCGCTTAATCATGAAGTTGCTTTTGAAACAATTGCAATTGACCTGACATCCAGGCACTTGAAACATTGCTGCGTATAAAACTACTCGACCGGATAAGCCGCATTTATCCACTCAGGCATGCCCGAGTGGCCCACACAGACCAGATTGTTTAAACCCATAATCGACAGATTGGTAAAAACAGTCTGCGCGCGACGCCCCGAGCGACAATATAAATAAACCCTTTTATATGATTTAAGCTCATCGGCATAGGCACCTTCATCACCAAAGGCGATATTTCTCGCACCTGGAACATGCCCCGATGAAAACTCAGTGACTGAGCGGGTATCAACAATTAATTCATCACTGGAAAGTATCTTCCAGGCATCATGCAAATCAAACATGGAAAACTCTTCATGCAGGTATCGTTTTGGATCAAAACTGATACCAATTTCCATGTTTGCAGGTACCGCCTCGTTGATCTTCTTGGGCAGGTCGAGATTAAGATTATTCATAATCTGGACAAACTCTTGTTTGCTTTTGCCGCCACCAAGCCGACGGTTCCAACGCTTCTCCTCGGCGATCGTTGAACTGGTTCTGCCAGTATAATCATGGCCGGGATAAACTAAGGTTTCATCCGGCAAGCTAAACAATTTTTGGGTAATGCTGTCATACAACTGCTCCGCACTGCCCTGCTGAAAATCCGTCCGCCCGCAACCATGAATCAATAATGAGTCACCACTAAAGAGCATGTTATCAACCACATAACTGACACAACCATTGGTATGCCCAGGCGTTGCCAATGCTGTAATTGTATAGGCACCAAATTTTAATATTTCAGCATCCTTAATCGCTACGTCTATGGCCTTAACTTCGGCTGCTTCGCTATAGACGATCTTTGCCCCGGTCTTTTGCCGAATCTGCCCCGCAGCAGTGACATGGTCGGCATGCACATGGGTTTCAAGCACATAAAGCAGCTCAACACCCAGCTCTTTTATCAAAGATAAATCACGTTCCAATTGCTCCTGCACTGGATCAATCAATACTCCCTGCAGGGTTCCTGGATCAACCAGCAGATATGTATATGTCCAGGTATCCCTATCCATTAGCTGGCGCACCACCAAGCTTGGCTTAGCAACATTTAAAACCATCTTTTTTAAGATCCCTTATTCAATTTACTGGATTGATTATACGCCATCACACAAGCACGGCAGACACAGGCTTTACCGCGCAGCTCGACTGGCATATCTTTCAATAATCCTTGTGGTATTGCCAAAACCTTACACCAGCAATCATCAAAGGACTTACCTTGAGTGACAGCACAGCCGTTCAACTCGCCACACAGTGGGCAACGATTTTGACTATCATCATTTATTTGATTCGAATCGGACATTAGCAATCAACACACAGCCGCAGCACTGTTAGCTCTGCCTTATGGAGGCACCGACATCACCCGCCCAGGCCAGTGCATCAAAATATGCCTTATTGATATGCGCCTGCTCAAACTTTTGCATAACCGGCAAATCCCACTGCCCCTGCTCATATGCAATCACAACCGCCAGCACTTCGCCGGCGACACCTTGGCGCTCTAACAAGGCCTGGTTTATTTCATCCGACAAAGACAAAGACTGCAGCAATTCAGCCATCTCCATGTCCAGCAAGGCATCAAGCACCGAAAACAGCCCTGCCACAAAACAGCCCTCTTTATTTGGAAGAGAGCTTGAGCCGGCCAAAAACTCACACATCTTGGCCCGCACTAATGAAGTCACCAATAGTTCATGGGGTTTGTCATTCGCGCCAGACATCGCCAGCACCATGACCATTTCCTTGACGGTCTTTAGCCCAAGGAAAACAACTGCATGATGTAATGACTCAACTTTATTTGGCAATGAAAACATGGCCGAATTGACATAACGCAATAGACGATAACTTAACGATACGTCATGACTGACAGCTTCGCCAAGCACGTCAATATCAATATCTGGATCCTGTAGTTTTGATAACAACTGCATCACTGCCAACTGATTAGCAGGCATACGCTGTCGTTTTAGTACTTTAGGTTTACAGAAAAAATATCCCTGAAAATAATCAAACCCAAGCTCCTTACACAACTCAAATTCTTCCTGGGTCTCAACTTTCTCAGCCAACAACTTAACCTTGAAACCCTTTAACAGCTCAACATGTTCAATAAGCTGGTTACGGTCAAGCGCCATAAGATCGATCTTTATTAAGTCCGCCAGCTCAACCAACTGACGTAGACTTTCATCATAAATAAAGTCATCCAGCGCAATCACATAACCCTCTGCTGACAAACGCTTAATGCCTGCGACCACCTCATCATCTGCGGCAATATCCTCAAGCACCTCAACAACAATCTTATTGCCCGAAAATGGCAGTGGATTATCGCCAATAACAAAACCACGAGTCAGATTAACAAAGGCATAGTGCGGCCCTACAAGTTCATCCAGACCAATCTCGGTTAAAGCGTTAACCAACACCGTATATGTTGCCTGATCACCAAGACCGTCAGGCGCATTCGCCTCATCAGCAGCCCGGTATAAGAGCTCATAGGCATAGACATCAAGCTTACGGTCATAAATTGGTTGTCGAGCTAAATAAAGCTGTGGCATTAACTATGAACCCTATAAATAAAGCAGTATTAATACCATATCGGCGTAAATATCATTTTCAATACATAGGCTCTAATAGAAAAAGGGCGCTTCACGCGCCCTTAAATAAACAAAACTATGTCCATTACAGCAGACACGGCGGAAAATCATTTGAGTTTGCCGACAAACCGCACCTTTTCTATATGCTCACAATAAAGCCTACTCACTCCCTACTATCTATTAAGGTCTCTGTTATTTCAACAAATCATTGATAGATTTACATTGCCATTCTGGGTAGTGCTGTCTGATTAATGCATTTAAATCTTTTTCAAATGCACTGTATTCCTTTTGGGTTTGAACGTGTGCTTGCAAACCTGATTTACCTCGGATCATACCCGCTGCCAACGTGGCATTGGTGTATTTATCAATCACAATAAAACTGCCTGTGCCTTTAATCTTTTCATAGGGATCAAAAGAGATCTTCTGATTCAGGTTTAATTGGCACTGGGCTATTTCGTTTAATTCCAACTGCTTGGCAGGCTGTTGCTCAAGAGTATTAACTTCGACCTTATGATCCACTTGAATAAAGCGTCCAGTGGTCACATTGGTTGCACGCTTGATTAAATAATCCGCCCCGATGTGCATGGGCACTTCATTCATCCATACAAGCATGACTTCCAACTGATCCGCCACTTCAGGAATATCAGAAGATTTAACAATCATGTCACCCCGACTAATATCGACCTCATCCTCCAGCGTCAAGGTAATCGCCATTGGTGCAAATGCCTTTTCAACAACCATTTCGTCTAAGGAAACGGCAGGCTGAATCACCTGTTTTACTTTTGAAGTTTTTAATGAAGGAAGAACGGTAATTTCATCCCCAGTTTTAATCGTGCCGGCAGCAATCGTGCCACAAAAACCTCTGAAATCAAGATTGGGGCGATTAACGTACTGCACAGGGAGTCTAAAGTGTTCTAAATCGGTCGTATCATGCAGAGGTATGGTATCCAGCAATTCCATCAATGGCTTGCCTGTGAACCAAGGCATGTTCTCGCTGGCACTAACAACATTATCCCCTGTCAGGGCAGACACAGGCGTGAAAATTGGATTGGTAATTCCCAACTCTTTTGCAAACTCGGTGTACTCAGCTTTAATTTGATCAAAGCGTTGCTCACTAAAATCCACCAAGTCCATTTTGTTAACGGCCACCACAATGTGCTTGATACCCAACAGGCTGGTAATGTAGCTGTGGCGTCTCGTTTGGGTTTGCACACCATAACGCGCATCAATTAGGATAACCGCCAAATCAGCGGTCGACGCCCCCGTTGCCATATTACGTGTGTATTGCTCATGACCAGGCGTATCGGCAATGATAAATTTACGCTTATCTGTCGCAAAATATCGATATGCAACATCAATGGTAATACCTTGCTCACGTTCAGACTGCAGACCATCCACCAGCAAAGCCAGGTCAACTGTTTCACCTGTTGTCCCATGCTTCTTGGAATCTTTGTTAATTGCCGCCAGCTGATCTTCAAAGATCATTTTACTGTCATGCAATAAACGGCCTATTAAAGTACTTTTACCGTCATCAACACTGCCGCAGGTAATGAAACGCAGCAGCTCTTTGTTTTCATGCTGCTTTAAATAGGCTTCAATATCTGTTTCGAGTAGATTGCTTTGTTCAACTGCCATGGTCTTAAATTCCTTTAGAAGTACCCTTCGATTTTTTTCTTTTCCATTGATCCCGCTTCATCGTGATCAATGAGACGCCCCTGTCTTTCAGACACTTTGGTCAAAAGCATTTCCTGGATAATCTCAGGCAGCGTTTCAGCGTCTGAAGGCACGGCCCCCGTTAATGGGTAGCAGCCGAGGGTTCTAAAGCGGACTTTTTCCATGGTGGCTGTCTTTCGCAGTTCTTCCGGCATACGATCGTCATCGACCATGATTTTGGTGCCTTCGTACTCAACCACAGGGCGTTCTTTGGCGAAATACAGATCAGGAATTGGGATGCTTTCTAAATAGATGTACTGCCAGATATCGAGTTCAGTCCAGTTAGATAGTGGGAAGACACGAATCGACTCGCCTTTCTGGTGTCTGCCGTTGTATATCTCCCACAACTCTGGGCGTTGGTTTTTTGGATCCCAACGGTGATTTTTGTCACGAAAGGAGTAGATCCGCTCTTTCGCACGTGATTTTTCTTCATCACGGCGCGCACCACCAAAAACAGCATCGTATTTTTGGATATCCAGCATATTACGCAAACCTTCAGTTTTCATAATATCGGTATGCATTCCAGAGCCGTGGGTAAAGGGGGAAATGTTAAGCTCTTTACCCTTTGGGTTGATATAAACAATTAACTCCATACCCACATCCTTGGCGCGCTGATCACGGAATTGGATCATTTCCTTGAATTTCCAGGTGGTATCAACATGGACCAGGGGAAACGGTGGTGGGGCAGGATAAAACGCTTTTTGCGCAAGATGCAGCATAACGGAGGAATCCTTACCCACGCTGTAAAGCATTGCCGGATTATCAAACTCTGCGATAACCTCGCGCATTACCTGTATCGATTCTGCTTCCAGCTTCTTAAAATGCGTAAGTCTTTGATTTGTAATGGTCATATTTCCACTCTTTTGGTCCTACCATGAATAATGGACACTATTAATTTATTGAGCTGTGGCTCATATTCATAAGAACCTATCACGGCCAGCAGCCTCGCTCGGCCATAAAACAGCACAATATACTCAAATTATACCTGCTTGGGCATCACTACGATTATACAATTTTCCGTATAAACAAGCTCTACCTGCAAACGGCTAAAAAGACTAAATCTGATTAATGAGCGGATGCAGCATTTGGATAAGCTTTATAATCAACAATGATCACTGCATTTTTCTTTTTGCGCCCTTTTCCGACAAACCTATGTGCATCAGGAAACTTGCGCTAGCGTCGCCGTTGACCAGCATGCCGAAGTGGTGTGCGGCTCAATGCCATTGATACATGTTTATGAGATTCTACACCGAAAACAAAAAATATTACTTCGGCATCAATTTGCATACCAAAATGATGTATGTATGCGTCCTTGATGATGCCGTTAAACATTAGTACATAAAAATATACCGGCTAAGCCCACAGTTTTTTTGAAGTTAGTTGTCGACTATCGTTCCGAATTAGTGGTCCGCCTTGAATGTATGTTTTCCTGGTATTGGCTTGCGGACTTGAGTGAGCAGGCAAGTGCGATCATATAGGTGTTATGCCTTTGCTTGCAAAATATGCCTAGTCTTTAGGGAGTTACACTCATTGCCTATATTTAGAAAGAATAGTAAAATTTTCTTTAAACCTGTAATGGTTTTCCTTTTAACATAAGGGCAGCTAGCGAGAATAGGAATTTCAAATATGGCTTTAGATCAACTCGAGGCATTTTTAAAAAAAATGCAGTCTGAACCCGCACTTAAAAATGAGGTACTTGCTTCATCAACTGCAGATGATGTTGCGCGAATAGCACTAAAGCTTGGTTTTGAGTTTTCAGGTGACGAATTATTGAGAATGTCAGGTAAGAAAGTTGGCAAGGTGACTGTTAAAAAAAACGATCTTCCTGGAGAGTACAATTAAATGCTCTGAATATCTGATTTGTAGTAGCTCAGGCTTGATCGGACAGATACCCGTTTTTAGTCAGTGCCTGTCAGTTTAGATTTGAGCTAGATTTTTCTCCGCCCAAATCGATTTACCATCAAGCAATGTTTCCATCGGCGTTCGCCCACAGCACATTTTTCCTTGATGAGTTCGGTCATTGTTATAGGATTCCATCCAATCGTACCCAAAACACTCTGGCCCAACACCCCGAGGCCCTCGCTTTGAATAGACAAGACAGGTGTTCCATTTAGTTGTGCAAGTTGATGTGGCTGCCTCTCAACCGCGCTTGTATGATCGATTTTAAACTCTTTAGCGAATAAAGTGAGACCCATAACCTTTAGCAGAAGGTTATAGATGCAGTAGCCCGATTAACGCCAGGCACCCGCGATGCGGAGTCCGTTAACAAGCGTGAGGCGCTGCATCTATTCATTGTTTAACTCGGACAGTCGAATGGGTCTCAGAACCCGAATTTAGCAAGGTAGGGTGATTACTACAATG
>Ga0316207_10000581_pt1 | contig 55729 bp, 40 predicted proteins | sample 6weekpyrite_MG_FD_204943 | JGI IMG/M metagenome (GOLD analysis project Ga0316207, IMG submission 204943) | Microbial mat bacterial communities from mineral coupon in-situ incubated in ocean water Damariscotta River, Maine, United States -... | ecosystem: Environmental > Aquatic > Marine >...
GACCAGCGGTATCTAAAAACCCTTACCTGTCATTCAAGTTCAATGGCGGTAATAAAGGCGATACGCTGAAAATTAGCTGGGTCGACAATAAAGGCGGCTCTGAGTCTAAAGAAGCGAAAATTCGTTAAGCATCGTTTTTTGATGTGACATAAAAGGCCGCGTTTTTACGCGGCCTTTTTTATGCGTGACCGCGATACAATGCATTAATAAACATTCAGATATGCTCGCTCTGACACAGCATTGAATATTACCTTCCTGTTCGAGGTAGTGACTGTGATCGGCTTAATCTCGCCCAACATCCATGCTGGGCTCGAATCTATGAAAACGTGCTTTAGCCTTCCCTGGCCCGCACGTTTTCAAAGACGCAGATAACAGTCACCACCCCGGACAGGCAGGTGTGGGTGATGTGTTGCAGCGTCATTGGCGCCGCGCGATACAGGGATGTAAGAGCTAGGCGCCTTTGATGTGGGCGAGACAGGGAGGACGAGCCCACTTAAGCATGCAGCACGTACCCACGACTGGCTTTCACGGATTGTTATCTTACGATAACTTGACTTGTGTTAGTGCGGAATGAATATTAGTTTGCGATTTAACGTATGAAGTAGTAACAATTACAGCTAATAAATAACTGGAACTATGTAATGAATGAATCAGAATTTAATGAGACCGTAGACGATATGCTCATGAGCATTGAGGATGCGGTTGAAGACTGTGGTATTGAGATCGATTTTGAAAATGTCGCAGGTATTCTGACACTGACATTTGAAAATGATACAAAGGTCATTATCAATCGTCAGACGCCAGTACAACAGATATGGGTCGCGGCAAAGTCAGGCGGTTATCATCTGGATTACGATACTGACAGCGATAACTGGATAAGTGATAGTGATAAGGAAGAGCTTTTTGCATTATTGTCCAGGGTTTGTACTGAACAGTCAGGTGAAACCGTTACGCTGGCGCAAAGTGAGTAAGTTAATTAGTCACTTCTATTTACTATTTATTACCGTTATTGCGATCACAATTCCAGGGGTATATGCCATGCCAGAAGAACAAACAATAGAAAAGCTGGATGCCGTTATCATTGAGCCTGCATCGAAGGCGAATGCCAGTATCATCTGGTTACACGGTCTCGGTGCAGACGGGCATGACTTTGAAGCCATCGTGCCACAGCTACGGTTACCGGAATCACTTGCCGTGCGTTTCATTTTTCCACATGCGCCAACGATGCCTGTTACGGTAAATGGCGGTTACGTCATGCGTGCCTGGTATGACATTCTGACAGCTGATATTGATGCTCAGCAGGATGAACAAGGCATACGTAAATCAGCAAGTCAGATTGAGCAACTAATTGAATATGAAAAACAGCAGGGCATTGCGGCGAATAGAATTATACTTGCGGGCTTTTCTCAAGGTGGTGTGATTGCACTACATACCGGTTTGCGTCATCCGCAAACATTAGCCGGTCTTCTGGCATTGTCCTGTTATCTGCCATTGCAGCAAAGTATTAATGCAGAACGTCATGCCAGTAACATGACAACAGAAATCTTCATGGCGCACGGAGACAGTGATTCGATCATTCCATTAACGACGGCGCAACAGTCGCATGAGATGTTAAAGACACTCGGCAACCCTGTATCATGGCATGAATATCCAATGGAGCATGGTGTGTCTGTTGAAGAGATTCAGGATATTGCTGACTGGATTAAACGCGTACTGCAGGCAGAAACCGATTAGTCTTTATTCCACACAAGAATCTGATTATTGACTGGCATCTGTATTGCGTTAATCAATGTTAGCCCGTATTGATTGCCGAGCAAAATCAATTCCGATTTATCTCTTATGCCACTGAGTGGATCACGTGAACGTAGAAAGTTATCGAAGCGTGCATTACTTTCTGCAGTGAAGTGTCCATCTTCGTTGAAAGGCCCATATAGACAAAACACTCCCGATTGTTTTAATACTTTACCAATGCCAGCAAACATTGCATGAACAGCCTGCCATGACATGATGTGTGTGGTGTTAGCACTGAACACGGCATCATAATGTTGTTTAGGCCAGTCATCTTCAAGTACATTGAGTGGTAATGGGCTGCGAACATTGTCTAAGTCTGCATCGTTGATCCATGACGTAATGCCTGCATGATATTCATCAACATCACTAGTTTGCCAATCAAGCTGTGGCATGTGTTCGGCAAAAAACACTGCGTGCTGACCCGTACCACTGCCTATTTCAAGTACAGTGCTTGCATTTGAAAAGTATGGTGCGATGGCATCAAGGATGACCTGCTTGTTTTCTTCACATGCGTCAGAGAAAGGTTTCATAAAAAAATATGCCGGCACAAAATGTACCGGCTAGTGGGAGAGGATCAATGAGATTTAGTTAATGATTTTCCACGCACCATCAGGTTGACGGCAGGCAGTACCATAGGCTGTTTCACGTCTACCTCCAATATCAACTTCGGTGGTGAACTCACGACAGGGTCCTTCGGCTGTTTCAAACGTACGCGTTGGGGTGACCGTATAGTCGCGATTTGTATCAGGGTTGTTCCATGATGTGGGTTGGTTAGTTCGATTCGTTTCCAGCGTGCGTCCCATCTTCAGGCGATCCACATCATCCATCGATCTGCCAATTGAGCCACCGACATAGACACCGGCAATTGTGCCTGCAACTGTTGCGGCAGTACGGCCACTACCTTTGCCAACCTGGGCACCCAGTATGCCGCCAATGACACCGCCAAGTACTCTGCCAGTATCTTCTTTGGTGGTTTGACAGCCCGTGGTAAAGGCCCCCAGTAAAACGACAATGAATAAATAAGTGGGTTTCATTATACTTCTCCCTGAAAAATAAGACGGTTAATACATCTCATTCTGTTATAGATGTAGACATCTGTACAGGCAGAAGTTCACAAAAATAAAGTCTGAATGCAACAACTTCAACTAGTGATGCAGTGACAGCGAAAAGCCCTTAAAGTGGTTATTAACAAGTGGTGACTGTCCTAGAGCACCCTGAAACCAGCCCGAATCATTTTCAGATAGCCATAGCTTTGGCGTGCCAGTGATTTGTTCAAATCGTGTTACGCGTTTTGCTGGTGCCGCACTATCGAGTAGGTAGGTACCATCAACTAAAACGGCCATATGATTGCTAATCTTGCCTGGTCGATTAAAGCGATCAATGCGTACGCGTTTAATGCGATCCGGATGAATGCCTGCATCGATAAGTTCGTAATAAAAACGATGGCTATAGGTGGTGCAATCACCCCGGTAAATGCCATTTTCCTTTGCCAATTCAAGTTGTTCCCGCGTAGGGAAGATATCACGTTTGCCATAGGCATCCATGTCGCTCATGAACACGGTCGTTTGCATAACGTGCTGGTAGATGTGGGTCAGTATGCGCCTCATTGCTATTGCCGAGTAATCTCGTGATACAAAGCTGACATGTTGACGTTGTTGCTGACGCAAATTTTCCTGCCAGATATCGGGTTGAGTACCGCAACGGGCATTGCAGGGTAACAACGAGGCCTTAATATTTGCGAGAGAAATTGGGCTGTTGCAAATAAAAATGATACCAACAGCGTATGTCAGCAGTTTGATTGAATGAAAATTCATTGTTGTACGAAACCAGTTTAACCACGTTATAAAATATTGATCTTATTAGCGTCTTAAACAGTCCAGGACTTGAGCGGCTTTTAATATTAGCCACGCGAAAGCAATATTTGGGTTATAACTGGTTGATTAATAAATATATAATGCTTGATTGGTGAATGAGCCATCGCAGATTGATAATCGTTCATCTCATGAACACTTTATGTTACGTAATGGCGAGCTGTGCAACAGGGGCGGAAGCAAAATAAATAAGCAAGAAATTCTCTAGAAATATTCTGCAACTAATTGATTTATTGAATTGAAATTACAAGATCAGACTTACTATAATTGATTGTAATTTGATCCAGATACTTATATATATGTTATTCTACGCTATCTTTGGGGCGTTCTGCATTGGCAGAAAACAAAACAACAATAACCTTAATTATTATAATGAACAGACACCTAACTCACCTGATCAACGTTGCAATTGCTTCGGTGACATTGCTGCTGCCACTATCGGGTGTATTTGCCGCTGATCCACCTTCTGCCGGGGCCATTAAAGATCCGTTTAAACAGGCGCCATTGCAGGTACCCAAGGGCACTCTGCCTGCGCCCGTAGCACCCGCCGAAAAAGCGGACAAACCACAGCCACCTAAATCTGATAAACGTATTTCGGTGCGCAAATTCAAAATCAGCGGTAATACGCTATTTAAAACAGAACAACTGCTGGATCAAATTCGCGAGCTTGTTGGCAAACAGTTAACTCTCGAAGAGATCTATGCGGCGGCAGATATCCTGACCGATTTTTATCGTTCCAAAGGTTTTAGTCTGGCCAACGTCATTGTCCCTGCACAACGAGTGAGTTTCGGTATTATCGAATTGCAGGTGATTGAAGGCCGTATCAGTAACGTCGCTTTTGCCGGCAATAAAAAATACAGCAACGAATTTCTGAATGATTATCTTGATGAGGAGCGCCTCGGTAAGGCGGTTAGTCTTGATTCACTAGAGCGCGAATTACTGCTACTAAATGATCTGCCTGGCTTGACCTCTCGTGCGGTAATTCGCCCAGGTAAAGAACTGGGTAGTTCTGAAATTTTACTGACATCCAAAGAAAAGCCATACAGTGGTCGTATAACACTGAATAACTTTGGACGTGAAGAAGTTGGTCAGTGGCGTGTTGAAACTGAATTCAGTTTACTTAATCCATTCGGCCTTGGTGATCAGCTCACCTTTGGTATTACCAAGGCAGAAGCTGGTTTACTCGATTTCTTTAATTTTGCCTACAGTTTGCCCGTTGGTTCACAGGGTGCGCGGCTTGGTTTGACCGCTGCATTTATTGATTACGAAGTCGGTGAAGAATTTCGTGTGCTGGATATTAAAGGCCTTAACCGCAGTTATCAGTTGACCTACAGCCACCCCTACAAGCGTAGTCGTAAGCAAAACATCCTTTTGGGTGCGAGCGTCCTGCATAACGAATCACGAACTAGTACGCTGGATGTCACGACAACCAATACTGAGATTTCTTTACTTGAGTTAAGTGTACTTCTGAATCAGGTACATAATGATAACTCGGTAACAACGGCATCTGCTGCCTTTGCGACGAACTTCCGCGAAAACGATGGTGGTGATGATACCGGGCTTGAAACAAAGCTGACGCTTGATATTGCCCACGTTAGACCGCTGATTGATAAATGGAGTCTGTTTGCACGTGCATCAGCAGTGCTGGCAACAGATGAATTACCCGACACACAGAAATTTAGTATCGGTGGCCAGGGTAGTATACGTGGCTTTCCTTCATCTGAGGTTCGTGGTGATGAAGGTATTCAGACCACGCTTGAATTACGTCGTGCCTTTATATTGGGTGAGTCTACTCCCGCGACATTTAAGGCATTTCATGACATCGGTAAGGTATATCGCAAAAAGCCTGCCGGCGAAGAAACCACGGAATCACTTTCCAGTTTTGGGGTTGGTCTTTCTCTGATACCAACGCGTAACTGGTCAGTGGACATGGAATATGTGCTGTCGACGAACAACCATGAAGCCAGTGATGGTGAGGATGTTGGTCGCTACTGGTTTAATACCAGCGTTACATTCTAATAATAATAATTAATAGATCATATAAAAAATATGTTATGTCGCAGAAATTGCGACGTGGCAGTTTATTTTTGGAAAAGTTACACATATGAAGTGAAAAAATTCACATCATTAGTAGCCTGGATCAAAGATAATCAACTGGGGAAAACACCACCACATATAGGATAGTAACGATGTCCAGGAATAGACATGTACTAATTAAGGTCCTACAGCGACCTATTATGACGCTCGCCTGTGCCGCGCCTTCTTTAGCACTCGCCGCCCCTACCGGGGGAGATGTAGTTGCAGGTAGCGCGAGCATATCAAATCCATCTTCTAATACGACGCAGATTGATCAGTCAACGAATCGCGCGATTATTAACTTCCAGACCTTTTCGGTTGGGGCGGATGAGTTTGTTCGCTTTAACCAGCCAGGTACAAATGCTGTTACATTAAATAGAGTCATTGGTGGTGACCCCTCAAGCATTCTGGGCAATATTTCTGCCAATGGACAAATCTTTTTAATTAATCCTCATGGTGTCATCTTTGGTGAAGGCTCCGTACTTGATGTACAGGGTCTGGTCGCCAGTACGCTGGATATCAGCAATGATGATTTCATGGCGGGTCGTTATGAATTTTTCCGTTCGCCCGAGGCGCTTGCCGATAGCAGCGTCATTAACAATGGCGTGATCCGTGCAAGAGAAAATGGTTATGTGGTACTGGCGGGTGACTATGTTGAAAACACCGGTATCATGCAGGCGCAACTCGGCACGGTGGTGCTTGCATCAGGTAACCAGGTAACGCTTGATATCGAGGGTGATGGTCTGGTTAGTTATGCAATTAATGAAGCGACAGTTTCTGAGCTTGCTGGTGTTAGTAACAGTGGTGAGTTATATGCCGATGGCGGTCGCGTTATTCTGACAGCAAAAGTCGCCAATGATCTTGCTGCATCAGCAGTAAATAATGCAGGTGTGATTCGCGCACAGACCATTCATGAACAGGATGGTGAAATTTTTCTACTTGGTAATGGTGCTAGTGCATCGAATACCGGCACAATCGACGCAAGTGATAGCAGTAATCAGGATGCAGGTTTTGTTGAAATCAGTTCTGATACGGGCCTGAATGTTGCAGGTAATGTCAATATTGGTCGTGGTGGTGAACTGCTGATTGACCCTATATCAGTAACAATTGCAGTTGAAGGCGCACCTAATAGTAATTCATCTAATGTTGGTATCGGATTTATTCAGAACCAGTTAAATAATAATACACCAGTGACAATCCAGGCGCGTGATGACCTTTCTATTTCGGCCTCATCAGGCGGCAATATCAATGCATCTGGCTCTGGCTCATTGACATTAGAGATTCTGGCTAACGGTGTTATTGGTAACGATCAGACGGTTGGCGACGGTACAGGTTCAATTAATCTGAACGGTTTCGGTATTAACATTGCAGGCAACCTGACTATGACAGCAGGTTCTATAAGCGGTGATATTACTGGCGTCGGTAGTCTCAGTGCAAATGATGTTAACCTGAATGGCGCAGGCATGTTAACAGGTCGTCCACCACTGACGGGTGCGAGCAGTAACAGCATTTCGATTACTGCTGCCAATAATCTAAATCAGAATATTGCCATTAATCATCAACCAGATGTACAGGGCGCAATAGTTTCTCTGAATGCAAGCAATACCATCAACAGTAATCGTAGTATCAGTGTTAGTGCGAGTTCAAATGCCCGCATTAATCTAAACGGCGGTGATGTCAACCTGGTTGGGAGTAATAACACCGTTGTGTCAGGAAATGGCACAGCAGTACTTCGGGCAACAGGTAATAATGTTAATCTGAATAATGCGACGGTGAATGGTTTAGCAGCTCGCCTGATTGCAGGTTCTTCAGCAGGTATTATTAATGGTGGACAGCCACTAGCGAATAACCCGGTTGGCTCAGTCTCGGCAAATAATATATCTTTGAATGCAACGGGTACTTCTGCATCATCAGGAACAGCATTTGATGCGCGCTTTAGATTGATAGCGACAGGTGATGTTGTGGCATCAAATCTTAGTGCTAATGCAACCCAGTCCACTGCTCGAGGCAGACTGGTATCACAGACAGGCAATGTTACAGTTACTACGGGTCAGGGCGGCAATGGTCTTTCTCTATCTGGCCAGCAGGACGCGCGTTTTCGTGCTGTTGGTTTTAATGCGGTTGATCTCAATACAGTTAATGTCGATGCGGCAAATGGTATTGCGCGCTTGCGCGTAGAAAACCTTGCAGGTGCAGGCAGTAACAATGGCGTTAAATTAAATAATATCAGCGTCACCAGCAGCAACCAGGATGCCCGACTTTTTGTCGGCAGTGATGGCAACCAGCTTCCACCTGCAGATCGCCCACTGGTGTTTGGTCTGGATGATCTCGGCTTCCAGTTTACGGGACCAGTTTCTGCAACGAACGTATCGCTTAGTGGTACTGCAGCACAGACACGCGTGTTCTCGGCAAGTGGTATCGATTTTAATAACTTTTCACAGACAGGTACTACAGCAGCAGCACTAAGTCGCTTGGTCAGCGCTAGTGGTGGTATTTTTGCAGATACGGTTAACTTTAACAGTCAGTTTAATACACGTTTAGTTACTGCAGCACCTGGTAATATTACGCTGTCAAATGTCAACCTTGCAGGTGGTAGTGGCAGTAATGGTGGTGATACCGTATTACGTGTGACGCCATTAACGGATGCGAATACGACAAGTACAGTCACGTTGGACTCAGTCTCTCTATCAAACGCAACCACGTTTTCGCAAATTCTGGTTGGTAGTGATGGCACAACACCACCGGTATCACCAATTGGCTTAGCAAGTGATGCGCGTACCGCTACTACAACGCTGTCAAACAATATTAGTGTCAGTGGTACAACAGATGCCTTCATACGCCTCAACACAGAAGGCAGAACAAATCTGAACTCTGGCGCTGTAACAGTGAACGCACTGGCCGGGGCTGCTGACGTAATAATTGAGTCCGGTTTTACAATTACTCAGGACGCTTTAAATAGTATTAGCGTTAATGCTGGTGGCGGCACATCTGATGATGCCATCGTGACGGTATTGACTGAACGCGGCAATATTGCCATGAATGGTTCGGTTTCGATTAGTGGTGCAGGTTCAAATGGCATGACGTTATTCAATGCAACAAATATTGCAGATGCTACACAGGGCGATGTTGGTAGAGTAACGGTGAGCAATGTCAGTCAGACAGGTGGTGGTAATGATGTCTTAATGACGCTTGATGGTACTGCACGCGTTAGTATTCTCGGCGATACCGTGCTGGATGCATCAGCGGGTGGTGACGCGATTTTTACTGCAACTGGCGCGCGCTTTAACTTAGATAATCCGAATACGTTAACAGTGACTGCTGGTAGAAATACCATGCTAGGTAGTGGCGGTGTTGTACTGGATGCTGATGACGCAGTAGTGTCTATCACATCACCGGGTCAGGTGAACATTGATGGCACCACGAATATCTCGGGTGCTGGTTCGGCAGGTATAACATTGCTAAGTGTTGATGCAGGGTCAGACAGAATTTTATTCAGAAATGCGACACTAACTGGTAATGGCAATGATGTTGATTTGATATTAACTGCTGGTGATACCTTTTTAAGAGGTAATGTTTTACTTGATTCTTCACTAGGTGGTAATGCAAATTTCACTATTTTTAGTTCTGAGCGTATTCAACAGTCTAATGGCGCAGACGTCACATTAAACGCAGGTATGATAGGCAATGCTGACGTGATGTTGTCGGCATCAGAAAACACACCTCTGGCTAACACAAACTCAATCTCTTCACGCGGTGCATTCAACTTGACAGGTATTGATACCACGTTAACATTTACCGCGCCTGGGGCGACGAATGCCATTGTTTTTGATGACATTAATATGAACGCCACGAATAATGCGTCGTTACAATTAATCGGTGGCAATGTTGGCGTCATTGATAATCCTGATTTACCAAACGCCATTATCATTGATGCAGGAAATAATTTAGATGTAGCTATTACCGGCGCTAGTGTTAGAGCAGAAGATATAGAAGTTTCTAATGGTGGAGTTGGAACAACAAGCATTAATCTATCTGCGAGCAGTGATAATGTGCAGATTAATGATTTACTCGTGAATGCAGGTTTTGGCAGTCAAGGTTTAACTTCTGTTAATTTTTTAGCATTCAATGATGTTCAACAGACAGGCGTAACGTTAATAAATGCTAGAGACCTCAATGCCAATATTAACGCGATGAATGGCCAGGTCGCATTAAATGATGTGTTTAATGCTGATGCTGATCTTTCTGCTAGCATAAATATTTCAGCAGCGACAAATATTACCGCAAGTGGGCTTGCCCTCAGTGCAAGTAGTTTTGGCAGCCTGAATGTTGTCGCGGGTGGCGCTGTTAATGCTGGCTTTGTTCAGGTAGGCGGTTTTGGCAACAGCGTACAGAATGTTTTTCTTCGTGGTAATTCATTAAATGTTGGCTCTACGCTTGTGCAGGGGGGAGCCTCGGGTAATGCAAGTGTCGTCTTTAGCGGCACATCAATTAATGCCGGAACTGTAACAGTAATAGGTGGTAATTCAGCAAGTTTTACTGTCGATAACAATCAGGGGTCTGCTGGTACATTGAGTTTCGGCGATATCGATGTCAGTTCAAATACACTTGATGCTGATGTGAATATTCTGGTAACTAATGGTGATTTATCGCTGTCTATCGTTAATGTAACTACAAACTTAACGAATAATTCTGCTGATATTACACTCAATGTGCTAAATGGAAATTTAGCCGCAGGTGGTCTTTTTGCAGATGGTGGTTCTCTCGGTCGCGTTGCGGCAAATGTGAATGGTAATGCGACTATTGGATCCGTTTTTGCTGCAACTGGTGCATCAGGTGGTCGTGCAAGTGTCGATATTCGTTCCAACACTGCTGATTTGACAATCACTGCCCCCATCACCGCACAAACGTTTAATAATGGTCGTGACACGTTAGTTTTCCTTGGTGCAGCCGGAAGCTTGAACGTTATGGGTAATGTCACTGCTACAGGTGGTAGTGTTTCTAATCTAATTGATATCGGTAGTACACAACTCGCGGGTCCACAGTTAGTTAGCGGCGGTGGTTTGTTAACAGCAAACCAGGTCGATATATCATTAGGTACCAGTTCATCTGTGGGCAATACTGGTCTCATTAATACCAATGCACAGTTGGTAAATATCATTGGTAATCCCGGCGATGTGACGATTAACAATACCGCGTTTACTGGTGACGCGACACTCAGTTTGACGGGTGTCTTGAGTAATAGTTTGAACACATTGGATGCAGGTTTTGGTGGTAATGGTTTTGTAGCCACACGTTTCAGTCCAACCAATGTTAATGGCCTTGCCTTAACTGCTGTAGGTAACCTGTCTATTGGTGGTACTGATGGTGGGTTTGGTTTCAATGTTGGCCCAGGTGCTGCGCCAGGTGAAGCAGGCGATGCCTCTTTATTAAATCTTGTTAGTACCAACAACCTTGGTGATGGCGGAGGCTTTACCACACCGAACGCGGTGTATCGTTCTGGTGGTGTGTTGAATGTTGAAGTGAGTGCGCAGACTGATGGCAACCGTTACCTGGTTTTTGAAGCTGACTCGATAAACTTCTCTGGGACTACTGCTGCGCCGGGTCTGCTTGTCGAGATCAATCCATTTACATCAGGTACTGATGTGGTGTTATCTAGTACAGGCACATCAAACTTGGCTGGCGCACAGTATAGCGCGAGTGCCATCACGGCTGCGTTTACCGGCACTACGATAGGGTTTGGTGATGCCGGTAATGTTACCGTGGCGGAGCCTGTACAGTTTGGTGACAAAAATGTTTTGGTACTGGCTGCAGCTAATGTGACGGGGGGAGAAAATATTATTACCACCGGTTTTTCAAACGCTGTTCCCGTTATGGCACCAGCACCAGCGCCTACCCCTGATCCTGTTCCTGTGGACCCTGTGCCTGAGCCAGAACCTGAGCCGATTGTTATGGACTCTGTGCCTGAGCCAGAACCTGAGCCGATTGTTATGGACCCTGTGCCTGAGCCAGAACCTGAGCCGATTGTTATGGAACCTGTGCCTGAGCCAGAACCTGAGCCAATTGTTATGGAACCAGTTCCTGAGCCAGAACCTGAGCCAATTGTTATGGAACCTGTGCCTGAACCAGAACCTGAGCCGATTGTTATGGAACCTGAGGAACCAGTTACAGTTGTTGAAGCGGATGATGCACCTGTTGTTACGGAACCATCAGGCGGAGTAAGCAGTGCAACGACTACCCAGGTGGCAGAATCACATGGTTCTTCATCAACCACGACTCAAGATACTGACCAATCTGCCGCTAGCAGCGATACAAAGAGTTCTGAATCTGAGCAAGAAACAACCCAGAAGAGTGAGACTACTGAGTCGGCGGCTAGTGATACTGAAGAGAAGCAGGAAGAAGACAAGGAAGAGGCAGTAGCCGAAATAGAAACACGTGAAGTGCTTAGTGATGGTTTGATTGAACTGGTGAATGATGGTAATAATGCAGGAGATAAAGGAAGTTTAAGTTGTTCCTGATACTATAATGATAAAAAAGGTATTCTCGGTATATGTGGATGAAGCGCATAAAATTTAGCTTAACACTCTGGTTTTGCTCATTTTTCCTGTTTAGCATCATGTCCGTTGCACAGGCAGCGCCAACAGTGGCTGGCAAGGTGATTTTGGCAACGGGTAAGGCTACCGCTTTATTACCTGGCAAGAACACGCGTACCCTCAAGCGCGGTCAGAATGTATTCGAAGGCGATACCGTCAGTACGGACGGTAAATCTTACTTAAAAATCAAATATACCGACGGCGGTTTTATGATGATCCGCCCAGGCAGCAAACTCGTGATTGAAAAATACCAGCCGCCGGAAAAAGATGGTGGTTCACACATTACCAATCTGGTGAAAGGTGGCATGCGAGTGGTGACTGGTGCGATTGGTAAGGCAAACCAGAAAAATGTCATGGTGAGATCGCAACCAGCGACCATCGGTATTCGTGGCACTGACTGGACGATGCGTTTGTGTTTGTCTGACTGTATTGATCTGGCCGATCTTGGTGTACCGACACCACAAAATGGCTTATATAGTGGCGTGAATGATGGATCTATCAGTATTACAAATGGCCAGGGTACCCTGGTTTCCAAGCCAGGTGAATTCGCGTTCGTAAAAGGGCCGGATGTAAAACCACAGCCATTACCCACAGCGCCGGCTATTCTCGCGGTGGATGCGATTCCTGATCCGAAGACTGATAACTCGGCAGATTTTATCAAGAGCAGTACCTGCCGCTAGCCAATACCTGAATGGAGTTTAATTCACCACCTGGATATAAAAATGTTGTGCCGTTTGATAAGGACGTGCATGGGCATTTGGGTATTCGTCCCGATATCGGTTTTGAGTTTGCCCGCGAATTAAACGCGATTTATGTCACGACAACCGAGATTCTGCAGGCTGCCCATGACTACCCGGTGATCTTTGCTACCGATCAGAGCAAGGCAGAGTATGTTCCGGTTGCCGTTACCGGTTTTCAGGCAGCTAAAAACCTCTATCTCGACAAGCAAAACCAGTGGCGAGCAAATGCCTATATACCAGCATATATCAGGCGCTATCCTTTCTGTGTTGCAGATATCAGGCGAACTGAGTCTGGGCCACTGGAATCACTGATTTGTGTCGATGAAGATGCACTCGATGAAACGGATACACGCTTTTTCGATGAAGCTGGTAATGCCAGCAAAGACTGGCAAAAGATCGAAACATTCCTGAAAGAGTATGAAGTCGCACGTAAAACCACTGCGCTGGTCTGCAAGGCAATGCAGAACGCTGATATATTTGAATTATTTGAGGCTCAGGCATTCCATCAGGAAGGCCAGCAGTTCAATTTGAAAAATATGCATCGTGTCAGTGAGAAAAAGCTGGCCAAGCAGTCAGCGAAAGTCTTAAAGGAATTTGTTCAAAAGCAGTACATGTTTGTCGTCTATGCGCACCTGATGTCACTGGAAAATTTTCAGCAGTTATTGGGTTTGTCGCGCGCACAATAATTAACCCAAATATATGTAAGTCATTGATTTTATAACAGGGAAGGTTTTCATTCCGACACAATATCGCATACAATATTGACAGATTTAATAAGGTTAAGTGGCGTCGTACCACTAACTATCTGTTAAGGGGATTCGAGTTGTGTTGTCACCATTCAAAAAACTGTCACTTATTTCATTAAGCTGTGCAGCGCCAAGCGTGTTACTTGCCAGCCCGACTGGTGGCCAGGTTGCAGCAGGCAACGTCAGCATTCAACAACCGGATGCGAATGCCACATTAGTCACGCAAACCAGTCAGCGCGGTATTATTAACTGGCAACAGTTCAACGTTGGCAATAATGACTATGTGCAATTCAACCAGCCAGGCAGTAACGCCGTTACACTGAACCGCGTTGTTGGTGGTAACCCTTCCAGTATTCTTGGCGATATTTCAGCCAATGGGCAGATCTTTATTGTTAACCAGCACGGCGTGTTTTTTGGGCAGGGAGCAACTCTTGATGTAAACGGACTGGTTGCCACAACACTCGATATCACCAATGACAATTTCATGGCTGGCAACTACGAGTTTTTCCGTGCGCCGAATGCGCCGCAGTCAGCCAGTGTCGTCAATGACGCAGTTATTACTGCACGCGATGGCGGCTATGTTGTACTGGCCGGTGACTACGTTGAAAACAACGGCGTTGTGCAGGCGCAGCTCGGTGATGTCGTACTTGCCTCGGGTAGTGAGATGACGCTCGACATCGAAGGCGATGGCCTGGTGAGCTTCACTGTTGATCAGGCAACGGTTAGTGAACTTGCCGGTGTGAAGAATAGCGGTGAGCTATATGCCGATGGTGGTCGTGTCATCATGACGGCGAAAGTCGCCAATGACCTGGCCAGCGCCGCTGTCAACAACGACGGCGTCATTCGTGCACGTACCATTGAAGAAGTCGATGGTGAGATTTACCTGCTTGGTGAAGGTGCGGCTGCACAGAATACAGGCACGATCGATGTTACTGATGCGAATGAACAAGATGCCGGTTTTATTGAAATTAGTTCCGATACAGGCATTCAGGTTCGTGGCGTCATCGAGGGTGGCGTAGGTGGTGAAATCCTAATTGATCCAGCGGTGCTAGTTGTGGCGAGTGGTGGTTCAAGTAGTCTTTCTGGATCATCATTTGTGAATACCAATACCATTCAGACTCAGTTGAATACGGGTATGAATGTGTCATTGTCTGCGAGTAGCCTGATAACCTTTGGCTTTGTGGGAGACGGAACATTTGATGGAAATATTAATGCAACTGGCCCTGGTAACTTAAGCTTTTTCATTAATGATGGAACAGGCAATATTAACCTGAATGGTTTTAGCATCGCGATTGGTGGAGATATCGGTTTATTTGCAGGTAGTGTCAGCGGTGCTGTCAATGGGTTGAATATGCTGTCAGGTAACCAGGTGATCGTTACCGGTAACGGTGCGATACAGACAGGCTCCGTGAGCGGTACCGATATCCTGTTTGATACTCGTACGGGTCCATTAACGATCAATGGCAATATTAATGCAACGGGGCAGGGTTCAGCGCAGTTTTTTTCCAGCAGTAGCATTACACAAAATAGTGGCACCAGTATTAATGTGAATGCAACAGGAGGCGGGCTAGTACGATTCTCTGCGGGCGGCGCTATTAATCAACAGGGCACTATCGGTGTTACAGCAGGAACGAATGGTGTTGTGCGCTATAACACAAGCGGCACTGTCGCAGTTAACAATATTACGGTGTCAGGAGACGGCGCGCGTTTACTTGTTGGTTCATCTGCACTTGCCGGAAGTACGAATGCCCCAGTCGCATCCGCATCAGTCAATAATGTTGGCCTGTTTGCACAGGGTAATGATGCGGCAATGCGCGTTATCGCCGGTGGTAATGTTGATGCAAACAGTATTTCTTTCAACTCTACCAATAGTGAAACAAGGGCACGTCTGGTTTCTCAAAATGGTGGCCTGACTGCAGGTGGATTCTCTTTTACCGCTGCGACAGTAGCAAGAACGCGTTTTGTCGGGCAAACTAATGTAGATATCTCCAATATCACGATGAATGCAGGTACAGGCCGCGCGCGAGTTCGTGTTGAGAATGACTCAGTGGTAGGGAGTGTTACGGCAAGTGGTATTTCAGTAAACAGTACAGGGCTGAATGCCCGAATATTTTTCGGCAGTGATGGTCTTACTTTGCCAAGCAATGGACTGGTGAATGATAACGATCGCGCCATCAATACCTTGAGCGCAACAAACATCTCGGCAAATGGTGCAACGGGTACGGTGATACGCTCTATTGCTAACGGTAATATAAACATTAGTAATGTTTCCGGTACCGCGGGAGGTGGTAGTGCCTTAGGGCGTTATGTCTCCATGAATGGCAATGTCACTGCAAGTGGTGTGACTTTCACAGGTGCCGTCGATGCGCGTTCGCGTTTTGTTAGCCCAGGTATCGTGGATTTATCGAATATCAATATGATGGCAACATCAGGTCGCGCACGTCTGCGAGTTGAAAATGATTCAACAATGGGCGTCGTTAGTCTGAGTGGCCTGAATGTCATTAGTACGAATGGCACCGGTCGAATATTTCTCGGTAGTGATGGCACAACGCCACCGGATAACCCATTAGTGATGGGCACTGATCTTCAGGTAGGCTTGGTAAGTGGTAGTAATATTTTTATTGATGGTCCATCAAACACGGAAGAACTGCGTGTCTTCTCTTCCTCTAACGTGGGCCTCACAGGGGTGGATAGTGACATCGTCTTTATTCAGGCGGGTACAATGGGTAATCGGGCAACGGTTGGATTGTCCAATAATGATTCCTTTAGTTTTGATATTAGTGGCTTTCTTGATGCGATTGCGATCGATAACAGCGTCTCAGTAGATGATACAATTTTTAATTTTAACCAGTTCTCTGCATCACCTCTGACATCGCTGTCGTTCGTCACCGGTGCGAGTGCCAGCATTACGAATTTTTCAACAGATCCAACTATTTCGGGTAGTGCTGTAGTGGTTGCTGCTGCTGATCTGATGCTGAATAGTCCATTTACAACAAATGCCAGTGCGACATTTCAGACGGGTGGCACCTTTACTGCAGCGAACCTTATCACCGCAAACCAACTGTCATTAATTACCACCAATGCCAATCTGGTCACGAATGTACCAGATATTATTTTGACCGGTGCTGTAGGTAACGTAGTAATAAATAACACTGCATTCACGGGTAATTCTACATTAACGTTTTCTGGGATCACCAATAACACCATCAACAGTCTTGATGCCGGCTTTGGCGGAAATACATTTGTTGATGCCACCAATGCACCAGTCACAGTTAATGGTGTCGCTCTCACTGCAGTTGGGAATTTACAGATTGGTACAAATTCATTTGGTATTAACGTAGGTGGTGGTGTTGCTCCAGGTGAGACAGGTGATACAGCATTAACCTCGTTCGTATCAGCTAACGGTATTACTGACGGCGGAGGTTTCACAGCACCGAATGGCGTATTCCGATCCGTTGGAGCGCTAACTGTTGATGCCAGTTCTCAAACGGATGCTAATCGTTACATCCAGTTCATTTCTGATGATGTTAATGCGATTGGTACGAGTACAGCCTCCGGTCTGTTGTTACAGGTGATTCCTTTTGATTTGGTCAGTGATATTAGTGTGACGCAATTGAACATGGCCAACCCTAGCGTGAGCGTCACCGAATTTGCCGATAACTTTACTGGTACAACCATCGCTTTAGGTAGTGAGAACTTCACAGGCAATATCACGATTTCTGAACAGATTTCTCTTGGCACTAAGAATGCACTGGCCATAACACAAGGTTCGGTCATTAATATTGAGAATGTCGTGACGTCAGGTATTGCTGCTGATGTGCTTGGTGTAGCACCGCCGCCGCCACCGCCACCGCCACCGCCACCGCCACCGCCGCCAGTTGACGCGGTAGTTGATGAGGAAGCCGAGATGGTTGCCGAGAATATTGATGACTCGGTCAATGATTTAGGTACAGTGGAGTTGAGTTCAACAGAATTATCAACACCACCAGAATCGGATACAACCGGCACTACTACAACCTCGGAGAACAATGAAGAGGAAGAGGCCAATGCTGATGTCGCGCAGGATGCGACAGCGATTGAGGAGCAGCCCCTGCTACAGGTCGATGGTACGGCAACGAATGATGCCGAGGCCTCCAAATCCTGCTCCTAAGTTCAGCACAATGCAGTTTAAAAAAGCCGACTCTTATGAGTCGGTTTTTTTTATCTGTCCGATCTGTTGATTAATTACGCAAAATCTGTGACCTCATGCACAGTCAAATTGCATACTTGTTATCATGTTATATAAGTTGTTGTTTTAATTATATTACTGTATTAATCCACTGCTTTAGAAAACCCGTTCCATGCCGTTAAAGAGATTGTGACCGTAAGGCTGAGTGTAGCCCTGCGCGTGATAATTACTTAAATCAGGATATGGAAGCATGTTGCCGTCGAAGCGATCAAAAAAATTATCAATATTTACATTAAGTTGCGCCGCACCAGGGCTACTGATGGCAAGTCCGTCAGGTGAGCAGGTAGTCTCTGGAAATGTCACGGTAACACGACCTGATGATCAGACAACCAACATTAACCAGTCCAGTCAACGTGGCATTATCAACTGGCAATCATTCAATATTGGTAATGGTGAGTTTGTCAGTTTTAACCAGCCCGGCCGTAGCGCCGTCACACTCAACCGTGTGGTTGGCGGAAACCCATCTGAGATACTCGGTAACCTGAGTGCTAATGGCCAGGTTTTCCTGATAAACCAGAGCGGTATCTTTTTTGGTGCGAATGCACAGCTCGATGTCGGTGGGCTGCTGGCCAGTACCCTGGATATTGACAATGACGATTTTCTTTCCGGTAACTATGAATTCTTCCGTTCTCCCGAGGCACTTAACGATGCTGCTGTCTTAAACAGTGGTGTGATTGCGGCGCGTGAGGGTGGCTATGTCGTGCTACAAGGTGAGTATGTCGAGAACAGCGGCATCATTCAGGCGCAGCTCGGTAGTGTGGCGTTAGTGTCAGGTGCGAATGTTACGCTGGATATGGATGGTGACGGCCTGATCAGCTATGCCATCAATGAAGCCTCGTTACAGGAAATGGCGGGTGTGAATAACACCGGTGAACTGTATGCCGATGGTGGTCGTGTGATCATGACAGCTGCAGTAGCAAATGACCTTGCAACAACGGCGGTGAATAATGCCGGCGTTATTCGCGCAAATAGTATTGTCGAGCAGGATGGTGAAATCTTTCTTGCTGGCAGCGGTGGGAATATTGTTAACAGTGGTGTGATCACCGCGAATGGCACTGACAATGAACAGGGTGGTTATGTACAGATCACCTCCGATCAGAATATTGAAGTAACTGCAGGTAGTTTCATACAGGCGCAGGGTGCCGGTACTGGTAATGGTGGTGAGATACGCTTAATTGCTGAACAAACATTAAATGTGCGTGAAGGCAGCGAAGTAACTGCCTATGCCGGTGAAGATGGAACTCAAGGTGGTATTGTCGAAGTTTCCGGGCATGACAAACTTTTTGTCAAAGGGGAAGTAAGAGCCGGTCGTGGTGGTACCGTAATTTTTGATCCTGCCATTGTAAATATCGTCGCAGGCTCAGTAGGATCTATTAGTGGTTCAACCGTTGGTGTCAATCTAATTACTGGCATGTTGAATGTTGGATCCAATGTTGCGATTCTCGCCAGCTCGTCCGTTAATGTAAACACATCAATAAATGCTGCGTCACCTTCAGGCGGTATGTTGCAACTCGCGATCACTGATAATGCCGGTAACATCAATGTGAATGGTAATCCAATAACCATTACTGGTGGCTTGGCGTTACAGGCAGGTTCAACAGCTGGTAATGTGAATAGTGTTGGACTGATTTCTGCTGCAGATGTTTTGGTTCAAGGCGTGCAAATTGGAGGGGCATCAGCAGGTAGTACGACATCGATAGATGTGACAGCATTTGGCAGTATTGGTAACGTGGTATTAAATGGTGCGATTGCATTAGGTAATACCACTAATAACGTCACAATATCTGCTGCGGGTATATCTGGTGGTGTAATGGCTAATGGTCCGATTGCATTGAATGGTACCGGATCTAATTCAATTGTCATGATGAGTGGTAATGGTGGAATAACAATCAATGGCAATTTAAGCGTTACAGATGATTCCGCAACACCAGCAAGTATTAACTTAAATGCTAATTCAGGCGTACTTGATATCAATAACATGGTTACTGCACAGGGTGTTGTAACGGGTGCACCAATGATTACATTAAGTGGCACAACTATTCTTGTTGATAGCAGTATTACGGCACTGAATATGGTTGGTACAAATGGCCAGGTAAGCATTAACCCAGTTACAAGTGGTCTTGCGAGTGGCGCTGGACTTATTACAGCAGATAATGTTCTGCTAAACGGTGATGCGAATTATACACTTGTAACGAACACGCCATCGATAACACAGACCGGCGCGCCTCATATGAGTACGCTGATTGATAATACGGCGCAAACAGGTGCAGCTGTGCTTTTCAGTAGCAATGGTTCATATGGTACAGGTTTGCAATTGTCTACTGGTGGTGATCTATCCTTTGGTGGTGTAGGAATTACTGCAACAACAATCGATCTGAAAGCTGGAAATAACCTTCTAGCAAATACTACCTTTAACGAAGGTAGTGCAGGTGCTTTGATATTGGAAACAACTGGTGCAGGTGTTATTAACTTAAATAACATGACACTGGCACAAAACAATGCTGTGAACATTATTGCTAATAGTGGTATGGGCGATGTAATTAATGTGACAAGTATCAGTGCCCCTAATCAGTTAGCCATCGATGCTGCGAATGTATTTTCAGGTACAGGTAATGCTGTTACGTTATCAACGACCAACGGTATATTGCAATTAAACACGAATGTTACTGCTGGTTCTGGCATGGCGAATGGTGCTGCCGTCAATATTACTACCAACAATGGAAACATAACTGTTAATGGCACCGTTATGGCGCAGGCATTGAATTCATCGACCTCAGTAACCATTAACACTGCAGGCGGTAATATCAATGTTAATAGCGATATTATTGCAAACTTGGCCACTTCGGTTGCTGCCAATGTAACCCTGCAAGCTGCTAACATAAATGGTAATGGTAATGTCATGGCTATTAATGGCAATGGCACTGGCCAGATAAACGTAAACCTTAATGGTGGAGGTAATGCAAATCTTGGTGGGTTATTAACCGCTGGTAATCTGTTTCTCGGAGGCTCAGGTGCAAACACCTACTTTCTTGTTACCAATGTAAATCAGTTTGCTACTGGTATGGGCTCAGCAAATATTGTTGAGATTGATAACCTGGCTCAGACCGGTGGTGTCACGTATACAAACAACTTTACCAGTCATGGTACCGCCTTTAATTTCAAGTCGGGTGGTAATACGACCATTGCTGGTTTGCCTGTCATAGCTGGTGATATGGCCATTCAGGCGAATGGTAATCTGAATGTCAGTGCTGGCTTTGATGTCTTTGGTACGGTACAAGCGCTTGGTGCACCGACTGATGCTAATTTAGCGACATTCCTGGGTTCTAATGGCATCACCGATGGTGGTGGTGGAACCATTACCAATGCGTATTTCCTCGCGACAGGTGGAGGGACACTGACACTTGAGCTTGGTAGTTATGTCACGAATGGTAAGTACATTTTGCTTGAAGCTGATAACCTGGTGCTGACTGGTACGTCGCCAGTCGCTAATTCATTAATTCGATTGTTGCCTAATAACCCAGTTAATACGATTGGTTTTGAAGACACAACCCCTGGAGGAGAAAATACAAACTACACCGTGCAGAGTCATTTACTGGCATTCAGTTCTGAAGCAAATACCTTTGCATTTGGTGAAACAGGTGATACTGCGAATACCGTGATCGGTGTTAATGGTGCAGTGAATGTGGGTACGCGCAATGTACTGTTTATGAACAGTAGTGTGACGGGTCATGATACCAACGTGGTTGGTTCTGGTGTGATCGCAGCGGTGAATGTGATGCCGCCACCGCCGCCACCGCCGCCACCGCCACCGCCACCGCCACCGCCACCGCCACCGCCGCCACCGCCACCGCCGCCGCCGCCGCCACCGCCACCGCCGCCGCCGCCACCACCACCGCCGCCGCCACCGCCGCCGCCACCGCCGCCGCCGCCGCCGCCGCCGCCGCCACCGCCGCCGCCGCCGCCGGAAGATCCACCTCCGCCACCGCCGGAAGATCCACCTCCGCCGCCGCCGGAAGATCCACCTCCGCCACCGCCGGAAGATCCACCTCCGCCACCGCCGGAAGATCCACCTCCGCCACCGCCGCCGGAAGAGGAGATGGAGCAGGTGATCGATGACATTAGTGGTGATGTTGTGAATTTAGGAGATGGCTTTGATTTACAGCCACCGCCACCACCGCCGGATGGAGGAATCTTGCCGCCACCACCAGATGGAGAGCCTGCACCAACAGGTGATGGAGGCGCACCAGCACCAAAACTGGCTGATGGTACTCAGCCACCGCCGGATGGTAATGAACCACCGCCGGATGGTAATGAACCACCGCCGGATGGTAATGAACCACCGCCGGATGGTAATGAACCACCGCCGGATGGTGACAAACCACCACCGGATGGTGACGAACCACCACCGGATGGTGACAAACCACCAGCAGACGGTGATGGAGAAAAGAAAGAGGAAGAAAAAACCGCCGAGGTTCAAAAGGAAGAGCCGCCACTGGAGGAACAGCCGCTAATGCGTCTTGATGGTGGTCCAAACAAAGGTGATAACGCCAAGGCATGCTCATAAGGAGCATGCCTTTGTGCACTTCCTGTCTGCACGATCTATAATCAACAGCCTATAACAATAACTGAATTACCAATCAGGGAACCGTTTCCATGGGCGTTGATATTAAGCTGACCGATCAGCAATTACCTGTTACTCCTGTCTTTGTAGATTTTTTAACGAAGATTATTGAAGGTGAGTCTTTTACTGGCGCCGCCTGGCATGATCAACTCAGTGAAGAGCTGAATACCGATCAGAAAAAAATTCTCGAGCAGGCCGCTCAAAATGCTCAAAAAGTGATTGAGTCACCCGTTGGTCAGCAATGCATCATGCGGGCCTATGAGCTGTTTGTGGCCTTATTGACAGGTGAAACCGCTAAAATTCGCGATATTCAGTTCAAATTTCATTTTATTAATATTATTGGTGTACCACGTCATGGCGGCTCCTATCTCACCAAGGAGCTGTATAAAGCACTTGGCTACCAGCCTGATGAAGTGCCGAACGCGATCGCCCATGATGGTTTTCCTGAGGCAGGGCCATTTCGCTTTGTTGATGGGGGTAATAGCTGGACCACTAGCTTGCAGACCATGGCGGAGTTCCTGACGATGGTTGAGGTCTTCTTTGGCAAGGCCAAGCCCCATACCGGCAAGATTATCGTGCCGAAGAAACTCACCAAGGGCACCTATGCCGGCGGTTTCTTTCATAGTATTTTGGGTGAGTCAGTAGAGCACATCGTTACCGTGCGTCATCCGGTGATGGCGTGTATCTCAACCTACGAAAAATCCGGCGGCCTGCCTGAGAACGGCAAGTTTGCGATCCGTGGTAATATCGAAGACTGGGTACGGCGTGACCTGAATTCGACCGGGCTGGATGATGCGGCGATCCTGTCCATGGATTATTTTGATGCCTATCTGCGCTACTGGGAGCAGTATTATTACCTGATTGCGACGACAGGGCTGTGTGCCAACCAGAACATGCAGATTGTGGCCTATGGTGATGAGCGTATGCAGAACCTGGCACAGAGTTTTCATTACCGTTTTGGTAGTCAGCAGAGCCCAGAAGAGTTCAAGGTATTTGATAAGCGTGACCGCCATCCAGACTGGTTCCCCAGGGCAGAGGCCGCCATCAAGCGTGTTGAGGATGTCTGGCGCACGGTGGGGCTGGAATTTCCTACCTCTGACACGATGGAAGCCTGGTAAGCGAAGACTTACTTTGAGGCTATCCCAGCCAAGTTGTACACAGGTGTGACTAACACTGCATTTCTCACGTAGATTCTAGCTTCACTAAATTTAACACTTTTTTAATAGTGTAACTTATTGTTATTTAATACAATAATAGAGTGTAGAAATTTTTAGCAATTAGACGTTCTGGTTCGCATAATAATGGTGCATGCTAAACAGAAAAGTTATCCAGAGAGTTATCCACAGCTTGTACAGTGAGCAGATCAGGGAATTGCAGGGCTTGTCTGAGTACGGTTTTGCAATATTCGCATAAAAACGTCCGGATCCTTGATGTGGGTGATTTCACCCTCTTTGGGGAAGTGCTTATCCTGTAGGCGGGATAACCAGAAACGTAACGCGGCTGCGCGCAGTAATGTCGGCCAGGCCAGGCGCTCAGCATCAATGATGGGGCGTTGTTGTAGATAGCTGCCAAACATCGCCTCGAAATTGCTCAGATTGATAGAGCCATCTGCCTCACTACACCAGTCATTCACCGCCACGGCCATGTCATACAGCAGCACATCGTTGCAGGCATAGTAAAAATCAATTATCCCGGTTAACTGCTCTCCGACGAACAGTGCGTTGTCACGAAACAGATCGGCATGGATAACACCCCGTGGTAGTTCATCATGCGCATGTTTGGCCTGATGGGCGAGTTCTGATTCGAGCAGTGTGGTTTCTTCGGTATTGAGTTTCGGCCATAGCCGTTCAGCCGTAATGCGCCACCAGTGTGGGCCGCGGTCATTATCACGATGACTGCTGAATTCATGGCCAACTGCATGTAGTTTACCCAGTGCTTCACCGAGTGCCGCACATTGTGTAACGTTTGGTTTTTCGAGATCCTGGCCCTCTAGTTTGGCGACCAGTGCGGCGGGCTTATGTTTTAATGTTCTCAGGTACTGGCCGGCTCTATCGGCAACCGGGTGGGCGCTCGGTACGTTATGCTCGGCCAGGAAGGCCATCAGGTCTAGAAAATAGGGTAGTTCTTCGTGCGTATGTTGTTCAAAGATAGTAAGTACATACTCACAGCCGCTGGTTATGACAAAGTAATTGGTGTTTTCGATGCCATTGGCGATACCCTTATAATCCACCAGCGCACCGATGTCGTACTCGCAAAGGAATGCTTCGAGCTCATCTCGCTCGATTTGTGTATAGACTGACATGAAAATATTACCCAGTCACGCAGCGCATTATCGCCGCGCGGTGTTTATGCAAATGCTGTTACCAGCTGAATAATACCCAATTGTTGACCAGAAAGTTAGGGTCCAGGCTGTCGCGGCGACTGTCGAGGCTACCATTACCATCGACATCAACCAGATAGTACGGTGTGCCACCTTTCGGAGTAATACGCACGGCATAGATGCGTCCATTCACACTGTATTCTTCAATAGTTTTATTGTCTTCTTCTTTAATGGTGACGGTGGGTTCGAGCGTTTCGCCACTTTCGAGCTTTTTGGGTATTGGTGGTGGCTCAGGCACGGCGACCAGGCTGGGTTCATTTTCTGCTTTCTCAGCAGCGAACGCCATTGGCATCACCAAAGCAACGCTTAAAAGACTCAGAATAAAAGTGTGACGTAATTTCATGGTGCGTTTCCCTTGTATATATATAAAAGAGTATCGCGAATTGCATTAAGTTCCAACAGGAATTATGGGATCTGCTGCAATATTCAGCCATCCCAGTATTGAGTAGGTTTGCCTGAACGTTTGAGTCATAATGTCAGCATCGTTACCTAATCCATATATATGTATCAGTCTGAATGAGGTATGACACTATCTCAGACAGATTTGGGTGTGTGCTGAAGCAGGGCACATTATTGTCAGTGAGCCAAACGACACAATCAGCTGCGTGTATGCGCTGCATGCTAAAGTGGGCTCGACTTCCCTGTCTCACCCACATCAAAGGCGCCTTGCTCTTTACTTCCATGTATCGCGGCGGCGCCAATGACGCTGCAGCACATCACCCGCATCTGACTGGTCGGGGTGTGGCTGGAATCAGCGTCTTTGAAAACGTGCGCGCCAGGAAGGCTAAAGCGCGTTTTCAAAGATTCGAGACCAACATGGAGGTTGGGCGAGATTAAGCTGATTCCAGCCACATCTCGGTCAGGAGGCATGTGTCAGCACTGATTGAAGTCTGCTTGGTGTTTTATCTGGTGGAGTAGTAACAATTACAATTTATATAACGCATTTTTTACGACGCAGTATTTTATGACAACCACGAAACCTCCTTTTATCCTCGTTGACGGATCCTCTTATTTATATAGAGCTTTTCATGCCATGCCGGCACTGACAAATTCGAAAGGTGCGCCGACAGGTGCTGTCTATGGTGTAGTAAATATGCTGCGTCGTTTGCTCGCCGATTATCAGCCCGAGCACATTGCCGTGGTGTTTGATGCCAAGGGTAAAACCTTTCGCGATGACATGTATCCCGAGTACAAGGCGAATCGCCCACCGATGCCGAATGATCTACGCAGCCAGATAGAACCCCTGCATGACATCATCAGGGCAATGGGTCTGCCAGTGATTGTTGAACCGGGCGTTGAGGCAGATGATGTGATAGGCACACTCGCCGTAGCCGCAAGCAAAGAAAGTATGCAGACGCTCATCTCTACTGGCGATAAAGATATGGCGCAACTGGTGGATGATCATGTCACGCTGGTGAACACCATGACAGACACCGTTTCTGATAGCGCCGGTGTTATAGAAAAGTTTGGGGTGCGTGCCGATCAGATTATTGATTACCTGGCACTGATTGGTGACAAGGTCGATAACGTACCCGGTGTGCCCAAGGTTGGTCCAAAGACGGCCGTGAAATGGCTGGACCAATATGAATCACTGGAAGGTGTCATGCAGCATGCCGATGATATCGGCGGTAAGATTGGTGAAAACCTGCGTGCCAGTCTGGAGCAGCTGCCGCTGTCAAAAGAACTGGTGACAATAAAATGTGATGTCAAACTTGATGCGACCCCAAACGGGTTGCATATCACTGATCCTGATACCGACAAGCTAAAAGTCTTATACAGTGAACTCGAATTCAGAACCTGGTTGAACGAGGTACTGGAAGGTAAAGTAGCTGATAATTCTGATGCTGCTGCGAGTGTTGTCAGTAATGCAGAATATGAAACGGTGTTAACAAAAAAAGTATTTACTGCCTGGGTCAAACAGCTCAAGCATGCCGATGTGTTTGCATTCGATCTGGAAACCAATAGCCTTGATTACATCACGGCCGAGATCGTAGGTGTTTCGTTTGCTACCGAAGCCGGTAAGGCCGCCTATGTACCCGTTGCACATGATTATGACGATGCGCCACAGCAGTTATCACGCGATGAGGTTCTCAGTACTCTGAAACCATTACTCGAAGATCCAGCCATAAAGAAACTCGGCCAGAACCTGAAATACGATATGAGTGTACTGGCAAACTATGATATCCATATGCAGGGGATAGCCTTTGACACCATGCTTGAATCCTATGTGTTAGATAGCACGGCCACGCGTCATGATATGGATTCACTGGCCTTAAAGTATCTTGCGCATAAAACCATTCATTTCGAGGATGTTGCCGGTAAAGGCAAAAAGCAGATCACTTTTAATCAGGTGCCTTTAGAGCAGGCAGCACCTTATGCAGCGGAAGACGCAGATATTACGCTGCAATTGCATCAAACACTGTGGTCAAAGCTGTCGCAAGAAGAAAGCCTGGCGCATATCTTTACCGATATTGAATTACCGTTATTATCTGTGCTATCTCGTATGGAGCGACAGGGTGTGTGTGTTGATGCAGACATGCTTGCACAACAAAGTGAGCAGCTGGCTGAGCGTATGCAGGAAATTATTGCAGATGCCTATGAGAACGCCGGAGAAGAATTTAATCTCGCCTCACCGAAACAGATTCAGGCGATTCTGTTTGAAAAGCAGGGCCTGCCGATTATCAAGAAAACGCCCAAAGGTGCACCGTCAACGGCAGAAGATGTGCTGGTCGAGTTATCCGAGAATTATGAGTTGCCAAAACTGATTCTCGAACACCGTAGTCTAAGTAAACTCAAATCTACCTACACAGATAAACTACCACAACAGATCAATGCAAAGACCGGTCGCGTACATACCTCGTATCATCAGGCTGTCGCCGCAACGGGGCGTCTGTCATCCAGTGATCCTAACTTGCAGAATATTCCCATTCGTACCGAAGAAGGCCGACGTATTCGTAAAGCCTTTGTTGCGCCGCAAGGTTTTCAAATTATGGCTGCGGATTATTCTCAGATTGAGTTACGTATTATGGCGCACCTGTCCGTTGATGAGGGTCTGGTAAAGGCCTTTGCCGAAGGTGAGGATGTGCATCGTGCCACCGCTGCGGAAGTTTTTGGCGTGGAGCGCGACCAGGTAACGACTGATCAGCGTCGTAGTGCCAAGGCGATCAACTTTGGTTTGATCTATGGCATGTCCGCCTTTGGTCTGGCAAAACAATTGTCAATTGGACGCAATGATGCCCAGTCATATATCAATTTATATTTTGAGCGTTATCCGGGTGTGAAAGATTTTATGGAAACAACACGCGAGCGCGCACGTGAGACAGGTTACGTTGAGACGGTGTTTGGTCGTCGACTGTATGTACCGGATATCAAATCATCCAATGGTCAACGCCGACAGTATGCAGAGCGTACGGCGATCAATGCGCCGATGCAGGGCACTGCCGCCGATATTATCAAGATGGCGATGCTGCGCACCGATGAATGGTTACAAAGTGTTAACAATGATGTACGTATGATTATGCAGGTGCATGATGAGCTGGTGTTTGAAGTGCCGTCTACTGAAGTTGAAAAGGCCAAAGACGAGATTCAGCAATGTATGGTGGGTGCAGCTGAGCTGAATGTGCCACTGGTGGTGGATATTGGAGTGGGAAATAACTGGGATGAGGCACATTAACAATTTTTGTAGTAGCTACAAGCCAATTAGCTAAATTGTAAAATAATATTCAATCAGCTCTGACACAGAGCAAGTTATTCTATAAACGATACGTCAAGTTCAGCCGCGAGCATGCACTGCAAGCTTAAGCGGGCTCGACCTCCCTGTCTCACCCACATCAATGGCGCCTTGCTCTTGCTTCCCTGTATCGCAGCGGCGCCAATGACGCTGCAGCGCATTACTCGCACCTGACTGGTCGGGGTGTAGCTGGGAGCGGCGTCTTTGAAAACGTGCAGGCCAGGGAAGGCGAAAGCACGTTTTCTTAGATTCGAGGCCAACATGGATGTTGGGCGAGATTAAGTCGATCACAGCTACACCTCGGGCAGGAGGGAAATAGTTAATGCTGTGTCAGAGAGAGTTGAAACCCATTTTTAAATTATGACATTTCAAGCTGAAGCCCAAACATTTTTTATTTTTGTGCTGAACTTTTTTTAGATAGTCGCGTCTGAATTAATACGTCCTGAGTTGACGTCCCGCTTACTCCCTGAGCGGGTATATCTACGGCTTATCCCTTACAAGCCGAACTTTTTACCCCGGAAATTTCCCCCCTAGGTATTCCGGGGTTTTTTATGCCTGAGTGTCCAGCCCTAACCATTCGTTCATCTTTGCATGTGCAGTGTCGATGCCGGCTCGTGTTTTTGCCGAAAAAAGTTGTACGCTGGCGCTAAGTGCATGCTGCTTGATGTATTTTTCAGCCTGTAGCAATGAAGCCTGGGCCGCACCGCGACTCAGTTTATCGGATTTGGTCAGTAACACGTGACAGGGCATGCTGGCCTGATGGCACCATTCGAGCATTTGCTTGTCGAATTCTTTAAGTGGATGCCGTACGTCTACCAGCAGGATGAGGCCACAAAGTGATTCCCGCTGTGTCAGGTAGCTATCCATTAACTTTTGCCAGTGCTGTTTCACCGCATCTGGCACCTTGGCATAACCATAACCTGGTAAATCAACTAGCCGGCGGTCTTCGTCAAGCGTGAAAAAGTTAATCAGCTGGGTACGGCCGGGTGTTTTACTGGTGCGGGCAAGACTACGAATATCAGTCAATGTATTCAGAGCACTGGATTTGCCAGCATTGGAGCGTCCAGCAAAGGCCACTTCGGCACCGGCATCAGCAGGGCATTGTGAAAAACGATTTGCGCTGGTGAGGAAGGTTGCCTGACGATAAATTTGGCTCATTTTGGGTGCTCTTAATCTGCTAGCTCGTGGCGCGTAATGTACTGTGTTTTAATGAAAAAATACACTTTTCATTGCGTTTTGCGGGGTTGCTCCGGGTTGACCCCGGTATGGGTCCTCTGGTATACAGTGGGGCCATTTTTTTCACCGTCTGTGCGAAATGCACAGGCACATGTATGAATTGTTTTAACTACTTGTAAGTTATGATATTTTTGCGCTTAAGGCGCGGGAGTTTAATGAAATGAAAAAATTGTCTATTGCCGTAACTCTGGCTCTGGGTCTGTCTGCTAATGCATTTGCCGCTGATGGTAAGAAAATCTATGACACAGCATGTTTTGCATGTCATGCGTCAGGTGTTGCGAACTCTCCTAAAGTGGGTGATAAACCAGAATGGAAGGCACGTATTGCCAAGGGCATCGATGTTCTGAACACAAATGCTATCAAGGGTTTCCAGGGTAAAAAAGGTTTCATGCCTGCGAAAGGCGGCCGTGCTGACCTGAGCGATGCTGATGTTAAAGCCGCTGTTGAATACATGGTTGCACAGAGCAAATAAACCCTAAACCCATTTAACACGGGATATTCACATGATTAAGAAACTCGTACTCTCTGCGCTGATAGCAGGCATGTTTAGTGCCAGCGCAATTGCGGCAGGTGATCCGAATATTGGTAAAGGCAAGGCAGCGGTTTGTGCTGGTTGTCATGGTGCCGATGGTAATGGCTCACCAAGCAACAAGACCTGGCCAAAAATTGCCGGTCAGCATGCAAGCTATCTCGCCAAGCAGCTGCGTGAATTCAAATCGAGTTCTAAAGCACGTATAGATCCGACAATGAGTGCAATGGCTGATGGCGTTGATGACGCAGACATTGAACATATTGCGGCCTATTATGCGAGCCTCGACAAAAGTTCAGGTGCGGCAGATGAAAAACTGCTTGCCGTGGGTCAGAAGCTGTATCGCGGTGGTGATAACAAGCGCGGTATTGCCGCTTGTGCAAGCTGCCATGGTCCGGCTGGTAATGGTAACCCTGCGGCCAAGTTCCCTGCCGTGGCAGGCCAGTTTGCTGAGTACGCAGCGAAAACGCTGAATGATTTCAAATCAGGTGCTCGTGCCAATGATCCAGGTAGCATGATGCGTGATGTAGCCGCCAAGTTGACGGCTGATGAAATCAAGGCTGTTGCTTCTTACATGGCTGGTCTGAAATAGTACACTTTTCAGATGTGAATAAAGGGTGGTTTTTACCACCCTTTATTTTTTAAACTGGCTGTATCTCCAGAACCTGTCGCAAAGAGTGAATGTGAGTAGCGTAACCCAAAAGTCCAGAGCCCCTCGACCCTACAGCATTATCTTGCTGGAATTCCTGGGTTCCATGAATCTGGCAATTACCTTGCTCGTGGCGATAGCCATTGCCTCCATCATTGGTACCGTTCTTAAACAGAACGAACTCTATAATAATTACATCATCAAGTTTGGCCAGTACTGGTTCGAAATCTTTCGAGATATGGGGCTGTATGATGTTTATAGCGCCGGCTGGTTTCTTGCACTGCTAGGTTTTCTGCTCGTCAGTACCAGTGTCTGCGTTTACCGTAATGGCCCGAACATGTTACGTGACATGCGCCATTTTCGAATGAACGTCATGGCGAAATCATTACGCTTGTTTCATCATCACGCAGAATGGCAGGCGACGTTACCACTGGAGACAACCAGAGAAAACGCGGTCGCAGTGTTTGAAAGTGCTGGTTATCGAGTACGTATAAAAGAGCAGGATGACAGGACAGTCATTGCGGCAATGAAAGGTGGTGCCAACCGACTTGGTTATCTGTTTACCCACATAGCCATTATTGTGATTTGTATTGGTGCCTTAATCGATAGTAATCCTGTGTTGAACCTGGGTATACAAAACGGTGATGTGAAGATCCTGCCACACTCAGTACCGCCGAGTAAGGCAGGCGCTGAAAGTAAGCTTGATGTAAACAATGTCGCGTTTCGCGGTACGGTACGCATCCCTGAAAAGGGTGCGGCGAATATTATCTTCATTAATAAGCGCGATGGTTATCTGATTCAGGAACTACCCTTTCGTATTGAGCTGGAAGATTTTCGTATTGAGCACTATGCGACTGGGCAGCCTAAATCATTTGAAAGCGATCTTGTTGTCTACGATGACACGCTAAAAGAACCGCTTCGTAAAACGATTCGTGTTAATGAGCCATTGATTCACCGTGGCTTAGCAATCTATCAGGCAAGTTTTGAGGATGGTGGTACCAAGCTGAAACTAAAACTCTGGCCAATGAACGATCCGTCTTTACAGGCGCTGAATTTGAAAGCCACGGTGTTTGAAAGTATTACCATCGAGTCTGATCAGGAAAGATTTGCGCTTGAGATGACTGACTTTCGAAAGTTTAATATCAACCCGGTTCAAGATGGCTCAGAAGAAGAGAAACTGAAAAACTTTGGCCCGAATTACACCTTTAAAGTGCGTGATGCCAGTGGTGCTGCAAAGGAATATGAAAATTATATGTCACCGATTGAGTTCGACGGTCGTCATTACTTTTTAAGTGGTGTACGTAGCAGTCAGGCAGAAGGTTTTCAGTATCTTTATATACCTGCTGATAAAGATTTTTCCCTGGCTCGTTTTATGCTATTTCGTGCCAAGTTACATGATCGCATTACCCACGAACTGGTTGCCAGGGAGACTTCGAAAGATCTTGCTGCATCGTCGAATAATACCGATGAACGTTTTATCAATAGCATGAAGCTGACTATCATCTCCTTGCTGGAAATGTATGCCGACGGTGGTCTGGAGGCTATTGGTGAGCACCTTAAAAAGAATGTTCCGGAAGACAAGCGTCAGCAGGTGGCGAATACTTATTTTCGCATTCTGAAAGAAGCCATGGGCACTTTGTATGTCAAAGTGCTTGAATCAGAAGGGCTGAATCTTGATGACGGCGTCAGTGAGAGCGACGTGAAATTTTTTGACGATGCCTTCGAGGCGATGAGCAAGCTACCGCAGTATGGCTCGCCTTTTTATCTTCAGCTGAAAGACTTTACACACATCCAGGCTAGCGGATTACAGGTTACTCGCTCGCCCGCCAAGGATATTGTCTATCTGGGCTGTATCATGTTGATTATCGGTTTGTTTATGATGTTTTATGTGATCCACCGTCGCTACTGGCTACTATTGGCGCCGGGGGATAGCGGCCTGTCGCTAGTATTCGCTGGCATGGCAAACCGCAATATTATGGATTTTGATAAAGATTACAAAGAGTTAGAGTCTGGCATGCAGGCTGTACTGCAGGCGCAGTCTCGCTAGCACGCAACCTGTGTGAAGATTTGTGGTCACACCAATAAGCATGCAGAATGTCAGCATTCTGCTTTAAGGGGAGACAATTATGTCTGTGACAAGTAACGAGCTACATGCATCGCTAAATAAAAAATCATTTTTCAAGCAGCTAGGCATGTATGACTGGGTGTTTGCTGCCCTGCTAGTGGTGGGCGCAATTTACGCACATCAGAACTATTCCGCGCTGATGGATGTGTATGAAGTTGGCATCCTTTACGGCACTGCACTCTCAGCGATGTTCCTTGGCTGGTACTGGAAACCTTCACGTACCTTGATGATCAGCATGGCGGTGCTAAGTCTGTTTGCTGTCTGGTTATATGGCTCTGGGTTGAAACCTGCCGAAACCAACTTCTTTTTGAAATTTATGCTATCGAGCCAGTCCGCCATCATGTGGATGAGTGCATTATTTGTACTTGCCACGGTGACTTACTTCATCGGTATGTTTGCACGCTCAGAATTCACCAGCAAGGTGGCATCAGCGATGACCTGGAGTGCTACAACGATGGGTCTGGTTGGCCTGATGGTGCGCTGGCGTGAGTCGTATATCATTAGCGCAGATGTGGGTCATATCCCGGTGAGTAATCTGTACGAAGTCTTTATCCTGTTTTGCATTATCACCGCGCTGATCTATCTGTTCTATGAGGCACGTTACCGTACTCGTGCACTGGGTGGTTTCGTGTTGCTGGTGATCAGTGCCGCAGTAGCATTCCTATTATGGTATGCCTTTGAAAAGAACGCACACGAGATACAGCCGCTGGTACCCGCACTACAAAGCTACTGGATGAAGATCCATGTGCCTGCGAACTTTGTTGGCTATGGCTGCTTTGCGTTGTCAGCAATGGTCGGTGTGGCCATGTTACTTAAGCAGGCCGCAGAAAATCGTCACATGCGAGTCGCCAATGTACTACCTGACATGGCCATTCTTGATGACGTGATGTACAAATCCATCGCGCTTGGTTTTGCCTTTTTTACCATTGCTACAGTACTCGGTGCGATGTGGGCAGCTGAAGCCTGGGGTGGTTACTGGTCGTGGGATCCAAAAGAGACCTGGGCACTAATTGTATGGTTAAACTACGCTGCCTGGTTGCATATGCGACTCACCAAAGGATGGCGTGGCGCACCAATGGCATGGTGGTCGATCATTGGTTTGTTTGTCACCTTGTTTGCCTTTCTTGGTGTGAACATGTTCTTGTCAGGTTTGCACTCATACGGTGAATTGTAAAAATCATTTAGGACAATTTTTCTGGAAGAAAAAATGATGAAGAAAACATTGCGTACTTTTTTTTATACCTTAATGCTATCTCTGGTGATTAGTAATAGCTATGCGATTGATGCTGGTTTTGAATACCAGATTATTAAACCACCGGTACCGACCAGTACAACGGAGCAGGTCGAGGTGGTGGAGATGTTCTGGTATGGATGTCCACATTGTTTTCAGTTTGAACCACGTTTAAAAAAATGGTTAAAGAGCAAACCTGAAAATGTAAAGTTTATCCGAATTCCTGCGGTGTTCCGCCCAAGCTGGCAGTTACACGCACAGGTGTACTACACCATGGAAGCGCTCAAACTGATCGATAAATTACATCAGCCATTTTTCGATGCGATTCACAAGAAACGCCTACGTCTGAATACGCGCAAGTCGATTAAAAATTTCTTTGCGGAAAACGGCGTTAACAATGCTATTTTTGAAAAGACCTTTGATTCATTTATTGTGAAATCAAAAGTGCAGCAGGCGGTTCGCCTGTCACGTGCCTATGGTATTAGCGGTGTACCGAGTATGATCGTAAACGGTAAATTTCGCACCGATGCAAAGACCTCGAGTATTAATGATGCACGTGGCCCAAGTCATGCTAATATGATGAAAGTAACGGATACACTCATCAAGCAGGAAAGTGCAAAACTCACAGCCAAAAAGAAATAGACACATCCCACCTGCCGCTTTCATGGTGACATCATGAAGGCGGCAGAGCTCTTTATTCGTTGCCTTGAAAATGAAGGTGTCGAATATATCTTCGGCGTCCCAGGCGAAGAAAATCTTGAATTCATCGATGCCCTGCTGGAGTCTTCCATCACCTTTGTGACGACGCGTCATGAGCAGGGTGCGGCATTCATGGCCGATGTCTATGGCCGTCTGACTGGTAAGGCAGGTGTGTGTCTATCTACCCTTGGTCCCGGATCTACCAATCTTATTACTGGCGTGGCTGATGCCAATATGGATCACGCACCTGTTGTGGCTATCTCAGGTCAGGGTAGTACCAATCGTTTACACAAAGAATCTCATCAGGCGCTGGATCTCGAAGAGATGTATCGTTCGATAACGAAATATACGTCACGCCTGCTAACGCCAAATATTATTACCGAAGTCGTGCGCAAGGCATTCAAAGTCGCGCAGACAGAAAAACCGGGCGCCAGTTTTATTGAATTCCCGGAAAACATATCACGCATGCCGATCGAAGATGTGCCACTCGATAATACGCATTGCGCATCACCCGAAGCCAGCGTTGCGCGTGTTGATGAAGCAGCCAAGTTAATTAATGCAGCACAGCGTCCGATCATTCTTGCTGGCAATGGCGTGATTCGAGGTGCAGCCTGTGAAGCACTGTCTTCCTTTGCTGAGAATTTGGGTATTCCGGTTGCCAATACTTTCATGGCAAAGGGCGTTATTCCATTTAAACACCCTATGGCATTGGGCAGTGCAGGCTTGCAGTCGAATGATTATGTTAGCTGTGGCTTTAATGCCGCCGATGTCATTATTTGTGTGGGTTATGATCTGGTGGAGTATCACCCTCAGCTGTGGCATCCAACCGGTGACCGCACCATTATTCATGTCGATAGTGTGCATGCCGAAGTGGATGCCAGTTATACCGTTAAGGTAGGTGTCGTTGGCGATATACGCAGTAGCCTGCAGGCGCTTGAGAAAAAAGTACAGCCGAAGAATGGACCGACCTTGCGTGCATTGCGTAGTGCGCTGATAGAAGAAATGAATCAGCTGGCTGAGGATACCGAGTTTCCGGTCAAACCGCAGAAAATTATCTGGGATCTGCGCACGGCAATGGGTATGGATGACATTGTTATCTGTGATGTCGGTGCTCACAAGATGTGGATGGCACGTATGTTCCGCTGTGAGAATCCAAACACCTGTATCATTTCTAACGGCTTTGCCAGTATGGGCATTGCTATCCCGGGTGCGATCGCGGCGAAGATGATCTATCCAGAGCGCAACATTGTTGCGGTGACGGGCGATGGTGGTTTCATGATGAATTCGCAGGAAATCGAAACCGCAATGCGTTTACAGACACCTATCGTGATCCTGATCTGGAATGATGGTGGTTATGGCCTGATTAACTGGAAACAGATGAGCCAGTTCGGGCGAGCCGCCCATGTCAGTTTCAGTAACCCGGATTTTGTGAAGTATGCCGAGTCATTTGGTGCCAAAGGTTATCGGGTTGAAGCACCGCAGGAGTTGAGCACGATACTCACCAAGGCGTTAGCCGATGACACCGTCAGTATCATCGATTGTCCGGTAGATTATCGAGAGAATCTAAAATTGACGCAAAAACTCGGCGAAATGGTGTGTCCGGTCTAAACTGAGATTTATGCAATCACAACGTTCAAAGGATGTAACGCAGATTTCAGACACACCACCACAGAGTAACGAACACCTGCGTTTGCTGAGTTACAATATTCAGACGGGCTTTGGTGCATCACGCTTTCGTCACTACCTCACGCAAAGCTGGAAGCATGTGCTCCCCGACGAGCGTACCCGCGACAATCTGGATCAGATTGCTGAACTTATCTCGCACTATGATGTTGTTGCGCTGCAGGAAACCGATGCTGGTAGTTTGCGCAGTGATTTTATCAATCAAAGCAAGTACCTGGCTGAACGAAGTCATTTGACTCACTGGTATCAGCAGATTAATCGTCGTATGGGCCGCTTCGGCCAGTTTAGTAACAGTATGCTGTGTCGTCATCGTCCTGATGAGGTACGTGATTTTAAGTTGCCAGGCCTGATTCCGGGGCGTGGTGCGATGATGGTACGCTATGGAAATCGTCAACAGGGGCTAACGATTTTCAGTATTCACCTCGCCTTGGGGCAGAATGCTCGTAAAAAACAGCTCGCCTACCTCAGCGAACTGGTCAGTGCCTATGAGCATGTTGTCTTAATGGGTGATATGAATTGCCAACTGGACAGTCGCGAGATGGAATACCTGTTCAGCAACACGCATTTACTGGTACCCGAGGAAGAAGCGGAGAGTTTTCCTAGCTGGCAGCCGCAACGACGCATCGACCATATACTGGTATCCCCTTCGGTTAAGGTAGAGCACGCCCGTGTGCTGCAGCACCCCTATTCTGACCACCTGCCAGTCGCGATGCAGATAGCAGTACCACGCGAAGTACAGACACATTTCTAAGTCATTGTAATTATTGAAATCCTATTTCAGTTGAGCTTTCATATCACTGACATGGCCATATATATAAAGTCTCCTCACAAGTAGCCGATAAGATCTGCATCAGCATTACAAGATCTCAGCTATTTCAGGTACTAAAACAATGCCCCAGCAGCCCGACCAGTGGAAACAGAAATATCTCGATAGCCTCAACGAACTCGAGCAGAAAGAACAGCAGTGGCAGGAGATTGAGACCTTACTGCGACGCGGTGTTTCGCGCCTCACGTTGCTGGCCGATGGCAAGAATTCGCTCCTCGACAGGCACCTCGAGAAACTGCGTAACTCTGTGCGTAGTGAAAAGAACACCATGCGACTCAAGCAAATGCTCGATGAAGTCATTGAGCTGGGCTCCAGTCTGGAACAACAGCCTCAGCCATCAAGCAAGCCTAAAAAGGAAAACACCAGAGCCTCATCATCATTGCGGGAGCTGGTCGTCGCCATTCCATTTCCTAGACAATTCAAGAAAGCACAAAAGCAGCTGGTGAAAAAAATTGAGGCCTGTACCTCGGCTTCAGAAGAGCATGAGTTGGTTGGCACAACGGCGAAGTTACTGACGCGCGTGATGATGTCGAAACAGGAGCAATCCAGTGAACAGAATAGCAAGGGTGTGTTTGGTGGACTGTTCAGCAGGAAAAAAGCCACTGCGGAAGATTGCTATGATGTGACCTTACAGGCTGTTACAAATATGTTTACCAACCTGCTTGATGAGATCGAACTGCCAGAGCCACAGGCAAGAGAGTTAAGCAAGATTAATCGTCAGCTGAACCTGTCTACGCAACCCAGTCAGTTACATGATCAGGTGCTAGGCATTGCCAGGATCGTTAGTGAGGCTGTGTCAGCTGAAGATACCCTTGATCTGGATGGCCTGACTATCAATGAAGTATTGATGCGTCTGATCGAACGATTAGAATTTCCATCACCATTAGAGAATCAGGTTACTGGCCTGCAACAACAATTGTCAGCGCCACTAGACGATGAAGAGATTGCACCAGTACTGGAAAACATTGCCGATATGGCTTTACAGGTACGACAGGTCATTGAGCAGGAAAAAAATGACATAGAAGAATTTCTCAAACAGATGATGCAACGCCTGCAGGATATTGAACATGATCTGGAAGGCACTAAACATTTGCAGGCAGAAGCCTTTCAGAGTGGACGTGACTTTGGGCATACCATGCAGGGGCATGTGGATCATATTCATACAACGATGCAGAAGGCTGACGATTTAGAATTGTTAAAATCGGATGTGTCCAACAGGTTGGAAAGTATTCAGGATCATATGGATGAATACCGTTCACGCGAGGAGCATCGTGAACAGGTAATGCGTGCCAAACTAGATGAGATGAAGAATAAACTGGAATCTGTTGAGTCTGAGGCAGACAAGCTACGTGAACAGATTGTAGAAGAGCACAATGCGGCTTTGCAGGATGCATTGACTGAAATTCCAAACAGGCTTGCCTATAACGAACGTATGGAACACGAATACCGTCGTTGGCAGCGTTACAAGAAACCCTTATCACTTATCATCTGGGATGTTGATGACTTTAAGAATATTAATGATACCTATGGTCATAAGGCCGGCGACAGAGTGCTGCGCACGGTTGCACAGGTACTGAGTGAGCATATTCGACAGATCGACTTCATTGCGCGTTATGGTGGTGAAGAATTTATTACGCTGCTACCTGAAACCGATCTGCAGGCTGCTAAGCAGGTGGCCGACAAGTTGTGCGAGAGTGTGGCGACCTGTGATTTTCATCATGGTGATGAGCCTGTCAAAATCACTATCTCAGGTGGTGTCGCACAGTTTCAGGAAGGCGATGATCTTGACAGCATAGTGAGTCGTGCAGATGGCTGTTTGTATGCAGCAAAACGCTCCGGTAAGAATCGTTGCATGACTGATGACAAGGCCGCCTGATCTGAGCTTAGTCTGTATCAGTTTGAACCTGAAGTAACCATATTCAAGTCAGCTTTTTAAATAGCTTTAACCTAGGGCATTTATCGTGCGTGAATAAGCCGTTAAGTTCAGCTGCGAATATGTACTGCATGCTTAAGTGGGCTCGCCATCCATGTCTCGCCCCCATCAATGGCGACTTGCTCTCTACATCCCTGTATCGCGGCGTCGCCAATGACGCCTCAGCACATATTCGCAACTGAATTTAACTTTTACCGTATGCACGGCGTATGAGTGGCCGTGGTGTGGCCGGGATCGGCGTCTTTGAAAACGCACGCGCCAGGGAAGGGTAAAGTGCGTTTTCATAGATTCGAGCCCAACATGGACGTTGGGCGAGATTAAGCCGAGGACAGCCACACTATGGCCACGAGTGTAAGTAATACTATGTCAGAGCTGACTCAATCTTATTTAGCTATTTATAAAATGTGGTAGTAACTATTACAGCTAATCTTCATCTACATCATCGGTATCAAACTGGCCAGACATGCGTCGGCGAATATGTGACCACGACATACCTACAGTCAGTATGATCGTAAAGATGATCAATCCCGCATAGCTATAAACGCGCAGACTGTCTTTGGCAAACAGTCCCATATCTATCATTAGCCAGAATATGGCGGCACACAATCCACCCACTAGTAATAAACCTATGGGGCCAAGTGAGCGCATCGTCGCGCGGACAAAGATGACCCAACCGATGGTCAGTAATATCCCGGCAATAACTTTAAGTGGGTCAAGCGGGAAAAATTCCAGAATGCCCCAGTGATAATACGAATAGCCTTCCGGGTTATAGGTGGCAAAGACAATAAGCGCCGCAAACAGAAAACGAAGAAAGATGCCGGAACTATCGAGTTGTTTTGCCACGTTGTAATCCTGTTGTTGTTAAAGTTCAGGTTTAACTATAACCCTTCTGCATTACCATCGGCAAAGCGTTTGTAGGTGATGACGTGGATGCGTTTGCCACTACCTTTTTCCTTGATGCGCTTGTAGGTATCACCATCCTTTTCGATGTACATACAACGTTCTTTACGCGGCTGACCTGAAAATGGATCATTGCGCCGGATACAGTGTTTATCACCGTCGATGCGCCACTTACCCGGGTAGACATCACCACGACGTAAGGATTTAAATGTGCCGTCTGCGGAGAAATAGGTAACGATGTCGAAATCTTTCTTTTCATGGTAGGCGTACACGGTTTTGTCAGAGATGAGTGCACGAACCTGATCACCGCTGAGCTGTTCGGCGTGGGCCAGTGTGGGCAGCCCAAGCATAGTGATTAGCAAGAGAAACGTGCTTGTCGGAGTTATTTTCATACTGGCAACCTCGCTTTTTACTATTCAGACGGGTATTTTGTACACTATTTAAATAATAATTCCAAATCGAGCAGGGGGAGTATTACCCGTTTCGGATAGGCAAAGAGTAAAAGGATACAACGTTGTTTAATATCGGATTTGTACTCAAAGGCTTCTGTATGGGCGCGGCAGATGTGGTGCCTGGGGTGAGTGGTGGCACCATGGCCCTGATTCTGGGTATTTATCAACGCCTGTTAAACGCCATTAAGTCATTCGATATACAGTGGTTTAGCTCACTGCTGCGCGCCGATTTTCGTACTTTTTTGAATCGCCCGGATTTCGTTTTCCTGATTCCGCTGGTCATCGGTATTTTCGCGGCACTGATATTTTTTACTCGAGTTATCCCTCTACCGCAGCTGATCCTGAGTCACCCGCAGCTGATTTATGGCCTGTTTTTTGGACTGATTAGCGCCTCGATCCTGGTGTTGTTCCGCGAGCACAACGAGATCAGGCCAGCGCATTTCTTATGGCTGGCCGCTGGTGTGGTCGGTGGTTACTTCATTGTCACGCTGGTACCGTTTGATACGCCGGATACAACGCTGGTGATTTTTCTATCGGGGATGGTGGCGATCACCGCAATGATCCTGCCGGGTATCTCAGGATCATTTATCTTATTGATTTTACACAAATACACTGTGGTTCTGGGTGCCATTGCCGAGTTTGATCTGGCTATTCTGCTACCGTTTGCGCTGGGCTGCGTGGTCGGACTACTGGTGTTTTCGCGCCTGCTGAGCTGGTTACTGGCGCAGTTTTATACCTCTACACTGCTGGTCATCAAGGGCATCCTGATTGCATCGCTGTGGGTGATATGGCCATTTCAGGAGCGCACTTATGTGGTGGTGAATGACAAACAGCGCCTGATGTCGAGTGATCCGCAGTGGCCGGCATCATTGAGTAGCGATGTCATGCTCTCTTTGGGGTGTGTGCTAATCGGCTTTGCCCTGGTCATACTGATACATCGTCTTGCCCAGCGCCAGACTCCCCCTGCTAACGCTAAATAATTGATATAATTGTTTAAACGCGCTTTAATCTCGCATCGAACTTCTATAGACGGATCGTCTCTAATACAAACTGGGAAACAGGAAATGACAATGAAAAACATACTTTTAATAGCCGGGCTGCTCAGTCTTGGTTTGTTGAGTGGCTGCAAGGTCGGCGGCGGTGCATCAAATACCGCAGTGATCGATATTGAGCGTGTTGCCAAGGAAACAGGTTTGTCCGAGAAAGTCAGTAAGGAGCTCGAATCCTTCCAGCAGAATTTGCAGACCAAATTAACCGACGTGCAAAATCAGCTAACAACACAGATCAATGCCAAGAAAAAAGAGATTGGCGACAAGCCCTCTGAAGAGCAGCGTAATGAACTGGCACAGTTGTTTGGTAATGCCAAGCAGCAGTATCAGCAAGCGCAACAGACGGCCTCCAAGAACCTGGATACAAAGCGTGCCAGTCTGATTATTACTGTGCGCGATCAGATCCGTCCGGTTGCTCGCAAGGTGGCCAAGAGCCGCGGCATGACCGTGATACTGGCAAAAAGCGATATCCTGATCCTGGATTATGATACCGATGCGGACATCACCGATGCGGTGATTAGCGAAATGCTGATTACTTCCAAGCCTGCTGCTGCCCCTGCAGCGGCGACATCATCATCCGAGGGTTCAGCTGCTGACGATAAGGCGGCTCAGTAACAATAATGCACGCGGAAGCGCAAACAGTCACTGATACTTCACCGGCCTTACTGGGTCAGCTGCTGCTGCAACGCGATCTGCTTGAGCAACAGGATCTTGATAAAGCCCTTACGTTACAAGCGTCGATTGGCGGACGTCTGGGCGCTATTTTGATTCGTATCGGTGCGATTTCGGAAGACAACCTGCTACCGGTGCTCGCTGAGCAACTGCAGTATCCGTTACTAAGTGTGCAGGATATCCCACCCACGCAAACCGAGTATCTGGCGCTTATTGAAGACTCTGGTATTGCGCTGGACTGGTGGCTGGATCAGGAAGTGATTGCCTGGCAAGTGGATGAAGAGACGATTCGCTTCATTGGTCGCGACTGTTTCGATAATAGCGTCAACGAGGTGCTGGAGCGCGTATTTGCCGACAATCAGCGTGAGTGGTGTCTGGTTCCAACACATACGCTGGATGGCCTGCTGGATGCGTTGTCGAAAGTTTCTATGGACATTGCCTCGAGCAATACCTCCGATGCCGCCCATCTGCGTGAACTCGCTGAAGAGGCGCCCGTCATTGAATTCGTCAATAATCTAATGGCGCAGGCCTTTGATCAGCAGGCATCCGATATTCATATCGAACCTTCTGAACACCATTTTGTGGTGCGCTTTCGTGTCGATGGCGTGCTCTATGATCGTTTCAAGCAACCACGTGAACGTTTTGATGCCATTGCCTCACGCATCAAACTGATTTCAGGCATGGACATTGCCGAGCGGCGGCTACCACAGGATGGTCGTCTGGAAACCCGCGTCAGTGGTGCGATCCTGGATATTCGTGTATCGGCCGTGCCCGGCATCCATGGCGAATCCGTGGTCATGCGTCTGTTACCCAAGGATCAACAGGGATTCAGCATTGATGATCTCGGGCTTGAGCCTGATAACTACCAGCGCATTAACAAGTGGGTGCACGAGCCCAATGGCATCGTGCTGGTAACCGGCCCCACCGGCTCCGGTAAATCGACGACGCTGTACTCGGTGCTGGAAGCCATTTGTGATGGCAAGAAGAAAATCATTACCGTCGAAGACCCGGTTGAATACCAGATTAAAGACATCACCCAGATTCAGGTTTTAACTGATATTGGTTACACCTTTGCCAATGCGCTGCGTGCCATCCTGCGTCAGGATCCGGATGTGGTGATGATTGGTGAAATACGCGATAAGGAAACCGCGGAAATCGCGGTGCAGGCATCATTGACCGGTCATCTGGTGTTATCAACCTTGCACACCAACGACGCCCTGAGTGCCTTCACCCGCCTGATGGATATGGGCATCGAGGCCTTCCTGGTGGCGACACCGGTGCGTGGCGTGCTGGCGCAACGACTGGTACGGCGCCTGTGTCCACACTGCGCCGAACCCATGCAGCCAGTAGAAGAAGTGCAGCATATGGTTGAGCGGGATTTTCCTGCCGAGGTACTACAGCAGCCTGCCAACTGGCATCAGGCAGTGGGTTGTCACGAATGTCAGGGCACCGGTTACAAGGGCCGTGTCGGCATACATGAGATGGTTGAGGTGACGCCCGAGATGCAGGAAATCCTGTTGCGCGGCGGCACGATGGATGAAATGCAGAAAATGGCCAGACAGCAGGGCATGCGCAACCTGCGAACGGAAGGCCTGTTAAAGGCCTATCGCGGCATGACCAGTATCGATGAAATACTGCGCGTTACGGCGAGTTAGGCATGAAGTTCAGTTATCGAGCGATTGATGCTGAGGGCAAGATTGTCAGCGGAGAGATTGTTTCCGATGACAGCCGTGCTGTAAGCCGACAGATCAAAAGTCAGGGTCTGAAACCCCTGGAAGTCGCCGAGTTAACGCAAACCGAACGGCGTCGCCGGCGTGGTACCAAGCGCAACGCCAGCAGTGAAGACAAGTTATTGATGATGAATCAGCTGGCAACGCTGTTGAAGTCAGGTATCCCGCTGGATGAAGCCGTGACAGCTCTGTTTGAATCGGCCTACCATCCACAACTTGAAGATGGTCTGGAAGTGATGGGTACGGAGCTGCGTCGTGGTGGCTCTTTCACCGTGGCACTTAAGACTGCTGAATTTGCTTTGCCGGATTATATATATCGCCTCAGTGAGGCCGGTGAGATGACCGGCAGTCTGGCAACCGCCCTGGAGCAGGGTGTGCGGCAAATGGAAGAAGACCTGCGACTACGCAATGAAATGCGTAATGCTTTGATTTATCCAAGTATTTTAATCATCTCGGGTATCGCGGCAGTGATGCTGATTTTCACACTGGTAGTACCCAAATTCGTCAATCTGCTCGACAAGTCAAATACCGATATCCCATGGCTGGCGAGTGCCGTGCTGAATACTGGCAAGTTTATGAATGACAACCTGCTCGCGGTGACGCTAGTGGCACTGGCTGCAGTTGGTGGTGTGATTGTGGGCTTACGTAATCAGGACACGCGCCGTAAATTGATGGACTTTTTACAGACCAAACCGGTGATCGGTGAATGGCTGACACAGGCCGATATCGGACGCTGGTCGGCGCTACTGGCAACGCTGCTGGCAAGTCGTGTGGAACTAATACAGGCACTGGAACTCGCCTGTAATGGCGTCATGAGCTTGCGTCTGCAGGCTCGTCTGAATCAGGTTTCCAAGTCGGTGCGTGCCGGCAAACATCTCGCCGATGCACTCAAGGACACCGGCGCCATTACCGCCACCGGTTATGGCATGATCAAGGTGGGTGAGCGCTCAGGTGAATTGCCGAGCATGTTACGCTCGTTGTCAGAGATGTATCAGGAAAGTGGTCGTAATCGCATGAAGCGTTTTCTGACCTTGCTCGAGCCGGTGGCCATTTTGCTTATCGGTTCGGTCATTGGGGTGATCATGACAGGCATTATCCTGGCGATCACAAGTGTGAACGATATCAGTATTTAACAGTCAGTAACTAACATGAAAATAAGAAAACAACTGGGTTTTACCCTGCTCGAAATGCTCGTCGTACTGGTCATTATAGGTCTGCTTGCAGGCCTCGTCGGGCCTCGCATGTTTGGCAAGGTGGATTCCTCCAAGGTCAAGACGGCACAGACACAGATCAAGATGATCAAGGGCGCACTGGAAACACTGCGCCTGGATGTTGGTACCTTCCCGACAGCGCAGGAAGGACTGGCTGTGTTGTATGACCCACCCAGCGATCAGCGCCGACGCAAGCAGTGGCAGGGGCCTTATCTTGATGAACAGGTACCTCTGGACCCCTGGGGTAACGCCTATCAATACAGCGTGCCCGGAAAAGATCGACAGCCTTTTGCATTGTACTCGTTTGGCGCCGACGGCCAGCCAGGAGGTAGTGAATTTGCAGCTGATATTGGCTACCTGAAACCCTGAAGCGGCCTTCGTTATGCGAAGCTGTGTTACTTACGAACTCAATCGACGACAGCATCAGCAAGGTTTCACCCTGATTGAGTTACTGGTGGTGTTACTCATCATTGGTCTGATCAGCGGTCTGGTGATACCGCGTTTGTCTTCTGTCTTTAGTAGCACTCGTCTGACCTACGAACGTGATGACATCCTTGAAAGTATTGCGTCACTCGGTACCCAGGCATTGAACACACGGCAGCGGCTGGTCATTGGCGCTGCCGACGCAGCACTGCCTTTTGAACTGCCTGCAGACTGGCGCCTGCAGGTCGAACGTCCAATCATTTATCAGCCAAATGGCACCTGTCTTGGTGGCAAATTATTTCTCTCGAATACAAAACAGACATATCAGGTCGTGCTGAATCCACCATTCTGTAAGCCGGATATGTCCTCATGAGTAAGGTAAACTCACAGCGTGGTTTTACCTTACTCGAATCACTGGTTGCGCTGGTATTGTTTACCACTGTAGGCAGTGCGCTGTATTCATGGATTAACACGAACTACCTGAGTATCAATCGTGTGAGAGATATCAATACACGCGATGTGATTATTCAGAACGCACTGGGAGTGATTGAAAACGTCAACCCTATGCTGAGACCATTTGGCAGCGAAGCACTGGGCGATATGCAGGTAAGCTGGACGTCGTCTGTCGTAAAGAACCCGAGGCCAGGGACAGGTTATCCAGCAGGACTGAGTCTCTACAAGGTGGGCCTGTATGACACGACAATTACAGTGAATACAACAACTACGCCAGACGTCAGCTTTACAGTGCGTACGGTGGGTTATCAGAAGTATCGTGACACTGGCGGGTTACAATAGATGCAACATCATCGTATAAAAGGTTTCACGTTAGTAGAAATGCTTGTTGTACTGGTGCTGGTTAGCCTTGTGATGACATTAACCATGCAGGGCCTGTCGTCTGCGCTTGATCTCAGAGGGCGCGTCATTAAAGAAGTTGTACATCAACAAACAACCCGCCTGCAGCAATACTGGTTACGCTCGGTTGTTGCATCGTTATATCCTGAACAAGTTCATCGGACAGATGTTTTTAAAGGCGACCGGCAAAAGATATCGGGTCTAACACTTGCACCGTTAATTTCGGATACCGGTATTCCTGTGCCATTCACTCTGTCTATACAACGATCTCAGGGGCAGGCGAGTATGGTATATCGTGAAGCTGATTTTGATCCATGGGTACTCGCGACCTGGCAGGACACCGCTACAGGTGGGTTTCGTTTTCGTGATGCAGATGGTAAATGGACGAGTAAGTGGCCAGTCAACAAAGTTATACCTGCTGACCCGCAGCAAGAACAGATTCAGTTACCCGCATTAATCGATATCGAAATGATCGTTAATGATCAACGCATGAATTTATGGGTTCCTGTGTTAAGTAGAAAAGCTCCGAAAGTTGATTTGCAGCGATTAATTGAAGGTAACCTGCTTTGATGCGTACACAAAAAGGCATTGTGCTGCTTGCTACACTGTGGGTGTTGGCAATTTTAACCATGGCGGCGGGTTTTTTCTCGATATGGGTTGCGAATATGCTTGAGACTGCCAGAAGTAATCAATACATACAGCAACTTGCAATCGATGCCTATAGTACACAGTCAAATCTACTCTATCTGTTTGCGACCCAGCCTCTTAGTACAGCAGGCTTAACCACGATACCACCAAACCTGAAAGAAGCCGTAAGAGCACCCAATCCATTTGAGACTCCTGCAGAGGTAACGATAAGTGGGGAAGAAATACGTCTTGATGGTCGTGCTTATAAAGGTGCGGGCAATACATTTTTTTCGATTCAGGATGAAGGTGGTCTAATCGGTGTGCGTGATCTTGGCGCGACAAGAAATCATTTGGCGAATCTGGTTGTCACAATGGGAGTCGAACAGGAAAATATTGCTCCAATGCTGGATAAACTGTCTGACTATATTGATAGCGATGATCTCACCCGTCTCAATGGCGCAGAAAAGGATGCTTACAAGGAGAATAGTAAAGCAGGCCCTCGTAACTGGTCCCTTACTACATCACAGGAACTCAAACAGGTGATGAGCTGGGATGTTGCCAGGCTGGAGAATCTATCGCAGCTGACGTCGACCTCGCATAGCCGTAACATTAACTTTAATTTTGCCCCCCTAGATGTTTTACAGGCCTACCCTGGTTTTGATACCGAGACAGCAAAAAAAATAATCTCAGAACGAGACAAGCGGCCATTCAATTCAGTCACTGATCTGGTTGCACGCAGTGGTCGTCAGATTATTGCAGATGATTTTGGTAGTTCTTTCCTGCCCTGGAAATATCAGAAGATTTCGATCTGGTCGCAAGATTCAAGACAGTTATACGAGATTCATATACAATTAACGCCTACCTCCAGACAAGGTAAGCCCTGGATTCTAGAATACAAATTAACTTTACCCAGGCAGAATGAACCGGTAATACCTGATGCTCAAAGTACTTCAACAGATATCTTCGCCACGCAGGTTGCTACAGACGCAGGCTAAGCTGTCTGTGCCTGATCAAAAAGCCTTACGCAGCGTTTGGCTTGTTGCGAGATCCTTGTGCCTGTATCGGTGTTGGGATATGCATGATGTTCCGGTGCCTGAGCGTGAAAACGCAATACAACTTGCCATTCAGCAGTGGTCACCATTCAAACAGACGGGGCATTTTATTGCATGGGTAAATAGTTTTGCGCAGGTATGGTGTTGGGATGAAGGTTTAAGACAATCGTGTGCGAATGATGCCGATATTCAGTGCCGAACCATACTTCCAGAAACGATCTATACGTCGTCTGCTGAAGATACTGGTTTTTGTCTGCGTGCGACAGCAGAAGGCAATGAGGGGCAGTACTGGGAAGAGGGCGTATTGCGAGCCAGCCACTGGTGGCCAGAACAACCGTTAGAAGATCAGTGGACCTGGTTTCAACGTTCAGTTGGTAAAGTCCCCGAAACAAGCATACCGTTACTTGAAAACCATGAGCTAAACGAAGCGCCCTGGAAGCAGGCAAGGTTATGGCGCCAATGGGTATCACATGGTTATGAACCGCTGCTGGTCAAATTATTTGCTGCGCTACTCATCATCGGTTTTACCTGGCAGCTAACGACATTATGGAAACTCAATGATTACAACAAGGTCTTGCAGAACGAGATATCACAACTCTCTAAAGGGGTTGGGGCTTTACTCGATGCAAGAAACGCAGCAATAATCGATCATGAACGATTGCAGTCAATCCAGCAGTTAGCAAAGAATCCAAAACAGTTGCTGTTGATGAAAAATATAATTAAGGCAATGCCTGATCAGGAGACGACCAAACTGGTTAGCTGGAACAGTACTGGTTCCCGTCTGCAGATAGTGTTGCAGGGCGATGCACTCAATGCGAGTAACATCATTAAAGCCTATGAATCACTACCAGCATTTAGTGAAGTAGTGACGGAAGTACAGAGTCGCCCCACTCAGTTGTTGATAGGAATGAAAGTTGATGCGAGGGCGCTACGATAATGACTTCCGTAACACAGCGCATTACTGTTGAGTGGAACAATAATAACAGGCTACGAATTGGTAGTTACGTTATCTTGCTTATTCTTGGATGGCTTGTCATTGATATGCTGCAGCTTGAAAAGCAGGAGCTTAATGGGCAGCAACAACAGTTGCAGATCAAGCTTGAAAAAATTAAACGCATAACAAATGAAAAAGACTGGCCCGAGAAAGCAGCGAGCATTAGAAAACAGCTATTACTGAGTGAGCAGAAACTCTGGCGGGCTGACAGCCTCGGGCTTGCTCAGGCGCAGATTCAATCCTGGCTGGCCGCTGAATTGCAACGCAATCGTATTACTGGCGCACGTCTAAAAGTTGATAAAGCTAAAACGATGAAGCTTGAAAATCAGGACTTCTGGCGCGTTACTGCAACAATAGAAGGCATCTTTGCGGTAGAAGATCTGCTACGTCTGTTGTTCAAGATTGAAGCCTATCGACAGTTATTTGTCATTGAAAAGCTGGATGTACGTCAGACCACAGACACCCGCAATAGCTTAGTCATGACAGCATACTTTAAGGCCAAGTCATGAAGACAATTCTGTTAAACAAAGTGCTCTGGGTGTATGGCCTGATCGCTCTGCTGACAGTGGTGATAGCGGATGTGTCATTCCAGCCCGCGCCATTAAAGCAAGCTAATAGTAGTGTTGATGAAAGTATCCTTGGTTCTCAAACGAGTTCGCAAACGACAAACCTGGCGGTCGTCTATGCAAGTTTGTTACGTCAGCCGGCCTGGCTGTTAGCAAAGCAAACTACGGTTGCCTCACGAACAAAGACGGTGCTGCTGCCCTGGAAGATGATGGGCATTTTCACGCGCGTCAATGAGACTTATATCCTGCTGGAAGCCAAAGGTAAGATACAGCGCATTGATATGGGTGAGAAATTACCTGATGGTTCAATATTGACAGCCATCAAGGCGGACAGGATAGAAGCCAGATCCGGGGAAGAAGAAAAGATATTCTTACTCTATAAGAGCGATCAAAAGAAGAATTAGTGCTTATGCGGCGATATGCTATAACTAGCATAATTATCATGTAAATCGATAATTTATATATAATTTCTCATTATTTACGTGACAAACCCTGTATATTTGCCACATATTTGGTCATTTTTTGAACTTTATAACCATGAAAGAATCACTATATACTCGGCCAGTTGTTCCCGTTTAATCCTAATGAGGTAATCATTTTGTATTCAGTGTCACGTTTGTTGCTTGTAGCGATTCTGCTATCCGTTATGGGATGTAGCTATGTGCCAGACGTTTTGAAATACGAAGAACCTCTGCGCCAGCCAATCCCCCCTGCTAAAGACAGTGAACAGCTGGTAAAGGCTGAGCAAGCACAACAGGCGGCAACGCGCTTTAATGAAACCCCGGCGGTACCAGGTGCGAAAGGACGTGATTCCGTCAATGCCAAGGCACTCGATGAGCCTGAATTAAAGGGTAAACCTGTCAACGTCAATATACAGAATTTGCCTCTGCCGGCTTTTATTAATGAAATTTACGGAAACCTGCTGGGGCTGTCGTTTGAAATTGACAAGTCACTGCAGAATACCAAGGACCTCGTCACACTACGCATAACAGAGCCTCAGCCACTAATTGACCTCTTCAGAACCGCAAGACAGGTGCTCTCCAGCTATGGTGTCGATGTGCAGAAGGTGGGCGGCCTGTATCGTTTTGCGCGTCAACGTGGCGGCAAGGTGAGTCAGACACCGCTACTGGTAAGTGGCCGAAACCTGCCAAATGTGCCAGAAACACATCGCCCCGTTTTCCAGTTTGTACCGTTAAATGTCGTCACCAATAGTGAAGTCTCTGGCTGGTTACGTGATGCCTACAAATCACCGCAACTACGGGTTGCTGAAGACCCTAAACGCAATGCCATTGTACTGCAGGGGCCACCAGAGGCTGTTAGTGAAGCGATTGAGGCAATTAAGTTATTAGACCGGCCATCAATGCGTGGTCGAAACAGTGTTCGCATAGAACCCATCTATGTCACGCCCCAGGTACTCGTCAGGAACCTGATAAAGGTGCTACGTGGTGAAGGCTATGCGGCCAGTGAGAACACTGAGCGGGGCAGCGTTTCTATTATTCCGCTTGAAGACGTCAACGCTATTGTGGCCTTTGCCTCCGATAGACGCGTTCTGGAGCACATTAAAAAATGGGTGCTACAACTGGATCAGCCCGTTAAAGGGACTGCGAAAAGCGGCATATTCTTCTATTCTGTGCAGAATACCAATGCCAGTGAGCTGGCCGAGGTGCTGGGAAGCATCATTGATGGCATTACCCCGGAGCCACGTCTGCCTCCGCAGGTACCACCAACAGGCAACCCGGCAACTGCTGCACCAAATCCAGGCTCACAGGCCAATGTGACGACGGTTGGGCGCTCATTAGTTGTTGATTCTCTTAGAAATGCCATCTTGTTTAAAGGCAAGCCGGAAGAATGGGCCAGATTATTGCCGGTGATTCGTGATCTCGATAAGGCACCCAAACAAGTCCTCATCGAGGTGACTGTGGCCCAAATCACGCTGACAGATGATGAAAATCTTGGTGTGGAACTGGTTGTGGAAGGGCTGGGCCTGGAAAGTCTGGATGGTACAGGTGTGACCCAGGGCCTGGGTGCGACATCGCCCACCGGTTCTCTACTCTCGGGTTTTAATCTTATTCTGAATAATGCCGGTGCCACGCGGGCTGTTTTGAACGCCTTTGCAGCAAACAGCCGTCTGAATGTGATTTCTAGCCCTCGCGTAATGGTGCGCAGCGGCACCACGGCGAGTATCGATGTGGGTGCTGAAATCCCTATTATAACAAGCCAGGGTACGTCTCCTGATCTGACCACAGGCGGCTCCAGTGCGATTTTGCAATCAGTCCAGTATCGTCGAACCGGTACATTGCTATCCGTTACCCCGGTAGTACATGCTGGGCGACGTGTTGACCTTGAGGTGTCTCAGGAAGTCAGTAGCGCAACGGTGAATCAGACCAGTGGTATTAGCAGCCCGGTTATCAACACCAGTAATGTCGCTACCTCCCTGAGCCTCAGTGATGGTGGCTCTGTGTTGCTGGGTGGACTGATCAACACCTCTGTATCACAGGGTGAAAACAAGGTGCCATTGCTTGGAGACATTCCTGGCCTGGGTGCATTGTTTCGGGCGCAAAGTGAAAATAAAACCAGAACCGAGCTAATTATACTGATCACACCCTATATCGTAGAGTCGCATGAGGAAGCGCAGTCTATAACAGAGGCATTTCGTTCCCGTTTGGGACAAACCTTGCCTGTGCCACAGCGGCGTTTCCAACAGCCCTGATATATCAGTATATTTGCATGTTTTGGTGTAGGGGTAAAAGGCTGAATATAGGGTTTGACTGCAACTCGAATTAGTTTATAGTTAACAGAAATGATATGCCCCAGATGTAAAAGAGGGCAGAATCCAGATAAAAAAGAGAATAAGGAAAGAATTCAAATCGATTTCATCACTGAATGATAACTGGGTAGACCAGACTCTTGTAAGGATAGTGTTTTGAGAAATGTGAACCATTTCACATTTGGTCTAATCCTCATTGAAGTGTGATTTAAACCTACTATATTGTGTGATTGATCGCACTACATCAGAAGTCATACCTCAGCTGGTACATTCATGATGAATCGATTTAAAAAAGCTTGCGAAGCTATTGTTATTTAAGTATAACGAAGTTTCATATTGTGAGGGCTGTTCTAGCTAGAGCCTTCCCGATAAAAAATGCAAGATAAACCCTAGACTAGGTATATTGAGGAGATTTAATCAATGAAATTAAACAAAAAACTGCTAGCAGTCATGGTCGCTGGCACCTTTACAGTAGGTACTGCGCAAGCATTCCATAACACGATACCTTTCGATATCGATGGCGCGCTTCTGGCTACACCTACAGATGATCCACGTATCTTCCTGAACGAAATTGATTTCGGTGGCAACCCACTGGACACAGTCGATTCAGATACAACAACACCAGGTAACCCAGCAAACGGTTCTGGTGTTCTGGATTTAACGGCAGATTTAACAGCTAACGCTATTCCTGCTAACACTGATGTTCGTGTTACTATTGACCTGTCAAACAGTGCGACCTTCAATGGTACACCTGTAATGGCAGATATTAATGATGTAGCAACTACTCCTGTCGCTCAGTCATTTCCAATTCTGTCAGGTGGTGACAATGCGTCACAGGTTATCTTCACTGGTAACGCAGGTGCTGGTTTTGCAGCCATGTCTACTTTATCTGTCGATGTTCCTGGCCTGACATTTCCTGATAACGGTACTGTTCAGGTAACAGTAACTGTTCAGAGTGCAGACAACTTCGGTCCTACTACACTGAACAGCCTGGGTCCATTGGATTACGCTACGTTCACAGATGCGGTTTCAGGTTCAACTACGGCAACTGCAACACCACAGAACATCGATGTAACCATGAACTCTCTGCTGTTCACTGGTACTTCTACATCATTTGATGCGGGTGACCTGTTCCTGAACTTTGTTAACAACTACATCGGTTCAGACACTGTAATCGTTTCTGACGTTGACGATGTACTGGGTACAGTTACATTCACACTGAGTGCTGCTAATGGTCTGAATGCCTTTGCACAGACTGGTAACGGCATTACTATCACAACTGGTAACGGTGCCCAGGCATTCACAGTTGCGATGGATACACTGACAGCGACAGCTACAGAAGCCGGTGACAAGTCTTCGACTTTCAACGAAAACACTTCAGCTAACATCGCTGCAGGTACCGGTGCGGTTGCACTGCCAGTTGCTCTGAATGTTGCAGCTGCTAACACCACAACCATCGATGAAACTGCACTGTCAATTGCATCTTCTGGTGCTGCTATGACTGGTTTCACCAACACATCTAGCATGATCTCTGGTGACCTGGCTTCAATGGCTCGTAATGGTTCAGCGGCATCTCTGACGATGACTCTGGCTCCAGGCGGCGCTTTTGCTAACCTGATTCGCTTCCAGAACCCATCTGCTATTTCAGGCGATGTCTCTATGACAGTGACTGATGATGATGGTGTTTCAGCAACTATTAACCTGGGTGATATCTCAGGCGTTGGTTCTAGCACACTGGCTGCAGGCGCTGCGACAGGTCTGATTAGCATCGATGACATCATGACAGCGGCAGTAGCAGCTAACTCTATGCTGGGTGCTGCGATGGCTGACTCTGGTGGCCGTGCTCGTAACAAGCTGAGCATTACTGCTAATGGTGCGTTTGGTACTACTGGAAGCTCAACCGGTATTGTTATCAACTCTTTCAGTGTTGATACAGACGGTAATGGCTTCAGCAGCCTCACCAACACCAATGGTTTTCAGCCTTAATCTTTAAAGGCTAACGACCTGATAAAATGAGGCAGCGAAAGCTGCCTCATTTTTTTTTGTATGTACCGTAGAAATTTGCGTGTTTAGCTTTACTTTCGTAGGTTGAAAAGTCAAAATCCTTGCGGAAATAATCAATTCAGTTTGCCGTAGATATATCTTCAAGGTTGTAAATAATGTCAGAAAAAGTAGCACTCATCACAGGGATAACGGGTCAGGATGGCGCTTATCTAGCCAAATTTTTGCTGGATAAAGGCTATATCGTACATGGGATTAAACGAAGAGCATCATTGTTCAACACTGACCGTGTCGATGATCTGTACCAGGATCCACATGTTGATAATCAGCGTTTTATACTGCATTACGGTGATTTATCAGATACCAGCAACCTGGTAAGAATCATTCAGGAGTGTCAGCCTGATGAATTATATAATCTTGGTGCTCAGAGTCATGTTGCCGTGTCTTTTGAATCGCCAGAGTATACGGCGGATGTCGTTGCTAATGGCACTTTACGTTTATTAGAAGCGATTCGTATATTAGGTCTGGAAAAGAAGACACGTTTTTACCAGGCGTCTACATCAGAACTGTTTGGTGATGTACGTGAAACACCGCAAACAGAAAAGACACCCTTTTATCCCAGGTCACCATATGCAGTAGCGAAGCAGTATGCCTACTGGATAGTTGTTAACTACCGCGAGGCATATGGGATGTATGCGTGTAACGGTATTCTCTTCAATCACGAGTCTCCATTACGAGGCGAAACCTTT
>Ga0316207_10000582_pt1 | contig 55695 bp, 54 predicted proteins | sample 6weekpyrite_MG_FD_204943 | JGI IMG/M metagenome (GOLD analysis project Ga0316207, IMG submission 204943) | Microbial mat bacterial communities from mineral coupon in-situ incubated in ocean water Damariscotta River, Maine, United States -... | ecosystem: Environmental > Aquatic > Marine >...
AGTAACTCTTTCTCTCTATCTAGGACACCAGGAGTATCAGTAAGAAAAATAATTTTATTTGCCCCAATTGAGCGAGCTAACTCACTTGCTGCAATATCAGCATTAATATTAAAGCCTGGATGACTTAATTGTTCTGCTGCTGCTATTGGTGCTACAACTGGAACAAACTTTTCGTGTAAAAGATTATTTATTACATCAGGGTTAATAGATTCAATCTCACCAGTTAAACCAAACTTATCAAAATCTTTTGGTTTTGCTACCATAAAATGAGCATCTTTACCACTGATTCCAATAGCTTTTGCACCATAGTTGTTCAGCAGTGATACAATCTCTTTATTTATCTCTCCGCTTAATACCATCTCAACAACGCGCATAACCTCTTTCGTTGTAACTCTTTGACCATCAATAAATTGTGTATCAATCTTAAGCGCATCAAGAAGTTCAGTAATTCGTCTACCACCACCATGAACAATAATAGGTCTTATACCCACTAGATATAGTAATAGAATATCTTGAGCAAACTTCTCTTTTAGTTCAGGAGAGTTCTGTGCTGAACCACCATATTTAATGACAATTTTTTCTCCATTAAATTTTTTAATAAACGGCAACGCATCAAGTAGCGTCTTTACGGTTTCAATTTTCTTTTGCATAATCTTCTTTACAACTTTGTTTATATGTTTTGATTAGTGAAATTATATCAGTACTAACTTCAATGTCAAGCTCCATAATTGATAGTGGTAAATTAAAATTTTCTAATTTTACGGCATCTTTTTGAGTAGTTAAAATAGATGTTGCACCACTTTTTTTAAAAAGCTCAATCACTTCACCCTTGTCAAACATGTGATGATCTGGAAAATATTTTTTCTCTATAACATTATCTGGAAGCCATCTATCTAACCTCCATGGTTTTGAAATAGCTGTTATTAGAATCATACTCTTAGAGGAGTTAAGAATAGTTACATTTCTAAAGTATTCACTATCCTCTTTAATCACCACAGCATCTTTACCACTCCACAACTTCTCTCTATATGGACCCGATGGCAAGCAAAAACTATTTTCTGTCTCTGAATGTAAAATAAAATCTAGTTTTTTTATAAAATGTTTTCCATAACCATCATCTAAAAAAACTATAGATGCTCCAAGCTCTTTTGCTTTTTTTATACCATCAACTCTATCTTCACATACTATTACAATTGAATTTGGTAAACTTTTTGCATATAGCATTGCTTCATCTCCACTAATGCTAACATCCTCAAAAATTTTGCCACCATTTGAAATAACATAAAGTCCACTAGACTCTCTCTTATATCCACGCAAAACTACTGCACTATTTTCAAATTTTTTAGCAACTGCAATAGTAAATGGAGTTTTTCCACTACCACCCACTACTAAATTACCAATACTAACAACGGCAATAGCATAATCTTTTTGAGATGCCAACTTGAAACGTAACCAAGCAATAAAACAGTAGATAAGGCTTAATGGAAAGAGTAAGTAGGAGATGAGTAGACCCCCAAAAGAGGGTCTAAAAAGATATTGTTCAGTAGTGCTTATTAAACCCAATGCGAAGCGACATCACTAATTTGTTCACAAATGTAATCAACCTCTTCATTACTTAAATCTGCATACAAAGGAATTGATAATATCTGCTGATAATTCTGTAAAGATATTGGAAAATCATTTACTCTCAAATTATATTTTTCTTTATAATATGTCAACCTATGAATAGCAATATAGTGAAGTCCTGTCTCAATTCCTCTTTTTTGAAGCTCTCTTGCAAAATTATCTCTATTTCTATCAATTTTAATAATGTAAAGTTGATGAGCATCATTACTATCTAGTACAGGTAGTGTAATATGAGGAAGATCTTTTAATTTAGAGCTATAAATAGCTGCTATCTCTTTATGACGCTCTATGTGGCTCTCTAATTTTCCAAGCTGTGCAATTGCATAGGCTGATTCAATATCACCCATACTATAATTACAGCCTATATCTAAAACATCATATACATAATGCATACTATTGTCTTTATCACCTTTTATCTCTATTCCATGATTACGAAGAAGAAGTGCACGCTCATATAAAGAATCATCATCTGTAACAAGCATACCACCCTTTGCTACATTTCCTTTAAGATGAGAACTAAATGTAAAAGTTGTAATATCAGCACCAGTTGCACCTAACTTTTTACCCTTGTAAGTAGAGCCTAAGGCTTCTGACACATCTTCAACAACTTTGATTTTATATTTCTTTGCAATAGCATATAGTCTATCTAAATCTGCGATACGTCCACCAATATGAGTAAAGATTACAGCTTTTAGTTTCTTTGAGGTATTTTTACTTAGTATCTCTTCAAGGTCATCTAAATTCAGTGTGTATGAATCTTCATCTACATCAACAAGTATAGGCTCTGCGTCAAAATGACGTACAACTTCTGGGACACTTGGGTATGCATTTACACTACATATAACTTTATCACCACGCTTTAAATCAAGCGCACACATTGCAAGGTGAAGAGCAGCAGTCCCATTTGATGTTGTTATAGCATACTCTGAACCAACAAAGTTTGAGAACTTCTCTTCTAAAACTTTATCTTGATTAACACTTTGCGCGCTAAGTACATTTTTTATGAGCTCTTCTTCTGTTTCGTCAACACTAGGACGGAAAAAAGCAATATTTTTCATTTTGATATTCCTTTATAAATTTATATCTCTTGGATATAAAAAATCATGATTAACAGATCTATTTGTTAATTTTGCTATTACTGGTGGTTTGCGCTTGAATTGATTTTGATATATTCTCTTTTTCAACATCTTAATCAACTCAGGCTCAAACCCTTGTGCAATTAGCTCCTCTTCATTCACTCTTTCATCAACATATAACTTTAAAACCTCGTCAATCTTCTCATAACTATAACCTAAATCCGACTCATCGCTCTGACCCTCATACAAATCAGCCGAGGGTGGTTTTGAGATGATTTCATCTACCACACCTAAATACCTAGCTAATTCATATACTTCTGTTTTATATAGATCTCCAAGTGGATTTATAGCGCTCGCTAAATCTCCAAATATTGTACCATACCCTAACATAATTTCACTTTTATTACTGGTTCCTAATACTAACGCATTCTCTCTGGCTGAAATGTCATACAAGACAGACATCCTCATTCTTGCAGAAAAATTACCAATTCTCATACTTTCATTTTTATCAATACTATATGAGTTTAAAAGTGGTTCAATTGAAATAGTTTCACTTTTTAAACTAAACTCTTTGCATAAGCTAGTTGCATCATCAATACTACCTTTTGATGAATATTGCGATGGCATTAACACACACAATAGCTTATCTTTAAAAGCACGCTTTGCAAGTAAGGCTACAACAGCAGAATCAAGGCCACCGCTTAAACCTACAACCACATGCGTCAAACCAGTTTTTCCAACCTCATTTCGTAAAAACTCAACAAGGTAACTGGTAATTAAAGAGTATTTCGTATCATTATTTTTCATTATAGCAAGGATTATACATAAAAAATTTATTAAATGCAAGAGTTATATATAATAATATTATGAAAGGCGATCTTTGTAATCTTTAAACCCAAACTCTTTAATTACTTTTAGTGTTCCATCCTCTTTATGCAAAATTATAGATGGTAAAGCTATTCCATTAAAAGTTGTATTTTTAACCATTGTGTAGTGAATCATATCTTCAAATATAACTATATCTCCAATACTTAATGGTTCATCAAAAGAGTAATCCCCAATTATATCACCTGCAAGACAACTGTTACCACCAAACCTATAGGTATACTTTTTAATATTTGGTTTTGCAGAGCCTCTAACATCAGGTCTATAAGGCATTGCCAAAACATCAGGCATATGAGTCTCTGCTGAAGTGTCTAAAATTGCTATATCTATACCATTATTTACAATATCAAGAACACGTGAGACAAGAACACCAGTTTGCCAAGCAACAGCTTCACCAGGCTCTAAATAAACTTCAAGGTTTTTATATCTACTTTTGAAACTATTTAAAAGACTTATTAATCCATCTACATTATAATCTTTGCGGGTAATATGGTGACCACCACCAAAATTAACCCATTTAATATTATTTAATATAGACTCAAACTGCTCTTCAAAGTTTTTTAGAACAATTTCGAGTGCATCAACATTTTGTTCACATAATGCATGAAAATGCAACCCTTCAACTCCATCTAATTCATCAAAAATAAAACTCTTTTTAGTAATACCTAAACGACTAAATGGAGCACAAGGGTTATAAAGATCTACATCAACCGTTGAGACATCAGGATTTACTCTAAGTCCAATTGAAATTTCAGAATTAACCTCTTTAACTCTACTTTTAAAGTGCTTTAATTGTCTAAATGAGTTGAAAACTATATGATTGCTAATATGTGCAATCTGACCTATCTCAGAATCTTTAAATGCTGGAGAGTATGTATGAACCTCTTTATTTAACTCTAGCGCTAAAAGTGCCTCATTCAGACCACTTGCAGTTGCTCCATGTAGATATTTTGATACTAACTCAAAGGTTGAATGCATTGCAAAACCTTTGAGTGCTAAAAGTATCTTCACACCTGCACTTTTTTGAACATAATCAAGTAGCTCTAAATTTTTACGTAAAAGTGCTTCTTCACAAATATAAGCTGGTGTAGCAACACCACTATACATCTAACTCTTCAACTATCCAAGGTAGTCCATCACTATTTAGTGCCTCCATAAAAGGGTCAGGGTCTAATTCTTCTATATTGAAAACACCTTTGCCGTTCCATATATCTTTCATTATAAGTTTTGCACCAATCATTGCAGGAACACCTGTTGTGTAAGATACTCCTTGACTCTTTACCTCCCTATAGCACTCTTCGTGATCTTTTACATTGTAAATATAAACTTTACGCTTTTTACCATCTTTTATACCCTCAAAAACACACCCTATATTTGTTTTACCTTTTGTTCGTTCACCCAAAGATGCAGGATCTGGTAAAAGTACTTTTAAAAACTGTAGTGGAACTATCTTTGTACCGTTAAAATCTATTGGCTCAATGCCAGTCATTCCAACATTTTCAAGAACTTTTAAATGTGTAAGATAGTTTTGTGAAAAAGTCATGTAAAAGCGTATACGCTTTACACCTTTAATATTCTTTGAAAGGCTCTCAAGCTCTTCATGGTACAACAGATAACTATCTCTTTTACCAACTTGTGGATAGTCCCAAACAATTTTTTCACTAAGAGGTGCCGTCTCTATCCACTCTCCATTTTCAAAATAACGACCATTTGCAGTTATCTCACGTATATTAATTTCAGGATTAAAGTTAGTTGCAAATGCATAACCATGGTCACCATCGTTACAATCTAGAATATCAATAGTCTCTATCTCATCAAAATAGTGTTTTTGAGCATATGCACAAAATACGCCAGTAACACCTGGATCAAAGCCACTTCCAAGCAGACCAAAAAGAGATGCATCTTTAAACTCATTATCTTTTGCCCACTGCTCTTTATACTCAAACTTTGCAGTATCAGGATGTTCATAATTTGCAGTATCTAGGTAATGAACACCAGTTTTTAGACAAGCATCCATAATACTTAAATCTTGATATGGGAGTGCTACATTTATTAAAACTTTTGGCTTAACCTGTTCAATTAGACTAACCAATTCGTCAACATTATCAGCATCAACTTGTGCTGTTTGTATTTCAACATTACTTATTTCACTTGCTATATTATCACAACGACTTTTTGTTCTACTAGCTAAAACAATATGCGAAAAAACATCACTATTTTGTGCACACTTATGAACAACTACACGCCCTACTCCACCAGCACCAATTATCAAAACTGTAGACATTAGAACATCCTTATTTTTTTTATTTCTGCGTACGCTTCATTTATTTTTTGTAATCTGTCATTTGCTTCATATAACTCTTCATCAGTTGCTCCAACAATAGAGTCAGGATGACAATCTTTAACCAAAGCCCTATAAGCTTTTTTAACACCATCATTATCTACACGTTGACTAATTCCTAATGTCTGAAAATATGAGTTAACTAACTTTTTATGATCTGAATACTGCTCAGTTATAGACTGTTTAATACGTATATAATCTTCATCATTGAATCTAAGTAGTGTAGAGATATGACGAATAAGATTTTCTTCATCATCTGAAAAGTCATTATCAATGTATGCTAACCCCATTAAAAGCTGAATACTTCTCTCTTTTAAGTCTTGGTTTGAACTAACTTGAACATAAAGGTTCTTAACTAAATCTACATAACCATCTACATCATTTTTATTTTTATTAAAAATTGACTTTAATATCTTACGTGCAAGCTCTTTATCTTCATCAAAGTCTGCTGATAAACCACTTAAAAATGAGTTTACATAGAGTGCCTCTTTTTCAGAAACTCTACCATCAGCTTTTGCAACTTTAGCAAAAATAGCACTTAAAAGCCCAGCATATGTGTTTTCTATGAAATGGTAAAAGTCTGCATTATATTCATCTTTATTTTCTAAAATAGCACGTCTTGTATAAAAAGGACGTGCCACTGCTAAAAATAGTAACGATAATGTAATTATTTTAAGTAAAAATTCCATACTTCACCTCGTTTATTAACGTTATTCTATCTAAAAATTATAATTATTATAAGTTCTAAACTCGATATCGGCCAAATTTGTTAAAAGTTTATGCAAAAATAGAGGTTATATATCCAATAAAATTGATTGAAATACTTGACAATAAACTTTTATAATACTAATATTACAATATCTTAAAACAGACTATAACAAAAAAGGTATTTATGGGTGGTATCACTTCAAAAGGTATTTACGGTCTAAGTGCTATGTATGAACTTTCACTATCAAATGGAAGCCCTATGCAGATTAAAACAGTTGCCCAACGTGCAAATGTTCCACAAAACTATCTTGAGCAGTTATTACCACTTCTTAGGAAGGCTGGACTACTAACAAGTTTCAGAGGTGCTAGTGGAGGTTACTCCTTGGCAAAAAATGCAAAAGAGATTACTGTACTAGAGATTATTGAAACATTAGAGGGAGATTTTTGTATCTCTTCACTGCAAGATAATCATGATGTTTTAAATCTTTTTTGGCAAGAGCGTCAAAATAAGATAAATGAACTTTTTAAAATAAGTTTATATGAACTTCAAAACTATAGTCAAAATTTTACATACACAATTTAAAAGGATTTAACTTGAATATTGCAAAAAATGTTACAGAACTAATAGGAAATACTCCACTTGTACAACTTAATGGTATAAGTCAAACATCTGGTTGTACAGTTTTAGGAAAGTGTGAATTTTTAAATCCATCTGGCTCTGTTAAAGACAGAATAGGTTTTAATATGATTCAAACAGCATTAGATAGTGGAAAAATCTCAAATGATACTACAATAATTGAACCAACTAGTGGAAATACTGGTATTGGACTTGCAACTGTGTGTGCTGCCCTTGGATTAAAACTAATCTTAACAATGCCAAGCTCTATGAGCATCGAAAGACGACGTTTACTAAAAGCACTTGGTGCGAAGTTAGAGTTAACAGAACCTGCAAAAGGTATGAAAGGGGCTATTGAAAAGGCTATAGAACTTTCACAAGTTACTGAAAATTCATATGTGCCTCAACAATTTGAAAATGGTGCAAACCCTCAAATTCATAGAGAAACAACTGCAGAAGAGATTTTACGTGATACTGATGGAAAGGTTGATATTTTAATCGCTGCTGTTGGAACTGGTGGAACAATTACAGGAGTTGGAGAAGTTCTTAAAAAGCATAATCCTAATATTCAAGTAGTTGCAGTTGAGCCACAAGACTCACCTGTTCTATCAGGAGGTAAAGGTGGTCCACATAAGATTCAAGGGATTGGAGCTGGATTCGTACCAAAAATTTTAAATACTGAAGTTTTTACAGAAGTAATTAAAGTTAGTAATGAAAATGCCTTTTCAACATCAAGAGCTATTGCAAAAGATGAGGGGCTATTAGTTGGTATCTCATCTGGTGCTAACCTTTATGCAACACATGAAGTAGCTTCACGCCCTGAAAATAGAGGTAAAACTATTGTTACAATTCTTTGTGATACTGGTGAAAGATACCTTAGTACAGAACTATATGAAGACTAAATAAAAATATTAGAATAATCGTAACGGTCTAAATCTAAATAGAATAGACCCTCTATCTCGATTATTCTATCATCAACACCTGAACGAATTTCAAATCTTTTTAAAATTTCATCTTGTTGTGAGTCATCTATACCCAACATGTCAAGATATATATCAAGCCGTATAAGACGTGTACCAAGTGCATCATCTTCAACGTTTTTATAAACCTTCTCACCATCAATTTCACTTACAATAGCTAAATGCCCATCTACTTCAACCAAATTTGCTTCAACTGCACTAACTTGCTGTGCAACTTTTTTGCGAACATCTTGATGACGTTTACGAGCCTCTTCTTGGCGTAACTTCAAAGCTTCACGACGTTTTTCTTGAGCCTCTTTTAACATTAGTCGAATAGAAGAGTAATCATTTTTTGCCAATATATTTCCCATAAAAAACGAAATTATAAATTAGGTATAATTATATCAATTTTAAATAAAAGCAGTACTTTGCACGAACACTATATTAAGTCAATAGAAAAAATAGACAATGTGATAAGATTAAATAGCAATATTAATGCACTTTTCCCAGACATTGTGAAAAATATAATTGAAATTTTTGAATGTGAGAGATGTTGGATAATATATCCTTGCGATCCAAACACTCAAGCATGGCAAGCAAAGTATGATGAAGCTATTTCTCCACTTATACCAAAATTTGAAACAGATGTAGACCATCCAACAACAACAAGTGTCGCCGAATACTTTAAAAAACATCTTGAAAGTGATGAACCAATTGTTAGTCTATCTCATGAAACGTTAAATGTTCCAGGAGGTGCACACTTTATATCACCTAGGCGTTCTCAACTATCAATTGCTATAAAACCTGATAGTGGAAAAAGCTGGCTTATAGCGATAGAACAGTGTAATTTTGAACGTTATTGGGAAGAGTCAGAATTAAACATGCTAAAACATATTTCGAAAAGATTAAATGATGCATTAAATAATATTTTTCATATTCAAACACTTACTCAATCTAAAAACGATTTAAATACACTCATAAAAAAACTGCCAGATCTAATTTTAGAGCTTGATATTGATTCAAATATTATAAGTTCAAATAAAGCATTAAAGAATAGTAATAAGAGCTTAAGCTATAAAAGACATATCTCTGCAGCACTTTCTGTATCACAAATAGAAGAGTTAGATATTGCTATTAAAAAAATAAAAAAATATGAAGAAGAGGAGATAATTTTCGAGCTTCCAATCGTTCCAACAAATGCAAATGAAATTCATTTTTTTTCACACCTTGTAATGCCAACTAGAAAAAGTGGAAAAATTACTGGGTTTTTATTAATTGCTACTGATATTACAGAGCAAAGACGTGCTAAAGATTCACTTACTAGACTTAATAGTAGTCTTGAAAAACGTATTGGACTTGAAGTAGATATAAGCCGTCAAAAAGATCATCTAATGTTTCAACAATCAAGACTTGCTTCAATGGGTGAAATGATTGGTAATATTGCTCACCAATGGAGGCAGCCACTATCTTCCATAAGTGCAATCATTCAAAATATACGTCATAAAAGTGATAGAAATAAACTTAGCAATGAATTTCTTGAAAATATAACAGAAGATGCTCTTAAAATTGCATCACAGATGAGTGAAACAATAGATGACTTTAGAAACTTTTTTGAACCAAGCAAGGCAAAAGAGCGTTTTAATATAAATAGTGCCGTACAAGATACATTAGAACTATTAAAACCAACACTAATTAATAACGACATTAATGTTATTACTAATCAAAAAATAAATATAGATATTTTGGGATATAAAAACGAACTCTCCCAAACAATACTAAATATTTTTTCAAATGCCAAAGATATATTAATAGAAAAAGTTAAAACTAATAGAACAATAATAATAGAGATAAGCCTATCAAAAAATAACCGACATGTTGTAATATCTATTTCAGATAATGGTGGAGGAATTCCAGAAGATATAATAGATAATATTTTTGACCCATACTTTACTACAAAAGAGCAGGGAAAAGGGACTGGAATTGGACTATATATGTCAAAACAGATTATTGAAACAAATATGAAAGGTAATCTATTGGTAAAAAACTCTACACTTGAGTATAATGAAAAAAATTACACAGGAGCTAAGTTCATGGTAGAACTTCCTTTAACACTACGATAATGAAATTATTTTTTACTCTTTCTATTTTAATATTTAAACTAAGTGCTCTAACACTTCAAAACTTTAATGCAAGTTTCAAGCAGATAATTACAGATGAGTACAACAAGACAATTAGCTATAGTGGACTAATTACTGCGCAAACTCCATCAAATGTAGTATATCACTACACTTCACCGATGAAAAAGAGTCTCTTTCTTCTTGATAAAAATATTATTATTGTTGAAGATGAACTAGAGCAGATAATAGTGCGTAGATTAAAAAGTGAAATAAATCTATTTGAACTTCTTAAAAATGCTAGAAAAAACGATAATGGAACTTTTATCTCAAAATATAAAGGTTTTACTTTTTATATTAAAAAGAAAAATAATCTTCCAAAATCTATAGAGTATAGTGATGAATTAGATAACACAATACATATAGAATTTTTCAATATTAAAACAAATATCAAATTAGCGCAAGATACTTTTAAACCAAATATACCGCCATTTTATGATGTCATAAAAGAGTAGAACTATTTAGTTATAATCTCTTTAATAATATCCTTGCCTATAACATCGTAAAATTCAGTATAAATTTCAGACATTTTTTCTCTCCATTTTTCTCTTTGTTCATGACTTAAATGGTGTATTTTTAATTTTAAGCTTCTTTTAGAATACTCTTGTAGTTTTTGAAAATACTCTTCATCCATTTTTTTAACAAGTTTTCTCTGCATAACTGTTGTTTCATCCAAAGCTTGAACTACTATTTTTTTAAGTTCAACTGGTAACTTTTCATAAAACCTGCGACTCATCACAACAAGAGAGCCAAGATAACCATGGTTTGAAATTGTCAAATCACTCTGTGCTTCATAAAACTTTTTAGTATAAAAGTTAGATAGTGGATTCTCAGCAGCATCAACTACACCTTGTTGCAGTGCACTATAGACTTCACTAAATGGTAAAACTTGAACATTTGCACCCAAAACTTCAAACTGTGCTTCAAGAACTTTTGAACTCATAATACGAAACTGTAAACCACTAGCATCTCGCGGTTTAATTAACTCACCTTTAGAAGATGATAGCTGTTTAAAACCACTATCCCAAAACGAGAGGGCTTTTATACCTTTTTCCTCAACCAATGATTTAAGATGCTCACCAACTTCACCATCTAAAACAGTATGAAGATGCTCTTCATCTCTAAATAAAAAAGGCAAATCAAATATTTGAAGCTGTGGGACTATTGAAGTAAATTTAGAAAAACTCGGAGCTGCCATTTGCACGCTATTGTATCTAAGTGCTTTTATAACAGCACGGTCATTATAGAGTTGTGCATTTGGATAGGTTCTTACTTCAATCTCACCATTACTTAGTTCTTTAACTCTTTTAGCAAAAAAGTCTACTGCCATTCCCTTTGGAGTATGCGGACTTACTACATAACTAAAACGGATTATATACTTAGAAAATAATAGTGAGGATATACTGATTAGTAAAAGTAAAGTTTTCAACTATTTTAAAAAATATTAAATATCTCTGTGAAATCTAGTTTGAATTTACAATCTTTTAAAATAAACTCATATTTGCCATCTTTAATTTCACTAACCAAAATATACCTATTATTTTTCAGTTCATAAATTTCTGCAAACATTCCAACGGGTTCAACTAAAATATAATAAGAGACTCCACTCTTTTCATATAACTCATATTTAATAGTACGATCTTTTTTCTTAGTTGAAGGAGATAGAACTTCAAAAATAATTGAAGGAGTTATTGTTATAAAGTTACTATTTTTTGTATCATTGCACATCACTACATTATCAGGACAAACTATAGTACTGTCATCAACATGCCAGTCAAGAGCAGCATGTGCTTTACAAGTAGTACACTTTTTCAAAGAAGAGTGCAAAGCAATTGAAATATTAGTGCTAATATCTTGGTGCTCTCTAATCGGTGATGGGCTCATAGAATAAGCCACTCCATATAATAATTCCCAACGTCCTTCCCATCTCTCATAATCTTCATAGGTATAATTTGGCAAATCTTCTAATCGTAAAGCACCCATATTATTCCTTCGTTATTTCATTAACAAGATTATAACACAGCTATTTTCTAAATATGACACATATTTTTAATATAAAAACTCTGGTAAAAATAGAGATATTTGTGGAATATAGGTAACAAGAATAAGTCCAACTAAAATAGTCAAGCTCCATGGAAGGCTTGCTATCATTACATCTTTAAGACTAAGTCCACTGATGCTTGATGCTACAAAAAGGTTTAAGCCAATGGGTGGGGTTATCATCCCTAGCTCCATATTTACTACAACAACTACACCAAAATGTATTGGATTGATTCCAAGTGTCAACGCTACAGGAAGAAGAAGTGGAACTAAGACCATTATGACACTAGATGGTTCCATAAAGTCACCTGCAAAAAATAAAATCACATTCACCATTAGTAAAAATATAATTGGAGTCACACCACTTTCAAGCAGATACGACGTTAAATCTTGAGGAATATTTTCTATTGTAAGAAGAAATGAAAAGATCATAGCATTTGCAATTATAAAAAGAATCATCGCTGAAGTTTTAGCTGAACTAAACAAAACCTCTTCTACTTCACTCCACCCAATATCTTTATAGATATATATAGCGATAAATAGCGCCCATACAACTGCTACAGAAGCTGCTTCTGTTGGTGTAAAAATTCCAGCATAGATTCCACCAATTATAAATACAATAGTAAGTAGTGCCCATGATGCCTCTTTTAAAGCAATTAACCTCTGCTTAAAAGTTTGTGCCTGTGCTCTTTTAAAACCAAGCCTTTTTGCACCTACATATGTTACAAGCAATAGCATTGAAGCAATCATAAGCCCTGGGATAATTCCTGCCATAAATAGTTTACCAATTGATACATCTGCTGTGACTCCATAAATAATCATTACAATTGATGGAGGAATTAAGATTCCAAGAGTTCCTGATGTCGCAATAGTTCCAATTGCATAACTTTTTGGATAACCAGCATCTGAAATTGCTCCATACATAATAGAACCAACTGCTACAACAGTAGCAGGTGAACTACCACTAACCGCTGCAAAAATAACACTAGCCATTATTGCACTAAGTGGTAACCCTCCTGGTAGATGACCAACTAAAGATGATGCTAAGTTCACAATCCTCTGTGCTGCACTTCCTTTGCTAAGTAAATTTCCAGCTAAAATAAACATAGGTATTGCCATTAATGCATACTTATCTAAAGATTCAAACATTAAAGCAGAAATTGCAACTGGATCAAAGTCTGTCAGAAATACAAGAGTAAATGCAGTACTTGCACCAAGTGCAATTGCAACTGGTACACCAAGCGCCATTAAAGATAGAAGTAACCCAAAAAGTGTAAGACTAATCATTTAATATCACTCTTAATATGCCAAAATGCAGCTAGAAAAAAAGATATAGGAATTATCATGTAGATAATCCACATTGGAATATTCAAATCGATACTTATCTCATTCATATCAAATGCTAAAGATACAAACTCAATTCCAAATATCGCAATAAATAGTAAAAATATCAGTGTTATCCAAAAGCTAACATAACGAGCAAGTTTACCTAAAAAAGTTTTTTTAGAAATAAACTCTACTGAAATATGGATACGCTCTTTAAAGCCCAAGGAAGCTGCAAAAAATGCAGATACAATAAAAAGATAGCTAGCGAGTTCAGCACTAAAAGATAAAGATGTACCAAATATATAACGCAACACTACATTTAAAAAAGTGAGTAGTACTGCAAGTGCAAGTGCGTATGAGGCTACAAAGCGATTTAATCTAGCTACTTTTTCCATCAAAATTGACTAAGACCATACCTGAGAATTTTTTATCATTATAAAATTCTACTCTAAAAATATTACCAGCATTATCAAGAGAGTAACGTGTTAAGATTTTCTCTTTTGAGATTTTAAAACCACTCTCATTCTTATATTTTGAATTTGTGTACCCGATAACATTTACACGATATTTATTTTTCTTTTCAACTAAAAAGCTCTTTTTCACATTAACAATAGTACCAAGTTTTACACTAGTATCTTTACCGTCAATTTTTATATTAACACTTTTTAAACTATCATCATATTCAAAATATTGTGGTTTTAACATTGTCATTCTACGATTTCCATAATAAACTCTAAAATTACCTTTATCTTTTACCAATTTAATTAAAGGGTTAGAAGATGAAACCTCAATATCGGAGTTACGTCTAAGCGGTATATAGTTTAAAAAAGCTCTTGTCTTAGGAACCAGTAACGCTATACGCTTATCCAAAACTATGTTAACATCATCGTTAATTGCACCCTTGACACCCAATGGAGTAAGTTTAAAATCACGTCTAAACTCTATACCCATCTGTCTCATAAAACTCTCTAATGCCAAAAGATGATAATAGGCTCGCATATGTGTAGGAAAATTTTTACTACCCTCTATTCCAAAAGCTGGTTTGTTGTTACGAACAGCAAAATATGTCAAGCTTTTAGCCATCTCTTTATCGCCCTGTGCTGTCAAAGTATCTTTTAGTGAAAACCTATGGTCTTGCATTGCTAAAGCGCTGTTAACCTCTTCAACAGTCTTTCGTCCCATTTCACCTAGGTTTCCAAAACGCTCAGATTCAATCTTTTCTTGGTCAATAATACAACATTGTCCCCAACGATTTGGATTACGCCATTTATCTATGTAAATATCTCTATAAAATCCGCTTCCATCATGAAGGTTCAGAACCAAATCAACTTCAGGGTCTAAAATAATATTTTTTATTCTTTGAACAGTTTCATATTCTGGATCTTTTTTACTAAGATCTGCAAACTTTCTATTCATATCTCCATAAGGGCCACGAGAACGTTTAATAATACTATAAAAGTTAAGGTTTGGAACAACCCATAAAGAGCCTTTTGTAATTTTATAATGTGTAACAAGAAGAGACGCTGCGTTAAAACCACCAGGTTCATCACCTTGAATTCCACCAATTACTAACAGTGTTGTATCAGATTCTTTCTCACCTTTTTCATGAAAAGTAAAATCAAAATTTTGTGCATAAATAAAAAGTGGCAATAGCCATACTAAAAATAATTTCAAACTCTATAATACCTTAATATGCCACGGTTCAAAACGTACACCAAAAGGGTTGCCTTCTGGGTATCTAATTTTGACGTAACCTGAATCTATCAATCTTTTATACTCATCCGTTTTAGAAAATGCACTAGTAAAATTACGTGCACCAAAACCGACTTTACCAACATCAAAGTCACCAATACCATGGTATGAGTACCCAACAGGAGCAAGTGAATGAGAAGCTAAAGACAAATCACCTTTAGTTTTTACAGCCTTATTTATAAAAAGATAAAGTTGCTTAATAATACTTCTAACACCTGATGTAAGGACAACAGATTCGCCAAGTTCAGAGCGAATCTGAGTGTACATCTGTTCTGGTTTTCCCTTAAAGAGATAGTGTCCAGTATGATTTATTTTTCTAATTTCTCTACTGTTTATATTATCAGTAATATCAGTTAAAACCTTTTCACCATAAAAACCATACGAAGAAGCTTCCTCATAAAAAAGTCTCTCTATTAATGCAAGTTCCCCTTTACTGAACTTTCCAACTTTAGAGTAATCTTTAGCAATAGAGTTCATCTCATCAATTCCAACAAGGTTAAAATGTCCATAACCACAAATATAACGGACTCTTTTTAGGCGTGCATGTAAACTTTTTAGAAGTTTAAACTCTTCATCATTCAAAACTACTTTTGCTTTTTTCTCAACTTTTGGTTCAATTTTTGTAATAATTTTTTGTTTTTTTTCTACTACTTTGACAGGTGCTAGTTCAATCTTATTTTCTTCAACTTTCTTTGTTACAGTACTAGAAAAAAAGTTTTTAAATTTATCTTCTAAAGAGTAGAATCCAAAAGCATTAGCTTGAGATGCACTTAACGCTAAAAGTGACATTTGAGAAAAAAATTTACGTCTTTGCACTAATATCCCCTAAAATTTTAAAAATTATAACTAAATTAAGCAAATTATGTACCCAATAACATCTTTGCAAACTGCAAAGCTTCGTCTGTTATCTCTTCACCACTTATCATTCTTGCTATTTCATTAACTCTATCTTTAGAGTTTAGTTCTGAAACTGAGCTTTTATTATCTCTAGTGACTAAAAAGTGTTGATGAGCTTGTGAAGTAAGTTGAGGCTGGTGAGATATTGAAAATATCTGATAGTTTTTAGAAAGAAGTGTTAAAACTTTAGCAACACTCATAGATTCTTCACCACTTAAGTTTGCATCAATCTCATCTAAAAACAGTACCCCACCCTCTCTCGTTAAAAGTGCACTTTTTTGTGCTAAAAGAGCTAAACGAAGGCGGTTAAACTCTCCTGAACTTATACTTTGAAGAGCTGTATTATTAAGAAGTACATTAACTTTATCGATTCCAAGTGAACTTATCTGCACACTTTCAATCTCTAATGCTACCTCAGCTAAATAAAGCTCACTTGCTAGAATATTAATAGCCTTTTGAGCTTCAAGTGCTGCTTTTTTTCTACTTTCTTGAATTTTACCAGCACTTTTTTCTAAAGATGCTTTAAGAGTGTTTACTTCGTTCTCTAATTTAGACTTACTAACATTTAGATTCTCATACTCTTTTAACTCTTGCTCTTTTTTTGTTTTATATTCAAGTGTTGCTTCAATTGTTCCATATCTTCTTTTTAAATCGCTCAAACTCTCAATTCTATCTAGTACGCTTTCAATATCAACATCATCTAACTCATCTAACTTTGTACGTGCATCTTCAAAATGTGCACGAACTTCATTCATAGCATCATCAAAAAAGTCACTCTCAACATCAAGAGAGTTTAAGGCTTCACTAACATTGTATTCATGCTCAAAAATTGCTTCAGCTTTTTGCAGACTCTCTTCAATTTTTTCTCTATGAGACAATCTTTTCTTAACAATTAAAAGCTCTTCATCTTCGCCAACAGTAGGGTTTATCTCATTTATTTTTTCTATCTCAAAACTAGCAAACTCTTTTAACTCTACAATTTTTCTCTCTTGTTCGAGTATGACATTTAACTCATTTTCAATCTCACGTAAATGCTTAAACTCTAAAGCAAACTTTTTTAATCTCTCTTTATGTTTTTCATCTTTTAAAGATACATGAGCATCAAGTAATTCAAGTAAAGAGCTGTTTTCAAAGTCACTGTAGTCTTTAAGACTTAAATGCCTTACAAATGAACGACTTAAATTGTTTAAACCCTTCTTTGAGATACTTTGATTGTTTAAGAAATAACGAACTTTCTCTTTTTTAATCTGGCGAAAAATTGCAATGTCTTCATCTTCAAGACCATGCTCACTTAAATCCAAGTTACTAGCAACTGTTGCTTCACTTAAAGCAGCTTGAGCTTCATGAAGACCCAAACTAGCAAGAAGTGCTTGCATTAGAATAGACTTTCCACTTCCACTAGGACCTGTAAAAACTATAAGACCTCTGTTAAAGTTAAGTTCTGCACTATCAAAAGAGAGGTAATCACTTAATAAAAAGCGTTCTATCATTAATCTATTCGCCCCACTTTAATTTCTCTTTTATTACTTCAAAATAGTTTCTCTCTAGTCTATGTACTAAACAAGCTCTTTTTTCGCTTACTCTAATTAAAACTCTATCAAGGTTTGTAAATGAAATTTTTTCTTGTCCATCAAATGTTAGTGTAGCTTTACTATTTTCAGTAGTAATCTCAACTTCAAACTCTGAGGGTAGAACCATCGGTCTTTGAGTAAGTGAATGAGGACAAATAGGAGTAAGTACAAAAGCACTAGTAAGTGGAAACAGCGATGGACCACCAGCTGAAAGATTATAGGCAGTAGAACCTGTAGGAGTTGAAAATATAAGTCCATCTCCAAAATAGCTATTAAAATGTTTATCTTCAATAAAAGCGTTAAGTTTGATCATATTAGAATCTGAAGTAACTACAATATCATTTAATGCCACGCTACTATACTCTACATCACCATTTTCGCGAGTTATTACAGCTTCTAGCATTACACGTTTATCAATTCTATATTCGCCTCTCATGAGACGCTCAAAGAAACTTTCAAGCTCATCAGGATTAATATCCGCTAAGAATCCAAGTCGTCCAGCATTAATGCTCAAAATTGGAAGATTATAGTTTTGAGAACGTCTTACAGCTGAAATAAGTGTACCATCTCCACCAATGGTGACAAGTATATCACTTGCTTTACACATCTCATCAAAATCGCAACCATCTACATCCATAACATCTGCACCATTAGTGTCAATCATGACTTCAACGCCATAACTTTCAAAAAGCTCTTTTACTCTAAAGTAAAAAGATTTTAATTCTGGTGTTGATGGGCGTAGTAAAATACCGACTTTTTTTATAACTAACTGTTCTGGCACAAAGTTCCTTTAAAATTGTAGGAGATTATGCCATATAAAGGCTTACACTAATTCAAATTAGCTTCAAAAACCTTTTATATATTTAACTATTATCGTTTCAATCCATTTACAGTCTGTAACATTTCATCACTTGTAGTAATTGCTTTTGAATTTGCTTCATATGCACGTTGACCAGTAATTAAATCTGTAAGTTCTACAACAAGCTGAACATTACTCTGTTCAACAAAGCCCTGTCTTGTTTGACCTAAACCATTTAAACCAGGTTGTCCATTAATTGGCTCACCTGATGCTTCTGTATTTATATATAAGTTATCGCCAAGGGCATGAAGCCCTGCTGGATTTATGAAGTTTGCAAGCTCTAATTGACCCACTTGTGCAGCTGTTGTTTGCCCAGCTTGAACAACTGATACAATACCATCTGTTCCGATATTAATATCAGTAGCATCTTCAGGAATTGTAATTTCAGGTTGAATTTTATAACCATCTGCATTTACTATTGATCCATTTTGATCAATCTTAAAAGAGCCATTCCTTGAAAATGAGATATTACCATCTGGCATTAATACTTGGAAAAAACCTTTTCCTGTTATTGCAACATCTAGATTATTTCCAGTCTCTTGAAAATTTCCCTGTGTAAAAATTTTATTAATAGCAGTAGGTCTAACACCTAAACCAACTTCAATCCCTGTTGGAGAGACACTAGTTTGACTTGTAGCAGTTCCTGCATATTCTAATGTTTGGTACATTAAATCTGCGAATTCTGCACGTGACTTTTTAAAACCAATTGTATTTACATTGGCAATGTTATTTGAAGTTGTATCAATCTGAATCTGCTGCCCAAGCATTCCTGTTGAGGCAGTATATAGTGCGCGCATCATAGTCTTAGTTCTCCTTATGCTTTAACATTTGCTAGACGAGTAACAGCATCACGGTTTAAATCGTTCATCTGTGAATCCATAGCTTTTTGGTACATCTCAACCAAACGGTGTGTTTCAATCATTGCGGTCATTTCACTAACTGCATTAACATTGCTTTTTTCAACAAAACCTTTTAAGACTGAGTTACTGTTAGTAACTGGTGTTAATGGGTCTGCTGCATCTGCTCTAAGAAGACTACTTCCCTCTTGAACTAAATTCTTTACATTTTGTGGACGTACTAATAGTAACTGCTTAAATGGTGCGCCATCTATATAAAAAAAGCCATCTTTATCTAAAGATGGAATCTCTTCATCTGTAAACTTTATAAACTCTTTACTTTTATCATAATCAGCAGGTAGTACCTCAAAACCATCTTTTGTAGTTAAAATGCCATCTTGATTAAGCATAAATGAGCCATTTCTTGTCAAACGTGTTCCATCTGGAGTGTTTACTGCAAAAAACATATTATCTTCATTTATAGCTGCATCAAAAGTATTATCAGTCTGTTCCATTGAACCTGTTTTGTAGTCTGTATATGATTCGACAATATGAGGTACACGTGTGATAGAGCGGTGAATAAACTTTGAGCCCTCAACAGTTTGATTCTCTAATGGTAAATCTTCACGCTTTTCTTGATAAAGTCGTAAAAAATCTCCAACAACAACATCAGTTTTCTTAAAACCATTGGTATTTAGATTCGCTAAATTATTAGCAATATTATCTAATCTTCCAAACTGAGTAACCATTCCACCAGTTGCGGCGTAGTATCCATTGTTCATATTGCATCCTTGCAATTACAGTATGTCCAAATAGTAGCAACTACTGTTCCAATATTACACTTTTAAAATAAAGTGAAATAATTAGGCAAATTTTAAATAATTTTCGGTATAATCCGATTTACTTTTTTTCACACCTGAAGGAACCCTATTGTCCGCCAAAGATATAACTAAAAATTTAAATGATTTATTTGAAGAACACAAAAAAACAGAAGAATGTTTAACATTTGAAAGTGTTGTAAATATATTTGAAAAACAGCCAACACTAGCACAAGCAAAAAATGTAATAAAACTCTCTACAAAGTATGGTGTATGTCTTTTTACATCATCAGAACATGCAAAACTTTTAAATGAACGTGAAGCTAAAAAGCGCAAAGATGCTCAGAAAAAACTAACTGATGAAGCTATGGAAGAAGAGTTTGACATCATGAAAGAGCGCGAGCTACTTGAGTGGTCACGTAGTGATTCACCAGTTCGTATGTACCTACGTGAAATGGGTCAAATACCACTTCTTACAAAAGAGGAAGAGATAGAAATTAGTAAAAAAATTGAGTCAGGTGAGGACATCATCTTAGATGCAATATGTTCTGTTCCATATTTAATAGACTTCATTTTAGACTATAAAGATCCATTAATAAACCGTGAACGTCGTGTTAAAGAGCTATTTAAAAGCTTTGAAGATGAAAAAGAGGACTCTTCTGAGAACGAAGATGAAGAAGATACAGACGCAAAAGCTCCTCCAAAAGATAGCAAGCGTGTAGAAAAAGTCATCGCAAGCTTCAAAGCCTTGGAAAAAGCTAAAAAAGATTGGATGAAAAGTGCAGAAAAGCTTCTTACATTTGATCCTGATAATAGCGAACTAGATGCAGATTATGTTCATTCTAACCTACTAGCTAGTTTTAAGAAAATGACTCTAAAAGATAAATTGCTTGATTTAGGGCCAACGAGTAAATTAATCAATGAGCTTGTTAAGTCAATGGAAACAGCCCTTAAAAGTGATGTAGGTTTTGACAAAGAGTTAAAACGCTTAGAGTATAAACTTCCACTTTTTAATGATACTCTAAAAGAGAACCATGCAAAAGTTTTAGAGAATATCATAAAAATGACAAAAGATGATATTGCCTCTTCTGTTCCTGAAGCTACCATGGTTAGTACCTATATGGAAATTAAGAAACTTTACCAAACAGCAGAAGCTAGTAAAGGTGGATTTGACCTAGAGCCTGAGAAACTATTAGAAATTTTAGAGCAAATTAAAAGAGGTAAAAGAATATCTGAAATTGCAAAAACACGTATGGCGAAAAGTAACTTACGTCTTGTTGTATCAATTGCAAAAAGATACACAAACCGTGGACTGCCTTTCCTTGATTTAATCCAAGAGGGAAATATTGGACTTATGAAAGCTGTTGATAAATTTGAATACAAAAAAGGTTACAAGTTTTCAACATATGCAACATGGTGGATACGTCAAGCGATTAGTCGTGCCATTGCAGATCAAGCACGTACTATTAGAATTCCAATTCACATGATTGAAACAATTAATAGAATTAATAAGATTATGCGTAAACACCTACAAGAAGCTGGTAAAGAACCAGATGTTGATACAATCGCAGTAGATGTTGGTTTAACTCCAGAAAAAGTTAAAAATGTTATCAAAATAACAAAAGAGCCAATTAGCCTTGAAGCACCAATCGGTAGTGAAGAAGATGGACGTTTTGGTGATTTTATTGAAGATAAAACAACAATGAGCCCTGGTGATTCAATACTAAAAGATGACCTTAGACTTCAAATAGAGGGTGTATTAGAGCAGTTAAATGATCGTGAAAAAGCTGTTATAAAAATGCGTTTTGGTATTATGGACGATGAGAGTGATAGAACTCTTGAGGAGATTGGTAAAGAGTTAAATGTTACAAGAGAACGTGTTCGTCAAATTGAGTCAAGTGCAATTAAAAAACTAAAGCACCCTAAAGTTGGTAGAAAACTTAAAAATTATATTGAAGAGTAAAAATGGAATTTTTAGAGAAGTGGGTTGAATACGACTACAACCCAATCATCTTCTTCAATGAAAAGGGTAAAATAAAAAGTCTAAATGCTGAAGCACAGTTTCTACTTGGTCAAGCAAGTACAAATGAACTTTTTGAGCTTGCTACAACATATGGTAGTGAGACTTATGGTTTTAAAACTACATTTTTAAACTTAGAGTTTGGAAGGTTTAGATTTTTTGCAATTGCTGTAGGTTATGAGAGTGAAAAAGAGATAGGTATACGTCTCTATCAACTTCCATCCCTTCAATATACACCTGCAAAAGAGCAAGGTGAACTTGTAAATATATATTCACTTATAGATTTATGTATTAGTTCAAGCTCTATAAATACAAAAGCAATATTCAAAAAAGATATTGACCCAACACTTCCAGATGTACGTTTGCAAGCTGACCAATTTTTAAAACTCTTAAATAAAATATACTCATCTGCAAGTGGAAAAGAGCTTGTAACTAACCTATTTTTACGCGTTGGTGAATATGTTAAATTTGAAAATAAGAAACATACAATTTTCAGTTTAGTTATTAAAGCAGAAAAATTTGATTCTATTGCTGAAGAGACTATAAAATCTCTAGCATCACAAATAAGCCTATACGCTGAAATAAAACATAGTCAAATACGCATAGACTTCGCACTTATCTCTTCTTAAAAATAACCATTCCTGCCAAAACAGCACTAACTAAACCAGCAGTAACCCCACCAAAATAGCCATACAAGTTTAATAAAGAATTATTTTGTAAGTAGATGAATCCCATTACAAAAACACCATAAGAGCCTATTCTATAAAAAGAGAATGATGCAGGCGCTCCTTTGTAAACATTTTTAAATGTTTTACCCTTAAGCGCTTTTTTCTCCTCTTTTATGACCTCTTTAATATCTTCACTCGTTTCATCTTCACTATATAAATCATGTGGATCTTCAATTGTATCAATTGGGTCATTGACATGCATAGGAACTTTTCTTTTTACAAGTCTTTGGAATGAAAAAAAACTAGCCAATACAACTAAAAAAGCAGTTATAAAGCCTACAACTATATTAACTAACATTTTTAACCATGCTCTTTTTTGTAAGCATATCGTGGATCATCTTCAAGCTCTTTTAGATCTTTCATCTGCTTTTTATACATTTTATAAATATTTAAAAATGCAGCGCCAACGCCAATGAACACTCCAACCCACAAAAGCCAAGTAGCATCAAACAGATTTTTCAACCCTATTCCGATTCCAACACCAATTAAAACTGCCACAACCATAGAGATACCCAAAGAGAGGTAATCAACACCCTCAACAATCGGTTTAAATTTTGCTTCTTTCAATCTAATCCTTAACCTATAAAATCTACAACATTATACAATTATCTTCTATATTTATATTGACAAAAGTGCTTTCAATCCAGTTTCAACTTTTCGCATCTCTTCATCACTTGCAAAAGAGAGTGGTTTTTGTATTCTTTTCTTGGAAACACCTCTTATCTGTTCTATCATTACTTCGCATTCCTTATCCAAAGAATCTCTGCTAGGTAAATTAACCCTAAAAAGTCCATCACCTAAAATATTTGTAGTACACGGAATAATAGTTACTAAATCTAAAATATCATTCACATCACTATCTGAAATAACAACACATGGTCTAACCTTACCAGCTTCATCATTTCTTTGAGGATTCAAATTAACTAAAACTATCTCACCGCGTCTAAACATCACTAAGCCCATCGTCTAAAGTAGCTTCAAGTTCAGAATACTCTTTTTGCGAATATTTTTTTATACGTTTTGCTTCAGCTATTAGTTTTTCTTTTTGATTATCAAATAATCTAATCTCTATAGAATTATCTTTTTTAAGAAGCTCTACACTATCACCAATATGTAAAGACAAAAACTTTAATATATCACTTGGGATTCGAATTCCAGCAGAGTTACCCCACTTTGAGATTTTAGCTGTCATGATTTAGCCTTTTAATGTATATACATAAGTATATCATTAATTATTCAAAGTGCCTAACTATTTTGGCATGAAATATAGCTATCAACACTAATAAAAACCGTTTCAACTCCTATTGTAATAAGATAGGAGTTAAAATGTACTGTACTTAATATATACAATAAGAGTGTAATTACTACTAAAAAAACGCCACTGTGTTTCAAGGTATTAATCTATTTCCTTAGTATATCTTGCATACAATCTTTTCTACATTACTTATTTACGCTATTGTCTTCATAGCAACTTTAGCAGCTTCAATGCTTTGTTCTATCATATCGTCTGTTGTTTTAGAACTAATAAATCCTGTTTCATATTGAGAACATGCAAGATAGACTCCATTTTCTAACATTGCAGCGTGAAATTTTGCGAATGTTTCTGTGTCACTTTTAAGTGCATCATCAAAGTTTTTAACTTTTTTATCGTTAAAGAAAAATCCGAACATTGAGCCTCTAACATCTGTTTGTAGTGCTATACCATTTTCTTCAGCAGCTTCTTTAAAACCCTTCACTAACCTTTTTGCACGTAACTCTAATACTGCGTAAAGTTTTGAATTTTCAACTAACTTTTTAACAGCTGCAAGACCTGCTGCCATCGCAACTGGATTTCCACTAAGAGTTCCTGCTTGGTAAACTGGACCATCTGGTGAAAGATGAGCCATAATTTCTTCTCTACCACCAAAAGCACCAACAGGCATTCCTCCACCTATTACTTTTCCAAGTGTTACAAGATCTGGTTGAACACCAACTAATCCTTGAGCACCTCTTAAATCTGCACGAAAGCCACTCATAACTTCATCAAAAATTAGTACTGTTCCATGCTTATCACAAAGTGTTCTTAAATCATGTAAGAACTCTTTATCTGCTGGGACTAGCCCCATATTCCCTGCAATTGGCTCAATTATAATACAAGCAATCTTGCCTTCACTATCTTCAAAACACTTCTCAACTGAGGATATATCGTTGTATTTAGCAAGCAGTGTATGTTTTGTAAAATCAGCAGGAACACCTGGCGAACTTGGAGTTCCAAAAGTAACTGCCCCACTTCCAGCTTGGACTAAAAGACTATCACTATGTCCATGGTAACAACCCTCAAACTTAATAATATCATCACGACCAGTATATCCACGAGCAAGTCTAATTGCACTCATTACAGCTTCTGTTCCACTACTTACAAAACGAACTTTATCCATTGAATCAAATAATGAGACAACTAAGTCTGCAAGTTCTGTCTCTATTTCAGTTGGAGCACCAAAACTTAGCCCCTTTTTTACAGCTTCAATAACTGCATTTTCAATAGTTTCATCTGCGTGACCAAAAATTAGTGGTCCCCAGCTTTGAACGAAGTCAATGTAACTATTACCATCTATATCATACAGTTTAGCCCCATCACCAGATGCTATAAATAGCGGTGTACCACCAACGCTTTTAAATGCACGAACAGGTGAATTAACCCCACCAGGTATAACGTTACTAGCTGCATCAAATGCTTTTTGTGAATGGTTTTTGTTCATTAATGACCTTTAAAAAATAATGTTTGTATTATAGCGTTGTTCAATAAATCTTGGCTTTTATTTAATCTCATATAAATTGTAGCAATCAAAACTAGTTTGATACTTTTTAAGCTATCTAATTTTTTTATAAAGTTGTAATTCAAGGACTTTAAAGGTAAAATGCCACACAAAATAGTTATCATAAATTTGTGTCAAGCACATTTGATAAGACTAAAAGAATAGGATAAGTATTATTATGCAAATAGAAATTATAGATAAAAAACTTCAAGATATTTCATCTGATTGTGAGATAGTTGTTGTAGTTGACGAGAACCTAGAACACCGCTTTGTCAGAGATAAAAAACTTCTTGAAAAACTAAATTTTGAAGCTAAACAAGATGCAGTCTGCTTTCTAGCAGAATCAGCACGTCTTTATGTTGGTGCTAAAAACTTAGAGCATGATGCAGTTCGCCGTGCAATGGGTGTTGCGATTATGGCACTTGCTAACTACAGTTTTAAAACAGTCAAAACTTCTCTATATATTTCACAAGATGTAGAGCATTCAACTAGAGCTATTGCAGAAGGGTTTTTACTAGGATCTTATAAGTTTGATAACTATAAAAGTAAAAAAGCAAAATCAAAAATAGAGAAGATATACATCTCTACAGAGAGTTATAACAAAAGTATTAAGTTTAGTTTGCCATCAATTACCAGTGCAGTTCAAACAGCAAAGGTGATTGCTAAAGCTACGAATACAGTACGTGACATTGTAAACACTACACCTCAAGATTTTACTCCAAAAAGCATGGCAAAACGCGCATATAAACTAGCTAACAAGTATGGACTTGAGTATAATATTTTAAACGTAGATGCTTTAAAAGAGCAAAAGATGGAAGCTATGTTAGCTGTTGGACGTGCTAGTGTGCATAAACCACTTTTAGTCCAATTAAGCCATAAACCAAAAAATCCAGTAGCTACTATCTCTTTAGTTGGAAAAGGTTTAACATACGACAGTGGTGGACTTAGTCTAAAACCATCAGATTATATGATTACTATGAAACAGGACAAAAGTGGTGCAAGTGCTGTTTTTGGGATTATGAAAGCAGTTGCAGAATTAAACCTTCCAATTGAAGTTCATGGATTCTTAGCAATGGCAGAGAATATGGTTGATGGAAGTGCATTTAAACCAGACGATGTACTTACAGCCAAAAATGGAACAACTATAGAAGTTAGAAATACAGATGCTGAGGGACGTTTAGTTTTAGCAGATGCACTTTCTTATGCTCAACAAGAGGTAAAAAGTGATTATATATTTGACTTTGCAACACTAACAGGTGCTTGTGTTGTCGCACTTGGACATTATACTTCTGGACTAATGGGGCATAGTTCATCTTTAAAGCACTCTTTGTTTGAAGCTGCTAGCAAAAGTGGCGAACTTGTTGGTTCACTACCATTTAATGACCACCTTCAAAAACTCATAAAAAGTGAAGTAGCAGATGTCTGTAACATTAGTTCATCAAGATATGGTGGAGCTATAACAGCTGCAATGTTTTTAGACAGATTCATTGAAAAAGAGAATAAAGATAAATGGATGCATATTGATATTGCAGGTCCTGCATATGTTGAAGAGAAATGGGCTTATAACCCATTTGGAGCAAGTGGTGCTGGAGTTAGACTAATGCTTTCGTGGATGGAAAACTTAATAGTTAAAGAAAAGGAAAAAAATGGGTCTTAGTATCGGTATTGTAGGCTTACCAAATGTAGGAAAATCAACAACTTTTAATGCACTTACAAAAGCGCAAAATGCAGAGGCACAAAACTACCCATTTTGTACAATTGAGCCAAATAAAGCAATTGTACCAGTTCCAGATGATAGACTATCAAAGCTATCTGATATTGTACACCCTGAACGTATTCAACACTCTGTAATTGAGTTTGTTGATATTGCTGGACTTGTAAAAGGTGCTAGTAAAGGTGAGGGACTTGGTAACCAATTCTTAGAGAACATTAGAGAGACTCAAGTAATTTTACACATGGTAAGATGTTTTGAAGATGAGAACATTACTCACGTTGAGGGCGGAGTTGACCCTGTTCGTGATATTGCTATTATAGAGACTGAACTAATTTTAGCTGATATTCAAAGACTTGAAAATAGAATTGAAAGATTAAAAAAACAAGCAAGGCATGACAAAGAAGCTGGAGCACTTTTAGAAGTTGCACAAGATGTTATGAAGTTCATCGAACAAGAGAAAATGGCTAAGAATTACCCAGATGCTAACAGTGAGCTTTTTGAAAAGTTGGACAAAGAGTTGCACTTTATTACAAATAAAGAAATTATGTATGGTGCAAATGTTGGTGAAGATGATTTACTTGAAGATAATGAATATGTAACATTACTTAAAGCTGAAGCTGCAAAAACTAACTCTGATGTTATTGTTCTTTGTGCAAAAATTGAAGAAGAACTTGTTGGGTTAGAAGATGACGAAGCCCAAGAATTTTTAACAGATTTAGGAATTGAAGAGTCAGGTCTTACTCAAATCATTCACAAAGGATTTGATAAACTAGGACTAATTAGCTACTTTACAGCTGGCGTAAAAGAGGTTCGTGCCTGGACAATTAAAAAGGAGATAACTGCACCAAAAGCAGCAGCAGTAATTCATAACGACTTTGAAAAAGGTTTTATTCGCGCTGAAGTTATTGGTTATGACGATTATATAAATTCAGGAAGTGAACAAAAAGCTAAAGAAGCTGGTCTAATGCGACTAGAGGGAAAAGATTATATTGTAAAAGATGGCGATGTAATGCACTTTAGATTCAATGTTTAACCACTTTCAGGTACTTCCATAAATCAATATGGTGCTATAATATTTTGTAATGAATGTGTAGTATTGTACCTTTTATTAAATCTTTAAATATGAATAATATGATAAAATATAAATATATAGTTTCGTATTATGAGTTTTGGTTTTTATCTCCAATTCTTATAAAATAGAGTATATAGGATATTTTATGCTAAGTCTAAAATTAAAACTTTACTTAAGAACAAATCTTGGTAAACCAAGTATTGACTTTATCTGGAGTGAAGAAGATAATAGTAATTTTTTAAACTTTTTAAACGAAAACTGTGACAAAGAGTGCCTCAAAGATATACAAACTAATTCAATAATTAAACAGGCTTTTGAAAAGTACTTTGAATCAGTTGGATATATACTTTTTAAGTTCAAAGATAACAAAATTAATATAAAAGTTTTACCCTACAAAATAGAGCCAAAAGAGAGCATAAATCTACCTTCTATTATTAAAATATTAGACAATAATGAAAATTTGATAGAGTACGACTACAAAGGAAATAATAACAACATATCAATACCTTTAGAGTTAAAAACAAAGATTTATGACTTTGTGAACAGTATTGAGAATGAAAAAATTAATAAAAAAGAGTTGGTAATATTTGCTATTAATAAATTTTTTGAGCTGAATCAAAATGACATAGTAATTGTTAAACAAGACCAAATATTTATAAAAACACTTGATAACATAAATAGTAGCACAGTGCCGGACAATATAAAGAGAACTGGTGACAACAGATACAATGGAATTGACGAAGAGGAACTCAAACCTCTTTATAATGACTTTTTTTCAAAACAGAAAAAGAAAGAGCTATTTCTTAATGTTGCTAAAACAGTAGTCAGTATATATATCTCTGATGAAGCAATCGATCACATAACCTATGAAAAGAAAATATTTTCCTACATAAAATTTATTATATCTGAACAGATAAAAAAATTATGTAACCAAGATAGTGAAATTTACAAAGGTCTTTCAGGTTATATCTTTAGAAAACACTTCAAAGATGTATTCGGACATATAGCTAATTTACTCTTAGCAGAAATAGTTGAATCAAATGATCATGTGATAGACTTTTTGAAATATTATTCTAAAGGTATCATTGTTATAAACGGGAAAAAATATAAAGTACCACAAATTGAAACAGAAAATGGTGTTAGCTGGAATGTAGTCTCAATGCTATCAATAGCTAAAATATATATAAAAACAAATATTGCAATTAAAAAAGCAAATGATGAGATAGAAGAGCTAAATAAAAATATTAAAACTTTGTACATCAATAATCTCTCACCACTAGATTATCACTCTATGTTAATTAAAAAGCAGCAAAAGGTTGAAGTACAAATATCTAACAACAAAGAGAAATTAGAAAAACTTAGCGATACACTTAACGTCTCAAAAAGTGATAATTATAATATATTAAAAAATGAAGGTGCTACTAAAAAAGAGAAAGAGATACAAAGCATAGAAGATGAACTACAGAGATTAATAGACGAAAAAAGAGAAATAAAGCATAATGCAGTCGATACGAATCTTATTAATAAATATAAAAATGTAAGACAAAAAATAGATACTTTATCAAGAGAAGTTCAAGAAAATGAAAAAAAATTGATACAAAAAGAGGAAGCATATTTATCTATCAAATATGCACTAATTAAAGCCCTAGCATCAAAAAAAACACTCCTAGAATAATTCTTAGAATATGTTGGCTTTCATTTACTCCGGATTTGAATTTTGCTGTTTAGTGGGATAAGTTCTCTAAATAACCTCAAAGAAAGCAACATTTAGATAAAATTGCGCAGATTTTTTTGCCAAGGAAGAATGCTTGCGAAGTCACTATAATACTAATTTAAATGCGTCAAATGAGGGTGAAAGTGTCACTCTTACTGGTTGGGCTAATAGCTCTCGTGATCATGGAGGAATTATTTTTATCGACTTGCGTGATAAAAGTGGTTTAATCCAACTTGTTTGTGATCCTGCTGACAACAGCGAAGCCCACAAAATTGCTAACGAAGTTCGTGATGAATTTGTATTAATAGCAAAAGGGAAAATTCGCAAGCGTGGTGAGGGGTTAACTAATCCTCGTCTTAAAACTGGTGAAATTGAGGTTGTTGTTGATGAATTAGTTATCGAGAATAGAAGTGAGCCTATGCCTTTTACTTTAGGTGATGCTAATGTTAACGAAGAGACACGTCTGCGCTATCGTTATTTAGAACTTCGTAACCAAGAAGCTTTTAAAACTTTTCAACTTCGTTCAAAAGCTGCGATTGCGGCACGTAATGTTCTTGACGCACAGGGCTTTTTAGATGTTGAGACTCCAATTTTGACAAAATCTACACCTGAGGGTGCTAGAGACTACCTAGTTCCTAGTCGCGTACAAGATGGACAATTTTTTGCACTTCCTCAATCTCCACAACTTTTTAAACAGCTATTAATGGTTGGTGGGTTTGACAGATATTTTCAAATTGCTAAATGTTTTCGCGATGAGGATTTAAGAGCTGATCGTCAGCCTGAATTTACACAGATTGATGTTGAGATGAGTTTTTGTGACCAAGAAGATGTTATAAAAGTTGCTGAAGATTTAATTGTTGGTATGTTTGATGCAACTGGACACAAAGTAACTGCACCATTTCCTAGGATGCCTTACGATGAAGCAATGGAAAAATATGGTAGTGATAAACCTGACATGCGTTATGACATGGCTATGGTTGAAGTTAGTGACCTCTTTGAAGATTCAACAAATGAAATTTTTGCCTCAATTGCTAAAGACAAAAAGAAAAACCGTATTAAAGCATTAAAAGTTATTGGTGGAGACACTTTTTACTCTAAACGTCAAATTAAAGATATGGAAAACTTTGTTCGAAAATTTGGTGCGCAAGGTCTTGGATATTTTCAGATGAAAGAAGATGGTCTTAAGGGACCACTTCTAAAATTCATGAGCGAAGAGGCAGTTAAAACTTTAGTAGAGCGTACTGAGCTTAAAACTGGTGACATTATTTTCTTTGGCGCAGGAGCAAAAAAAGTTGTTTGGGATTACATGGGACGTCTTCGTATTCATGTTGCCCAGCAGATGAACTTAATTGATGAAAATGAGTTTAACTTTTTGTGGGTTGTAGATTTTCCTATGTTTGAAGTTGAAGACAATAAAATAAAAGCTCTGCACCATCCTTTTACAATGCCAACAATGACAGAAGTTGAAGATGTAGAAGATATTAAATCAATTGCATACGACATCGTACTAAATGGTGTTGAACTAGGTGGTGGAAGTATTCGTATTCATAAAGAGGATATTCAACAAAAAGTTTTTAAACTTCTTGGAATCTCACAACAAGAGGCACAAGAAAAGTTTGGATTTTTACTTGAAGCACTTAAATTTGGTGCTCCTCCACATGGTGGTTTTGCTTTAGGATTTGACCGTTTAATTATGCTTCTTACAAAAAAAGATAGTATTCGTGACGTTATCGCATTTCCAAAAACTCAAAAAGCACAATGTCTTCTAACAGAAGCACCAAATACAGTAGCATTAGAGCAGTTACGTGAACTGCACATTAGACTACGTGAAACTAATAAAAATAAGGACGACTAACATATGAAAAAACTATTCTTAATAATTGGCGCACCAGGTTCAGGAAAAACTACAGATGCAGAGTTAATTGCTGAAAAAAACAGCGATAAAATTGTTCACTTTTCAACAGGTGAGCTTTTACGTGCAGAAGCTGCTAGTGGATCTGAACTTGGAATTACTATTGATGGCTATGTTAGTAAGGGTAATCTTTGTCCACTAAATATTGTACTTGACACTATTGTTAGTGCATTAAATAATAGCGATAAAAATGTAATTGTGATTGATGGCTTTCCAAGAAGTGTTGATCAGATGACATCTTTTGATGATTTGCTTAAGAAAGAGACAAATATTGAACTTACCTCTGTTATTGAGGTTGTAGTTAGTGAAGATACTGCAAAAGATAGAGTTCTAGGACGTGCACGTGGAGCTGATGATAATGTTGAAGTTTTTAATAATAGAATGAGCGTTTATACTGATCCATTAAAAGAGATTCAAGATTTTTATTCAGCTAAAAGCTTACTAAAGCAGATTAGCGGAGAGGGAACAATCGAAGAAATTGTAACTGAGATGAATGAGTTTGTCCTCAGCAAAATCTAAAAAGTTAAGATTCTACATTGTCATAATTGGCACAGAAATCTTAAATGGTAGACGAGAAGATGCGCACTTTAAATTTGTGCGCAACTCTTTAGAAAAATATAACCACGAAATACACTCACTTTCTATAATCAAAGATAATCAACTTTTAATTAGACAAAGTTTTTTACAAGCCAAAAATGATAAAGATGCAATTCTTATTAGTTTTGGTGGAATTGGTAGTACTCCAGATGATATAACCCGAAAAATTTCTGCAGAAGTTTTTAGAGATTCTAAGATGCAGTACCATACAAAGTTTCTTGACGATATAAAAAAACGTTTTGGAGATGTAAATGACCATAGACTTCAAATGGCTTACCTACCAACTGAGTCAAAACTTCTTAATAATCCAATAAATAATATGTCAGGCTTCTACCTAGATGATAAATACTTTTTTGTACCAGGTTTTCCGCAGATGGCTCACCCAATGGTAGAACAAGCCCTTACTGAATTTATACCCAAAGAGAACAAAAAGTATAGATGCACGCTTAGCGCAAAGTGTTCAGAAAATACTCTAATTGATTTAATGCTAGAAGTTCCATCAACTATTGAAATATCATCACTTCCTGCTATCAATGTAAAAATAGCAGAAGTTACAATTTCGTTGATTTCATATGATAAGGAGTTAACAACTAAATGGTTTAATAAATTCAAAAACCACTTAAATGAAAATAAAATTACATTTGTAGAGGCAGAAAATTTATAAATTATATGTAGAGTAATTAGACCTATTAATAGCTCAAAAAGTTAATATTTTGTAAAATATTATACATTTAATGAAGATAATTTTACAAAATAACTAAAAAATTCCAATAATTGACAATTTAATGAAAATTTTTTTAAGAATTTCAAAAAAAGCAAAATGTAAGCAATAAAGGCAACGAAGATGAGATAATAATAATATTTTATTATTATTACATGAGAAATTTGACTTTTTATTGATTTAATTGACTTTTGTTACACAATTTGATTATTATACGTGTTATAATATTGACTGAAAACCAATATGTACGAGGTAAATATGCAGCAACAAGGTACTGTTAAATTTTATAACACAGAAAAAGGTTACGGGTTTATTGTTCCGCAAGAACCTGGAGATGATTTATTTGTTCACGCTACACAAGTTGAGGGTGAAAAAATAGACAAAGGTGACAAAGTAGAGTTTGAATTAAGCGATGGTCAAAAAGGACCATGTGCAGTTAATGTTAAACTAGCACAAATATAATATTCGAGGCAATTGCCTCGAAATTCTACAATTTTTATACTTCTTTTATATACTTTCTTCTACAATGGCTACAAAATAACTACTTAGGATAAATAATGACATTAGATGATGCAATATCAAAATTAGAGGCTCTAGATGATGCTGAAAAAAATGAGATAAAAGGTGCAGGTTTTGCAGAGGAAGTTGAAGTTTTTGACTTAGTTGATCACTTTTTATATAAAGGTAAAAGTGATACTGTTCATAAGCTAGTAGATAGTGGAATTGACATTAATATGCAAAACCATTATGGATGGTCACTATTGCACATGGCAATTCGCCATGATAAAATGGATTTAGTTGAGTACCTTGTAGAAAAAGGTATAAATATAAATATTACCGATGGTGTTGGCTGGACTCCACTAATGGAAGCCATCATGGATGATCGCGCTGCAATGGCTAAATATCTACTTGATAAAAAAGCAGACACATCAGTTAGAAATCAAAGAGGTGCATCAGCATCTGACCTTGTAATGAAATTTCAACGTCAAGATATGTTTGATTTCTTTAAATAGATTCTACAAGCGCCTTTGGCGCTTTACTTCGTAAATATTAAATCCCTCTCGTTAAATAAGATGAAGTTAATCTTAAATTAACTCTATATTATTAATAAAAAAATTTATTATCTTTTTAAGATAAATAATATAATTTTAACCTAGAATGTTACTTTTTAATGGTATCATCTCCATCAAATTTATTTGCAAACTACCCAAAAAAGGCGATAAATGCAAGATCCTAATAATGTACTTGAAGGTGTTGGATTAAGCTCCCAACATAAGAAAAGCCGTATACCAGCTAAACTTGATTTTTTCCAAAGTGCAACTGGTTTAATATTAGCACTTTTTATGTGGGGACATATGTTTTTTGTCTCTACTATTTTACTTGGTAAAGATGCCATGTATACAGTTACAAAAATGTTTGAGGGTGCCTATATATTTGATGAGCCTCACCCTGAAATTGTAACTTTAGGTGCAGGACTTATATTTATAATTTTTATTGTTCATGCAGGAATTGCTCTGCGTAAATTTCCAAACTCATTTAAGCAATACAAAACATTTAGAGCTCATGCAAAAATGATGAAACATGAAGATACTAACCTTTGGGGTGTCCAAGTAATAACAGGTTTTACTATGTTTTTCTTAGGCTCAGTTCACCTTTATATTATTATGACTCATCCTGATAAAATTGGACCTTACGCTTCAGCTGACCGTGTTGTTGATGAATGGATGTGGCCACTTTATCTTTTATTACTTCTTGCAGTTGAATGGCATGGTTCAATCGGGCTATATCGATTAGCTATAAAATGGGGTTGGTTTGAGGGTGACAATGCTAAAGAGAGCCGTAAAAAGTTAAAAAAAGGAAAAATCTATGTGACTGTATTTTTCTTAACACTTGGACTTTTAAGCCTTGCTGCATATATTAAAATCGGTATAGAACATTCAGATAAAGTTGGTGAACGTTATATACCAACTAGCGTAGTAGAAACAGGAGCACATTAATGAAGATAATCTATACCGACGTTTTAGTAATTGGTGGAGGTCTTGCAGGATTAAGAACAGCAACAGGAGTAAAAGAGAGAGGTCATGATGTAATTGTTTTATCTTTAATTCCACCAAAAAGATCCCACTCAGCAGCCGCGCAAGGTGGGATGCAAGCAAGTCTTGGAAACTCTTTTAAGGGTGAAGGCGATAATGAAGATGTTCACTTTGAAGATACTGTAAAGGGAAGCGATTGGGGAGCTGACCAAGATGTTGTAAGAATGTTTGTAAATACTGCACCTAAAGCAATTCGTGAGCTTACTGGTTGGGGTGTTCCTTGGAGTCGCGTTAAAGAGGGTGATAGAGAAGCCATTATTAATGCAAAAAAAGTAACTATTACAGAGAGTAAAGAGGCTCATGGTCTAATTACTGCACGTGACTTTGGTGGGACTAAAAAATGGCGTACATGTTATACATCTGATGGAACTGGTCACACTATGCTTTATGCAATGGATAATAAAGCGATTGAAGATAAAGTAGAAACTCATGAGAGAATGGAAGCGATTGCATTAATTCATGAAAATAACCGCTGTTACGGAGCAGTTGCACGTGATTTGGTTACTGGTGAACTTACTGCATATATAAGTAAAGCTACAACAATTGCTACTGGTGGATATGGTCGTATTTATAAAGTTTCAACTAATGCGATTATTTGTGAGGGCACAGGCGCTGCTATTGCACTTGAAACTGGTGTTGCAACTTTAGGAAATATGGAAGCTGTACAATTTCACCCAACGGCAATTGTTCCAGTTGGAATTTTGACAACTGAGGGTTGTCGTGGAGATGGTGGATTACTTAAAGATGTAGATGGTTATCGCTTCATGCCAGACTATGAGCCAGAGAAAAAAGAGTTAGCCTCTCGTGATGTTGTTTCTCGTAGAATGACTGAACACATTCGTAAAGGAAAAGGTGTAAAATCACGTTATGGTGATCACCTATGGTTAGATATAACAATATTAGGACGTGCTCATATTGAGAAAAATCTTCGTGAAGTAAAAGAGATTTGTGAGAGCTTCTTAGGAATAGATCCAGCTGAGGAGTACATTCCAGTTCGCCCTACTCAACACTATTCAATGGGTGGAGTTAGAACTAAACCAACTGGTGAGAGCCAAACTCTTAAAGGGCTTTACTCTTGCGGGGAAGCTGCATGCTGGGATATGCATGGTTTTAACCGTCTTGGTGGAAACTCTGTAAGTGAAACTGTAGTCTCTGGAATGATTGTAGCTGAACATATTGCAGATTTTTGTGATAGTGAAGATAGTAATATTAATGCTTCAAGTAGTACTATTAATAAATTCATACAAAAAGAAGAGGAAAAAATCCAAGCTCTTGTTGCAAGTAAGGGTGGTGAAAATGCTTACGAACTTCGTGATGAGATGGAAACTATTATGATGGAAAAGGTTGGAATCTTTAGAAATGGAGATGATCTTAAAAAGGCTGTTGATGAGCTTGAAGCTCTACATATTCGTGCTAAAAATATCGAACTAAAAACCAGTTCAAAAGCATCTAACCCTGAACTTGTAAATGCATATAGAACTCAAAAAATGATAAAAGTAGCCCTTACAGTGGCATATGGAGCGATGCTTAGGACTGAGAGTCGTGGTGCTCACGCTCGTGAAGATTACCCTGAAAGAAATGATAAAGAGTGGTTAAAACGTACACTTACTACATGGCCTGATGAGAATCAAACACTTCCAACAGTATCGTATGAAGATCTTGATATTATGAATATGGAGCTTCCTCCTGGTTTTAGAGGTTATGGAAACGATAATACTATGCATCATGATAATAGTAAAAAAAGACAAGATGAAGTAGATAAGATTAGAGAAGAGTTAACACAAAAAGGTGCTGATAGATTTGAAATTCAAGAAGCACTACTACAATACCAACAAAATCTTCCACAAAAATATCGCGGTAAAAATGAGCGTTTAACAGAGAGGCTATCATGAGTGAAATAGAACAAGGACGTACACTAAAAATTAGTATCGTAAGATTTGACCCACAAATTAAAAACGATACTCCTAGAGTTGAAACATACAATGTTACTGAAGCACCTGGAATGACACTATTCATTGCGCTAAATGACATACGTGAGAAGTATGATAACTCTTTACAATATGATTTTGTCTGTCGCGCTGGAATCTGTGGAAGTTGTGGAATGACAATCAATGGTCGTCCTGGGCTTGCTTGTAGAACACTAACTTCAACACTAGAAGATGAAATATCTCTTGCTCCTCTACCTGTTTTTGAACTAATTGGTGATTTATCAGTTAATACTGGAAAATGGATGCGTAACATGAGTGAGCGTGTTGAGACATGGATTCACGAAGAGGTCTGTCCAGATTCACACTACCTAGAAGAAAAAATGGAGCCAGAACTTGCAGATGAAATTTATGAACTTGACAGATGTATTGAGTGTGGATGTTGTGTTGCAGGTTGTGGAACTGCTAGAATGCGTGAAGATTTTGTAGGTGCAGTTGCACTTAATAAACTAGCACGTTTTGAGCTAGATCCTAGGGACAAACGTACTAGTGAACACTTCTATGAACTAGTAGGAGATGATAACGGAGTATTTGGTTGTATGAGTCTTTTAGGATGTGAAGATGTATGTCCTAAAGAGTTACCACTTCAATCAAAAATTGCTTACATGCGCCGTAAAATGGTCGCAATGAAAGATACATAGGCACTATTTTGCCTATGCTATCTCACTTCAAACTAAAAGAGCATTCAACAGACATAAAAACTGAAATTACTGCAGGTTTTACAACATTTTTAACGATGCTCTACATTGTGCCACTAAATGCGCTAATCTTAAGCCAAAGCGGTATGCCTTATGATGCACTTGTTACAGCTACCATTGTTGTCACATTTTTAATTACACTTCTTAATGGAATCTATTCAAATACTCCTGTTGCGCTGAGTGTTGGTATGGGTCTTAATGCCTACTTTACATATGGTTTAGTTCTTGGGATGAAAGTACCTTGGCAGACAGCTTTAGGAGTTGTATTTATTTCAGGTCTTCTATTTGTATTGCTATCTCTTACAAGCTTTAGGCGTACTTTGCTAAATGCAATACCTGAAAGTTTACGTCGTGCTATTAGTGCTGGGATTGGCGCTTTTTTAGCATTTATTGGTCTAAAAGAGATTGGGATAATAGCTTCTGATAAAGTGACGCTTGTTCATTTAGGAGATTTAAGTTCACCAGAGACTATACTTGGAACATTTGGACTTGCATTAGTAGTTATTTTACATTCTCTACAGATTAAAGGTTCGTTCATAATATCCATTATAAGTACAACTCTTTTAGCATTTGCGATGGGAAATGCAACTTTGCCAAATGTACTGTTTGCCCTACCCGCTTCAATTGAGCCTATTGCATTTGAATTGGATATACTTTCTGCACTAACTCTTTCTATGGTTCCAATAATAGTAGCTTTTTTACTAACTGATATGTTTGATACACTTGGAACTTTAGGAGGTATCGCTCAGCGTGTAAATATCTACAAAAATGATGATAGAAAACTAGACAGCACCCTAAAGAGTGATGCAATTGGTTCAGTAGTAGGTGCTTCGCTAGGTGTTTCAACAGTTACTAGCTTCATTGAGAGTGCCGCAGGAGTTGAAGCTGGTGGAAAAACTGGGCTTACAGCAGTAGCAACTGCACTATTTTTTCTACCACTACTTTTTATGCTACCAATTTTTGAAGCAATACCAGCAGTAGCAATATATCCTGTTCTTGTTATGGTAGGGATATTAATGTTTGAAGAGGTGGCACACATAAACTTTAAAGATAGTGCAACAGCAGTTTCAGCATTTTTTACAATACTTATGATTCCCCTTACATTCTCTATTACAAACGGTATAGCTTTTGGATTTTTAAGTTATGTTCTTGTAAAAATAGTTAAAAAAGAGCACCATTCTCTAAATAGAGGATTAATTATTTTAGCTCTAATTAGCTTAATAATTTTTTGGATTCAATAATGATACATTACCCATATGAAAATTTTGTCAGTGATATACACACAATTGCCAAAGATATAGAGAAAGCAAATTTTGATGCAATTGTTGCTATATCACGTGGTGGATTAACTTTTGGACACTTTCTTTCGCAAAGGATTGACCAAAGAAATCTATATATAATTAACTCTATACATTATGAAAACCAACAAAAACTAGAGACAATTGAAATTTTCAATACTCCAAATTTAGATAAACATAAACGTGTTATTGTTGTTGATGACATTGTAGATAGCGGGGATACAATTAGTGAAGTTATAAAACATCTAAAAAATAAATTTGAACATCTACATATTGAAACTGCATCTCTTTTTTATAAAAAAAGTGCCATTATTAGACCAGATTACTGGTTACATGATGCAAATGATTGGATAGATTTTTTCTGGGATAAGGATACAAGGTAGTTTTATGTTTAATTATATTAGAATTATAAATGTCTGAATTTTACAGTATTTTAAACAAGCATTGGCTTTGGAAAGAGATGCGCTCTAAGTTGAACCTTAGTAACCCAGCATATTCGTACTGGAAAGAGAGCCATCATATAAAACTAAACCGCTATGTATTTATTCAAAAAGACACAATACCTGAACGCTTCACACACGTTCAAGAAGACCTCACAGATTTAACTGGCTACCTGCCAATCCAATATGCAAGCTCTCAATTAAATGTTGATGCCCATGTTTTTAACTACAAAATGATGCGACTACATAATCGCTTTGAGTACAAGTTTGTAGAAAATATTAAATTCGTAAATATTCGTCGCTTTTTTAAAGAGCACGCAATAGAGGTTAATAAAAACTCAACTCTTCAACTAGGAAAACTAAACGAACTTTGTATCTTGCCAAACTCTAAGTTTTATAGAATAGATGATGATTATGGAGTTGTTGTTTACGATTAAATTGATATGTTAAATTTTATTCTCTACATACGATCAAAAAAATAGTTTACCATATGCTCTAATGTATCAACTTTATAATAATCTACCTCTGGAACTTCTACTCCAATTTGTTCATTCATGCCAGTAAGAATTTTCAAAAAATCAAATGAGTCAATCTCTAAAGAGCTCTGTAAATTTTCTACTGGTTCAATATCACCCTCTTCTATATCAGGGGCAATCTCTAAAATCTGTTGAATAACTATATTCTTTATCTCTTCTTTTGTCATAGTAGTTCCTCCGGTTTTTGTAGAAAGTAATTTAATTTATCTAAAAAAAATGCTCCTGTACGCCCATCCGTAGCGCGGTGATCACCTGCTATTGTTGCTTGTAAAACCTTTCTAACAGCTAAAGTATCACCTTCTGCCCAAGGAGCATCAACAATGCGTCCCAATCCAATTATAGCAACTTGCGGAGGATAGATAACTCCATAAACACGCTCTACTCCTAGATCGCCCAAGTTTGTAATAGTTACAGTCTGCTCCATCATTTCACTACCTCTTAGTTTTCCCTTTCTAGTTCTTGTTATGAGGTCATCTAGTGATTGCATAATCTTCTCAAGGCTCATCACTTGCGTATTCATTAGCGCAGGAGTAATAAGTCCCCCTTTTCTAAGGGCAATTGCAATCGCTGGATTAATCTCATCTTTTATAATATGTGAACCATCTTTATAAAAGCCATTTAACTCAGGAACACTCTTAAGTGCATTAACAGTTGCCTTAATAAGAAGAGCTGCTGGCAATATCCTATCTTTAATGCTACGTTGTGCATTAAGCTGTTCTAGCCAATTTAAAGCAGGAGTCATATTTATTGATGTTGATAGGTAATAATGGGGTATCTCTGCGTTAGAGCGACTCATAGCAGCAGCTATAGCCCTGCGCATACCATCTTTATCTTCCATCTTCTCATCTTTAGCTGGCATAGCTTCTATATCTTTAAGCTGTATTGTACCATCTACTTTAGATGAAATAGTAGCTAAATCAATACCTAGTTCTTGAGCTTTTTTACGTGCTGCTGGTGAAGCTTTAATACGCTCTTTTTTTACTGTTTTTTCTTCTGGTTTACTTGTCTCTACAATAGACTTTAAAACAGTTGATTCTTCTTCCTGTGAAGTTTCATCTTCATTTACAGAGTGAATTAAAGCTAAAGGTGTACCGACATCACACTCAGTTTCAGGAGCAACTAAAAGTTTCTCAATGGTTCCATCTTCAAAAACCTCAATCTCAATTACACCCTTACTGGTCTCTACTTCAGCAATAACCTGTCCTTTCTTTACTTCATCACCCTCTTTAACTAACCACTCCATTAAAATAGCTGATTCCATATCTGCACCTAAACTAGGCATTAGAAATTTACTCATACTTTCTCCATCATCTGCTTTACCATAGCAACAATTTTTTCTGTTTGTGGAAGTGCTGCATCTTCAAGATGTTTTGCATAAGGAATTGGAACCTCTTCTGAACATACACGTCTCATTGGTGCATCAAGCTCATAAAAAGCTTGCTCATTGATACGAGCCATAATTTCAGCAGAGATACTTCCAGACCTCCACCCCTCATCTACTATTATTACTCTATGAGTCTTTTTAATAGAGTTCATAATTGCTTCATCATCTAAAGGGCGCAAAGAACGAAGATCTATAACCTCTGCATCAATTTCATCTTTAGCTAATATCTCAGCAGCCTCTAGTGACTTAAATAGACTTATTCCATAAGATAAAATTGTAATATCTTTACCACCTTTATGTACCAATGCCTTACCAATTTTAAGTGGTGCAAGTTTAGTATCTAGTGCGCCCTTAGCGTTATAGAGCAGAGGGTTTTCAAAAACAAGTACAGGGTCACGATCAGCTAAAGCTAAACCTAACATATCGTAGGCATCTTGTACAGTAGCTGGCGTTAATACCTTTAGCCCAGGAATGTGAGCATACCATCCCTCAAGCGAATGTGAATGTTGAGCAGCTAGCTGTTTACCGCCACCTGTCGCCATTCGAATAACCAAAGGAACATTAAACTGTCCTCCTGACATATGAAGTATAGTCGCTGCATTATTCATAATCTGATCCAATGCTAATAGACTAAAATTTACGCTCATAATCTCCACAATTGGTCTCATACCATTCATTGCAGCACCAATACCAGCACCAGTGAAAGCAGATTCACTAAGTGGTGTATCTATAATTCTATCTTCACCAAACTCTTTTTGAAGACCCATACTAACAGCAAAACATCCACCATAGCGACCAACATCCTCACCCATCAAAAAGACACGCTCATCTTGAAGCATAGCATCTCTTATGGCTTGGCGTACACTCTCTCTGTATGTGATACTATTGTCCATGTTCCACCTCCTGAGAGTAGACAAATTTTTCTAAATCACTAACTGGTTCTAGCGTGCCATTTTCAGCAAACTGTACAGCTTCATCTATAGTAGCTAGTACTTCATTTTCAATAACATCAATATTAACCTTATCTAATAACTTTAACTTTTCAAGCCTATTTTGTAGTACTAGCAAAGGATCTTTTTTCTTCCACTCTTGTACTTCTGTTTTATCACGATATAGCTCCGCATCAAACATAGAGTGAGCACGAAAGCGATAAGTTAAACACTCCAAAAATGCAGGTGCTTTGCTTGAATGTACAAATTTTATAGCTTCATTAGCAGCATCATACACATCAATAACAGACATCCCATCCACCTGTTTGGAATTTATTTTATAGGAAGCTGCTTTTTTAGATATATTAGTTTCTGATTCAGAAATTTCTAAAGCTGTCCCCATTCCATAACGGTTGTTTTCACAAACAAAAAGTATAGGTAGGTTCCATAGAGATGCTAAGTTTAAAGATTCATGAAATTCACCCTCAGCTACAGCGCCATCACCAAAAAAACAGACGGTAACTCTATTTTTTTTCTTCATCTTATCTGCCAACGCCATTCCAACAGCTAGTGGTAAACCACCGCCAACAATGGCACTCCCACCAAAAAAACGTGTTTTTGCATCAAAAATATGCATAGAACCACCTCTTCCACGTGAAGATCCCTCAACCTTACCAAACATTTCAGCCATAATACTATTGGCAGATACTCCTCGTGCTAACGCCTGACCATGTTCCCTATATGTTGTAAGAACAGAATCTTCTTTAGAAAGAGCATTCATCACTCCAACCGCAATAGCCTCTTCGCCGATGTAAAGATGCAAAAAACCACGAATTTTCTGATTACTATAAAGTTCAACACATTTCTCCTCAAAACGTCTAATTAAAAGCATTTCATGGTAAAATTTTTGTGCTAAAGTTATATCTAAATTCATTTTACTCACCTTTTATTCCTCAAGTGTGGAAGTATCACCTTCAGGTAGACCCATCTCTCTAGCCTTTAATAAGCGTCGCATAATTTTTCCACTTCTTGTTTTGGGAAGATTATCTTTAAATTCAATCTCTTTTGGAGCAACCGCAGCACCTAGCTTTTTACGTCCAAAACCTATAATTTCACGTTTTAGCTCTTCAGTAGCTTTAAAACCAGCTTTTAGTGATACAAATGCTTTTACAAGTTGTCCTATCATATCATCAGGTTTACCAATAACTCCAGCTTCTGCAACCGCTGGATGTTCCATCAATGTACTCTCAACTTCAAAAGGGCCAACCATATGACCAGAGGTTTTTATAATGTCATCAGAGCGTCCAACAAACCAAAAATATCCATCGCTATCTTTATATGCTAAATCACCGGAGATATACCAGTCTCCTACAAAACTTTTATCATATTTCTCTTGATTATGTAGATAGGCACGGAACATTGATGGCCAAGGAACTTTAATAGCTAAATCACCCTCTTTGCTAAATTCTGTAACTTCTGTAACAGTTCCATCACCATTTTGATGAATAATTGCAGCTTCAATACCAGGAAGAGGCCTTCCCATTGAACCTGGACGAATTGTTTGAGAAGCTACATTTGCAATCATAATTCCACCAGTTTCAGTCTGCCACCAGTTATCATGTATCGGTAATTTTAACTTTTCTACTCCCCAAACAACTGCTTCAGGATTAAGTGGTTCACCAACGCTTTGGATAAGTCGTAGATGTGAGAGATTATACTCTTTTGTCGGCTCATTATCTATTCTCATTAAGCGCCTAATTGCTGTTGGGGCGGTATACCAAACAGTTACCTTTTCCTCTTCTAAGATTTTATACCATCTATTAGCATCAAACTCACTCTCATCTACTATATTTGTGACACCATGTATCCACGGAGTTATAATTCCATATGATGTTCCAGTAACCCAACCAGGATCTGCTGTACACCAATATAAATCATCTTGGTGTAAATCTAAAACATATTTACCACTCATCCAGTGAGTATATACTGCTTTATGCACATGAACAACACCCTTTGGCATTCCAGTTGTTCCACTAGTGAAGTGAAGTATTGACATATCTTCAGGATCTGTATGAGAGATTTCAAAGCTATCAGAGGCTTTATTCATTAAAGAAGAGAATGAGAGAATCTTTTCACTCTCATCGTTCTTGGAATCAATTAGTAAGATAAAGCGTAAATCAGGAAGCTCCTCAATTATTGGACGCACTTTTTTCTCAAAAAGCTTTTTTGTAGTAATAAGAACTCTAGCATCACCACGTTGCATACGTTGCAAGATAGGTTCTGGTCCAAATTGAGAAAATAGTGGACAGATAACATTTTGATTTTTAAGGATACCAATTGCACTAATGTAGAGTTCAGGTAATCTTGGAGAAAGTGTAAACACCCTATCACCCTTTATTAAACCTAGTGAACTTAACAAATTAGCAACCTTAGATGTCTCTTTTTTCATATCAGCGAAAGTATACTCACGTCTTTCACCATTTTTTCCTAGCCATACAAGTGCAGTTTTTTCTGCTTTGCTACTATTTGCATGTCTATCAATTGCTTCATGAGCTATATTTAACCCACCAGCTGGTAAGCCATCAAAAGATTGAGCAACACTATCCCAATCAAAAGATTTTCTCTCTTGTTCATAATTAATCAAGTTTGGGTTAACTGTAAAATCATCAATATTTTTTTCTATCAATCTATAGTCCATAATATCCCCCATATGAAAGTCTCTCTTAAAACCTATGGTAACATATAATATATATAAAAGTTGTATTAAGTTACCCTTGTATATATTTTTTTTTAAATTCACCTCTAAATTCGGAGATTATCATAGAACTTAAAAGATGGAGACTTATAGAAACTGGATTGTCTAGCGCCGAGTGGAATATGGCTGTTGATGAAGCTTTGTTAGACAATTTCAGCAATGATGATTTACCAATACTAAGAATATATAGATGGGAACCATCAATTAGTTTAGGACGTTTTTCAAAAGCTAAAAATAATTTAAATTTAGAAAAAATGAAAGAAAAGAACTTATCTATAGTCCGCCGTATGAGTGGAGGTGGTATCTTGATACATGGTGATGATATATCATATGGATTGATACTATCTCGTAACTCTATAAACACTAGAGGAGTAAAAGATAATTACAGATATTTATGTAGATTTTTGATTAATCTATATAAAAAATTAGGTCATAATGTTTTATTTGCAGATGAGATGCACATTGAATCTAAAAAATCTGATATTTGTCTAGCTGGTATAGAAGATTATGACATTATTATAGATGGTAAAAAAATAGGTGGTAATGCACAGCGCTATACTAAAAAAGCTATATTACAACATGGGAGTATCCCAATAAGAGTAGATGGTTCACAGTTAGAGACTTTAGTCCTTGAAACTTCTTGGTTAAATACTATTTCAAGCCTTGAGAAGTTGGGAACTTTACTAAAATATGAGAAGCTTATAGAGCTAATAAAAGAGGTTTTTTCTGAAACTTTTAATGTAAATTTCACTTCTGATAAATTAAGTATACAAGAAGAAGAAAGTGTTAAGAAACTTATGGATAAAAAATATACTCAAGAAAGCTGGAATATTCATGCAGACACAAATCATGCGTAAACCAGAGTGGTTACGTAAAAAAATTAGACTTAGTGATCATGTAAAGATGAATTTACTACTATCTAATGCAAGTGTAAATACTGTCTGTCAAGAGGCAATGTGCCCCAATATAAGTGAGTGCTTTAGAAATAAACAGGCAACTTTCCTTATACTTGGGACAATATGCACACGTATGTGTAGCTTTTGCGCCGTTGATAAAGGTAGTCCAATGAGTGTTAATGTGGATGAACCTAAAAATGTAGCCAATACAATAAAGCAGCTAGGACTTCAGCATGTGGTTGTAACAAGCCCTACTCGAGATGATTTATATGATGGTGGTGCAAAACAGTTTTGTAAAACAGTAGATGCTATAAAATCAATTGACAACTCAATTACAGTTGAACTATTAATCCCAGATATGCAAGAAAACAATACCTCCATTAAAAAAGTAGCAAATAGTGGAGCCGAAATTATTGGACACAACCTTGAAACTGTACCACGTCTATATGAGATAAGAAGCGCAAACTATACACGCTCATTACGTGTGTTAGAAAAGCTACTCTCTTTTAATAGTGCTATAGCTACTAAAAGCGCTATTATGTTAGGTCTTGGTGAGCGCGATGAAGAGGTAAAAACTCTTATGCAAGATCTATTGAATGTAGGTTGTAACAATCTTAGTATTGGTCAATACCTCTCACCATCAAGTAATCATGCAAAAGTTGTAGAGTTTGTAAAACCTGAGAGGTTCGAAGATCTTAAAAACATAGGAATGCAGATGGGTTTTAATCACATAAAAAGTTCACCATACACACGTAGTAGTTATATGGCACATGAATATATAGAAAAAGGTGTTTGATATGAAACAATATGAAGTTATTGTAATTGGGGCAGGACCTGGAGGATACAAAGCAGCATTAGCACTTGCGAACTCTTCGCTAAAGACACTATTGATTGAGAAAACAAAAGAAAAAATTGGTGGTACTTGTCTTAATGTTGGATGTATTCCTACAAAAAATTATCTTGAGAGTGCAAAATTTGTATCTAAAATTTCATATTTTCAAGAAAGTGGTCTGCTTATTGATAATAGTGGGTTAGATTTAGAAAAACTTCAACAAAAGACTATATCTCTAAAAAATGAGATACGTACAGGTGTTTTATGGATGCTAGAGAAAGCTGGTGTTGATATAATCTATGAAAATGCCTCTTTTGTGGATTCAAGTACTATAGAAATTTCAGGTGAAAATATAGGTTTTGAAAAGTGCATAATTGCAACTGGCTCACAAGTTCGCCAATTACCAATACTTCCAATAGATGGCAAACAAATTATCTCAAGTCGTAATGTTTTTGATCTAACTACTCTTCCAAAATCAATTGCAATAATTGGTTGTGGGCCTATTGGATGTGAATTTGCAACTTTCTTTAATGCTTTTGGCGTAGAAGTTACTATGATAGGTCGCAGTGCGCGACTATTACCAAGTGAAGATGAGGATGTCTCTAAAGCGCTTTTAAGAGTCTTTAAAAAACAAAATATAAAAGTAATGACCTCTACAACAGTTAAAAAGAGTGAATTAAAAGATAGTAGTGTAAAATTAATTTTAGAAGATTCACAAGAGATTATAGAGTCTGAAATGGTATTAAGTGCTATGGGACGTGTTCCATACAGTGAAGGTTTAAACCTCTTAGATGCGCAGATTGAGCAAGATTCAAAGGGTTTTATTAAAATAAAACCCTCATTTAAAACAACACAAGAGCATATATATGCTATTGGTGATTGCATAGATACTCCAGCCTTCGCACATACTGCATATGCTGAGGCAAAAACCTGTGCAAATAACATCATAAATAATCAAGCTATAAGTAATGAGCATATAACACCATCAACAATTTTTACAAATCCAGAAATAGCAAGCTGCGGATTAAAAGAGAAAGATGCAAAGGAACAAGGAAAATCAATAGAAATTAAAAAAGCCTTTTTCAAAGTTAATTCCAAAGCTAAAATTCATGGAGATGATTCTGGTTTTATAAAGATGATGATATGTAGCGAAACTAATGTAATACTTGGCGCAACTATCATAGGAGTAGAAGCAACAGAAATTATTCATGAACTTGTAATTGCAGTTGAAAAAAAGGTAACAGCAAAAGAGTTAAGAGGAATTATACACGCACACCCTACTATTTCCGAAATAGTTAGCTATTTGTAATTTATAAAATGTAATACCAAGTCAATTAATATATAAATTTTATTTAACTTTTATACTTATAGCGTTATCATAGTTATGTATGAACGAATAAACCGATAGAAAGGTTGCTAATGATTAAAAAGATTATATTCTTGGCTTTGGGTTTGAAATCGTTGTTTGAATTAAAGCCTGAAAGAAAAATGGTTCCAATCGAAGCAAACAACAGTTTTGAATCGGGTACAAATATAGGAAGTTCTTTATAGTTGATTTTAAAATCGGGTGAATGTTACGTTGTAACACTGCTCAATCTTTAGATATAGAGCTATGTCGCACCATCGTTTTTTAAATGATTATAGACTTGATGTAAGTGAAACCTCTACTCCATGTGGAGAACGTTGCTTTAGTTAGTAACAAGATATAGGTATTGACTCGTCTTGGAATTGAATTTCTTGTAGATGCGTAGTTGCACAGCCTGTGACCATAAGTCGAAATGGAATAATACCTAAAATATTCCGATGCCACTTTATTGTGGCACTCTTTTTCTTACTTTTTATCTTGAAAATATATACACATTCAAGAAAATATTGTTCAAATAATTGCATATACAGTATATTATAATATAATGGACTTACGTAGACTTCTTCTTGCGAGGTTAATATGAGAGTTATAATTATTGGTGGCGGTATAGCTGCGGTATATTTAGCAAACAATCTTAAAAAACAAAACACTTTATTGGACTTAACAATAGTTAGTGATGAAAAATATTCACCATACGATAGGATTCACCTTTGCCGTTTGATTGATAGCACTGAAAGTGTAGATACAATAGCCCTTCAACTAGATCCAACTGTAAAACTTGAACTAAATCAAAAAATTATAAAGATAGATAAAAAAAGCAAACGAATTTTCTCAGACAACTCAATGTTTAGTTATGATAAATTAATCATTGCTACTGGTTCACTCCCTATTTCTCTTTTTAATATAGATGATATATCAAATGCATCGGTATTTAGAAGCTCTAATGATTGTGAATTAATTAAGAATGGTATTAAAAATAGAGAGGTGGTAATAGTAGGAAGTGGCCCAATAGGGCTAGAACTTCTTGAAACCTTAAATGAGATGGCTAGTGTTGATAGCATAACACTTCTGCTACGTGGTAAACACCTGTATGATAAAAATCTTTCAATTGATTCTATAAAAACTATTGAAGAGTGCTATATAAAAAGTGGAAAAGTTAATATATCTTACGAAGATGAGATAGCTGACTACATTGTAGAAGATGGCAATATAACACTTCTAAAAACAAAAAAACTAGAAATTAAAAATCCTTTTTTAATCTTTGGTATTGGAATAAAACCAAATATTGAAAACTTTAGAGACTCATTAAAATGTAATAGAGGGATTCTAACAAATCTATATATGCAAACAGATGATGAAAATATTTATGCAGTTGGGGAGTGTGCTGAAGTAGAGAAGTTTGACTTTATAGCTGGTCATGTAAAAGAGTGTACAACAGAGGCTGATTCAGCAATCTCACATATACTTCAAAATGAGCCAAAAGAGTTTGAACTTGAAGTTAGTATCGATATGCTTAAAGTTGGTGAATTTGATTTAGTTGAAGTTAATTCACCAAAATTTACAAGCAACTTTGAAAAAGTTCTTATAACTTCAAAAGAAGATAAAAGAATTGATGAATATTTTGTAAGTGAAAATAGGCTTACTAGATTTATAGGAATAAATTCAAATGTTGATGTTGGATATATTGAAACACTTATAGGTAGTTCAGATGAAGTAGATATAAACTACCTTTATCAAAATAGACTTATTGGTGAGAGAGGTAGATTAATATGTAGTTGTGAACATATTTATCATCAAGATTTGGTTGATGTTGTCACTCAATCAGGTATATCCTCATTTTCAGAGTTATCAAACTTTTCAGAGGCTGGTAGAGTTTGTGGTAGATGTAAGATTATGGTTCAAGATGTCATAAAAGATTCCCAACATCTTATAGACCCAAATATGCCTAAAAAAACTCCAGAAGATATTAAAAGAGAAAAAGAGATAGCCCAAGTACAAAAACGTATTGATAAATTTAATACATTAAATCCAAGAAACAACTTAACTACAGACAATTTAGAATCAGCTATAGAGTCACTAGATATTGCAAAGGCTGAAGTTAATAGTTGGATATCAATGGTTACTGCGAATATGCAACTTCATCCTAACTTTGAAGAGGTTGTAGAAAAAGGCGTTAAAGCTTTAAATAGAGTCCCAATTGTTTGGCTAGAGCTAAGTGACTGTAGTGGTAACTCTGAAGCATTTATAAAGTCAACAAACCCCTCTATTGAAGAGTTGATTTTTGACTATATATCGCTAGATTATCATGAGTTACTTATGAGTGCAAGTGGAGATCAGAGTGAGACAATACTTGAGGATATTATAAATAATCAAAAAGGTGAGTATATCCTACTAGTTGAAGGTGCTGTACCCATGGCAATGGATGGCAAATACCTTCGTATTGGTCCAAAAGGTGAAACTGGAATTGAGTTACTTAGGAGATGTGCAGAAGATGCAGCCCTTGTAATAGCTGTTGGTAGTTGCGCACTTGATGGTGGTATAGTAGCAGCCGCTCCAAACCCAACAGGTGCAGTTGGTGTCTCTGAAGCACTTAACACAGAGGACATAATCAATATACCTGGATGTCCTACAAATCCTGCTAATATTGTAGGAACACTTCTATCATATATAATGTTTGAAGAGCTGCCAGCATTAGATAAGTTTAATCGTCCTCTGTGGGCTTATGAGGGAAGAGTTCATGATAACTGTGAGAGACGTGGTCATTATGAGCTTGGTGAGTTTGTTCATGAATGGGGAGATGATGGAGCTAAAAAAGGGTATTGTCTTTTTGAAATGGGTTGCAAGGGTCCATATGCAAACGTCAATTGTCCAACAATGAAGTTTAATAGCGGAACAAGTTGGCCTGTTCAAGCTGGTCATGGATGTATGGGATGTACAGAGGTTGGTTTTATTGACAAGTTTGCAAATGAGAGAAAATATAAAGAAGAAAAAAAGAAAGAGAAATAATGGATACTAAAATAAAAAAAGTCGTTATTGATCCAATCACAAGAATTGAAGGACATTTAAGAGCAGAAGTAGAGATTGACGATGAGGGTGTTATTCAAGAAGCATATGTAAGCGGACAACTTTTTCGTGGCATAGAGATTATATTAAAAAATAGAGACCCTAGAGATGCTGGACTTTTAGCTGGAAGGATTTGTGGTGTTTGTACAAATTCACACTTTCGTGCTGCAGTTAGCAGTGTCGAAGATGCTTATGCATTAGAGTTACCCAAAAATGCTGAGATTATTAGAGACTTGATGGCAATGGCTCTTTTTATTCAAGATCATGTAGTACATTTTTATCATTTGCACTCTTTAGATTTTGTAGATGTTACATCTGCACTAAAAGCAGATCCAAAACTTGCTTCTAAAGAGGCACATAAATATCATAAAAATCCATATAGAAACTCACATTCACATTATGAGGAGGTGGCTTTAAAGCTACAAAGTTTTGTAAAAGCTGGAAGGCTTGGACCACTATCTAATGGTTATTGGGGACATAGCGACTACAAATTAACACCTGAGCAAAATTTAATTATACTTTCTCACTATCTAGAAGCACTAAAGTTTCAAACAAATATAAGTAAGGCCGTAGCTATTTTTGGTGGAAAAACCCCACATCCACAAAGCATAGTTGTTGGTGGTGTCACCAGTGTAGCAGATATGTTAAACCCTCAGAGGTTAAATGACTATCTATTTATAATCAAAGAGGCAAAAGATTTTATAGACCGTGCATATCTACCAGATGCAAAATTGCTAAGTGTTGCTTATCGTGATGAGATTAAAGCTGGAATTGGTCGAGCAAATGGCAATTTTTTGTCAGTAGGTGGATACGATTTTGAAGATGACCAACGACTATTTTGTAACGGAATAATTTACAATCATAATTTTGATGAAATTAAAGAGTTTGATGAAAGTAAAGTTACAGAAGAAGTTGATAGAGCTTGGTATAAAGATGATGAAATAAATTATACAGACTTAAATGATGATGGAACTTTAAAGACAAAAAATAGTTATGATAAATACTCATGGATAAAAGCTCCAAGATATAATGGTAAGACTATGGAGACTGGTCCACTTGCAAGAGTTTTAATTAGTTATAAAAAAGATAATAAACTTATAAAATCGTTTGTAGATGAATTTTTAGAAGATACAAATTTAGAGTTAATGGATTTATCAACTACTGTTGGTAGAAATGCGGCTAGAGCAATTGAGACTAGTTATATTTGTGAATATATTTTTAAACTTGTATCTAGACTTATTCAAAATATAAAATATTATGACACAGATACATGGGTAAAATTTGATTTTGATTCTTTAAACAATAATGCAAAGGGTAGAGCATTTCTTGAAGTACCTCGTGGTACTCTTTCACACTTTGTAAATATTAAAGAGAAAAAAATAGAAAACTTTTCTGTTATAGCTCCAACAACGTGGAATGCAACACCAAAGAATTTTGATGGTGCAAGAGGAGCATATGAGGAGTCTTTAATTGGTTTAAGAATAGAAGACACTTCTAAGCCACTTGAAGTTTTAAAAGTTTTACACTCTTTTGATCCATGTTTAGCATGTGCAGTCCATGTTATTGACACAAACGGTAAAGAACTTAGTAATTACAAGATGAAAACTTTTTAGAAAACTATATTATGAAAAAAAACATAATTATAGGTGTTGGAAATTTGCTTTTTTGTGATGATGGAATAGGTGTTATTGCTATAAAATATCTAAAAAATAACTTTGCTTACACACCAGACCTGGAACTACTTGACGGAGGTACACTGGGTTTTAATTTAGCTCAATACTTCTTAGATTATGATAATGTATTTATTATAGATACTATCTCTACTGATGAAAAGGCTGGAACAATATATAAAATCCCATCTGATGAGCTACTAGGAGATGGAAGCTACAAAAAAACAGCTCATGAAGTTGAAGTTGTCCAGATGTTAGAGGCTTGTGAGCTATATGGTAAAAAAGCAAACGTTACGATTTTTGGGATTGTCCCTGAAGATATTAATAGCGTTAAAATAGGACTCAGCAACATTTTAATAAATAGATTTGATATATTAATCCAAACCATTATAGAAGAAGTTAAGCTTTTAAACATTAATGCTACAAGAAAGAGTAATATTTTATTGAGTAATGTAATAGAAGAGTTAAAATGCTAATAGAATATTACAACCATAACTAAGATGAACAGACTCTATTTCTACCAATTCGTTTTGCCTCATACATAGCTTTATCTGCATTACGAAGAACATCTTTGCAATTATATGAATCATCAATAATTTCAGACAATCCTATACTTGCGGTTACATTGGTGCTATCACCTAAAAATTCAATTGATTGACTCTCTATAGATTTACGTAATCGCTCTGCAAAATTAAGACCCATTTCTATTGTTGTTTCTGGCATTAAAACAACAAACTCCTCACCTCCAAGCCTACATTTAATATCTACATCTCTAGAGATATTTGAGATTGTAAGTGCTATTGATTGTAATACTTTGTCTCCAAAATCATGCCCATATGTATCATTAATTAACTTAAAATGGTCTATATCAATCATAGCTATCGTATAAGGTCTACTATGTCGTCTATACATTAAATCAATATCTTTTGATTTTTCTTCGAAATCTATACGATTACTAAGTCCCGTTAATATATCTGTTCTTGCTAACTTCTCTGCTGTTAATTTTGCCTTTTTTAATTCACTCGTTCTTTTTTGTACTTTACTCTCAAGTTTATTATTAATATCTTCAAAGTCTTTTAAAGTGCCCTGACGCTCTTTAACTAATGCTGAAATAATCATTACACTACTTGAAGTAACCCAAAGAAATAGCTGTAAAAGGAGTAAGGAGTGATTTAGCTCTACTAAATTAAAAGGTCCCATTCCACTTTTTGTGTACAACACTAAAATACTTGAATGAATTAATATTGACATAGTTACAGAATGACTACTATGCATTAGCGCAATCCAAATCAAAAATGGCCATGTTATAAAATAGATATTAATAGAAACTTCATCTATAACAAATACGTCACTAAAGCTTATAAATGAAAAGAATATTAAAAGAGTCATAACAGCTAAAAGTCTATATGTATTTTTATTCCATTTAATACTAGGAATAGCTTTCCATATCAAAATAAAAGGTGTAAACAATATAATACCAACACCATCTCCAAGCCACCAAGTGAGCCAAACCTCTTTTGTAATATCACTTGAAATAAGTCCACTAAGAAATAAAGAGCTTGTACCAATGGTTGAACTTACTAGACTCATAATAGGAACAATAACTATAAATAAAACATAATTTTTTACAGTTGATACCAGTTCTTTATAATCAAATAGACGATTCAAAAGAAGATACCCAATAAATGGCTGAATAGCAGAACCTATACCAATCATAACTCCAGTTAAAATAATTTCAATTGAATTATCTGTAGTTAATTTCTCAGAAAAACCAAAAGTATTAATTAAAAATGCACCTAAAAATATACCAAACAGTGCTCTCTTACCAATTAATAAAAATATAGCAAAAGCAAAACCAGATGGTGGCCATACAGGCGTAACATTTCCTGGCTCGATTGCCAAGTTCTGCCCTATTTTTCCAAGTACTACATAAATAGTAGCTATTAATAATGATTGAAGTATCAATTTATTAGGTTTATAATTTTCTAAAATC
>Ga0316207_10000583_pt1 | contig 55692 bp, 60 predicted proteins | sample 6weekpyrite_MG_FD_204943 | JGI IMG/M metagenome (GOLD analysis project Ga0316207, IMG submission 204943) | Microbial mat bacterial communities from mineral coupon in-situ incubated in ocean water Damariscotta River, Maine, United States -... | ecosystem: Environmental > Aquatic > Marine >...
GCCTCATCTGGACGACACACAGACGGCTCACTTTCCACCCACCTTTTCAGTGCCTCAACAGAATCAATCAGCCTTTGTTGTCGCTCTTCTTCGACCCGGAAAAACCAGAAGCGATCTTTATATTCTGTTGGGCGAATAACTTCTTTTAGAACCACCCTCGTACGACAAGGCTCAAGCTGGAACAGCTCTACCTGCCACCAACGTCTGTCAAAATCAGATTCTTGCTCGGACTTGAAAAGCCGCCCTACAACCAATGCCGTTGTAAGTTCAAAAGAACGCCACCGTGAATAACCCCGTTTCCAATAAACCAGCCTATTTCGACCAATATCGCTGGAAAGCCCTTGCACACGTGTTATTTCACCCTGCCAATCAGGACGCTTGTCATTCTCAACAATCCACGGCCACACCTCATCTGGATTTGCCGCGAGGACTACTTCTTCAGTAAGTTCAAAAGCACCATCAATAACCAAGAAGGCTCTTAGCCCTGTAGCAAAAGCAAATGCCACAACGGCAGTAGCTACCAATTTGTGATATAGCCCCCAGTCTCTAAAGCGATCTTTGGCCATTTTACGCACAAGCCTTTCTGTTTCTTTTCTTGACCCAAACAACAAATAGATGGATCGTTTCCGAAGGGAAACTTAGGTTAAGGGGAGCACCATATGCCTATCACTCTTATTTCAGCAAGCCTTCTTGGATTGCTTTTAATTTATTTATCTTATGGGGTCTCGAAAGAGCGTCTTAGTACGAAAACCGACCTAGGCGATGGCGGCCATGCCAGCTTGCAAGCCGCTATACGTGCACAAGGAAACTTTATCGAATATACCCCTATCGGTCTCATTTTAATTGGACTGTTAGAAAACAGTGCGACCTACCCACAAATTATATGGGGCCTAGCAGGAGCTTTAGTTGCCGGACGCTATATGCATGGCTTAACGCTGGGTAAATTTGAAGGCAAAAACCCCTTTAGGTTTTGGGGTACTATCCTAACATGGCTTTCTATTTTAGCTGCTAGCATTATAGGGCTCTTCAAGGCGTATTTCATGATTTAATATTAACGTTATAGAGGTGGCTTCTCGCCGCCTCTATAAACAAATGTCAACTTCAGTTTCGTTGTTCAGCAACGATGCAAACCAATCTCGGAAGCCACCACGTGCTTCATCTTCAGACAGCCCGATCTGCTCCGCTAAAAACGCCCCTGCAATACCATCACCAACGGCAGCAACCGCGGCCAACATTGTTGTAAACCTAGCCCTTTGACGCGCCTTGCGCCAATTACGTTCACTTTGATCTTCGCTTGTAGACATCGCAATAGAGGCAACTTCTTCAATCAATTGGTGAAACAGGCGCTGCATCTGGTCATCCCCTCCTGCAGACTGGTCCCCCTTCAGCATCATCCAAGCAAGTAACCGTGCGTGGCCTTTATCACTAAGAGTGGCAAATACACGTAATAAGATTTCATTATCACCCTTTTCCACCGTCCGTGATTTAAAAACCTCAAGAATATCTTCAAGCAGACGATTTCCCATACCCGCTATCAACGCAGCACGAAGCCCTTCAGCACTACCAAAATGATGGAGAACCGTAGAATGCGCCACCCCTGCCACAGCGGCCACTTCTTTCACCTGTAAACCTTCAGGTCCCTCGCATTGAAGGCGCGCCTCTGCGGCTTCCAAGATTAGAGTGCGCGCCTCCTCAGGAGTACGTCTAATACGTTTTTTAGATTCGCTCATAAAAACCAGCCCCAATAGAAACGATATACTTCCATTCTCTATTGACATTTTTGTCGATAAGCATATCTTTATCAGGAAACTAGCATATGTGAGGATGCTTAACCATGTCTAACGACGCTGTCGTATCAACAACGCCGAAACCCTATGTGCCGCCCAAACGGGAATGGCGCAAAGCTTGGCGTGCACTCAAACAATTAATTGAAACCCCTGAAGATACTCATCAGGTTTTCATCATCATGCGGTCACTCGCAAAAGATGCCTTCTGGAAAGAGTATCAGCGCTTCATCAAAACTGATTTTGGCAAGCGTGTTATCAAAGAAGAAATTGAGCTGTTTGATACACTGACAGACCGTGAGTATCTGGCTAGCCTGCCCCTTGGATCTTTTGGCCGTACTTATTATGAATTCTGTCAGCGGGAAGGTATTTCACCCGAGGGCCTAGTTGAAGCTGGCGAAGGCCACTATGACGACTTCACTGACGAAGATATGTACCGCTATGCCAGACGCACCCGCGAATCACATGACCTTTGGCATATCTTATCAGGGTATGGCCGCGATGGTTTTGGCGAGGCCTGTGTTGTTTCTTTCTCATACGCGCAAACTAAAAGCCTTGGTTTTGCTGCAATAGCGGTTATGGGTGCCTTTCATTTCAAAAAAATGTTTCCAAAAGCATCTGTCTGGAGCGCCGTTTGGCAGGCCTACCGAAATGGTAAAAAAACTGCGTGGCTACCCGGTGTTGAGTGGGAAACAATTATGCACCTACCATTACAGGAGGTACGTGACATGCTGAATGTGCCAGAACCCACTCTTTATACACAAAGTGAAGATGTTATCGCAGGAACCCGGCCAGAGGTTTATGCTGCCCAATAAAGTTTCTGGAAAACGATTTTGTTGAAATAGCCACTCAATTTGAGTGGCTATTTTTTTTGCTGCCATACCTTGGAGGCTTCCCTATAACAATGGCCTAACAACGATAGTGCTGCCTATTTTCCCCCTACTGCGAGGAACGATAGTTTCTTTGCCTCACACATTTAAACAAGGGCATTGTTGACGCCATTCTTTGACTGTCACATAAGAGCCTCAACACCTTAAATCTTACTCGGCAAGTTACTGTGTACCAACTATCTAACCATTTCAGTCAGGGAGCGTTTCATGACAAGTCTTGATCTTCGCAGCCCTCCTTTTGTTTTACTGGATGATAGCCGCGCACCCCACCAAGCCGGTACATCGCTTTTATTTCATTCACCAGACCACATAATTACGGCAAATAGCTTTGACGAAATACCCGCGGCGCTTTCAGCATTAGATGAAGCATATAAAAATGGATTTTATACTGCCGGGTGGATTTCCTATGAAGTTGCCACTGCTTTTGAGGAAAGAATAGCAAAACGGCTAACACGCAAAGCGGATGAGCCTCTTATCTGGATGATTGCAACTAAGCACTGCGAACAACTTACGCCGCAAGACCTCGAAACATGCTTTCATAACGCCGCGCGCGGCAATAGACGACTGGCCGAGATTGAAATAGGGGCACCTGAACAAAGCCAAGAAGAGTATCTGGCCGCGATTGCCCAAGTTCAAGATTATATCCAAGCTGGCGATGTTTATCAGATCAATCACACCTTCCCTCTGCCAGTTAAAGTCACTGGGGATGCGTTGGCGCTCTATCAAAAGCTCCGGTCGAATCAGCCCGTCCCTTACGGGGCCTTTATTGATACGGGGGAGACTAAGATATTATCCCTTTCACCGGAATTGTTTCTGGAAAAGTCCGGCGAAACATTGCGCGCAAAACCTATGAAGGGCACTGCCCCACGCGGGGCCAATGCCGATGAAGATTCCACAGCAAGTAGCTTTTTAAAACAGGATGAAAAATCACGCGCGGAAAACTTGATGATTGTTGATTTAATCAGGAATGATCTCAGCCGAATAGCAGCCCCAGGCAGCGTAAAAGTAACAGGCCTGTTTGAAACCGAAAAATACCCAACCCTGTTTCAAATGACATCAACCGTAGAAGCAAAAGCACCTGAAGGTCTTGTACCTTCTAAACTGCTTGAATCTATGTTCCCTTGCGGATCCATTACGGGGGCTCCAAAAGTTCGGGCGATGGAAATTATTAACGAACTAGAAACAGCACCCCGGGGAATTTACTGCGGAACAATCGGGCATTTCAGTCCACCTGCACAATTGCGCACTGATCACTGGGCCCTCAATGTGCCGATTCGCACCATTTGCCTACAAAAAGATGGTGCTGGACGACTCAACATAGGAAGCGGTATCGTTGCAGACAGCGACCCTAAGGCAGAATATGCTGAATGCTTGCTAAAGTCACAGTTTGTACGGTCTCATCGCCCCAGTTTTTCACTGATAGAAACCCTCCGGTTAGAAGAAGGTAGATATAAATATCTAGACCGACACCTAGACCGACTTGCTTCTAGCGCCAGCTATTTTGATTTCAAGTATGATCGCGCTAAAATTACAATGTGCCTGACGGAACATGCAGAAGCTGTTAGCTCCTCCTTTGCCCAGCGTTGCCGCCTGTTATTGGATAAACTAGGGCATTGCACAATCACCAGCCAACCACTTCCGGATAAGTCTTATTGGTCCAGCAATCAGTATGACACGATTCACGACATGAAGCTTGCGGGTACGGTAACCCTAAGCCCCTTAAGAGTTGAATCGAACGACACTTTCTTACGCCATAAAACCACATTAAGATCAATGTATGATGAGGCCTTTGAACGTGCCACGGAAAATGGCCATTTAGACATTCTGTTTTGCAATGAAGAAGGCCATGTAACCGAAGGGGCGATCAGCAATATATATATTGTCAAAAATGGCAAATTAATAACACCACCAGAAACTGACGGACTGCTGCCAGGCATTCAACGCAGCGAAGCCCTTGCCTCCATTCCCAGCCATATCCTGGAAGTGCGATCTATCAAAGTTGATGAAGTACAAGATGCTGACATGCTTCTGATTGGAAATGCCGTACGAGGATTACGTTACGTTCAGCTTATTAGCACTGCCAACTAACGATACTGATTCGCTGAATTTCAGCGTCATTTTTTAAAAAAAGACGAATCAATCTGATAAAAAAATCAAAAAACGGCCACAAAAACCACAAATTGCCATAATATTTTAGGTTGATGTTAACTCGTTTTTTAGAACTCTCGAATAAAGTGCCTTTAGTTTCATACAGCGTGGTTGCTGTGTGAAAATATGTCTTCAGTATAAAGGCCGATGTATGCGTTCTTCCTACCAAAAAACTCTAGAAAATCACTCTACAGAATTTGATCGGTGTGCCATTTCTGATCATAGTCGCGCACTTGCTTCTAAGCTTTCAGGGCATATGGGGATTGACGGTGCGTTGCAAATAAGCGCTGAAAATCAATGGCACGGTGTGGTTGCTGCACTTCTGGAGATAAAACAACGCAAGACACAACGTGGACAAATTTGACACAACCACTAAACCTAAGTTTGCCACAGAGACTCACAGAAAAAACCAACACCTAATTGTCACCATTTTAGTGCTTAAAAGCACATAATTGTTTGACAGTCCAGTCAACATGTTACATTATCACATAAATTAATTGAGTCAGAAAAGGCGCTTTTAGAAAGGGAAAATTGTTCTTTGATGGCGGCTGAAACAACAAAAGTGAAATTTTTGCTTGGAATTGTGAAAGATTCTTGGATGATAGGCGCCGAGCGGACCACCCCACTCAATCCAATCTGATACTGTGAGAACAGTTGATGAGGATAACCATAACAGATCGTCCAGCCCGTTTTACACAGGTATAGGACGGCGAGAGGGAGCGAAACATTTCGCTTTGTGGTCGGCACAATTGGGAGAGGTACGGGAAAGCCTTTTTTAACGCAGCACTCACTATACCCCTGCAGCGTGCCTGTCGGGGTCATGTATATGTGGCGACTGGCTCCCAATTTAAAGGGTAAAGGTTTGAAGCCGTAAGGTCTCAATCTTTGCAAGGTTTAATCCGCTACGGATGCGCCAGAGTTTCTTTAACTAGAAACTCATCCCCGGCACATCCGCAGCTTTGTTAAAACCCATGTGGGCAGAAAATGGATAAAGCTAAAGTGAAACGGATAGCTGTCTCTACAGTTGCAGTAGCTTCGATCCTTCTAGGAGCGTCTGCGGCGTCAGCACAGAGCGCTGATGTGAAGTCGATCGTAGAAGAAGTGAATGCAGCGAACAAAATCGCGCAATCATCTCAACAAGCCATAGACGGCGTTGTTGATGCGACAGATAAATTGATTACTGAGTTTAAGGGTGTTTTGAAAACCAATGCTGGTCTTCGTGCATACAATGCTCAGCAACGTCGTGTGATCACCAAGCAAGAAGAAGAGATCTCCAAGATCAAAACTTCTATTGGTCAGATCGACGAGATCAAGCGGCAGATCACGCCGTTGATGCTTGATATGATTGGCCAGTTGGAAAAATTCATCGATGCTGATGTTCCTTTCCTTATGGACGAGCGTAAAGAACGCATCGCTTCTCTTCGCGAAGCCATGGACAACCCGAACATCAGTGACCCTGAGCGTTTCCGTGTTGTACTTGAAGCGTATAAAACAGAAGTGCAGTATGGTCGTACATACTTCGCCTACGAAGGCTTGGACGAAAAGAATCGTTCTGTAAACTTCGTGCGTCTTGGCCGTGTTGGTTTTTACTACCAAACCAAAGACACGACAGAAACCGGCGTTTGGAATAACGACTCCCGCACATGGGAATTGCTTGATGCTGATTTCACAAATCCAGTTAAACAGCTCATTCGTATGGCCCAACGTCGCACTCAGTCAGATGTAACAGTATTGCCGATTGCAGCACCTAAGGGGAAAGCACGATGAAAAAAATTATCACATCTGCAGCCCTAATTGCTCTTAGCTTCTCAGCTACAGCAACGGCACAAGACAGCATGTCTGATCTACTGAATGAAGTACGCAAAGGCACAGCCTCTGAGTCTGCGGAACATAAAAAGCGTGAAACTGAATTCCAGCAGCGCCGTGACCAGCAACAGCAAATTCTTCAACAAGAGCGCCAAACACAGGCACAGCTTGAGCGTGAAAGTGCGCGTCTTGAAGAAACTCGCCGTAATAACGAGCAGGAAATCACGCGTCAGCTTGAAATCCAGCGCGAGCGCCTTGGTCAGCTCTCTGAGCTCTTCGGTGTACTTCAGCAAGCCGCTGGCGATGCAAAATCTGTGATTTCTTCCTCACATATTTCCATCGACAACCCAGGCCGTTTGGCTGAGATTAATACGCTTGTTGATAAAGCGTCTGAATCTTCAGAGCTGCCTACGCTTGATGAAATCCGCACATGGCCTGCACAGATGATGCTGGAAATGATCGGCTCTAGCGAAATTGTTACCTTCAAGCACAAAGTACGTGACGTAAAAGGTAATACAGAAACAATTGACCTTACACGTATCGGTGACTTTGGTGTTGTTGGTGGTGGTAAATACTACGAACTGAAGCCTAGCGGTGATGTTGACGAGCTGGTTAAGCAGCCTGCTGGTCGTATCCTTGGTACAGTAGCTCCATTTGAAGCCACTACAAGCGGTATTGTTGGCCTTGGTATTGACCCGACACGTGGTCAGTTACTTTCTCTCGAAGTTGAGAAGCCTGGCCTTGAAGAGCGCTTGGAGCAAGGTGGCCCAATTGGTTACATCACGCTTGCACTTGGTGCTATCGGTGTTGTTCTCGCGATCTTCCAGTGGTTCTATTTGTTCATGGTGAACGGTAAAGTTAAGAAACAAATCCGTTCAGATGTTGCGAATACAAACAACCCACTTGGTCGTGTACTCGCCGTATATGAAAACAACAAAACGGTTGATGTTGAAACACTTGAGCTGAAACTTGATGAAGCAATTCTGAAAGAAACACCAGCACTTGAGCGTTTCCTGACAGCTGTGAAACTGATCTCCGCTGTAGCACCACTGTTTGGTCTTCTCGGTACGGTAACAGGCATGATCGCAACCTTCCAGGCGATCACACTCTTCGGTACGGGTGATCCAAGTCAGATGGCTGGTGGTATCTCCGCTGCCTTGATGACAACAGTGGAAGGTCTCGTTGTAGCGATCCCAACTCTCATGTTGCACAGCTTTGTATCAGGTTCTTCTAAAGGCGTGATCCACGTTCTTGAAGAGCAGTCTGCAGGCATCATTGCGGTTCATGCAGAGAAAGAGCACGCGAATGCTAGCGCTTAACGATGCATTTGACGCAATCCGGGCGTTCATGGAGCGGGGCGGCGACGTCCTGTTCCTGATCCTCGCGGTTACGTTCATTATGTGGGTGTTAATGGTTGAACGCATTTGGTTTTATTCGCTGGAATATAGAAAACAGCGAAACCGTGTAATCGACGCGTGGGAAGCGCGTAGTGAGCGGAAATCTTGGTACGCACATAAAATTCGTACTGCCATGATTTCAGAGATTAACCACAACCTGTTTCAGGGTGTGAATTTAATCAAAACGCTCGTTGCCCTTTGCCCCCTTATGGGGCTTCTGGGTACGGTGACCGGTATGATCGATGTGTTTGACGTTATGGGGTCGCAAGGCAGCTCCAACGCACGTGCCATGGCGGCAGGTGTGTCCAAAGCAACAATCCCGACAATGGCGGGTATGGTTGCGGCGCTGTCTGGCATCTTCCTAAGCACTTACATTGAACGCCGTGCAAAACGGGAAGCAGAACGTCTTGAAGACAGTCTGACAACCGATCACTAGATCTGATTTGGAGAGTAACCCATGCGTAAATTCGCAAAGGGAGAGGACGAAGCAGAAGTAAACATGACCCCGATGCTCGACATCGTGTTCATCATGTTGATCTTCTTCATCGTAACAGCCTCTTTTGTCAAAGAATCCGGCCTGGAGATCAATAAGCCGGAGGACAATAATACCCAAAATGATCCTCCGCCACCGGATGACGAAAAGCGCGCTATTGCTTTCATCATTGATAAGAGCAACCGTATTACTCACGAGTTTCTTCGTGTTGATATTTCATCGGTTGAATCAATTATCAAAAAAGAAAGCGTAGAGCGCCCGAAAGCACCGGTTGTTGTTCAGGCTGAAGAAGGCGCCAAACACGGCCTACAGATTCGCATCATTGATGCAGCTAAAGCCGTAGGTGTGCCTGATAACCAGATTGTTTTGACACCGAAGAAATAACTGTCGCTGGCGGGGTTCAGCCCCGCCATTCAGGGCGAAGCACCCAATGAAAATTGGGGCGAATTGGAGAAAACCATGCGTAACCACGCACAACAGGAAGAAGATACCGAAATCAACATGACCCCGATGCTCGACATCGTGTTCATCATGTTGATCTTCTTCATCGTTACCGCGGTATTCGTGAAGGAAGCTGGGATTTCCGTTGTCAAACCAGAGGCAGAAATGGCTGAACTGCAAAAGCAGGTTAGTATTCTGATCGCTGTAACATCTGACGACGAAATCTATATCAACCGAGACGAAGTAGAGATTGATGCTCTACGGACGGCAGTTGAAAAACTGCATGCTGAGAACCCAAAAGGTTCTGTTGCTATCCAGGGTGATGAAGAAGCGGACGCTGTTTTGGTAATGAAAGTTTACGACGCTGTCAGAGATGCTGGCGTTGATACAATCGCTATAGCTACGGAGTTGAAATAATGATTGCTCGGGTAGCCACATCAATACTTGTTGCCGGTGGCGTGACCTTTGGTCTGTTTCTGGTGATGCATTTACTCGTTGCAGGTGACGGTGAAGTTAACCTCGACGAAGGTCCTAAGCGCCGTTTTGTAGACGTTGTACAGGACATTGAAGATCAACCGCCCCAGCGTATGGAGCGGCAAGTAGAAAAGCCACCAGAAGTGGAGGCACCCCCGCCAGAGATCGACACACCACAGGTTGATATGGCAGGTCCTGATAAGCTCAACCTTTCTATTGGTCGGGCGAACACAGGCGCGGGCGTGGATTTAGGCTCGATTGACCTTGGTCCAAGTTCTGACGGTGATTATCTGCCATTGGTGCGTGTGCAACCACAATATCCACGGCGGGCCAACGAACGCGGTATCGAAGGATATGTTGTTGTTGAACTGACAGTGGCAGAAGATGGTACTGTACCACCGGAAAGCATTGTCATCATCGAAGCCGATCCGAAGGGTTATTTTGAACGGGCTGCGACAAAAGCCGCACAAAAATTCAAATACAAACCTAAGGTCGTCAATGGCAAACCTCAGAAAGTGACCGGCGTGCGTTATAAATTCACGTTCGATCTCGCTGATTAAAGGGGGCAGGAGAAAGTCATGAAATTGATCAAGACATTTAAATCCCTGCCTATGGCTGTTGCTGCCGCTGCGGTACTTGCCGCAGCGCCGCTTCCGGAAGGCATGCCTTTCGCAAGCACGGCTTCTGCAGCCATGCAGGACAAAGAAAAGAAGCAGGAAACTCGTAAAGTTCCTGCGATGAGCCTTGGCGTTCATAAAAAGGTTCAAAAAGCCCAAGAGGCGATGGACCTTAAGGACCTAGCATCTGCAAAAGAAATACTTGCTGATGCTTTGGATTCAAAAGGTATCAACGACTATGAGCGTGCCGTTGTTTGGCAGCTCACTGCAATGATCGCTTATGAAGAAGATGACACTCGCGGCACCATCAGTGCCTACGAGCAAATTTTGCGTTATAGGGAAAGCATTCCTGTTGCGCTAGAGTTGAACATCATCTACGGCCTTGGGCAGCTCTATTACAGTGTTGAAGATTACGATAATGCACTGAAATTTGTGAAACAGTGGGAACCGCGTGCTGGCGAATTTGTCGGTGTGTCGCAACTTACTTTCATTGCTCAGCTTTATTATGTTCGTAGCGAGTTTCCTCAAACTATTGATTATATTGATCGGTCTATCGCCTTGGCGCAGTCGCTTGATACAGTTGAAGTTAAGGAAAACTGGTACGGCTTGAAGCTTTCAGCGCACTGGGAACTTAATCAGTTCACTCATGTACGTGATACCCTTGAAACACTTTTGGTTACTTGGCCAAAACCACGTTATTGGATCCAGCTTGCTGGAGTGTATCAGGAACTTGGCGACGAAGCAGCTTTCTATTCACTTATGGAAGCAGCTTATAAGCAGGGCTTCCTGGATGATAACGCAGCGCAACTCATAAATGTTGCCCAAATTCAGGTAAGCCGTGACGCACCTATTAAGTGCGCATGGATTCTGGAAAAGGCAATGAACGAGGAACGCGTTGAGAAAACTGCAGATAACCTTCGCACTCTTGGCCAATGTTATATGCAGGCAGCCGAATTCAAAAAAGCAATTGAGCCTTTAAAGGCCTCAGCAACTTTGAAGAAGGAAGCTGATCTTTGGTTCCAGGTTGGCCAAGTACAAATGGCTGAGGAAGACCTCAAAGGCGCTATTCTAGCGTTTGATGAAGCTCTTGAAGGCTATGAAGACCAAAAAGGTACAAAAGCTGCTGATAAGCGTTTCTCAACCATGATGTTGCGGGCGCAGGCTTTGATTGAACTTAAGCGTTTCAAAGAAGCACATGCTGCTTTCGCTGTTGCAAATAAGATTGCCAAAAAAGGCAAGCAAAAGCGACAGGTTCGCCAGTGGCGTGACTATCTGAAAATTGAAGAAGAACGTGAGAAAATGCTTCTCGGTTAATCTTTTTCAATGAAAGATCCAACAAACGGCGCCTCTGTAGGCGCCGTTTTTTTATGGCTACTTATCAAGTTCCTTGATGGTCCATGTGAAATACCTTTAGCTCAAAACAAGCTCCATCGACTAACCAGCACTTAGAAACTGGCAACTTACGTTATGTTACCCCCTCCTCCCTCTAGGCTATCAGTACTCTAAAAACTATCGCCCTTCTGCTCATCATCATTTTAGTATTGTGTTTAAGGCTTTACAGCTCTCCCAGCTTGTCAGCCCCATGGGCCTCAAATTGTTCCAGTCAAAGTCCACAATAAAATAACTTAAAATAAATACATGTATAAATATTATAATATAACTTTACATACTCCTTAAGTTTATTTATTGTTATACTATTACATTGACAGGAGGCTAGCATGAATAGATTAACCCGTTTAATCCCCATCACCGGCAGTGCCGCCGCAACCACATTCTCGCTTTTTTATATGATGCACGGCCTGATCGCATCAGGTGAGGTGAACCTCGATCCCCCAAAGGATATTCGTTTGGTGGATTATATCGCACCAGTCGATGACCCAAAGCCTCCAAGAATTAAAGACCGCCTCACACCTCCAGTAAAGGTTGAAATCCCAGAAACTGAAGAATGGGTAGACTTGCTAGAACACAAGGATATCCCAGGGCCTATTGGTTTTTCATCAAGACCACAGCCCCCTAAAGTAACTGACCATCACCTACTAACCCTCACACAAACTGACGGCGAACGTATTCCTGTGGTACGCGTAGCACCCCAGTACCCCCGCAGGTGCCAAGAAAAAGGCCTTAGTGGCTGGGTAACTGTCGATTTCTCTGTGACAGAATACGGGGCTGTTGAAAACCCTGTTGTTGCGGGTGCAGATCCCTCAGGCTGCTTCGAGCGAACAGCCCTTAAAGCAATAACACGCTTCAAATATAAGCCGACCATCATAAATGGCCAGCCACAGCCCTCACACGGTGTTCGTTATCGCTTCAGTTTCAACATGGAAGAAGGATAAAAGCTTATGATATTTAAACAAAAGCGCACCAACGAGCATGAGGGTGTCAATATGACACCCATGCTTGATATCGTCTTCATCATGTTGATTTTCTTCCTTGTGACGGCAAGCTTCATTAAAGAAACAGGCCTCGTGGTTAATCACCCAAAGGGCACCACTCCGCCTCTCGCACAAAATAATGAGGTGATAGAGTTTCAAATATACGGCCAAGATCAGTTGTTTTTTGAAGGACGCCTTGTGGATATATGGGCGGCAGAAGCTATTATCAAACAACTCAGCACCGAGCATCCCGATGCACCTGTTGTTGTATCCTTAATGGAAGGTGCGCGCCTTGGCAGTATGGTCCGTCTGTATGATGCAGCTCTGAAAAATGGCATACCAAAAGGAAGTGTCGCCGTCATAACCAACAGCTAACCCTAGCTATTATTCAATGTGTGCACCGGGTAGCACACCGAGCCGCCGTATGTGCACAGCAGATGACGGCTCATTTAAAATAATAACGAGGAAACCACGCTCTAATTCGCCAATGCCTCATACACATATTTGCGCATATCGTTCCTCAGCGGAAAAACATTCGATGGCAGCACATTGGTCATTAACATGGCTACAATGTCTTCTTTTGGGTCTATCCAGAACAGCGTGTTGGCCATCCCGCCCCAAAAATACTCACCCTCCCGGCCCGCGCCGCCGTTCTTGCTTACATCTTTCACCACTGCGAAATTAAGCCCAAAGCCTAAGCCCGCCTTGCCACCAGCGATGCCATTAAGGCCGCCCGGCAAATGGTCTTGCGCCATCATCTTCACGGTGTCCGGCTTCAACAGTCTCACACCGTTAAGCTCACCGCCATTAGCAATCATTTGTACGAATCTAAAATAATCAGGCGTTGTTGAAACAAGGCCACCGCCACCTGAAAGAAAGCTCGGCTTCTCGGTGAAATCAGCGTAAAAATCTCCCCGGTAGGCCGTAAGGCCTTTTTCTTTATCAATGCCGTAAACCTCAGCAAAACGCCCTTTTTGGTCGCTGCGAACCTGAAATCCAGTGTCTGTCATGCCAAGCGGCTTAAAAATGCGTTCAGCAAAAAAAGCATCCAGCGATTGGCCTGATAACACCTCAACCAAACGCCCCTGTACATCCACAGCCAGCGAATAAACCCACGCTTCGCCCGGTTGGTACAACAGAGGCTGTTTGCCAAGCGCGCTAACCACCTCCTTCAGGGTGTGGTTGCCGTCCATCATGCCAGAAGCACGGTATGAGCGATCAACCGGCGTATCGCCAAAATAGCCATACGTAAGCCCTGCCGTATGGCGCATTAAATCACGAATGGTGGCTTCGCGATTCACGGGCGTAGTGAGCATCTTGCCCTCTTCCCCCGCACCGGCAAAAACCCGTTGCTTCCTGAAGCTGGGCAAGTATTTTGAAACCGGATCATCCAAGTCAAACTTACCCTCTTCCCACAGCATCATCATGGCTGTGCCAGTAACGGGTTTGGTCATGGAATATATACGGAACACCGTATCATCATCCGCCGCAACACCCGCAGCCTTATCAGCATCGCCGTATGCCTCAAAATGCACCACCTGCCCGCGCCGCGCCACCAAGGTGGTGAGCCCCGCCAGCTTGCCGTCATCTACATAAGCCTGAAAGTGTGCCTTCAAACGGTCTAGCCCGGCCTCTGAAAAGCCAGCATCCACCGGTTTTGCCAACGGCAACTCTGCTGCTAACGCCCCAACCGCACCAAACAAAACAACAAACAACATTGAAACGCGTTTCAGCATAGCTTTTCTCCCTCACAGCAAAAATAGCCCGAAATCAGCCAATTTCAACTAACCTGCCCAGAGGGTAGCGTGCGAAACCTGTATATCAGCTTAACCACCCCTTCATTCACCGCCACATAGGGTGGCATGTTTAGAGGAAGTACACTCAAAGCTAAAACAGCCAGCTATCAACACTGCCCTCTCACCTCTGAGAAAGGGAATTCTTTATTTAGAGGTGAATATATTGGATAAAGTATGGTGCCCTCGCTCGGCACAGAGAATCGTTAAAGGTCAACACTTTATGTGATTAATGGCGCGCATAGGGCACAGAAGTCCGGCCTAAATGCGGCTTCTGACGATCAAAACCAAGAAGAATACATGCCCTACCGAATGCGAGACATGATGCTTTCCCAACGATCATATAATTGGGTGGACAAGAAATCTCATGGGCTTCCAAAAAACAAAAACGTTGTTTTATCCATTAGACAAACGCATAAATTGTATCACGTATTTCTGTTAGGGAGAATTTCCATGAGCATGACTGTTGGCGGTGTTGGGTTTCCACTTTCTGTAATTGAATTGGAGCAAAGAGTAGCCGTGCTTGAAATAATTATTGAACACATGTCGGCATATATGCAGGTCCCGGTTGGAAGCCCGCCTTTCGACGTCGAAGCTGCACGGCAAAAAGCTTTTGAAGGGCTTCAAAAGAAGTATCCAGAGCTTGGCCTTCAAACCAAGTAGGACTGTCGTTGTCTTGTGGGCTCTGGGCCTGTGAGGAACGTTTGCCACCAAATACCAGGAGGAGGACCCATCTGATGCCGTCTAGCGGACCGATTTTCGAAGACCCGGAACAGACCAAACCTGAAATGGTTCAAGGAGCACCAAAGGAAGGCGTTATTTCCTTCACTGAACCTAAAAGTACAATTGGCTCCGTGTTGGTTAATAACTCTAACGTCAAACATTGTGGTGCCACTGAGACAGAACTCAACTCGCTGCTAAGCTCGGGTGACAATTTTTCAATCTGTCTCTCTGCAGCGATGGTATTTGCGGGTTTGTTTATCAGCACAGGCGTCGAGTGGATGATCACCGATGCGCCGACGGATATACAAAAAGGCGTTTACCCAACACTCATGGCCTGCAGCCTTATTGCCATTGGTGTTTTTGGTTATCTGACCAAGACACTCAAAAACCCTAGCAAAGAGCTGGTAAGAAAAATTGTAAATAACGAACCTAGGTAATTGGAACGGGGTACAATACGTTATTTTTTCACCTAAAAACAGCAACGATAAGGGCCTCGAAAGTTGAGGTAAACCAAGCGATTTGCGCCTCACTAAAGACGCCTTGACGCACTCAGACTTACTTCGATCAAAATTAAGAGGGATCAAGCCCAAGACCTATCACAACCAATATTTTTACTTAATTAATGTAAATTTTGTGACTAAATTCTAGCAAATCTCAATTTATTAGAACGTGGTGCCCCCGGTCGGAATCGAACCGACACTCCCAGAAGGAACGGGATTTTGAATCCCGCGCGTCTACCAATTCCGCCACAGGGGCCCATAAGGATAGTGAAGAATCATCTGGTAGAAGCCGCGCATCATATACGCTCCGCCTCTGTCGTCAAGACGGATATCACCTGTTTTCAAATTTGTTGTTGTGTGATTGTACCCACCCCCATGATTTGCTAAGCATTGCCTACACTTGGCGGAGATTTGAGTGATTAAAAAGCTATATGACTGGACAATTGAGAAGGCGCGCAGCCCAGCGAGCGAGAAATGGCTGGGTGCGATAAGCTTTGCTGAATCCAGCTTTTTCCCTATCCCGATTGACCTGATGTTGATCCCCATGATTTTGGCCGACCGCCTGAAGGCATGGCGGCTGGCCACCATTACGCTTATCACATCTGTGCTGGGCGGCATTGCAGGCTACGGCATTGGGGCCTTTTTGTTTGAAGCCGTTGGCAGGCCGATCATTGATTTTTATGGCTATCAGGATAAATACGAGGCCTTGCAGGGCTATTTCGCCGAATACGGCATTTTGTTTGTTTTAATAGCGGGCTTCACCCCTATCCCCTTCAAGCTGATAACCATTGCTGCGGGCGCTGTATCAATGAACCCATGGCTGTTTATCGTGACATCTATCCCGGCGCGGGGCGCACGTTTTTATCTGGTCGCCGCGCTATTATGGAAATATGGTGAGCCCATTCGGGAGTTCATTGAAAAACGCCTTGGTTTGTTCACCTCGGCTATTATGATCCTCGGCATTCTTGGTTTTGTTGCCATTAAATATATTTAGGACAGCTTATGTTCAGCGCGATTATGAAATTTACCGACGAACAGCCTGTGTTATTTGCGGGTGTAATGGCAGCCCTAATTTTGGGCATTGCATTTGCCTCGCAGATATTCGGTGGGCTTGCGCCGTGTGAACTGTGCTGGTGGCAACGTTATCCTTATATGGGGGCGATGGGCGTGGCACTGGTGGGTACGGCGGTTCAGGCTATTCCGCAAAAGTTTGTTTTACTGTTGCTGGCGCTTATTTTCCTTGGGGATGCAGGCATTGCTGGCTTTCATGTGGGGGTTGAGCAGCGCTGGTGGGAAGGCCTGAGCACATGCTCCAGCTTTGTTGAGCTAACCGACAATGTAAATGATGCGCTTGATGCTATTATGAACGCGCCTATCGTGCGGTGCGACGAAGTGGCATGGAGCCTTTTCGGTATTTCCATGGCAGGATATAATCTGATCGCCGCCCTTGGCATGACAATCTTCTGCATTAAAAAGGCAAAAAAGGCCTGAAACCATGTCGAAACACAAAACACCATATAAAGCCATTACCGAGAAACAAACACCCGCACGGCCCTTGCCGGGGGATAGGCCCCTAAGCGCCGACACCAAACGGATGATAAGGGTAGACCATGCGGGCGAGTTTGGCGCGGTACGCATTTATTCTGGCCAGCGCGCCATAATGGGCGAAGGCCACAAAATGGCAGGTATGCTGCGGCATATGCACGAGCAAGAAGAAGCCCACCTTGCGCGCTTCAATAAATTAATCACTGAGCGCGGTGTGCGTCCAACCTTGATGGCCCCCTTTTGGAATGTTGCCGGCTTTGCGCTGGGCGCAGGCACCGCCCTAATGGGCGAAAAAGCCGCCATGGCCTGCACGCAAGCTGTAGAAACCGTGATCGACGAGCACTACCAAGAACAGCGCGACAAACTGGCAGGCCAAGACCCTGAACTGGAAGACATTATTGAAGAATTTCAGGCCGAGGAAGTAGAGCATAAGCGCATTGCCGAAGAAAACGGGGCCAATGAAGCATTGGGCCACCCGGTGTTATCAAGCGTGATAAAAGCAGGCTGCAAAGCTGCCATTTGGATTTCAAAGCGGGTTTAAATTTCCCAACGATTTAAACCCCATCTCTCAGGCAACTGGCTAAATTGGCTAAACCTAAAGACGGTTAAACTCTTTCTCCCAATTAGAAGCATAAGCCACTGGCACCGTGCCGTGGGCTGCATTAAAGTTTGCAGGCGCACTTTCCGGTGTACTGGCATGATGCCAGCGCCCTGCTGCCGACATGTGCAAAAACTCGGTTACGGGGTGTGTTACACCAATCACCCTGCTGCGGGGCGGGTTCCAAAACATCAGCTTGTATTTCCAGCCAACAGAATCCCGCAGTTCCCCAAACCAGTTTGGTTGCACACGCAGCCGCACATACTTGTCATCTGGCCTAAGGCCGTGCCGGTATGCATTGCCCAGCATCCAAAGGAAGGCCCGATCAGACAAGCCGCTATCTACATAACCCCCACCAATATTGGTATGAACGCCAGGAAACCATGCCTGCACCAATGTTTGTTCTTCTGCCAAGCCCGAAGGGCTCCATAATGTTGGCTTAAAAGGGCCACGGCGTTCGTTGATAGCCACCGCATGATATGCATGGCGAATATGCGGGCCGAGTGTTACATCATGAAATTCCGTTAGCCCGGCCAGCCAACGATTGATAGGATTTATGGGAATTCCCAGCGCACCAACGGTGTCCCACACGCCAATGAAATGCACATCGCCGGGCCTGCTGTTATTATGTTCTTTAAAGTCTGCTGCCTTTGCAAGGCGTTCATCGTGATCAGAGATGCGATAAATATCTTTAGCTTCATTAAGCTGTACAGGCGTTTGTGGAATACCACAAAGGCCTAGAATGCCTGCCAAACTACGTGCTGTGTAAGCGCCCCGGCTAAAACCAAACAGGAAAATTCTATCGTCTTCCTGATACACATCAGCCAACCATGCATAAGCCTGCATAATGTTTTTTGTAATGCCCTGCCCCGTGGCACCGCCCAGCCATTTATCGCGCCAACCGCCCGTACCAACACCGCAATCATAATAAACCTGTTGATTAAGTTTAGGCGAAACTTGGCCTTCATGAACCGCACGCGCCATTTTCACGACATTGCTCGGCACCTGACGCCCTCGATCTTTTTGATCAGGCGTGTTCCATGTACCGTCCAGACAAACCACCAAGTTTCGCATGCCTTCCCCCCAGGCTAGCTCTCCAGTTCAGTATCCCAATATAAATAATCCCGCCAACTTTCATGTAGATAGTTAGGCGGGAATAATTGGCCGTTGGCATTCAGCTCATGTGTGGTGGGCCTATGAGGCCACCGCCTCGGGTGCATATGTGCTTCCTCAGGTGTGCGGCCACCCTTCTTTAAATTACACGGCGAGCAAGCGGCGCTAATGTTGGTCCAACTTGTGCGACCTCCTTGTGCACGCGGAACAACATGGTCAAATGTCAGATCTTCTTTCGAGCCGCAGTACATGCAAGAAAAATGATCCCGCAGAAACAAATTAAAGCGAGTAAAGGCAGGATATTCAGGCTGGCGGATATAATCCCTCAGCGCGATTACACTGGGTAGCCGCATTTCCATGGAAGGCGAATGCACAACAGTGTCATATTCTGAAACGATTGCTACCCGATCCAGAAAAACCGCTTTCAAAGCAGTTTGCCAATGCCACAAGCTGAGCGGGAAATAACTGAGCGGCCGATAATCGGCGTTCAAGACAAGAGCCGGACTAGCCTCCGGCGAGGCGTGGGGTGTTACATGTACACCCATAATATGGTCCCCCGACAATTTAGGGGCGAGCCGAGCGTCAAAATCGGCTCACCAAACTGGTTCTACTCCGATACGCTACACTATCAAGATACAGTGTTACGCGGCGATGACAACGGCAAATATTGTGGCCTGGCACATAAAAGCATGAGTTATACTCAGAAACTTTCTCGTCTTATGGTCGAAAATTATTGCCATCGCTCGTAAACAGGTTTCCTTTTGATGCACAGGTTTTTATGGTGCTTGCATGTCAAGTGAGCAACCTTCAGCACCCTATATTACCCGCTTTGCGCCCAGTCCAACCGGCAGGCTGCACAAAGGCCATGCCTTTTCTGCATGGCTAGCCTACAAGGCGGCCCAAAAGAATAACGGGCACTTTTTACTGCGCATCGAAGACATCGACACCACACGCTGCAAACCTGAATTTATTGATGCCATTTTTGAGGACCTAAGCTGGCTTGGTTTACAGTGGGAAACGCCAGTACGGCAACAAAGCCAACATTTTGATGATTATCAAGCGGCACTGGAAGAACTGAAAAACATGGGCCTCGTCTATCCATGTTTTTGCACCCGAAAAGAAATTCAGGCCGAGATATCCCGCTCTAAAAGTGCACCACACGGCCCAGACGGCCCTATCTACCCGCGGCTTTGCCACAGCAAAAGCAAAGAGGAACGGCAGAGGCTGATAGCATCGGGGGCGGCTCATGCATGGCGGCTCGATTTGCCCGCCGCACTTGAGCATATAGACACGTCTCTTATATGGCAGGACGAAATCAGTGGTGCCATTACAGCCACACCTGAAGAATTAGGCGACATAGTGCTAGCCCGCAAGGATACACCAACAAGCTATCACCTGAGTGTTGTAGTAGATGACGCCTTGCAAAACATCACCCACGTGGTGCGCGGTGAAGACCTGTTTCACGCCACTCATATACATATTGTTTTACAAAAATTGCTGGGCCTACCAACACCAACCTACCATCATCATGGCTTATTGCTGGATGAAAACGGCGAACGTTTCGCCAAGAGAAACAAAAGTGTGACGCTTCAGGAAATACGAAATAGCGGCGTTTCGCCGGCAAACCTGATCAACGACTTTGCGCTTTAGATCTGGCTCAATCTATTTTGCAACAGCTTGATATATTTACTAAAATTGTTCCCATAAAATGACATCTGCCAAAGTTCTATTATTATAGGCTCGATCGAACTGGTTATTTTATAACTGAGGTAAAAAACAGCCCCTCAAAGTAACCTTCCGAGATAGTTTTATTGGGGAAAAATAATGCTGGAAGCGATTACTTTTAATCAAGAACGGCTTGGGCTTGCGGATACTAATCGCGGGGGCTTCCCCAAAGGAAAGCAGAATGCCATTGGAGAATTTGAGCGTTTCCGGGGTGCACAAAACCGAGGGTATGCCTTAGGCCTCCATAAAAAACACACCACCGATACAGTGGCCGCACCCAATGGCAACACTAACGGGGGTATATCTTCTACGACAAGCGCCTCTTCTGGCGCAGCTACCACACATAACTCAACCATTAACACTAAAAAATCGCCGCATGATGCATCCTCTTCTACGCTTATCAACGGCGAGACAGCCCTTTTGCTAATGGACGACGAAGTGCTGAACATCCGTGTATCAATTGTGTCGGGTTCTGCCGAAAAAGCGTCAAAAAATAAGGGTGTTGTAGATTTTGAAGAAGGCGGTAGCTATGTTTTTCGCACCAGCGATCACCCCGGGTCTAAATACGCCATTCACGGCCTTGAAGGTGGGAACGGCGTTAACAACCCAAACAATATTAAAGGGCATATTTACCTGAATTCAACTTCAACAGAACAAAAGCCCCTCCTTAAACCTTCCGTAGAATATATTGATCTCTCCACATCTGAGGATCCTGTCGTTGGTTTTTTAAAGAAAATGACACACTTTAGAGATTCTCAAAAAGACCAAGATAAGAAAGAGGCACAAGGCCTTGGCAGGGAAGATAAGGAAAAATTGAAATCGAACTCCCGGCAGAAAGACAAAATCCTTAACATCCATGATGATCGTTTCGATAAATCCTCTTTCACAAACAGGGAGGCCATTAGCCTCTCAGTTGCGCAGAATCTAGCTGAAAACAAACCCAGAAACTCGGACCTAGATTCTCAAGACCAAAGCACCACCCAAAAAGGACGGAAACTCGGACATTATAAAAATGGCCTCAACTTAGCGGATAAGACGCACCCTTCATTAATCAGCAAGGGCTATTCGCCCGCACTTGTCAAGGATACGCCCCATCCTGCTAAAGGCATCATTGCTTAGTTTTGATTCCTACTAGTTACATCCACATTTACAGCGGTTGCTGCAATCACAGTCACATTCCGGGCCACAAGTACACTCACATGTGCCTGCACTGGTTTCCTCTGTGCATTTGCACGGGTTGCAGCAGCACTTCTTTTCATCACTCATAAAAGTCTCCTTTTGTTTCACTCTTGTTTTCTGATTCTTCGACCCTACATTCTGTAGTGACTACAGATTCAAGAAGTATTTTGAAGAGAGAGTAAATATGCGATTATCCATTGGTAAGTTAAGCAAGCAAACCGGTGTGCATATCGAGACTGTGCGCTATTATGAACGTATTGAATTAATGCCGCCACCATTCCGCAGTGAAGGTGGACACCGCATTTATGATGAAACCCATATGGAGCGCCTGAACTTTATCCGGCGTTGCCGGGATTTGGGCTTTCCGCTTGAGGATATCCGTAGCTTGTTATCAATGGCAGACAAAGACGAGCATTGCAGCAGTATGCGGCCCACTGCTTTTTCTCACCTAGACTTGGTGCGTGCTAAAATCAACGCGTTGAAGGAAATGGAACAAGCACTTTCTACAATTCTAGAAGACTGCAAAGACTGTGCGACACCTAGTTGCAGTGTATCAAATGCACTGTTTGGATGTGCTATACGTAGCTGTGCCTGTGCCGGCACTTGCGATATGGCGTCAACCAATACAAATGCAGAAGTGTCTGTAGCTTAATTCGCCTTTAAAGGCTTCCATTCAGGCAACTCGCCAGGCGGGGGCAACTTCAATTCATCCCGGTCATCAAAGAAAAAGTTATTCACCGGCCAATCGTGGCGGATTAACCCAACCACAAGGTTCTTCTGAATGATAGGTCGAGGCATACTTTCCCCGACAAGGATCAACTCACTGCCGCCCTCGCGGTCCGTAATAATCAGATTGTTTTCCATCCTGAATAGATTATTCGTTAGCAGGCCGTCTTCCACGCCGTAAGAAAGCAACTGCCAATTTACCGTATTGGCACCCTCCACTAACAAGCTATTGCGAATAGCCACAACACCGCCATTTGGCAGGTCAATCAAGCGGCTATCATCACCTTCCAGAGAGGCAATAACACTATCTTCAATAATGGTTCGTTCCGCCCGGGACTTAATCCCGTGCCCTTGATCCTTAGAGCTAAGAACTTTTGTCCGGCGTACTGTGAGGCGGCCGCCGTTGATATACATGCCGTGTGCACGACCAGCTTTGCCGTTCGCCTCAAACACGCTGTCTTCAATCAGTATGTCGCCGCTACCGCTGTTTGCCAAAATGCCATTTTCACTTTTCTCAAAATGAACCCTGCGTAATGTTAGATTTGTGCCTTCAAAACGCACACACGCACCATTTCGGTCTTTCACCTCTACATTGCGGCAAGTGATATCTTCTATGGTGATGTCATCAGAAGCGATAACAAAAGTTGCTTTACCTTCAGCGGCTACGCCATCAAAAACGGTACCTAATGAGCCATAGATAGAAACACCGTGCTTGTCCTTAAGTTTTCCCGCCATTTTATAGATACCCGGACCAATGCGGATAGTACCACCCTGCGGCACCATGTTGAACGCCTCCTGTATCGACGTCATCTGCTTGCCCATCACGATAATTTGTCCCTGACCCGGATCAATTTGTGCCGTGACACTCAGAGAGCCAAAACCACCCAAACAAGCAAATACCAAAACAGCCAACAAGTGCCTCATGGCCCTTAGTTTCCTTCTAAATTGTATCCAACAGCGAAATTTATTTGCTGTCACTTACAGCCGCTAAAAACGAGCTAATTATGCGACAGTTTGTCGCCTTTCGTTCATTTGGTCAATCATCAGGTCTATTTGCGGTTGTTCCCCTACAAACTAACTCTATTATAGAGCAAAATCACCCTGCTTAAAATTATACAGCTAGGGCATGAATAACGGGTGAATACCCTACTAACAAAATGAGTTCCTAAGGAAACCAATGTTTATTTTAGCCATTCTTTCTGCCGTTGCGACATTAATAGTTCTGATCATGGGCGTAATGACCATGGGCCGTGACAGTGAGGAAAACAAACTCCGCAAAAACAAGCTAATGCGTTGGCGTGTTGGCCTACAAGGCCTAACGTTAGTTCTGCTTCTGTTAACCGCAGCAACCTACTCCAGCTAAAAGGCCGACACCGAAATGGTGAAGCTTACAAAAATTTACACACGGGGCGGCGATGAGGGAAAAACCTCTCTTGCAGGCGGCAAACGTGTTCGCAAAGACTGCGCACGCATTGATGCTTATGGCAGTGTAGATGAGGCAAACAGCGTTATCGGCATTGCTCGCCTTTCCACAAAAGGCCAAGCAGACGCTATGCTTAGCCGCATTCAAAACGATATGTTTGACTTGGGTGCTGATTTAGCCACCCCTGTGAAAGACAGTGAAACTGCTGATTTCACACCAGATGATATGACCTTGCGCATCACCCCAGCACAAGTAAAACGCCTTGAAGACGAAATTGATACTATGAATGCTGAGCTTACGCCGCTCACAAGTTTCACCTTACCGGGTGGAAGCCCAGCAAGCGCCTATTTGCATCTGGCACGAACAGTAACAAGACGCGCTGAACGGCACGCAGTTACCGCAGCTACAGACGAAAGCATCAACCCAACCGCGATAAAATATTTGAATCGGCTGTCCGACCATCTATTTGTTTTAACGCGGCACCTAAATAATAACGGCGCTGATGATGTATTGTGGGTACCAGGTGCCAACCGAGATAGTTAATTACGTTACGGCATACATGGTTATGCTGCGCTGCATTGACTCGGGTTTCAGCATACTATAACGCTGTGTACCCTTTTAGTTTTCAAGGGATGGCGGATGTTTTACGCTGTTTCAAAATATAGAGTTTCAGCAGGAATTGCTGCCCTGCACAATAACCGGGAGAATTAACCCCATGAAAATCATGGTCCCCGTTAAACGGGTCGTAGATTATAACGTGAAGGTTCGCGTTAAATCTGACAATACGGGCGTCGAGCTCGCCAACGTTAAAATGTCCATGAACCCCTTTGACGAAATTGCGATTGAAGAAGCGATTCGCCTGAAGGAAGCTGGTAAAGCCGAAGAGATTATTGTTGTCTCTATAGGCCCAAAAGCAGCTCAGGAAACAATCCGCACTGGCTTGGCCATGGGGGCTGACCGAGGTATTTTGGTTGAACATGACGGCGAAACGGAACCGCTTGCTGTTGCAAAGGTTTTAAAAGCTATCATCGGTGACGAAAACCCCGACATCGTGCTTCTTGGCAAGCAAGCCATCGACGGTGACAACAATCAAACTGGTCAGATGCTGGCGCAACTTATGGGATGGCCGCAAGGTACATTTGCCTCTGAAGTTGTGACTGAAGAAGGCAGTGTTAATGTCACCCGCGAAGTGGATGGTGGCCTTGAGACAGTGAAGCTTAACTTGCCGGCAGTGATCACAACTGATCTGCGCCTTAACGAGCCACGCTATGCTTCGCTTCCAAACATCATGAAAGCGAAACGCAAGCCAATCGACATGAAAACACCTGCTGATTACGGCGCTGATATGGGCACACGCCTCACGGTTCTGAAAGTGGAAGAACCAGCAAAGCGTGAAGCTGGCATTATTGTCGAAAGCGTAGAAGACCTAGTTAGCAAGCTTAAAGAAAAGGGAGTGATCTAATGACGGCTCTCGTATTTGTTGAACACGACAACACAGAAGTTAAAGACGCAACACTCGCTGCGGTAACAGCTGCAAAGGCATTTGGTGATGTTCACCTGCTGGTCGCAGGCAGCGGCTGCGGCGGTGTCGCAGAAGCAGCAGCTAAAATTGATGGTGCTTCAAAAGTATTGGTTGCTGACGACGCAGCCTATGCTCACCCACTTGCGGAAGAGCTGGCAGCAATCGTGCTTGCTGTAGCTGATGGCTATGATGCGATCATAGCGCCTGCAACAACAACTGGTAAAAACTTTCTGCCACGCGTTGCTGCATCACTTGATGTTGCCCAGATATCTGACATCATTGAAGTGGTTAGCACTGATACGTTCAAGCGCCCTATTTATGCGGGCAATGCGATAGCAACGGTTCAGTCATCCGACAGCACCAAAGTGATCACTGTCCGGGCTACAGGCTTTGATAAAGCGGCTGCGGAAGGTGGTTCTGCCACTATTGAGACAATCGCCGCCACTGATAAAGTAGGTGTATCTTCTTATGTTGGCTCTGAGCTTTCCAAATCTGACCGTCCTGAACTGACATCTGCCAAGGTCATCATTTCTGGTGGTCGCGGTATGGGCTCAGGTGAGAACTTCGCGATCATTGAAAAAGTTGCTGATAAGCTCGGCGCCGCTGTTGGTGCTTCTCGTGCCGCTGTGGATGCCGGTTTTGTACCTAACGATTATCAGGTTGGGCAAACAGGCAAGATCGTCGCGCCTGAGCTATATATTGCTGTTGGCATTTCTGGTGCCATCCAGCATCTGGCAGGCATGAAGGACAGCAAGGTCATTGTTGCCATAAACAAAGATGAAGAAGCCCCAATCTTCCAGGTGGCAGATTACGGCTTGGTCGCAGATTTGTTTGATGCTGTACCAGCCTTGGAAGCAGCCCTTTAAAATCCTTTTAAAAAGGGCGTCGCAAGCGGCGCCCTTTTTTTATATACTACTCTCAACAATAACAATCTGGGCCTTGGCATCAATACAAAGCCCCAGACCCATGAAGGTTTAAAATGGTAGATACGGTAGGTATTATTGGTGCAGGGCAAATGGGCAATGGTATTGCCCATGTATGTGCCATTGCTGGCATGAAAGTTGTGCTTAGCGATGTTTCAATGGATCAGGTCAATGCGGGCCTTTCGGTTATTCGCAAAAACCTTGAACGTCAGATTGGCAAAGGCATTATCAGTGCAGATGATATGGAAGCTGCCATTGCCCGTATTTCTGGTGCTGATAATCTAGCCGCCCACAGCAAATGTGATCTCGTGATTGAGGCGGCCACTGAAAATGAGCAAATAAAAACTGCTATTTTCAAAGAATTATGCCCACACTTAAAATCAGATGCCATGGTAGCCTCTAATACGTCTTCCATATCCATTACCCGGCTTGCAGCAAGCACTGACCGTCCCGAACGCTTTATGGGCGTACATTTCATGAACCCCGTACCGATCATGAAGCTTGTTGAGCTTATTCGCGGCATTGCAACATCCGACGAAACATTCGAGCGCTTCAACACCTTCACAAAGCGCCTCAACAAAATGACGGCCGTTTCTGAAGATTTTCCTGCCTTCATTGTGAACCGTATTTTGATGCCAATGATCAACGAAGCTATTTACACTCTTTATGAAGGCGTGGGATCGGTTGACTGTATTGATAAGGCGATGCGCTTGGGCGCTAACCACCCAATGGGCCCTCTGCAACTAGCTGATTTCATAGGCTTGGACACGTGCCTTTCTATCATGCAGGTTCTGTATGATGGCCTTGCCGACACGAAGTACCGGCCATGCCCACTGTTAGTGAAATATGTAGAGGCCGGTTGGCTTGGCAAAAAGACCGGGCGGGGCTTTTATGATTACCGTGTTGAAGGTGATCCTACACCCACACGCTAATTTTTTAGCATTAGTTTATACAAAACCACCGGCCAATCACCGGTGGTTTTTTACATTGTCCCCGCGACATCTAGAATAGGGGTGAAACTTGTACCAGCTATATTATTACCCAAATAATGCCAGTTTGGCTCCGCACTTCATCCTTGCCGAATTAGGGGTGGATTTCGAACTTCTATTGGTGGATAGAAAATCTGACGCTCAAAAATCAAAAGAATATTTAGCTTTAAACCCCGCGGGAAGAATCCCCACACTTATTGACAACGATCTCGTGTTGTTTGAAAGCCCCGCCATTTGCCTACATCTGTGTGAACAAAACCCCGATGCAGGATTAATCCCTACACAACCAGCAAAAGACAGAGCCCTGTTTTTCCAGTGGATGATGTATCTTACCAACACAGTTCAGGCCGAACTTATGGTGTATTTTTATCCAAAAAAACATACGGTCAAGGAGAGCCATGCATCCGAGATCGTTACCGCGCAAGAAGCGCGTGTAACAGATATGTTGATCCTTCTAGACGTTGAACTGGAAGGTAAAAACTATCTGGTAGGCGACAGGCTTACTGCTTGTGATTATTTCTTGCTTATGCTGTGTTTTTGGGCCGATAATTTTCAGCGTCCCCCTCAATCTTTCCCAAACCTCCGTGGGTATCTAAAAAGGTTGGTACAACGAGACGCAGTTCAAAGCGTTTGTAAAACTGAAAACATCGACCTAAGCCCTTACCTTGAATGACCTTAACAGATTCTATAGCCGTCCATTAGAAGCATTCATTCGCCTCAGCCGGATATCAATGGTATGGCAATGTGAATGCACCTGCAAACAGTCGGAGCGTCATAATGTCTCAGCTAAAAATCATTATAGGCAATAAAACCTATTCAAGCTGGTCTCTACGCGGCTGGTTGGCTGTGATGCACACAGGCCTGCCCTTTGAAGAAGTTTTGCTCCAGCTCGACACGCCCAATTTTTACACAGAGATCGATAAATACTCACCAGCGCGCCGGGTTCCAACCCTTTTAGACGGCGATATTGCTGTTTGGGATAGCGCTGCAATCATTGATTATTGCGCACGTATCGCCCCTGAAAAATACTGGTGGCCAGAAGACAAAGCCGCTTATGGGCACGCCCGCAGTATTTTCAATGAAATGCACAGCGGTTTCACAGAAATTCGCACACACATGCCAATGAATTTGCGGGACAAATGGGGCGGGCTATCCTTTAGTGATGCTTTGCAAAAAGACATCGACCGAATTGAAGCCCTCTTTACTGAATGCCTTCAAAAATATGGAAAAGGCGGCTCTTTCTTATTCGGTGATTTTTCTGCGGCTGATATGATGTACACCCCAGTTGTCACACGGCTTGATACTTACGGCGTGCCACTTGGGCCTATTGCCCAAAATTATGTTAACGCTGTTTTGGATTATGTCCCCTTCAAACGCTGGAAAGACGCCGCGATGTTGGAAACTGAAATTGTTGAGATTGACCAACTAGCACATAACATAAGCGAATTAGGCTAAATTACACCTTACTCCTTTGGCACAATATGCGAAATATTGTCATTTACGCCAAATCTCACATGACCTATTGTTGAAAACATCAACAACAATAGGCACCCAGAATGCAGCCACACCCAAGGCATAAAGTCGCAGTAATTTTATTTGATGGCGTAATGCCCCTTGATGTAACAGGGCCGACAGACGCCCTTATGGCAGCAAACTATTATTGGCGTAAGAAAAACGGCTTCACAGGAGAGGAACGTTTCTACGACTACCAGTTTATCAGCACATCTTCGCTCACTGTACACGGCCTCTCTGGCCTAAAAATGGTAGCTGACTTCACTATAAATGACATATTGCCCACAAAGGTAGACGCGGTTTTAATACCGGGCGGGAATGGTGTTTTTGAAGCCGCTAAAAACACAGCACTTATTGAATGGATCAAAGACGCCCATTCATACAGTTGTCGCACTATTTCCGTATGCTCTGGCGCTTTACTTCTAGCAGAGGCAGGTGTTTTAGATGGCCATACCTGCTGTACACACTGGGGCCTTTGCAAGGAACTTGCCGCACAGTATCCAGGTATTAATGTTGATCCAGAATCAATTTATCTTTCAGACGGTAAAATCATCACATCTGCTGGCGTCACAGCCGGCATTGATATGACCCTTGCACTTATTGAAGCAGACTTAGGACGCGACATTGCCTTAAAAGTAGCCCGCCGCCTTGTTGTTCACCTCAAACGGCCTGGCAAACAAAACCAATATAGCTGGCCCCTCAAGGCACAAAAAACTAGCGGGGGCGATGCTATCGAGGAAGCAGTTCGCTGGATTATCGAAAACATCAAAGACCCTATGCCTATTGAACAGGTTGCAGATAAAACTAGCATGAGTCTGCGTAGTTTTAATCGCCATTTTCGAGCGAAAATGGGGACAACCCCAGCCAAATTCATTGAACAAGCCCGCCTAGAAAATGCTCGATTATTAATCGAAGAAAACAAAGCAATTTCACTTGCACAAACCGCAGCAGCCTCGGGCTTTTCATCACCTGAGCACCTTACTCGTGCGTTTGAACGACAATATGGCCTGCATCCGAATGCTTATAGAGCTGCATTCAGCCTGCAGTGACCTTTACACCGACAAAAGATTAAATAAAAAAGGAAACTCCCATGAAGATTGCCATTCTTCTATACCCCGGTTTTACGGCGCTTGATGCCATCGGACCTTATGAAATATTGGTACATGCACCCGGTGTAGAGGTGATGTTTGTTGCCAAACGGAAAACATTACTCACCGGCGAAAAAGACATATTTAAAATTATGCCTAGCCACGACTTTAGTGAAATTACTAGCGCAGACATTCTGCTGGTGCCGGGCGGGCCGGGTGAAACAGACGCCGCCACCGATGAGGAAACAATAAACTGGATAAAATTAATTCATCAAACCACACGCTTTACGACATCGGTTTGCACTGGCGCACTCATTTTAGCTAAAGCAGGCTTACTCGCTGGAAAGCCTGCAACAACTCACTGGGCAGCGGCAGACACACTTAACGCCCTAGGCAGCACTTACACTGCTGAACGCTGGGTACAAGACGGGAAAGTCATCACAGCAGCAGGTGTTTCAGCTGGCGTGGATATGGCCTTGTTCCTTGCAGAAAACCTGATGGGAACAGCCGTCGCACAGTCTTTACAATTGGGCGTAGAGTATGACCCTCAACCCCCATTCGACAGTGGTTCTGTTGCCAAGGCACACCCTCAAATTCATGCCGCACTGCAAACAGTATTCACCGCTTCCATGGGCCCACGTTACGCCAAACTGGCGTCATAAAAATATGCGAATGGGCGTACTAGATACGCCCACCTGCAAGTGCAGAAAGCAATTCAACTGTTCTGGCGCTTCTCAGTCTTTACGTTTATTGGCAACTGCAGGCACACGGCCCTTTGGATCAATGATCAATGTTTTAGGTTCGTTACCCCAAAGGTTGATACTAGGGTCGCTCTGGAGACGGAAGAGAATATTTCCATTATAATCCTGATAGGCGATTAAGCTAGATAAACCGCGCTTGTCCAGCGTTTTTCGCACACGGGAATAAGGGCTTTTTTCCAGATTGCGCGATCGAAGTATTAGCACCAGCTAATAAAAACAATATCGCACCCATAACGGCTTTTGAGAAAGAAAGCATAATCCCCCCCAAAATTGCTTGCACGCACGGAAACACCTCCACGGTTAATCTGGTTTAACTAACTTCCGTAGATCAACTTGATGACAAACCTTAAAGCTCACCCTCTTTCAGGGCTTTAAACAGCTCCAATGCCTCAGGCTTATCCCAAGCCAGAGGACCCACATATGTGGCGCGCATCATTCCCTTGCTATCCACGATAAAGCTTGTTGGTAATTGCCCTTCGGCCATTTCTATAGCTATTCTCATCGTAGGCTCAGCGTATAATCCCAAGCCTTCAATACCCCATTCTGCAAGTGCCTCACGTGCGCCAGCAATGCTGCTACGATCTACATTAACGGCAATAACTTCAAACTGCTCATCCCCAAGTTCCCGTTGCAGGTTTGCCAGCTCTTTCATTTCAGCTCGGCAAGGCGCACACCAAGGTGCCCACAAGTTCACAAGCAAGGTTTTACCCTTCATTTCATTTAGGGCAATAGGCGAGCCATCTTCCTGCATAATGATATGAGCAGAGACAGGCTCAATCTTTTCAGGCAAGGTCAACTTGGCCATCTCGCCATTTAAATAAGAATTTATGGCATGATCTGGCGTTGCCGGACTGATAAACAGCCGATAAGCTGCAATGCCCAACAACAGGGCAATAACCGCGGGTAATATCAAGGCCTTCTTGGCCATACTAATCTCCGGATGGAACTGACAATGAGTAGCGACCAAAATAGTGATGCGAGCCTTGAAAGCAAGCAACTAGACAATCAAAAATCTGCGATGCAACAAAATGACGCGGGTGCGGTCCACAGTGCGGGTGATGGCCAAAGCATGTGGGGTGGGCGTTTTGGCGGCGGTCCAACCGCTATTATGCAGGAAATAAATGCTTCAATAGACTTTGATAAACGCCTCTACCTAGAGGATATCAAAGGTTCTAAAGCACATTCCGAGATGCTTGCTAACTGCGGCATTATCTCTAAAGCAGACAAAGACGCCATCCATAAAGGCCTTGATCAAGTACAAGATGAGATTGAAGCCGGTAAAATGCTTTTTGACCCTGCACTTGAAGATATTCACATGCATGTTGAAAGCAGGCTACGGGAACTTGTCGGCGATGCAGGCGCACGTTTGCATACAGGCCGCTCTCGAAATGATCAGGTTGCAACTGACTTTCGTTTGTGGTGCCGCAGCGCAGTTGATCAACTGGATGTCGCTTACGATGCATTGCTACGGGAAATTATTGAACAGGCTGATACATTCTCTTGCGCAGTAATGCCTGGCTTTACACACCTGCAAACCGCACAGCCAGTTACACTGGGCCATCATTTGATGGCTTACTATGAAATGTTCTCGCGGGACCGAGGTCGCCTTAAGGATTGTCGCCAGCGCCTCAATGAAAACCCGTTGGGTGCGGCGGCACTAGCAGGCACCAGCTTTCCAATCGATCGCAACCAGACCTCTAAAACACTAGGCTTTGACCGTCCGATGGCCAACTCGCTCGACGCAGTTTCAGCGCGTGATTTTGCAATGGAACTTCTCAGCACACTTTCCATTGGTGCGGTGCATTTATCCCGTCTGGCAGATGAAATTGTTTTGTGGGCAACATCAGCTTTTAAGTTTTTGACACTCTCAGATGGCTTTTCAACCGGCTCTTCCATTATGCCGCAAAAGCGTAATCCTGATGCTGCAGAATTAGTACGTGCCAAAGTAGGGCGTATTGTTGGTGCCCAAAATGGATTGACGATAGTGATGAAAGGTCTTCCTCTCGCTTATTCAAAAGATATGCAGGAAGACAAAGAGCCCGTTTTCAAGGCCGTTGATGACTTTGCTCTCTGCTTAGCCGCAATGACTGGCATGATGGCAGACCTAAAACCAAATACTGAGGCCATGGCCGCGGCCGCCGGGCAAGGATTTTCAACAGCAACTGATCTAGCTGATTGGCTAGTGCGGGTGCTTGGGCTTCCTTTCCGCGATGCGCACCATGTAACGGGGGCGGTTGTAAAGGCGGCAGAAGACCGCAGTCTTGATCTTTCTGAACTCCCTCTTGAAATTATGCAAGCGATCGAGCCTAAAATTACTGCTGACATATACGGTGTGCTTTCTGTGAAAGCTTCGGTTAACAGCCGCACATCTTTTGGAGGCACTGCCCCAGAAAATGTAAAAAAAGCGGTAGAGTACGCACGCAAAACCCTAAATGCGGAGACTGAAACATGAGAAAAGCAGCCTTGATATCGTTACTTATTTTAGCAGCAACTAATCTCACTGCATGTGGCAAAAAAGGCGATGTAAACCCGCCGCCCAGCCAAAGCAGCAATTAAATTATAGGCAGAAGTCCATGGATCATTTTCAGTATCGGGACGGCGAATTATATGCCGAAGGTGTGAAGGTTTCCGATATCGCCAAAGCTGTTGGAACACCTTTTTACCTTTATTCCTCAGCTACTTTTAAACGGCATTTTCGTGTATTCACCGAGGCCTTCAAAGGAACTGACGCATTAATCTGCTATGCAGTGAAAGCTAACAGCAATCAAGCTGTTCTTACTATACTTGCACAGCAAGGTGCGGGTGCTGATGTAGTGAGCGAGGGCGAGCTAAGGCGTGCCTTGAAGGCTGGAATTTCTGCAGAAAAGATTGTTTTTGCTGGTGTCGGCAAAACCAAAACCGAGATTGCTGCCGCTCTAAAAGCCGGCATTAAGCAGTTTAACATTGAAAGTGAAGCAGAGCTTGAGGCTATCAATAAAGTGGCCGCAAGCATGCAGACTGTTGCGCCTATATCGGTTCGTGTAAACCCTGATGTTGACGCTAAAACCCACGCTAAAATATCAACAGGAAAATCTGAAAACAAATTCGGTATTCCATGGGACCGCACCGATGCCGTTTATGACCGCATTAATGAATTAGAGCATGTGTGTGGTGTTGGCGTTGATTTACACATTGGCTCACAGTTAACCGAACTCGCCCCCTTCAAGGCTGCCTTTGTAAAAGTGGTTCAACTTGTAAAGCATTTGAAAGCCAAAGGGCATGAAATCAAACATATTGATCTGGGTGGTGGGCTTGGAATTCCGTATGAGGCGGCTGGCACAGCCCCGCCCTCGCCCGGTGCGTACGGCGAAATGGTTCGTGATGTCTTAGGTGATTTGGATTGCAGCATTATTTTGGAACCAGGTCGCCTGATTGCAGGCAATGCCGGAATCCTTGTTTCCCAGATGCTTTATGAAAAAAACAGTGAAACCCGCCAGTTTTATATTATTGATGCCGCAATGAATGATTTATTGCGTCCCGCAATGTATGAGGCACACCATGAAATTATTCCACTAAAGGAAACAAACACAGACACAACCACCGTTGATTTTGTTGGCCCTGTTTGTGAAAGCAGCGATGTTTTTGCCAAAGACCGAAAAACCCAAAAGCTAGCTGCGGGAGATCTAATCGCCATTAAATCTGCAGGTGCATATGGGGCTGTTATGGCATCCACATACAATAGCAGACCCTTAATACCAGAGGTTATGGTCTTTGAAAATCAATACAGTATTGTACGAAAGCGTCAGTCGCTTGAAGAACTCATTTCCATGGACATATTACCCGATTGGCTGACAGCCTGTTGAGACGCAGCAGCCGCGCGGCTCTTTTCTAGTGCCTTGTTCACAACCTTCAATAGCTGGTCCATATTGAAAGGCTTTGTGATTAAACCTTCTATTAACAAGGTTAGGTTATGAGCTCGCTGACGCTCATCAGCAAAACCTGTCATCAATAAAATCGGTACGTGAGGGCGAGTTGCTCGTACTTTCAAAGCTAAAGAAATACCGTCCATCATTGGCATGGCAATATCGCTTAACAGCAGATCAAAATGATGGCTCCCCATCAATTCTACAGCTTCTGCTCCATCCTTTGCAATGAGCACACTGTGTCCGTGCATCGTCAACACACGGTTCACAAAGTCACGGACAGACTCCTCATCTTCAACTACTAGTATCCGCGCCACAAGGCTTCCTTCCCACCGGATGGACCAGTGAAACAATCTTTAGAGCCCGCACAAAGCCAGGCAAACAAAGATAAGCAAAAACCATTCCATCCACGACGCTTCTGCGTCAATGCACTCAATACTAATAAAATATTAACTATATTAGCTGGTTTAATGAGGGTTTTGTCAAGAAAGACGCGCTCTTTAGAAAAGAAATTGCGCTAATTAGCACGAAAATATCAATAAATACGCTAGGTCACTATTTAGAGTAGAAACTTTAAGGGTTAGCAGGCACGCCTCAGCCTTTAATTGTCGCGAGCATCCCGGTCAGATTTACTACCTTCAATCACCTTAACTTCGGCTTTATCCGCCCCTAGAGGGATTGGTGCCCTAAATTCCTCAAAATTCAGCTTCCCCCCACGCCGTAATATGAACCCTTTAGGACTGAAAACCCAGCTATCCAAAGTTCTACCATTTGCATCCAGGATCAAGGCCTGTACTTTAGGTACATTGGCTCCGGTTGTCCCTGCGTTCTCTACAAATCCGGTAAGAACCAACCCTTGCTGTCCATCACGAGTTTCAACTCTGGTATTTAATAGCATGGCACGCACATACACTTCGGCCAATGCTGGCGACAGCGTTAAGGTTTCACCCTCTTCTGGGCGGAAGCGCTCTTTGTCAGTTGTCCCTTCAAATATGCCATAAACAAAGTTTGATGTACCCGGGAAATAATGACGCATATTTTCTTGCTCAAAAATAAATGCGTAAAAAACCAGCACCCAAAACAACACCAATCCACCAAGCGCAATCGTGAATATTTTGCGCTGACGGCCAACAACTTCACGTTCGCTCTGACGCCGTTGATCAGCACGGCGGCGCGCCAGAAAGTCATCGTCGTCATAATCTTCAGCATCAGGGTCAATGTCGTCATCTTCAAAATCTTCGGCAAAATCTTCACCAAAGTTTTTCTTCAGCGCGGCGGTTACACCAAAATCTTCACTTCCCCCATCTCCATCTTCTGAAACATCAGGCGCACTAATATCATCTTCAAATCCACCCTCTTCTCCATCAAGGCCTTCATCATAAGCGCTTGTCTCTACGGGAGCCGGATCATCGGCCAACGTACCCCGAACCGAGCGCCTAAGTGCGGCAGCATCTGCTGCCGCTTTATCATCCAGCTTGCCATCAAAAGGAACCGCGGCTGGTTCTGCTCTCGCGGGGGCTGGTTTCGGAGCCGGTGCAGGAGCCATACGCACAGGCGCAGCCTTTTTGCGCATAATATCCGCAGGGGCCGCATGCCAGCTATTTTTGCACTTCGCACACCGAACGGTACGACCACCAGCCGGTATCGCCCCATCGGGCACTTTAAACTTCGCATCACATGACGGACAAACAAGAATCATAAATTGGCCCATTAGTGGACTGGCACAAAAGAGAATTAAAGCTACGTTGAACTAAAATTATTAACCAAGTCTATATGATTACACCTAAAACATACAAGCACCCACTTGCACAATTTATTGCTAGATCACATTCTGGTGCTAGACGCCAGTTCTACCTTATGTAATTCTGCGCACTTATCAGGGTGAGGATACAAATGATTTCGTTCGAAAATGTTGGCATGCGTTACGGCATGGGCAATGAAATTCTAACTGATATTAGTTTTTCGCTGGAACGTAGCAGCTTTCACTTCCTTGTTGGGCCGTCAGGCGCAGGTAAAACTACACTGCTCAAACTTCTTTATTTGGCACACCGCCCCTCCCGCGGGTTGGTTAATTTTTTTGGCAAAGACCTCGCCACACTTGAACGCAGTGCCTTACCCCGCATTCGCCGTCGGATCGGCGTGGTATTTCAAGACTTCCGCCTGTTCGAACACCTAACCGCCTTCGAAAATGTCGCCCTCCCCTTACGCTTGCAGGGTGCAAAAAAAGCACAAGTTGCAGACCATGTGGAGGAGCTGCTTAGCTGGGTTGGCCTTGAAGACCGTATGCATGCTCGTCCAGCAACACTTTCGGGTGGTGAAAAACAGCGCGTTGCTATCGCCCGGGCAATCATCAACAAGCCAGATTTACTGGTTGCCGATGAGCCCACAGGAAACGTAGACCCTGAGATGTCCAAACGGTTAATGCATTTATTTGTTGCCCTGAACAAAGAAGGCACCACAACAATCGTTGCCACACACGATGAAGGGCTGGTTCGCTCAGTCGGCGCACCCATATTACGGCTTGAAAAAGGCCAAATTGAACGCCGCCCTGGCGGCACACCAATTGATCCGGGGGCCTAGGATATGTGGGGACGAACTCTACAATTTTTGCCAGAAGCAAGCCTGCGTGAAGGCCTGCTACCTTGGGTAATTGGGGTAATGCTTTTTTTATGCACGCTATCTCTATCTGGAGCGATTGCCATTGGGAAAGGCCTTACAAGCTGGTCAGAGGGATTAACATCTAATTTCTCTGTGCAGATTGTTGAAAAAGACCCCGGCTCTCGCAGCCGACAAACCGAAGCCGCCCTTAAATTACTGAATGCCACCCCCAGCATTGAACAAGCAACTGTACTCGCTGAATCTGAAATCCTAGACCTGCTGTCTCCTTGGCTTGGCACTATGCCGCTAAACAGTGATTTACCTATCCCCACATTAATAGAGGTGCTGGTGAAAGAGGATGAAACAGTTGACACAATTGCCCTAGCAGAGCGACTACAAGCAACAGCACCCGGCGCACAATTAGATGATCATCAAGCATGGATGACCCAAATTTTAGACCTCGCCGGCATTGTACAGTTACTGCTGGCAGGGGTAGTTTTGATGGTAATCCTATCAACAATAGCCATCGTTATTTTTGGGTGCCGTGCAGGCCTCGCGACCCATCACGACAGTATCGAAATTATGCATCTTATGGGGGCTGAAGATAAAACTATCTCCCGTGCTTTTGACATGCGGTACCTGTCACACGGCCTAAAAGGTGGGGTCATTGGTGTATTAATGGCCGCAGGCATACTGTGGTTACTTGCAGATATGGCTGCGCAAATGGGCCAAGGACTTATTAGTGCTAGTTTACCAGAAGCAAGCACGCTTTTTTGGTTGGCTTTACTTCCCCTTTCTGCTGCACTGCTTACTATGTTCACAGCGCGCATTACGGTACGCAAAGCTTTGCTGGAAATGATGTAAGATACAAAATGGCAAGGTCACGCACATTAGGCATCTTTTTAAAAGTCCCTTTTTATGTATTTGTGGCTTGGGGGCTGGGCTTCATTCTTTTTTGGGTACGGCTCCCTGTTCCATATGAAAATAAGAATTTGGCTGCCGAAGCCGTAGTTGTTTTAACCGGTGGGGCTGGCCGGTTAGAGGCAGGCCTTAGTTTGCTCTCTCAGAAAAAAGCCGCAACAATGCTGGTTTCGGGCGTACACCAAGATGTATTAGCGCGAGAACTTAGCGCCTTAACAGGGGCAGAACTGGCCTTGTTTGATTGCTGCATCACATTGGATTATGCCGCATCCAATACATTGGAAAATGCCGTTGAGACCGCAAAATGGACATCTAAAAACAAAGTGCAAAGCTTGATATTGGTTACTGCCGATTACCATATCCAGCGTAGCGTTGTACTTTTCAGAAAATCCATGCCAAACATGCTCATCATCCCATTTCCGGTAAAAACTCAAATCCCAACCCTCAAACTAGCAAAAGAATACAATAAGTATCTGGCAACACTTGTTCTGGAGTTTGTCGGCTATTAGGCCGCCCAAAAGGATATTATTTTGATCAACCAGTTAAAATATGTAGTCGGCATCTTGTTTGTCGCCGTTTTAATTTACAGTGGACTTTGGTACACAGCCGCATTCCAAGCTGAAAAAGATGTTGCAGCAAAGTTTGCAAACTGGCGCGACCAAGGCCTGCAGGTTGATCATGGCAAAATAGAGCACGGCGGGTTTCCATATAGAATTACAGTTTCAGTACAAGACTTTGAATTCTCTACCCGTGAAAAAGGGCTTTTATTGGCCGCTAGTGATTTCACATTAATCAGCCATCTTTGGACACCTAGCCACTGGGTGGCCGAGGCTCATAAAGTGCGCGGTAGTATAGCCGGTGGCGCAACCCAGTTCACAGATGACTTCATCCATGGAAGCTACCGCCTTCATGATAACGGCAAAGTGCTCATAGTTCTAAACTCCTTAACGCTGGACGATTTTAACATGTCATCCCTGATGGGCCAAACAGCACCAGACCTTACTGCATGGCAACTTGCCTTTTGGCTAGATGACCCATCAAAGGAAACCAAAAGCGGCCTATACGGTGCCCGCTATTTAAATTTCCAAATAACCGGCAAAACCAAAGATCAACAATTAGAACTCACGGGCGGCATATCTGGCCCAATTCTTAAAGACTGGAGCAAAAAAGCGCTATCTCATTGGCGCGATGAGGGCGGCTTGGTAGAGCTTGATACGATCGACCATATTGTTCCCAGTGGTCGTAGCAAAGGTAATGCTAGCATCACATTAGACGAAGCCTTCCGCCCGTTGGGCAGCGTAAGCCTGAACCGAAGCGGTTCTGCTGATTTACGCAGTTTAATAGAAGGTTTCGGCTTACCTGTGAACTCAGGCCACCCAAATGCCACCGGCCCTGCCAGCTTAATGCTGCAAAATGGCCAAATCAAATTAGACGGAGCTGAAATCGCCAAGCTTAAACCAATCATTGGCCGGTAAAAATAAAGTAGGTAGCCTAATCTTCGTGCGGTCGCCCAAAATCAGCCACAGCTTCATCTTGGCCAGCATCAATAATACGGCGGCGAATGCTCCGAGTACGGGTAAATAACTCAAAGAGAGCATCACCATCACCCCAGCGAATTGCACGTTGCAAGGCTGTTAGGTCTTCACTGAAGCGGCCTAACATTTCCAATACAGCATCTTTATTGTTTAAAAATACATCACGCCACATCGTTGGATCAGAAGCTGCAATCCGGGTAAAATCCCGAAACCCACCAGCAGAATATTTAATCACTTCAGAGCGCGTCACTTCTTCAAGATCAGATGCTGTACCAACAATATTGTATGCAATTAAATGCGGTACATGAGATGTAATCGCCAACACCAAATCATGATGCTCGGGCGTCATGATTTCCACCCGACTACCAAGCCTTGTCCAAAAATCAGAAAGCGTTTTCAGCGCGGCTTTATCTGCATCTTCGGGCGGGGTTAAAATAACCCACCGATCATCGAAAAGGCTGGCAAAACCGGCTGCTGGGCCTGATTGTTCCGTTCCTGCAACGGGATGGCCCGGCAATAAATGGACAGTCTCAGGCAAAACTGGTTCAAGCGCTTTTACGACACTGGTTTTTACTGACCCTACATCTGTAACAATAGCGCCGGCTTTCAAGCCAGAAGCGATCGCCGCCCCAACAGATGCCATTGCGCCAACAGGCACAGCAAGCACAATCAAATCAGCGTCTGTTACAGCTTCTGCGACATCGCCAATATATATATCAGCGATATCCAGAGTTTGTGCCTCAGCAAGCACGCTAGCATCCGCATCAGCTAAAACCAGTGTGCCAGCGCATTCGTTTCGGCGAACAGCTCGCGCCACCGATGAGCCAATCAGGCCAGCACCGACAATAGTGATGCGCTCAAATGTGCCCACCGGTTCTGTCATGTTATTTCCCTAGGAATTCTTTCAGAAGAGCAACCAACTCATTATTTTGCTCTGCGGTTCCAATTGAAATACGTAAGTGATCAGGCAGCGGCGGCAAAGCACGCACCAAATAACCTCGACTCGTGAGGAATTCATTACAAGCTTTTGCGCATAAATTCCCTTTTGGGAACTCAACTAACACAAAATTCGTCTGGCTATCGACTGCATCCAAACCCAGAGCCCGCACCTCATTGGTTAGCCAGTCACGCCATTCCGTGTTGAATGCTACGGAAGCTTTCAGATGCGCTTGATCATTCACGGCCTCAATTGCTGCAGGCTGCCCCGGCACACAAACATTAAACGGCATGCGCACCCTGTTCATTACATCAATGATACCCGGTGCCCCGTATGCCCAGCCTACCCGTAGCCCAGCCAAGGCATACATTTTTGAAAAAGTGCGTGTCATAATCACATTTTCAGCGCGTTCCACCAAGGCTTCACCAGCTTGATAATCATCTGCTGTTACGCACTCGGCATAAGCAGCATCCAGCACCAGAACAATATTTTCAGGTAATGCCGCGTGAAGACGCTCTATCTCTGACCAAGTGTTATAAGCGCCCGTAGGGTTATTTGGATTATCGATAAAAATCAGCTTGGTATCTTCGGTAACAGCTTCGAGAATACCATCAATATCCGCTGCCCAATTTTTATTAGGAACCGCAATACCTGTTGCCCCCACCGCTCGCGTTTGAATGGGGTACACCATAAAACCAAACTGGCTGTAGATCACCTCATCTCCGGGGCCAGCAAAGGTGTGAATTAGCAATGTCAGCAATTCATCAGAGCCCGCACCGCAAATCATTTTTTCAGCATCAAGGTTATGCATTTTGGCAATCGCATCACGCAAATCATTTGAATTAGCATCGGGATAACGCATCAAGCTGTCTGCTGTGTTACGGAACGCCTCTAACGCCAGAGGGCTAGCACCAAAAACAGATTCGTTCGACGATAGTTTCACCGGCTCGGCGATACCTACAACCGTCGAGCGGCCGGGCACATAAGGTGCCATTTCCAGAATCCAGTCATGGGCTTTAGGCGCGGTCATTTTCTTCTCCAAAAATCCGGTATATTTAGGGCTTTCAATTGTGCCTAGAACTAGACGTATGCTGAGCTAAAGGCAAAGGAAAGTTTTTACGCCGTTGACAATAGCTGGGCTAACAGGTTTTCTGTGCCCAAACCCTAGTTACGGAGCCACCAAGTGCGCGGAAAAGAAGGCCATACAGCCACCCTGTTCAAGCAACAGGCGCTTACGCTTGATAGCGGCGCGACCTTGTCGCCCGTAAATGTGGGCTACGAAGTATATGGCAACTTAAATGAAGACCGCAGCAATGCGGTTCTCATCTGCCATGCCTTGACCGGGGATCAGTATGTCGCCAGCACTCATCCTATCACCGGCAAGCCCGGCTGGTGGGAACGCATTGTGGGCCCCGGAAAACTGATAGACACCGACAAATACTTTGTTATTTGCTCAAATGTGCTGGGAAGCTGCCTTGGCACCACAGGCCCTTGGGAAACAAACCCCAAAACCGGTGAGGCATGGGGTTTAAACTTCCCTGTCATCACCATACGCGACATGGTGAAAGTTCAGGCTGCACTCATGGACCACCTGGGCATTGATCAATTATTTATGGTGCTTGGCGGCTCAATGGGCGGCATGCAGGTTTTAGAGTGGCTTACCACTTACCCAGAGCGATTACATAGTGCAGTGGCATTGGCCACCGCAGCCCGCCACACGGCACAAAACATCGCCTTTCACGAAGTGGGCCGACAAGCAGTGATGGCAGATCCAAACTGGCACGGGGGCACATATTACAATCAGGACAGCAAGCCAGACAAAGGCCTTGCTGTCGCGCGTATGACAGCGCACATAACCTATTTATCTGAGGATGCCCTCACCAAAAAATTTGGCCGAAACTTACAGGCCCGCGACAAAATCACGTTTGGGTTTGATGCTGATTTTCAGGTTGAAAGTTACCTACGGTATCAAGGGTCAGCATTCGTGGACCGCTTTGATGCCAACAGCTACCTTTATATCACCCGCGCCATGGACTATCTGGATATTGCCCGGCGCTATGATGGGCGTTTGGCCGATGCTTTCAAAAATGCGTCGCATGTGAGGTGTTGTGTAATTAGCTTCTCCTCCGATTGGCTCTATCCAACACTAGAGAATAAATCAATTGTTCACGCGATGAATGCGGCAGGCGTACCTGTAAGTTTTGCTGAAATAGATAGCCCCAATGGCCATGATGCTTTCCTACTGGAAGAGCCAGAAATGGACCAAATGCTCACCGGGTTTGTTACCGCTGCAGCCAATGCAAAAGGGTTGGCATCATGAGTAATACATTACGTGCTGATCTTAAATTAATCGCTGATCTGATCGAGCCCAATAGCCGAGTTCTTGATATCGGCTGTGATGATGGAGCACTTTTGAATTACCTTGTGAATGAAAAACAGGTTGATGGCCGAGGCCTCGAACTGAGCCAAAAAGGTGTGAATGCCTGTGTCGCCAAAGGTTTGTTTGTAATACAGGGTGATGCAGATAATGATTTGAATGAGTATCCTGATAACAGCTTTGATTATGTGGTGCTGTCCAAGACGTTGCAGGCAGTACACCGACCTCGTGATGTGCTTGTGAACTTGCTAAGAATTGGCAAACGTGCCGTTGTAACCATCCCAAATTTTGGCCAGTGGCGCGTACGTTTAAGCTTACTAAGGCGAGGCCGTATGCCAGTAACTAAAGAACTGGATAAAACCTGGTACAATACCGACAATATTCATTTCTGCACGATCACAGACCTGTTTGACTTGATCAAAACCGAAGGCTTGACGGTCAAAGAATTTGTTCCACACACAAAAGCCGGGCAAAAACTCTCCATGAGTCCAAAACGAGCAAACTGGTCGGCAGATCAGGGCCTATTCTTGCTGGAAAAATAATCCAAATATCACCATAAAAGCAATTCAATATCTCTATAAACGAATATAACTAAAAGACTTTTTCCTCAAAACCAACCCAATACCAACGCCAGAATTTTATGGCACACTTCCTGCTTTTATTCCCATCACATCAATATTTGCCACCCCAAGCTTGAGAGGGAGGCAGGCTTATATGTGGGCACCTGATAATGACGTACTATGACACACAATTTCGGAAACAATCTGAAGCACTACCGCGTTCAACCTTTTCTACTAAGGCCCTGCAACAACAAGATGGCATAAACGCCTCAATGATCCAGCAAGCCTGGGTCGAAGCTATGTCTGTTTTCTTTAGCCCTAAGAAATTTCAGGATAAACGCCTAATAGAAAAATATAACCCCGACAATACCACTGAGGGCTATATTGATAATTTTCTGTTCCCCGGATTTATGACAGTTCAGGTATCAGCTTCCGGACAATCCTTTTCCCGCTCGAAACAGGCCATAGCAAAGGATGGCTTGGATGGTTTTTTGATTCAATGTGTAGATGACGGCGAAATTCACGCCAATAGTAACAATACAAATAGCTCTGCGCTAAAAGGTGGCATTCAAATAATTGATATGGCACGCGAAGGCACAGCTTATACATCACGCTTTAATTGCTTCAGTTTACTGATTCCGCGCGCTGACATGGAAAGCACCGGGATAGATGTTAGCCATTTACACTTGCTATCGCTTCCGGAGAAAAACCCAATTGCATATTTAATGAACCGCCACGTTCACAATATTCACAAGCAGGCTGCATCTATCACCATAAAAGAAGCACAGGCACTACATGAACCAACCATCGCATTGTTAAAAGCCGCTATCAGTACAGATTCAAACCTCACTGAACAGGCCGCTCCCGCCATTAAACGTAATCTGCTGCATGAAATTCGTCGTTACATTGACCAAAATCTTAACAACCCCTCATTGACCACAGAAGCCATCGTACAAAAATTTGGCCTCTCTCGGGCTTCTTTGTACCGCCTAGCGGAACCTCTTGGCGGCATACAACGTTTCATCAGAAACCGCCGTTTAAAGCATGCATTTCAGATACTTACTGGCGAAGCATCAAAAGGCGCATCACTCACCGCCCTCGCATACGACTTAGGGTTTGGTTCAGAGGTTTCTTTCAGGCGAGCTTTCAAAGAAGCCTATGACATGACCCCCAGCGAAGCACGTGAGCAAAGTTATCAAGCCTATAGAAACTTCCACATGGATCTCAAAAAACCAAGTTCTAAGGACCAATCAACTATCATACCACTGGGGGACCTTCTTTATAAAAGGTGGGTCCATGATTTGGCCAGCTAAGGTCAAAATCCTAACCTAAAGACACCACATCACACAGCTTTGAGACAATTTGTTTGCTATCTGAGACAAACTGACAGGACTCTCACTCAAGGTTAGCGATAGAGTTAAGAAGAATAGATTCGAACTATATTTTGCCTACATTTAGAGAACCCTAGATGCAGCAAATTATGTGAAGGGCAAGAAAATGTCTCTGAGTGTAAATACAAATGCAGGTGCCTTCGCTGCTCTCCAAAATTTGGGCAGTACCAACCGCCACTTGGATACAACTCAGTCACGTATAAACACCGGGTTAAAAGTTGCTTCTGCAAAAGATAATGCTGCTGTTTATGCTATAGCACAAACTCTTCGGTCAGACATCGCAGGGCTCAATGCAGTTGGCCAATCACTTGATCGCGCCCGATCAGAATTAGATATAGCAATCGCTGGCGCTGAGGCTATTTCAGACTTACTAATTCAAATGAGAGAAAAGGCTGTTGCAGCCAAAGATGACGGCCTTGATGACAGTAGCCGCACCTCTCTCAACCAAGATTATCAACAACTGCTAACCCAAATAGATTCTATCGCTACAAACGCCACATTCAACGGCAAAAACCTGCTTACCGGGGACACACTAACTGCAATCACGGATGCAAACGGCGACAACACCATCTCCGCTAGTGTAACAAGCTTAACTACAAGCTCACTCTCAATTGACAGCACATCCATTGCAGGTTCCACAGCGATTGCAAACACACCCGTCACCACTGGTTTTAGTTCCCCGTTCACCAGCGGCGATACGTTAAATGCCCTTAATAACTATATGGATGCCAACTTTAACTCGCTGTACAACAATGCTGGCCTTTATGATCAATCAACAGGCGACTTCACCAATGCCGCAGGCTCAGATAGTGCAGACCAAACCGCTTTTGCCTTAGGCACAGCAATGGGCGTATCACCCGGCGTTTTATCAGGCGGAGGAAATTTCATCTTTATTTCCTCTGGCTCACTTTATATTGAAGGAAGCGGTGCAAGTGCGCAATTTACTTCAAGCGCAACATCCAGCAGCGGGGGGGACCCAGATGCAGCCGTTACATCCGTCGACACGGCAATTGAAACTGTTAACACCGTGCTCTCTGAACTTGGCTCCACCTCGAACAGGCTTGATATTCAAGCAACATTTTCTGGAAGCTTAGGCGATAGTCTGGATGTAGGTGTCGGCAATTTAGTAGATGCGAATATGGCGAAAGAGTCTGCGACATTGCAATCTCTACAGTCGAAACAGCAGCTAGGCCTGCAAGCCCTGTCTATTGCCAATCAGGCACCCGGCACTGTGCTTTCACTATTCAGATAAATTAAGCGACATTTTTACAAGGATGGCAGTTCGCGAGTAACAACGACACCGTCAGCATCAGCAATTACCCAATCACCCGGGTGAATATTTATTCCGCCAATGGCAAGCTCTATATTCACATCCCCGCGGCCCAGCTGATCTGGCCGACGTGGGCACGTGCCGATAGCTTTAATGCCAACATCTTCTCGCGCCATTTCATGTAAATCACGCACACGGCCATATATCACAACACCAGCCCAACCATTTTTTGCAGCATCCGCCGCCAGATTGCCGCCCATTAATGCGGCACGCCTACTACCACCGCCATCAACAACCATAACCCTGCCTTCACCCTTAGTGGCTAGCAGTTCTTTCATTTTGGAGTTGTCATCCAGCGTGCGTACAGTAACAACAGGCCCTGCAAAATCGCAGCGCCCGCCAAAATCTTTGAAATCCACAGCAAGGCATGCCGCAGCATCACCTACAGCATCACAAACATCTGCTGTTGCCAGCTTTGGTGTTGGAAGTTCCCTCACTGTGGTTTCCCTCAATCAGTCAGATTGTTTATGAATGATCGGCACAAGCATATCACCCCATGCACCTTCTTCATCATGATAACGAGAAGCACGCATCAGCTCGACAGTAACACCCTTGCTAACTGCACTAATAACAGCGTCATTCAAGCGATGCAGTGCGTTTGCAACTTGCCTGATTGCCATTTCCTGATTTTCTTCCATGGATGACTTATTTGGGGCGTCACTCATTGCTGTGCTCTCCGATCACTAGAGGTGAATAATTTTATAACCAAAATGATAAAGTTTGAGCAATAATAATTCAACCGTAAAGACATGAATTAATGCAACTTTTTGCCACAAGCTGAATAAATTTATTCTTACTGTAGCCGCAGGCTCTTCCCCGAAACTTAAAACATCTTTACATGCTTGCCCAACATGCATTGCAAACCATGCAACACTGCGTTTCTCCGCTACGAAGTCTGCGTGAGAACGGGAGTTGCCCGGGCCTTGGCTCGTCCTTTAGGGATAGCGCCATATACCTGCTTACGAGCAGAAACCACCAATGCGCCCCCCAGTGTACGCCCTAAGCTACCTATCAGCTTTTCACTGGCACGCATTAGTTTTGTGGCACCCGGCCATGTGAAAGGCGGCTGCATCAATGCGGTCTCCCACGCATCTGGCGCTAGCATTTGTTCCGACATCAAACTGAAAAGCTGCCCTTTTGTATATGGCCTTCCATGTCCAAAAGGCGTTGCTTCTGCGGCAGACCATGTTCTTAACCTGTTAGGCACCAGCACCACAATCTGACCACCCGGAGCCAGCACACGCCAAGCCTCACGAAGCAAATTTGCTGGTTTGTTTGCATGCTCCAATGCATGAGTAAACAACAACCGCTCCACCGACGAATCGCCAAGTGGTAAATGGTAAGGGTCCACAAGGCTGGTATGGCTATTTTCAACAGAAGGCCAATGACAAACACCCTGCTGTGCAGGCATGAAGGCCAAAAAGCGTGAACTAGTATCCTCTGGCTCCTGCGCATTTAAGTGCTCTAGATACGGCAAGCCATATCCCAACCCAACTGTGATGGCTCCAGGGTTCGGCGGTAGATATTTTACAATCCGTTCCCCAATCAATTGCCCTACCTGTTGGCCAAGCGGCGATTCGTAAAATCGGTGAATGGTCAAAACATCTGGTCGCACTGTCTAATCCTCCAACCAGTCGCAAAGAGGGCCCCAAAGTCCAGCCTTTGCTCGATTGCCAACCACCATACCAATATGCCCCGAGGGCGGCGCATATGCTGTACCGTATTGTAGCTGCTTCAGCAAAGCAAAGGCACTCGCTTGCGGCACAAGCCGATCTCCTTCCGGTGCAGCTACCCAAACCGGACACACGATATTCGAGGCCTTTACTGGCTCACCAGCGACCTTCCAACGATCCAACATCGTATCATTATTACTATACCAGCTCTTTAAGCACTCTTCCGCCACTTTGCGCGCAAGTGGGGGGCCATTGTTTGCCCAAACCTCCATCGCCGAGAAAAAATCAGCCTGAGCACCAGCATACTTTCCAGCGGCATAGCTTCTAAATTTACGGTCAGTCAGCGTTGGGTCAACATTTGTAAAAAAGGTTTGTAATATATCAACACCAATGGTGCCGCCTTCAGGCAAAGTATATAAGTGTTTCAGCATAGCAGGGGCGAACTTTCTGCCTGCATGAGAATGTTTGGTCGCGAAATCCCAAGGGGCTGCAAGGAGCACTAATTTAGAAATTTTACCCACCTTACGCGCAGCTAATGCCACCGAAAGTGTACCCCCCATACAATAACCAATCACTGGGACTGAGCCCTGTGCTAATTCGCAGGCAAAATCCAAGAGAGGCTCAAGGCGCTCAGTTATATAGCCGCTAAGTCCAAAGGTTCGTTCTTCGACCCCCGGCGTGCCCCAATTTACTAAAAGAGGCCTATAACCATTTGCTTTCAAGTGTGCAGCTAGGCTTCGCTCAGGCATTAGATCCAAGATATAAGGAGGATTGATCAAACTAGGGATCATCAAGATCGGCTGGCCTTGACCACCAAAGTCCAGCAACTGCACACTGCCAATTTCAACACAGGCTACCGCGTCACTTGGCGGCCTTTCATAGTGCCTATGCAAGTAACCATTTATACCCTTTAAAAACTGTTTCTTTCGGGCTTCTGCTTTAGTGCGCACCAGCGTGTCAAATGCTCGTAGGAGGGTTTCATCAACAAGTTGTCTGCGAAAATAGGAAACATCTTTTTTTACACCAGAATGCCAGCAATCATCCTTAAGTACAGATGCCCCCCGCTTACTAACAGCATCCCAAATCGCTTGGCTATTTGAGAAATGAAGAGACAAAGGGCGTGGCCCCTTAATTGTACCATCACTCATCAACCACCTCCTCAGAAATGGGAGGTGTCACCAATGCAAGTAGGTCTTCTAAGGGTAATAATTCCCTGTCTACCGACCAAAGCCGGATATTCTCCTGCCACAGATCGAGGAAGTCCTCCGCCAATTTCTCAAGCTCTGGTTTGTCTGTCATAACTGGGAGTATAGTTACCCTAGCGGGAAGCAAAACATATTCTTTCTGTGCACGTGCACAAATTATCTTGCGGCAGCGCACCAAATACCATTTAATCGCTCGCTATTCAGGTTTTTGAGTGGTTATGGCCTATGCTGTTTCACCCAAAAAGGCGTAAAAGGAAATAGCATGGCGCGGAAAAAACGAGCCCCAGGCGAACCGATCACCATTAAAAAATACGCCAACCGACGTTTATATAATACGGAAACTTCCAGCTATGTAACGCTTGACCACTTGGCTGCTATGATCAAAGAAGGCGAAGACTTCGTCGTGCATGACGCAAAATCTGGCGAAGACCTAACGCGTTCAGTACTGACACAAATAATTTTCGAGAAAGAAACCCACGACGACAACATGCTCCCCATTGCTTTCTTGCGCCAACTCATCAAGTTTTACGGTGATAGCATGCAAGCCATGGTTCCCAGCTACTTAGAAAGTACGATGGAAGTGCTAAATCGTCACAAAGAACAGTTACATTTAGCCTTTGGTGGGACAGATAACGGAAACTTTATGCCATTGTTTGAAGAAATGACGCGCCAAAATATGGCATTCTTTGAACAGACTATGCAGATGTTTGCCCAAACAGCTTCAAAAGACACTGTTAAATCAGCTTCAACTGCAACACAAAATGATGACACAAGTGCACCTAGTAGCCCTGAAGATGATAAAATAGAAGAACTACAAGCCCAACTCACCGCCCTTAAAAAGCAGGTCGATTCGCTTTCTAATTAAGGTGCCGGCCTTTATTAGAAACATTATGCACCGCATATAGGTGCGAACAAGAATAGGCCCACCGAATGCCGGTTATTTTATTTGCCATATTTATAGACCTTTTGGGCTTCGGCATCATTGTGCCTATTTTACCATTCTTAACAATGAAGTTCGGCGGCGACGTCGTCACTGGTGCCGCACTAATTTCTGTTTACAGCCTATTTGCTTTTCTTATGGGGCCTGTGTGGGGCCGTTTTTCTGACCGTTTCGGTAGGCGCCCTGCTCTTGCTGGCACATTCTTGGGCGCATCAGTATCTTACGTCGTCTTAGGGTTTTCTAATACACTGCTCCTACTCTTTTTAGCGCGTGCAATGTCAGGTGCAATGGCAGGGAATGTTGGTATTGCTATAGCTGCAATGGCAGATGTCACAACCGAAGAAAACCGCGGAAAAGCTATGGGAAAAGTTGGTGCCGCATTTGGGCTAGGCTTTGCTTTTGGCCCTGGCATAGGTGGTATTCTCAGTAGTTTAGGCGAAAACGGCGACCTTGGCATTATGGCGGCAGGCCTCACCGCCGCAACCTTATCGCTTATCGCGATGACACTTACCGCATTTTTTATGCCTGAAACGAGCCCCAAACATGAACCCAACAACACTGAACACGAAGAACTGCCCCACTGGACCTTGGTGATCCGTCAACCTGGACAATTCTTGATGTTTGGAATGTTTGCAATTACAGCAATCGCACAAAGCGTTAGCTTCGCTCTCACTCCTTTTTGGGCAGATGCTGTTTTAGGCTGGAATGCCGCACAAGTTGGCTATCTATTGATGGCATCCGGCATTGCCGTATTCTTCCTGCAAATGTTTGCTGTGGGACCATTGTTTAAGCACTTCGGTGAAGTTAAATCACTGATGCTGGGCGTGGCCCTCAATTTACTTGGTTGTTTTTGCATTGTTTTTTGCACACCAAGCGCCACTGTCGCGGCGTTCAGTTTCCCTCTTATTATGGGGGGCCTCACGCTAGCATTCCCGGCACTAAACAGCCTGGTTTCCAGACGCACAAACAAACACCTTCAAGGCACTGCTCTCGGCATGGCTAATGGATTTTCTGCTCTTGGCCGTGTTGCAGGGCCAATTGCGGGTGCCACCATGTTTGGGGCAAGCTCAAATGCACCATTTGTAATTGTTGCAGCGACTGGAGTCTTAATGTTGCTTTGGGGAGGGAGCGAAATTTCGCGCAACAACAGCAAACTCATAACAAAACAAAAGGCATCAAACCTCTAATGCTTAACTGGCACAGGCACGGTGCTCATCGGCAAACCAACGTCCATAATCGTTCGCCATAACATTCATTGCCTTATTGAAAGCGGCAACAACACCCCGGCCATCAGACATGTCTACGCCCACTGAATTTGAAAACGTGGGGTGACTTACAAGCTTGCTATCAGACAAGCGTACCAATGAAAATTGCATCACCAACTCTACCTGATCTTCTGAAGAAACCCTGCCCGGCACAAAATCCATAGCCCACACCTTAATACCGAGCCGGCAACCAGCCTTAATATCCAACCCTCCCTCAGCGATCATGTTCGCGTCAGATTGATAACTCAGCGAGAGCGTAACATAATCACGCACCAAATCTGATAGATGCGCTGACCAAGAAGACCCTGCAAGTACCGTCCGGCGATTTCCGTCAAGTCTTACAGCTACATTTATACCATCCAGTCCATCAACCATTTGTGGGCTGTCCACATATACAATAGGGCCTGAAGGGCTTTCCTTTTTAAGGCCGCCTTCATATCGCAAAGTAAAAACATCATCCGCTGGTCCGTCATCTCCAAAAGAAATTAACGGCCCGCACGATGCAGTTGCCAAAACTGCTACCGCCGCAAAACAGTATTTTAGGTTTTTTTTGATCTGTCGGCTCATTTTTTATCGTCCTTGGCGCTGCGCGTTTTCAGGTCGTATTTCGCTTCTTTTGTACCAAATATAATTTCGGCTGGGTCTTGCTCTAGGCGCTTCATTAGACGCGACAAACTTTGCGCCGTCGACCTCAGGTCTACAATCATGCGCGATACTTCTGGCAAACTACCGCCTACAAACTGCGTTATGCCTTCCTCATTTGCTGCAACTAGCCCATCGATACGCTTAATCATATCAGTCGCCGCCTGCATAGTTGCAACAGCCTCATGCACAATAAGCTCCCCGTCTTTTTCAAGAAGCTTGTTCCCGGATTCTGCCAGTTTTGAAATATTGTCTGCTGCTTCTGTTGCCTTAACCAAAACAGCCCGAGCTTCCGCGACAACCAATTCAATGTCGTCCGTTCCGCGTGCTAAATTTCCTGATAAATGATCAGCGTTTTTCAGGGTATTGGAAAGCGATTTGATATTGTCATCATCTAACAATTTCTGAATTTGAACGACAGCCTTAATAGCCTGGTTGATCAAATCTGGAGCACCTTCATACACAGCTTGAAAAGCCGATGTTCCGGCGCGAATAACAGCACGGTCCTGCCCTTCCTCCGCCACAATCGCGGCACCACCCGGAGGGCCACCTTTCAGTTCTATATAGGCAACACCTGTTAGCCCCTGAAACTCAAGCTTAGCCTCAGCACCTTCTGTTACAGGCACTTCTGCCCGCAGTCTAATCCAAACCCGCACCTTTTGTGCATCATGCGGAGCCAACGTAATATCGCGTACATCCCCAACCGGAATACCTGAATAATAGACAATACTACGCTTGTATAAGCCTGAAACCGACCCATCAAAATAGATGTCATAATCAATATATTCAGCGTCCAGATCCACCTTGGCAATCCAGATAGCAAATGCAACTAGGCCAGCCAAAAAGGTCAGTACAAAACTGCCTACCAGAATATGAGAAGCGCGGGTTTCCATGCCTGTTTATTCCTTTAGTCTCTTTTATATCCCAAGCTGCCCTTACGCAGAGCAATCAACATCTATTCTGCTGCTTCTTCAATACCCACTGCACGAGCGCGTGGACCACCAAAATATTCCTGCACCCAAGGGTGATCAAATTTCACGACCTCAGACAGAGGGGCCGTCACTAACATTTTCTTATCACCCAACACAGCAACACGGTCGCACACTCTCACTAACGTGTCGAGATCGTGCGTAACCAAAAACACCGTTATTCCCAACGATTTAGTCAACTCCCGGATAAGCCCATCAAACGCGGCTGCCCCTATAGGGTCAAGTCCGGCGGTGGGCTCGTCTAGAAAAAGTATTTTAGGATCGAGGGCCAAAGCCCGCGCCAGTGCCGCACGTTTGCGCATCCCACCCGACAAATCGGAAGGAAATTTACAAGCTGCATCTAAAGGCAGGCCTGCCATCGTAACCTTGCTACGCGCCAGATCATCCATCAACCCAGCAGACATATGAAAATGCTCACGAAGAGGCACTTTTATATTTTGTGCTACAGTCAGCGAACTAAAAAGCGCACCATCCTGAAAAAGCACGCCCCATTCACGGCGAGCTTCCTGAATTTCATCGGACGACATGCTGGACTGCTCACGCCCATTAATTTCAATAACACCCGATTTAGGCTTTAAAAGCCCAATGATAGACCGTAGCAAAACTGACTTACCAGAGCCAGAACCCCCAACAACGCCAAGTATTTCACCGCGGTAAACATCAAGATCAAGGCCTGCATGAACCACATTGTCACCAAAGGCGTTCACTAAACCACGCACTTTGATCACTACGTCTTTTTGCTGTGCTCCATCCATTACTTATATATCCACACTAGTGAAGAAAATGGCAAAAAGAGCATCCAGAACAATCACCAGAAAAATTGATTGCACCACACTTTTTGTTGTGCGCTCGCCTAAAATATCGGCACTACTTGATACCCTTAGCCCTTGATAGCAACCACAAGACGCGATCACTGCAGCAAAGAAAGGGGCCTTAATAATACCAACGATATAATGATCAAAAGAGATCACTTCCCGGAAATAAACGAGGAAATTGGCAGGTGCGATATCAAGCTGTGCCCATGCCATCACCACACCGCCAGCGATTCCAATAATATCAGCATAAAATGTTAATAATGGCAGGCATATCATGAGGGCCAACAAGCGCGGCAACACCAACACATCAATAGGATTCATCCCCAAGGTGCGCATGGCATCAACTTCTTCATGCAACTTCATAGAGCCAATTTGGGCAGTAAAAGCACTGCCTGAACGACCCGCAACAATAATAGATGTCAAAAGAACGCCCATCTCGCGAAGCTGTGTAATACCTAGCAGGTCAATCACAAATACATCAGCACCAAATTTAGCAAGCTGGATTGCCCCTTGATTCACCATCACAGCGCCAATTAAAAAAGCAATCAGGCCCACAATACCCATTGCTTTCAATCCAACCGCTTCCATTTGGTGTACCATCGGTACAAGCCGTATACGACCTGGCGCTAAAAGAGTGCCGAACAAACGAGTTAACACCAGGCCTAAAAAACTAAGCAACCGTGCCAGTGAGGTAATGCCTCGAAGAAAAGCTTCCCCCACTTCCAAAACAGGCGCGATATACCACGGCAAATGCTCAGGCTCGGTTGCAACCTCAGGGGGACAACTTGAAATAACCTCAAGCAGTTCTTTGTAATCAGCAGACACTCCTGTGAGCACTGCTGCCCCGGCCTCATCAATTTTGGCCGCAAAACGGCGAATCAAAACGGCCCCCGTAGTATCAAGGCCTGTAATACCGGTGCAGTCTAGCACTGCGCCTTTCTGTACAGCCTTAATAGTTGCCGCCATTGCGTCATCAATAGCCTGTGCATTTTCAATGGTCCAGCGACCGACAAAACGCACCAGAGAGCTAGGTGTGCCATCTTCGACACAGATAAAATCGGTGTGATAAACAATTTCTGCCATTTTCGCCTTTGCCCCTTGAAACCCAAATCCTTCGCCTACATATATGGCGCGCTTCAGGGATGAAGAGGTTAATTAGACCATATTATCCACTGATAGCCTTGCTGAATTTAACATAAAAAACAAGCCCTTAAGCTGCCCAATTTCAATGTAATAGAGGGTTAGCCTTGTGATTGTAACGAATGTTGATTTCGGTCCATGTAAGATAAGCAAACAAGCATATCGCCTGACGTAGATCAATTTTTCGTTTTTAAACATAGGCTAAGCTTGAAAAGTACGCAGAAAAAGCACAGATAGTTGCGAAATTGGCAATTATAGTTCCGAGTATATATTCTAGGTACTGGTGTAGAAAATAGCGCGCGTTGATAGTGATAAGTATAATTACGCGGGTGATAATGAATCAAAGAGCTGCATATGACACGACATATAGGATTTTTATTTAATCACGACACAGACCATCAGGTACGCCACCTCGCACCAATGGTTCCTGCATTAGCGGCTCTTGGCGCTGACGTTAAGATTTCGGTGATGGCAACCACACGTGACCAACTAGAAGTGGCCCGCACTATAATTGGTAATCAGGTACCGTGTTACTTTCATCTACTTAATGTCCCAAGTATCATTGAGCTTCTTGATCGAGCCTTTAAGAAAATTGCGCCCTTCAAGCGGGTTGCTGCCCTTAAAAGCAATTTGGACTTTTTCCGTAACCTTGATGCCTTGGTGGTTCCTGAGCGGACAAGTTTAATGTTGAAAGATCGTTTCGGCCTTAAAGATTTAAAAATGGTGCGTGTTTGTCACGGCGCAGGGGACAGGGATGTCGCTTGGTCTGGCAATATTTCTAAATTTGATTATGTGATGTTACCGGGACCAAAACACCATTCTCGCATGCTCGAACTTGGCCTTGTACAGCCAGAGAATAGCTCTGTTATTGGGTATATGAAATTTGACTCGTTGATGAATGAGCCAAAACCTCAACTACCGTTTAAGGAA
>Ga0316207_10000584_pt1 | contig 55569 bp, 47 predicted proteins | sample 6weekpyrite_MG_FD_204943 | JGI IMG/M metagenome (GOLD analysis project Ga0316207, IMG submission 204943) | Microbial mat bacterial communities from mineral coupon in-situ incubated in ocean water Damariscotta River, Maine, United States -... | ecosystem: Environmental > Aquatic > Marine >...
TTAATAAAAAGTAGGCTGGGATCACTATTCAGAACGCAACATCAATTCTAATCAAACTACAAAAATATTTCAGATGTTCGAGAACTAGTTGGTGATGTTCTGAGTTTATCTGGCTGAATAAATTACTATACCATTTCCTCGGTATGCTACTGCATAATTACCAGTAACACCATCTCTTTTATATCGAAGAATATATTTTTCTTTATTCTTATGTTTGCTGCCGACAATGCAATCCTCATAAATAGAAATATAATCTGCCATTGCAACTGCAGAAATCCTTAATCGTTCAGGTGCCTGACGGATATAATCATCAATAACCAGCTCCACCCGAACATCATCACCGGCATGCTGCTTTATTTTTTCTCTAACCATTTCCATTTTCTTAAAGCTATTAATAAAATATCCATCCCCTTCAATCTGATTGGACAAGTGCGTGAAAAATGCAAGCACCAGATAGATGCTGAATATTGACATAAAAGGAAGACTGAAAAGATAGAATTTTTTAAGTTTACTTCTGCCGGCAAGTTGAATATACAAAGCAGGCAGTATGAACAACAGAGGAAATATCAATATCGTATAGCGCGTACTGTAATTATGGCCGGTAAAAACAAATAACAGCAGCGGGAGTAATAGTAAAACCCCGACAAAGGAATATACCGGATATGTTTCCATCATCACCCAGGGATCTTTCCAGTGCTTTCTTAACAAACCGAAAAAACATATCGCAAACCGCATCACGATCGTCAGCGCCAGGATAAGTGAAACAATGTTAACCGCGATAAGAACAATCCTGGAGCCAAACCATTTATCACCAAATTCAAACAACCCTTCTAGTCCATCCCCAAACCAACGTCCCGGATGGTTTGACAATACGGTTGCAGGCCCTGAAATCACTTTAAGAACACTAAAAGTAAATTCTTTTCCACCACTCAATATCAGGCGGGTATTCTCCCAGTTGTTCTGCATCTCTCCTATGATATACGGAACATAGATTAGCATTCCTGCGATAATTCCAGCCACAAACCAGCCCCGACTTAGCCTTGTGGGGCTGAGATAAAGAACCAGTAATATTGCAGGGTAATAAAAGACACTAATCATATGAAAGTGCGGCAATATCGCGCTGATAACACAAACCCAGAAAATAGCATGACTTTTCTCTATCTGGATTACTCGCCAGAGCGAAATAAATAGCAATACCCCCCAGAATGCCAGCGGAATAGGATTCCAGAGGCCCAGCGCGTAATAGACCGGCCAGGGTGAGATAGCAAACAGAAAACAGCTAAGTAATGCATATCCGGGGGTCAGTAACTGACGAGCAAACACATAGATAAGAAATACAACCAGACTGTTAAGAAGAACAACATAAAAAAGAGCACCATTAACCGATCCCCCAGCCAGCTTCAGCAGCCCAACCCAGAATAAGGTCCAGCCGGGTCCCGGAGCATGGCCTTCGGAAAAGTTAGGCTGACCGAGATACATTGCTTTGTTTTCGCCAGCCAGAAACTGCATCGCCACACGAAAAGCAGATACCTCATCATTTATTGCAAATATATGGAAGCTCTCACCCGCCCAGTAGCCATAATAACGCAACAAAAATCCCAGCCCCAGACATAACACCAGCGCCAACAGATGCGGAATCGAAACCGGATCATCAAGTTGCGCAACTATTTTTGTTTTTGCCTGCATATCTGTTCTCTTTGCCACCCGGATCAGGATATTTCCCGGATTGTGCCTTTTTCTGCAAATGTCCATAGTTTGTTCGCACTAAACGTCCATAACAACACAACGGATGATGCTGCAACCTGGACCAGAAGATAAAATTGCGCCATAACATCCACACCGATATACATTATCAGCATATTCATGCCTGCCCCCACCAGCGCGACAATGAAAAATTTCAGCATAGCCTCACGGTGCGCCTTGTCACTCTTGAAAGTAAGATGATAATTGAGAACATAATTTATCAGTGCCCCGACAACAAATCCTGCCGTTGTCGCCCACACCGCAGACAAGCCGGCAAATTCCACCAGCAGAACAAGAGTCAGGAAATGGCCCCCGGTTCCTACCGCACCGATTGTGGCAAACAGAATAAACTGCCTTGTATTGTCGCTATTCAGCACAGTCGCCTTTTTCTAATCGTGCTTTTTTTGGTTCTGTATTTCCTCGGCGGGGACTGTAATCATTAACAAAATAAAGTGGTCGCCTTTTTGTCTCGGTAAATATCCGACCCACGTATTCACCCAGCACTCCGATTGACATCAGCTGTACACCACCGAGAAAAAGGATAATGACTATCATCGATGGATAGCCCTGCACCGGATCACCATACAGCAGAGTGCGGATCACGATGAAGATACCAAAACTGAAGGCGCCCAATGCTGTCAGCAGCCCAAGATAACTGGCCAGCTTCAACGGTGCGCTTGAGTAAGAGGTAATACCTTCAAGTGCAAAATTCCACAGATGCCAGTAATTCCATTTACTTTCACCGGCATATCGGGGATCGCGTTCATACATGACCGCCTTCTGGCGATAGCCAATCCAGGTAAACAGGCCTTTCATGAAACGATGCTGCTCGCTCAGGGTATTCAGGGCATCCACTGCACGCCGGCTGAGCAAGCGGTAATCCCCTGTATCTTCCGGTATTTTTATCTGGCCAATTGTGCGCATAAGCCGGTAAAAAAGGTGCGCTGTCAATTTTTTGAATGCCGACTCACCTTCACGCCGCGCCCGTTTCGCATAAATCACGTCGTAGCCCTTTTGCCATTCATCAATCAGGCGGGGGATTAATTCCGGCGGATCCTGCAAATCCGCATCAATCACAATAACAGCATCACCTCCTGCCTTGTGCAGGCCTGCAGTCATGGCAATTTCCTTACCGAAATTACGACTCAGATCTATAATTGCTACGCGCGCATCCTGTTCACGGATCTTATTCAGAATCGAAAGCGAATTATCCTCACTGCCATCATTGACATAAATAATTTCCGTGTCCAGCGGCAGGTTATCAAGCACTCGGCTGATACGTTCATGAAAGTCAGGCAATACTTCCATTTCATTGTAAACCGGAACCACCACCGAAATCATAAACTCTGCTTGCATGCTATTCCCCAACTGCGGTTAACAGCTGTTCCAGTTTGTTGAAGTGCAACTCACTATTAAATTCTTTGTCGGCCCTGTTTTTCCCCGCTCTGGCCAGCCGGCTTTTTAAATCAGCGTCATCATAAAGCTTTAGCAGTTCATGAGCCAGCGTCCCTGCATCTCCCGGAGGAATCAGCAGGCCGGTTTTGTTATGCTCAATAATCTCCGGCACCCCCCCGGCATCGGTGCCGATCACCGCCACGCCTGCGCGCATGGCTTCCACCAGCACCAGCCCGAATGTCTCGCAATACGTTAACAGGACAACCACATCAAAACAGGGCATAACCGCCATTGGATTATCGATGAAATCCAGGTAAGCAATATGTTCCTCCAGACCCTGTTTTTTTACCGACTGTTTCAGTTTTTCAAAATAATCATTATCCATTACCTGGCCAACAAAGGTGGCGCTTACATTAAGCTTTCTGTTTGCAAGCAGCGCCGCCATGGCCTCAACCAGTACATGCTGTCCCTTGCCGTGTTCAATGCGCCCGAACAGGACAATTCTGAACTGGCTTTGCTTTATTTTTTCAGGCAACCCGTTGCAATCCGGTTTAGCGACTGTTTTATCATCCACACCAAGATACAGCAGCCTGATCTGATCGCCTGCAAGCGGTAACCAGATACGCGCTTCTTTTTCTACCTGCTTTGAAATTGTCAGCATCATATCCACCTGGCGATAAAAAAAAGCATGTGCAAAATCTTTTTTTGAACGCGTGATCCCCATGTGCCGGGTGTATATCAGTTTCAGCCTGTGGCGAAACAGTTTCCGGGAAAACCGCTTTGCCAGCGCCGCGAGATTCAGCTCTTTACCCCAATGCATATGCACAATATCGATGTGATTTCGTACGATATATCGCGCCAGTTTGAGTGCGTTCACCAGCGGGAAAAATTTACCATTCCGAGACAGGTGGAATATATGTGCCGATGTACGCCTGTTTCTTTGCGCCAGCCGCCCGTTCCCGGCAATAACAAAATGACACTCATGTCCTGTCTGCTGTAAATATTGCCATTCCCGCTCAGCATAAAGTTCAAGTCCGCCAAGCCCGGGAGAAGTGCATAAAACCAGTATCTTCATATTCAGGAAACAGCTCGCGCTGAATCCTGCTCTATCTTCTGCATCAGGCTGCATACAGACTGATAGACTGCACCCACCTCCGGTTGGCTGCCATCCGGATTAAATACTACATCATGGCAGCCGTAGCGCGGCCAGTAACGATAGGGCACGGTGCTAAAGAAAATGCCCACGGTGGGCGTTTCTGTAGCAATAGCGAGATTACGCGTTCCAGTGTCATTACTAACCAGCAATAGCGCGCCCTTGAACAGGGCAATGCTGTCCTCCAGACTACCCGCTTTCATGGCCGTGACGTTTCGCCTGTCCTTTAGCGGCGCCATAACCTCATCAATAGATTCCCACTCTGCCACGCCTTCCAGCACAATATGCTCATACTCAGCATATTCGTCAGCAAGCTGTGCAATCAGTGCCGAAAACCGATTAGCTGACCAGCACTTTGCCCTCGTTGATGCACTGGTAAAATAGACCAGATAAGGTCGCTCTCGCTTCCTGGCCTCCCCAGGTAAATCAAAACGGGGGGGCCAGTCGGTTTTCAGGCCAATCAGATTCAGCATTTCCAGCAGGGTTTCCAGCTCAAATTTCAGATCCGAGCGCAGTACAGCAGCATCATAAAGCAGGATACGCTGCAGATGATGGTAGGGAAAACCCAGTTTGAGTTTTGCCGGATTCAACAGGCATAACCAGGCGGAACGGCTGGTAGAAGCCAGATCGAAGATGAGATCATGATAGCCAAGCGCGCGCAATTTCCGGATCTGTTCAAGCCGTGAAATATCACGTCGATCACTACCGTGGGCAATATGAATCCTGTCAACCATATCCTCCGGCACACAGAAGCTATAATTGCTCACGATACTAAGCGTGATTTTTGCATTGGGGAAATGTTTGCGCAGTTCCCGCAGAAAAGCCCGGGTTAGCACCATGTCGCCAAATGCCGCATGACGAATCACAGCAATACTGTTAATTTTTTCCGGTTCAATCTCCGCTGCCTTGCCAGCTGCCGATTGGGCAGCCCAGGCGCCCCGCTCAAACCATAGCTTTAATCCCACGCTTTATTGCCTTATTTTGCTTATCATCAATCAAAAATACCGATATTATTTCCCATATGCAAACCACAGCAAAAAAAATACTGCTTATACGCAACGACAAACTTGGCGATTTCATGCTGGCTTTCCCTGCCTTTGCCCAGCTCCGGCAGAACCTGCCAGAAGCTGAACTGCATATCCTGGTTCCCGAATACACCCGCCCCCTGGCTGAGGCCTGTAAATATATCGATCAGATCATACTCGATCCGGGCAAAGACGGGGGATTCTGGAACCTGGCAAAGCAGCTACGCAGTCAGCACTATGATGCCGTTATTACCCTGTACTCCACCACCCGTATCGGTCTGGCGGTTCTGTTCGCGGGTATCCCGGAACGCATCGCCCCGGCAACCAAACTGGCGCAGATATTCTACACCAAACGACTGCCCCAGCACCGTTCGCTTTCCCTGAAACCGGAATATGCCTACAACCAGGAGCTGGTAAATTACTACCTGCTTTTGCACGACAGCAAGCCCGCATCTCCACCAGGATCTCCTTACCTTCACTTCGATGATGAACATGTCAAACTGCTCAGACAGAAGTTCTGCGGCAGGCATGATATCAATACCGGTTCACGCCTGATCTTCATTCACCCAGGCAGCGGCGGTTCTGCGGCCAACCTGTCCCTGTCACAGTTTGCCCAACTTGCCCGCACGCTTCATACAGCACAACCACTGCATATCGTCATATCTTCTGGCCCCGCTGAAGCCGCACAGGCACAGCAACTCAGTCAGCTGCTCGGAGACTGCCCGCATAGTCTTTATGTTTCTGACCAGGGCCTGCGCCGCTTTGCCGAACATATCCAGTTTGCCGATCTGTTTATCAGCGGCTCCACCGGTCCCCTGCATATTGCCGGTGCGCTGAATCGACCCACCGCCGCATTTTACACACGGCGGCGTTCCGCCACATCTTTACGCTGGCAAACCCTGAATTCAGAAGATCGAAGACTGGCCTTCTCCCCGCCGGAAGATGCCGAAGAAGAGGATATGAGCAGTATTGATGTGGAAGAGGCTGCGAAGAAAATCAACGAAAAATTCCTGGAATAAACACTCGGTAACTAACGCAGAGGACGCGACCGGAGCGAAGCGTAGGAAGTACCGAATGAAACTCGCGAAGCGAGGTTCTCACGGTGCAAAGGCGCAGAGCACAACAAGATTGTTAATGAAAACATGAAAGACCCATTTATTACTGATAATCTTTGGGTAAGTCATTCTAGCGAAGGCCAGAACCCAATCTATTGAGTCTTGACTGAACTCCAACCTGCGTCATAATCCTTCATTAAGGTTTTCTTTGCGCCTCCGCGCCTCTGCGTTAATCAACTTCTCTTTGCAACAGGCTCAACGCTGCTGGCGAACCCACAAGTCGGCATATTTGACAAATGTCGAATGCGACGATAATACAGCCAACAAAAATCCCTGTTTTCCATCCAGAAAGCCTGCGCGAAAAATATACATCCGCAAAAAACAGGTGAGCGCATGAAATACGCCCTGCAACAGGGAGACCTTCCTGCCTTTTGCTTCGCGTTGCGCAGCCCAGGCGGCCGCGTAGTGGGCGGACTTGACCAGATAATGTTGCATATCCCGATAGGTATAGTGAAGCAGATCGCCTTTCAGTTTCCGAATCTCGAGCTCGCCCTCATACTCCAGTTTTTCGTGCACCTGCTGGGAACCATAACGCGCCCGCTGACGGGGGTAAAGACGTACTTTTGCAGCAGGGTACCAGCCACCATGGCGGATAAAGCGGCCAAAACAAAAAGGAAGTATCGGCATGCTGTAGGCGGCATCATCCGCCAACGCTACAGAAAGAATTTCATCCCGTAATTCCGGCGTAACGCGCTCGTCGGCATCAATAGATAGAATCCAGCGACCACGGGCATGGGACTGGGCGCGCTGCTTCTGTACACCGAAGCCCTGCCAGTCATCTTCTACGTAAATTTTATCAGTATATTTTCTGGCAATATCCAGCGTCTTGTCCGTACTGCCTGAATCCACGACAATAATCTCATCCGCCCAGGTAACTGATTCAAGACATTCAGCAAGCGCGCTTTCTTCGTTGAACGCAATGACAATAATACTGATAGAATTTTCAGGCAGTTCGCGGACTGTATTTGGCATGCATTATCCAGGCGAAAAACACGCTCAGGAAAGTAAGGAAGATCGAACTGAAATTATCATGAATAAATGGGATTTCGGTCAATGAGAAAATCATAAATCCACTCATGAGAACAATACCTAAACTGGCAATGCGCCGATCATAGTACTTGTTATGCACAAAAACATAAAGTGGATAGAACAGCATTAGTAACAATGCCGACAGACCAATGATGCCCTGGGTGCCCATTACTTCAAAATATGCATTGTGCACATGGACACCACGAACTTCGGCAGGATTACGGTAAACAGCCTGGGGCACCTCTCCCTTCACAACCAGTTCATTCATCGCAACCCCCATATTTCCCGGCCCCACACCAAGTATTGGATGCCTTTTAATTATGATTAGCGCAGAACGCCACATCTCAAAACGAAGCCCCACCGACGTACTGTTAATGTTGTTATTCTCCGTATTGAAATCATGATGAAAATAGCTTTTGAACTCATCGGCAGCAATACCAAATCTTGATGTAATAGTATGGGGTGTGCTGACAATCATTATTATGGCAACAGCAAGTATTACCATATAACCACTGCTAATCCGCCAGAAGGTCGTTCTCGTGCCGATCAGGAAGGGCAGAATGGTCAAACTGACAATGACTGCCAGCCAGGCATTGCGGGAACCGGAATAAATCACCGCCAGCATCGCCAGCACAGCACCCAGCAGATTAATCCCAACCCAGAGTTTATTACGATTGGTAAGCGCAAAAATCAGGGAAAACATGGCCAGAAGCACAGCCAGATCGCCATAAATAATTGGGCCGTAAATACCATTAGCACGGCCAATACCTGAAAAATAAGTATCATAAATCGCCTGTATACCCAGCACGATTCCGCCCAGCGGAATCGCCAGAATCAGGCCCCGCCAGGCAGCGGGATACTGGCGAATATACAAATAGAAAGGGAAAAAGACCAGATACTTCATTTCCGTACCCAGCCGATGATAGGAAGATTCACTCCAGCCTGTCACGGTACTCGAGAGCAGGATACTGAAAAAGTAGAAGCCGAAAATAGCAAACAGGACTTTTTCTTCCCGCTGCAAAGGTTTTACCTTCAGGGAAGGCCAGGCATAAAACAGGGATAACAGGGTAATCAGGCTAAAGGCGCCGCTGAGCCAGTGGCGTACGCTCAAAGAAAGGATCGGAAACAGAAAAAGCAGTACGAATAGTGCTTTTTCTGGAACGGCGCTCTTGCCAGGAAAATAGTCCTTAATCTGGGATAAAGTCATTTTCATCCAGTAGTTTTGCTTCCACGTATTCAGCGGATATTTTGTTCAAACAATCCGTGTGCCCCAGTGGGCACACTCTTTCAAAACAGGGGCTGCATTCCAGCCCCAGGTAGATCACTTTCGCCTTCATCGACAGCGGCGGCGTATACTCGGGATCCGACGAACCATAAATGCCGATAACCTCTGTGCCGCTGGCGCAGGCAATGTGCATCAAGCCCGAGTCATTGCTCACCACCGCCCGGGTCAACGCCATTAAATCAATAACATCCTCGAGCCGGGTCTGGCCGCAGAGATTCCTGGTTTGCGGCGCAGTCGCGACAATTTTATCACCTGTTCCTTTCTCTTTCTCGGAACCGAAAATCCAGACATCTATCCCTTTATCGTTCAAACTGGCCGCGAGTTTAGCAAAATTTGCAGCAGGCCAGCACTTTGCCGGTCCATATTCAGCGCCGGGCATTATACCAATCACTGGTTTGTCGATCCTTAGGCCAAAAGTATGTAACAGGTGCTTCTGGTTATCTATATCGATATTCAAATGCGGATTCGGCACAGGATTGTCTGGCAACGGCTCATTCGCATCCCGGCCCAGCGCCACATAGCGCTGCACCGTTTGTCGCAATACCGTTTTATCCAGCGGCCGAATATCATTCAGCAGGCCGTAACGCATTTCGCCGCGATAACCGGTACGGATTTTTGCTCCGGCAAAAAAGGGAATCAGCGCGGACTTGAAGGAACGGGGCAGGACAATCGCCCGATCATAGCCCTGGCTTTTGAGTGAACGCCCCAGTTTAAACCGCGCCATCAGACCGAACTGACCATGCCCGACTTCCAGCGTAATTGCATGCCGCACCTGTGGCATGCGCGCCAGCAAAGGCACCGACCAAGCCGGCGCCACCACATCAATCTGCGCCTCCGGGTTGCACTGCTTCAGCGACATAAACAGGCTTTGCGCCATCACCATATCCCCGACCCAGGCCGGGCCGATGATTAAAATACGCTCAGGCCTGTTTTCACTCACGTCCTGCCATCACGATGCAGCCAGTCCATATACAGTTTCACCCCTTCCTCAACCGTCTTGAACGGCGCCTCATAACCGGCGGCGCGCAGAGCGCTAATATCAGCCTCAGTGAAACTCTGGTAACGTCCTTTTAAATGCTCAGGAAAGGGAATATATTCCAGTTTGCCCTGGCCATGCCAGTCGATCACGGCTTTGGCTACATCGTTAAAGGGCTGGCTGCGCCCGGTGCCCAGATTGAAAATGCCGGACCTGTCCGGGTGCTGCATAAACCAGAGGTTCACCGCCACCGTATCGCCGACATAGACGAAGTCCCGGCGCTGTTCGCCATTACCATAGCCATCACAGCCTTCGAACAGTTTCGCCACACCGGTTTCATGCAACTGGTTGTTCACATGAAAAGCGACGCTGGACATGCTGCCCTTGTGCTGCTCACGCGGGCCATAAACATTGAAATAACGAAAACCCACAATCTGGCTTTTCGCTGTGGGCAGAATCCGACGCACATACTGATCGAATAGAAACTTGGAGTAGCCGTACATGTTCAGCGGCTCTTCATATTCGCGCTGCTCGCTGAATACGCTGCCGCCGCCGTAAACCGAAGCCGAGGAGGCATACAGATAGGCAATGCCCCGCTCAAGACAGTAATGCAGCAGATCCTTGGAATATTCGTAATTGTTGCGCATGATGAACTTGCCGTCCCATTCCGTGGTGCTGGAGCAGGCGCCTTCATGGAAAATCGCCTCGACCCTGTCGGCAAAGGATTCCCCCGCCTGCACGCGGGCGATAAAGTCTTCCTTGTCCATGTAATCGGCAATTTCACAATCGGCGATATTCTTGAATTTCACGCCGTTTTTAAGGTTGTCCACCACCAGAATGTCGCTGACGCCCTGTTCATTGAGCGTTTTGACGATGTTGCTGCCGATGAACCCGGCCCCACCTGTCACTATAATCATGCTTCCCGCCTTAACCTATTTTTCCAGAATATTTTTAATGATGTCGCTGGTCGAATGGCCCTTGATGAAATCCAGAATCCGCACCTCCCCGCCATTATCTATCACACAGCGCCCACCGGCGATATCTTCAGGCCGGTAGTCGCCGCCCTTGACCAGCAGATCGGGCAACACCCTGCAGATCAGACGCTCGGGGGTCTGCCCGGAAAAGGGCACCACCCAGTCCACGCATTCCAGCGCCGCCAGTACCGCCATGCGCCGTTCAACGGAATTAATGGGACGGCCCTCGCCTTTCAGTTCCCTGACCGACTCATCATCGTTGACCGCGATGATCAGCCGCTCACCCAGTTTGCCGGCCTGCTGCAGATAGGCCACATGCCCCGGGTGCAGAATATCGAAACAGCCATTGGTCATGACCACCGTTTCAGCGTGCTCCTGCGCCTCTTTAACCAGTTTCACCAGTTGCGCTTCGTCTACCACGCCCCGTTCCAGCGGTTGCTGCTGGCGCAGGGCCGTGCGCAGTTCGGCGGCGCTGACCGTCGCCGTGCCCAGCTTGCCCACCACCACCCCGGCGGCCAGGTTGGAACAGATGGTCGCCTCGACCAGATCCCGACCTGCTGCCAATGAGGCGGCCATTACCGAGATCACCGTGTCACCAGCGCCGGTCACATCGAACACCTCCTGCGCCTGGGTCGGCAGATGCAGAGCGGGCTGATTTTGCTGCAGCAGCGTCATGCCTTTTTCACTGCGTGTTACCAGCAGGGCCTGCAGATCCAGCTCTCGTAACAGGGCCTCACCCTTTTCCACAATCTCGGCATCGCTACGGCAGGCGCCCACCACCGCCTCAAGCTCGGACAGGTTTGGCGTAATCAGGGTCACACCCCGGTAAATGCTGAAATCCGTTCCCTTGGGATCCACCAGCACCGGCACACCGGCAGCGCGGGCTTTGTCGATGAAACGCGGAATCTGATACAGGGTGCCCTTACCATAGTCCGACAGGATCAGCGCCCCGGCCTGCGCCAGCTCTTTATCCAGTTCAGCTAACAGCCCCGCCGGATCCCGACCGCTGAAGCCATCCTCGAAATCCAGCCGAATCAGCTGTTGATGTCGGGACAGCACCCGTAACTTGGTCACTGTCGCACAGTCTTCCAGCACCTCGAAACGGCAGTCCACACCCTGCGCCTGCAGAATATCCTGCAGGGCCGCAGCCGCCTCATCCTTGCCGGTAAACCCCAGCAGGTGAGGCTCAGCGCCCAGTGCGGCAATATTCAGCGCCACGTTGCCAGCGCCACCGGGACGTTCCTCGGCCTCATTCACATGCACCACCGGCACCGGCGCTTCCGGAGAAATGCGCGAGGTGTTGCCATGCCAGTAGCGATCCAGCATCAGATCACCGACCACGACGACACGCGCCTTATCAAATTCAGGCAGTTGTTTCATTCCGATTTTGCCGCTCAGGAGACTTCACCAATTTTATCTTTCAGGATATACAGCGCACTACAGTAAGGGCAGCGCGCTTCACCACTATCCTCGACGGGCAGAAACACCCGCGGGTGCGAATCCCACTGACTCATGTTGTCCATGGGGCAGTGTAACGGCAAATCCGCCGCAGTGATTTCGTAACGGCGCACGGCATTGGCCTGCAGTGTTTTGCTGCCTGAACCGACTATATTATTCATCTGCTCACTCATCATTTTCTCCTAATTGTAGGTACGCCTTCAGGCGTACCTGTGCAACTCAGGTCGCACCTACATGTAGCCGCCAATCATTTAACCAGCTCCACCCAGCCGGCGTAGCTATCACCCAGCTCATCGAGACGGCCATGCACCAGATCGAAATACTGGCCCTGCAGCTTTTCGGTAATCGGCCCACGACCGCCGTTGCCGATCTGACGCCCGTCCAGCTCGCGAATAGGGGTGACCTCGGCGGCGCTGCCAGTGAAAAAGGCTTCATCGGCAATATAGACTTCATCGCGAGTGATGCGTTTCTCGCGCACTTCCAGGCCATTGTCCTGCGCCAGCGCAAAAATCGTCTCACGGGTAATACCTTCCAGCGCTGAAGTTAGATCCGGCGTGTAGAGCACACCATTTCTAATAATAAATATATTTTCTCCGCTGCCTTCGGCCACATAGCCGTCCACGTCCAGCAGCAGGGCTTCATCATAACCGTCGCGCAGGGCTTCCTGCAGCGCCAGCATGGAATTCATGTAGTTGCCATTCGCTTTGGCCTTGCACATGGTGATGTTGACGTGATGGCGGGTAAAGGACGAGGTTTTGATGCGAATCCCCTTTTCTAGTCCTTCCGCGCCCAGGTAGGAACCCCACTCCCAGGCCGCGATCATGACATGCACCTTCAGGTTGTCAGCGCGCAGGCCCATACCTTCTGAACCATAGAAACACATGGGCCGGATATAGGCGGTCTGCAGATTATTTTCCCGCACTGCCGCCTTCTGCGCCGCGTTCAGGGTATCTTTGTCGAAGGGCATGGGCATACCGAGAATATGCGCCGAGCGGAATAACCGGTCCGTGTGCGCCTGCAGGCGAAAAATGGCCGTGCCCTGCCCGGTTTTATAGGCGCGCAGACCTTCAAACACGCCCATGCCGTAATGCAGGGTGTGGGTCAGCACATGGGTCTGTGCCTCACGCCATGGCACCATCTCCCCATCCAGCCAGATTAGTCCGTCTCGATCCGCCATCGACATACTGCATCACTCCAAAATTCTGATTCAAGGCTCAAATATCAAACAAAGCGCGTATTCTATTAGAAATCATGCCATTTGTCGTATTCACTTTATTTTTTGGCAACTCCGAAGAAATCTTGAGTGCAAAACCGCCATGATATTCAACACAAGGACGTGGGGAACCTAAGGAAACTCTGATTAATTCCGTTCGCCCTGAGCCTGTCGAAGGGTGTTGTTTTTAACATGCTGATTTTATTACGTTTGGTGTTCATGGTTCGACAGGCTCACCACGAACGGTGGAATTAATCAGAGTTTCCCTAAAGTATTGACTTAAGTCGGAGGCGAAAAAAAACTTAAAATTCTTTGCCTCCTGGCGTCGTTGCACCCAAACGACGGGCATTTCACGTTGAAGACTTCTTATTTTTCCATCCATTCACGCCATATCCGCACCACAGCTTCGCGCAGCTCGACAAACTCCAAATCCGCCACCAGCTTCCCCTGCTCCTGTAACGCCAGCCGGTGCAGTCGCCCACGGTACTGCTGGTAGGCCTCGGTCAGAATTGCCGCATCAGCGCGGTCCATCAGGCCGCTCTGCGCCATACGCTCAAGCAGTCGAATGGTATCGGTAAACTCAGTCAATTGCGGATGCGCCTGCGCCCAGGCCAGCACTGCAAACTGCACCATAAATTCGATATCAACAATCCCGCCCTGTCCCTGTTTCAGGTCAAACTGGCCGCTGTTTTTTTTCAGCAATTCCTTACGCATCCGCTGACGCATGGCGAGAATCTCCTTCCGTAGTGTGCCCTCTACCCGCGGCTGGCAAAGAATCTGCCGCCGTATCTCATTGAAACGCCCGGCAATGCGGGCATCACCAGCGACGAAACGGGCGCGCACCAGCGCCTGATGCTCCCAGGTCCAGGCCTTGCTTCCCTGATAGCCGGCATAACTCTCGAGAGAACTGACCAGCGTACCCGATGCGCCATCGGGGCGCAGACGCATATCGATCTCGTAGAGCACCCCGGCCGGGGTATGGGCGTTGAGAATATGGATCAGGCGTTGGCCAAGGCGGGCGAAAAACACAGGTAGCGACAGGGGCTGATCGCCGCCGGTCATCAGGCTGGCATTTTCACAGCCATGCAGGAAAACCAGGTCCAGATCTGAGCCATAGCCCAGCTCCAGTCCACCCAGCTTGCCGTAGGCGATAATGGCAAACCCCTTGCCGGCCGCCTCATCGGCATTCGGGTTACAGTCCGGTTTCCCGTGGCGAGCGACCAGATCCTGCCAGGCCAGTTCCAGCGCTTCTTCCAGCACCACCTCGGCAATCCAGCTAAGGTGATCGCTGACTTTCATCAGCGGCAGGGCGCCAACCTGATCAGCGGCCGCCACCCGCAGCACATTGCTGTGGCGAAAGTGGCGCAAACTATCCATCGCCTGCTCCAGATCCCCGGCCTCACAACTGGCCATGCGCTGGCGCAATTCCGCCTGTAATGTAGCCCTGTCCGGCGGCGCATAGAGACTGCGCGGATCCAGCAATTCATCCAGCAATAAGGGCTGCCGGGCGAGATAACGGGCGATCCAGGGGCTGGCGCTGCACAGTTTTACCAGTTGTGACAAAGCCAGCGGATATTCCACCAGCAGCGCCAGATACACACTGCGACGAGCAATCTGCTCGAGCAGGTCAAGTACGCGTATCAGGGTCACATCCGGATTTGAGGTCTGCCCACAGGCGCCCAGCAACAGCGGCATCAGCCGGTCAAGGCGTTTGCGGCTTTTACCCGGCAGGGAAATATAGCGACGACCATTCCTGAACAGGCGCAGGCGGCGCAAACTTTCCTCGACCTCGTCAAAGCCCGCCGCCATCAATACCGCCCGCGCCTGCTCCGTATTCTCATCCTCAAGCCCATCCTGCCAGAGCGCATCCAGCACTGCCTGCGGGCTATCAGCCTGTTGCTCAGCCTGCGGCGCATCAAAAACCCGGGCGAAGTGACCATGCACACGCTCGCGCCACTGCTCCAGCGCCGCTGAATAAGTTTCCCAGTCCGCATAGCCCATGGAAAACGCCAGTCGCAACCGGGCCTGCGACTCAGTGGGCAGCATATGGGTCTGCTGATCGGCCCAGGCCTGTAGACGATTCTCGCTCAGACGCAGGAATTCATAGGCCTGCAGCAGTTCATCCACCGTATTGCGGGGCAGATAATCCTGTTCCCGCAAATGGCTAAAGACTTCAAACAGGCTGGGAGTCTGCAAGGCGCGATCCTGACCGCCGCGAATCAGCTGGAACAACTGGGCGATAAATTCGACCTCACGAATGCCGCCCACACCCAGTTTGATGTTATCCGCCATATCCCTGCGCCGCACCTCGCGCATAACCATGGCTTTCATCTCACGCAGGGATTCATAGGCGCCAAAATCCAGATAACGCCGATAGATGAAGGGCTTGAGCGTGGCCATCAACTGTGCCCCCGCCTCCCGGTCACCGGCCACCACCCGCGCCTTGATCATGGCATAGCGCTCCCATTCACGACCATGGATCAGGTAATAGTTTTCCATCGCAGTAAAGCTGGCCGCCAGTGCGCCACTCTCGCCAAAGGGCCGCAGACGCATATCCACCCGGAAAACAAACCCCTCGGCCGTGACCGCATCCAGCGCCCCGATCAGCCGCTGCCCCAGGCGGATGAAAAACTGGGCATAGCTGAGCGATTTGCCCGCCGTTCCCAGCATGCCCTCCTCTCGATAGGCAAACACCAGATCGATATCCGAGGACAGGTTCAGCTCCTTCGCCCCGAGCTTGCCCATCCCCAGCACCACCAGTCTGACCGGCTCGGCCTGCGCATCCCGCGGCGTACCCAGTTCACGGCATTGCCAGTCATACAGCCGCGCCAGCGCCGCATCGATACAGGCCTCGGCCAGGGCGGAAAGATCATGCAGCGTTTCAGACAGCGCTGCCCAGCCGGCCAGATCCCGCCAGACGATACGCAGCATGTGCTGATTACGATAATTGCGTAGTTGACGCTGCAGTTCGGTCTCATCCGCAGCCGTTGCCAGCAGGGTAAACAAGGGCTGATGATCGACCGCCTGTTTTTCAATCAGACTATCCGTCAGCCAGTGCGGCTGGCGCAGGCAGGCTTGCATCACAAAATCACTGCCGGCCCAGACCACAGGCAGACTGCGCGCAACAGCCTCTGGCAGGTCCCCCGATACATTCTGCCGCCACTCCGCCCAGTTGTCCGCCACCCGCTCACGTAAGCTCTGCGGTAATGCGGCAATGCCGGCATCAACGAAACTCATCCGATCACGACCCTGTGCCGATCCAGTAAACTCAGAAAATCCTCCAGCTCAGGCCAGGCCGCGCCGACGGTGCGAATATAGTCGAGGGTGCGGGGAATGTCCGCAAGATAATCCGGCTTGTGGTCCCGGTAATTCAGGCGCGCAAAAATACCGCTGGCCTTAAGGTGACGCTGGATACCCATGAGATCAAAGCCGCGCATGAACTGCGCCGGCGTCATTGTCACCGGCAGGATGTCGGCGGTCTGCGCCTGCGCAAAATAATGCGTCACCCACGCCTGCACCCGCTCCCGCGGCCAGACGATATAGCAGTCTCGCAGCAGGGAAACCAGGTCGTAGCTCAGCGGGCCGATGACCGCGTCCTGAAAATCCAGAATGCCCGGATTGGAGTCACAAACCATGAGATTGCGCGAATGGTAGTCGCGGTGGACGATGACCTGCGGCTGCGAAAGGGCGGCATCGGCAAGAAAGGAAAACAGCGTATCAAGGATGGCCTGATCATGATCATTTAACGACAGGCCGAGATGACGCTGCAGGTACCAGTCCCGAAACAGGTTCATCTCAGCCAGCAACAGCGCACGATCATAGATCGGCAGGGCCGCCGCCTGCACCATCGCCGCCGGCGCCGACTGCAGGGTAATCAGCGCCTGCATCGCATCGCCATAGAGCGTATCGGCAGTATCCTGATTAAGTTCGGACAAATACAGCCGCTCGCCCAGATCCGTTAACAGCAACAGCCCCTGTTGCAGATCCTGGGCCAGCACCTGCGGCACATTCAGGCCCAGTTGCAGAAACAGCGTGGAAACAGCAACAAACGGGCGACAATCCTCCTGCTCCGGCGGCGCATCCATAACAATATAGCGCTGCCCATCATGGCTGACGCGAAAATAGCGACGGAAACTGGCATCGGCCGAAGCCGGTGTCAGAGAGAAATTCTCATATCCAAGTGTTTGCGCCAGCCAGTCATGAATCAGGGGCAGGCGCGTATCGACCTTTGTCTTCATGGCCTGCATTATACATACTGCAAGCGCTGACAGGCCTATGCCATAATAAGGCGCAATAATATAACCTGAGGAAGCTCTGATTAATTCGTCATTCCGGACGTAGCAAAGCGGAGATCCGGAATCCATGTGTTACGCATCAACTACTTACTGGATTCCGGCATTCGCCGGAATGACAAGATTGTAATTAATCAGGGGTTCCCTGACTATTGACCGGAATCACCCGCACCCGAATATCTGCCAACTATCTGTGAGCACAATAAAAATCATATTCTCCAGACAGCCTGCCCGCCCACAACTCCTGTCCGGCCTGTGCCTGCTCATAAGCCTGCCATCAATAATTTGCGCACAGACACATACAGGTGCGGGCACACCCGCCATCATGCCGGCAAAGGAATTTCTCTGTGGTGCGCCAACCCCCTGGCCGCAAATTCCATTTTTTGCCGGCGAAGCGGTTCATCTGCAGGCCGATGAAGTGGAAATGAAGGACAGTGATCTCACTGTCTTCAGCGGCCGGGTAATCATCAACCAGGCCGATACCCAGCTTGAGACCGATCAGGCCCGTTATTTTCACGAAAAAAATGAAGTCGAAGCGCAGGGAAATGTACACATCACCACCCCCGGCCTGCAGCTGGAAGGCACGGATGCCCGCTACAACATGGACAGGGAAAATGGCGTCATCAACAATGCCCGCTATCTCACAATCGATGAGAAAAAAGGCGCAGCCGACAATATCGAGCTGATTAACCCCAACAGCATGGTGTTGAACACAGCGAGCTACACTAGTTGTAGCACGGAAGATCCCGACTGGCTGCTCACCGCCAGTCGCCTGCATCTGGACACCGAATCCCGCCAGGGACACGCAACCAACAGCGTGGTGCGTTTCAAGGGCGTACCCTTTTTCTATTTTCCCTACCTGCGCTTCCCGATCGGCGATGCCCGCCTCACCGGCCTGCTGTTTCCCAATATCGGCAGCTCCCAGCGCCACGGCGCCCAGTTACGCCTGCCCTTCTACTGGAATATATCCCCAAACCGGGATGCCACTATCACTCCCTGGTACATGGCCAAACGCGGCACCATGCTGATGAGTGAATTCCGCTACCTGAACCCGGGTAACAGTGGTCAGCTGGAACTGGGCTATCTGGGGGATGACAAGCTCTATGGCGCGAATCGTGGCCGGATCAAATGGCAACACCAGAGCACCGCAACCCGCGGCTGGGCCACAGAAATCGATTACACCCGAGTCAGTGACAAGGATTACCTGCTCGATTTCGGCACCACCATTAACAACTCCAACCCCACTGTTCTGCAACAGAAAGCCGCCCTGTCCTATAACGCACGCAACTGGAACTTCAGGGCGCAAACGCAGGCCTATCAGAAACTGTCCGGCACCACACCCTACGAGCGCCTGCCCCAACTGACTTTTAGCAGCCGGCTACCTGAGCGGGAAAATGAATGGCTTCCCGGCCTCAATGCCGAGATCGTCGACTTCTCTCGTAGTGATACCAGTGTGCAGGGACAGCGTCTCAACGTGATGCCCTATATCAGTCTGCCTCTAAGCAATGAAGCCATGTTCCTGACACCCAAATTAAGCTGGCAATTCACTACCTATGATCTAACCAATACAACAGCAGGACAAACAGCAAAAACTTCGCGTGACGTACCCATCTTCAGTCTCAACAGTGGTCTGTTCTTCGAGCGCAACCTGAGTCTCGGCAAACACAATTTACTGCAGACCCTGGAACCACAGCTGTTCTATGTTTATGCACCCTACCGGCAGCAGGACAACCTGCCCGTGTTTGATAGCGGTCAGGTCATTTTCAATATCAACGACCCCTTCCGGGAAAACCGCTATACCGGCGCCGATCGAGTGGAAGACGCCAACCGCCTGACCGCCATGCTCACCACTCGTTTCCTCGATGAGGCCACGGGCACGGAAAGGCTGATGGCGCGCATCGGCCAGTTGTATTATTTCGCCGATCGCCGCGTAACCCTGCCCGGCGGCAGCGTGGACACCTCCCGGCGCTCCCCCATCATTGCCGAGCTGATGAGCCGTCCCTTTGACAATCTATATATCGTCAGCGACGCCAAATGGGACACCCAGATCAAGGACTACACCAACGGCAACCTGCGCATAGAATACCAGCCAACCCGCAACCTGGAACTGCGCATAAATTACCGCTACCTGAAAAACAGCCTGGAAACCAACGAAGGCCTGCTGCGCTGGCGCATTACGCCCAACTGGTATGTCAGTGCACGCAAGCTATATGACATCCGCTATCACCGACAGCAGGAATCGGAATACAGCCTGCGCTACGACAGCTGCTGCTGGGCATTCAAATTCAGCACCCGTCAGCGCTTTTTCCGCGTCGGTGAACCGGATGAAACATCCATCTATTTCGAACTGGAGCTGAAAGGTCTGTCCAGCTTCGGCACCGGATTCTAGGGTCTGTTGATCTTTCAGATGTTAGGCTGATTTTGAGAAAATTTTAGTCCTGACAAGGCATTTTTTACGTATCAATGCACTCCATTGATAGTAAAAAATAACGCAGGCAGGGCTAAAATTAGCCAAAATCAGACAATAGATGAAAGATCAACAGACCCTAGTACCGCACGCTCTTTGCCAGCAGGATTTGAATTACTCCCGCCCACAATTCTCCGTTCCGATGGGAACGAGGTGAAATTATTCACCACAGAGGTCACAGAGGACACTGAGAAAAGTATTGATGTCCCCTGCGCCCATCTTATTTTTTAGGCGCCACAATGAAATACAAAAATCCATAAAAAACAAGGGACAACTTCCACAACAAACTGTGGGGAATTGCACTCTAAAATCCTCTGTGTCCTCCGTGTCCTCTGTGGTTGATTTTTTTGATCCCGGCCAGCATTCAGAGTTATTACCATGCGGGCTGCTCGAGCCGTCATAAAATGTTATCCTTAGCGGCCTGTTTTTTGCCAAATATCGAGCTGCCCCCTGCATGAAAGTCCTGTCCCTGCTGTTTCTCATTCTCGCCCTGCTGAGCGCTTCGCCAGTGGTCACGGCTAAAAAATCCGATATTGTTGAGCTGGACCACATCATTGCCGTGGTCAATAACGATGTCATTACAAAGGTTGAGCTCGAGGCCCGTCTGCAGCTGGTCAAAAAACAACTCGGAGCCCAAACTAAGCTACCTGATGACGCTATTCTGCGTAAACAGGTGCTGGAACGTATGATCATGGAAAAAATTCAGTTGCAGATTGCCAAACGCTCAGGCATCCGGGTTGATGATGAAACCGTCAACCGGGTAATTGAAAAGATCGCCGGAGAAAACAGGCTTAGCATGGAACAGTTCCGTCAGCTGCTGGCCCGTGATGGTATGCCCTTCGCCGGGTTCCGCGAAAACATCAAGAACGAATTGATCATTAATGAGCTGCGCAAGCGTCAGGTGAACAACAAGATCACGGTCAGCGATCAGGAAGTGGACAACTACCTGGCCAATCATGCCAACATGAAAAACCATGATGACGAATACCTGCTTGGCCATATTCTCATCGCTACCCCCGAGGCCGCCACCCCGGAGCAGATACAGAAAGCCCGCAATCACGCCGAAACGCTGCGCAAACGTATTCTTGCCGGTGAGGATTTTTCCCGCATTGCCATCGGCAATTCTGATGATCCCCTGGCGCTCAAGGGTGGCAATCTTGGCTGGCGAAAACGCGGGCAGATGCCAACCTTTTTCAGCCAGGTCATTAAAGACATGAAGGTCGGCGATATCAGCCCGCCCCTGCGTAGCGCCAGCGGCTTTCACATCATCAAACTGATGGATAAACGCAGCCCCGATCTGTCCCACGAAGTGCAACAGACCCTGGCTCGGCATATTCTGATCAGGCCCAATCAGATAGTGAGTAACGAAGACGCCCGCAAGCGCCTGGAATCTCTACGCGCCCGCATTCTCGCGGGTGAAGACTTCGGCCAACTGGCGCGTTCCCATTCCGCCGATACCGCCTCGGCAGCGGAAAGTGGCAGCCTGGGCTGGAGCAATCCTGGCACCATGGTGCCGAAATTCGAAGAACAAATGAACAGGCTGGAACCCGGCCAGATCAGCCAGCCTTTCCGCACCCAGTTTGGCTGGCATCTGGTGCAGGTAATGTCGCGGCGCAAGCACGATGACAGCGAACAATATCTTCGCAATGAGGCGCGCAGATTCATCGGCAAGCGCAAAGCCGAGGAAGCCGCTCAGAACTGGCTGCGGCGCATGCGCAGCGAAGCCTATGTGGAATATCGCTTCAACCAGTAGCAGGCTATGAGATTAATCGCGGAGAACTTTGAAAATCAAATAATCATACCTCTGCGCCTCTGCGCCTCTGCGTCCTCCGCGTTAACCACTTATGTCTGATGCTACGCCCATCGTATATACACCCGGTGAACCCGCCGGCATCGGCCCGGATTTGATCATCCAGCTGGCGCACCGGCCCCTGCCTGCCCCGCTGGTGGTCATTGCCGACCCGAACCTGCTGACTGCACGCGCGAAGCAGATGGGGCTACCCCTGACGCTTCATGAATACCCGCAACAGGTAAGTCTACACACACCCTGCCACCTGACAATACTGCCCCTTGCATTGGCGCAGCCCTGCGCCTGCGGCCAACCCAATCCCGGTAATGCCAACTATGTGCTGGATACTCTGCGCCGGGCAGTAAGCGGCTGCCAGTCCGGCGAGTTTGCCGCCATGGTCACGGGCCCGGTGCACAAGGCGGTGATCAATGAAGCCGACATTGCCTTTACCGGGCACACGGAATTTCTGGCGGAACTCACCCACACCCCGCAGGTGGTGATGATGCTGGCCACGCCCGGCCTGCGGGTGGCGCTGGCCACCACTCACCTGCCCCTGAGCCAGATCAGCCAGGCCATTACTCCTGATCTGCTGGAAAACATCATCCGCATTCTGCAGCGTGATCTACAGAATCGTTTCGGCCTGGCTCAGCCGCGGATTCTGATCTGCGGACTTAATCCCCACGCCGGCGAGGAAGGCTGTCTGGGCAGGGAGGAAATCGAGATAATCGAGCCGGTGCTCACCGCCCTGCGCAGAGAGGGTTTTGATCTGGACGGCCCCCTGCCCGCCGATACCGCCTTCACCCCACCCAGGCTCGAACAGGCTGATGCGGTACTGGCCATGTACCATGATCAGGGCCTGCCAGTACTTAAATACCGCGGCTTCGGCCAGGCCGTAAACATCACCCTCGGTCTGCCGATTATCCGCACCTCGGTCGATCACGGCACCGCGCTGGATCTCGCCGGCAGCGGCCAGTCTCATACTGGCAGCCTGCAAATGGCCATCGACACTGCTGTGCAGATGAGCCGACAAAAATGAAAACCCAACGCAAAGATGTTCTTTGTGTATCATTCTCTTGCATCTTGCGCGTCTTTGAGTTTGATTAGCAAATAAGATGAAAGCCCAATGCAAAAACATAACCGAAACAAAGTGCAGGAAATACCGAATGAAGTTCGTCGGGCAAAATTCTCACCATACAATGACGCAGAGAACCACAAAAAAAACCTTCAGCAAAAACTTTGCGACCTTCGCGTCTTCGCGCCTTTGCGTTGAACTTTTACAATCATGACCCACCAGCCCCGCAAGCGCTTCGGCCAGAATTTTCTTCACGATCCGGGCGTGATCCGGCGCATTGTCGATAGCATCCATCCCCGTCCCGGTGAACATCTGGTGGAGATCGGCCCCGGTCAGGGGGCGCTCACCCGGCCCTTGCTGGAAGCCTGTAGCCGGCTCGATGTGGTCGAACTGGATCGTGATCTAATCGCCCCCCTGCAACAGCAACTGGCCGATGTGGGCGAACTGCAGGTGCATCAGGCCGATGCTCTGCGCTTTGATTTCTGCGCCCTGCGACCGGAAAATGGCCCCCCACTGCGGGTAGTAGGCAATCTGCCCTACAATATTTCCACCCCGCTGCTGTTCCATCTTATGGCGCAGGCCGCCTGCATTGAAGATATGCATTTCATGCTGCAAAAAGAAGTAGTGCAGCGTATGGTGGCGGCTCCCGGTGGCAAAAATTATGGCCGCCTGACGGTGATGCTGGCCTATTACTGCGAATCGGAGATGCTGTTTACTGTCGGCTCCGGCGCCTTTTATCCCGCCCCAAAAATCGATTCGGCCATCGTTCGCCTGCGCCCCCATCGCCAGCCGCCGGTTGAAGTCCACAATCCCAGTCTGCTCTCACAACTGGTCGCCCAGGCCTTTTCACAGCGACGCAAGACCCTGCGTAACAACCTCAGGGGCTGGCTGAGTGCAGAGGCCATTGCCGCCCTGGACATCGATCCGGGCATTCGCGCCGAATGCTTAACTCTGGCCCAGTTTGCCCGCCTCAGCAATGCACTCCAGCACCCTGCGCCAACACCTGAAATGTGAACCCTGACCTTCATTTTTGTCTGCTGGATCTTCACTTTTACCTGATAGTGCCGCTAATTTTGCCAGGCGCCTGCTGAACTGCAGGTATTCACAATAGACTAAGGTGGGAAAATACCCCTGTAACCTGGCGGGCTCCAGAGGGAGCGCAACCTATGGCACAACTGGCGGACAATCATGCCCTGCTGATATACCGGGTGGGCCCGGTTTTGTGTTGCGCCCCAACATATCCTGTTGAAACGCTGATCCAGCCACCCTCACTGACCCATCCTCCCGGCAGCTCGGATTCACGCCCCGGCATCTTCCGTCATGACGGCAAACTGGTCAGCCTGATCGAAGTACGCCAGTTATTCGGCGTCGAGGAACAGGATCGTACGCGGCCCGGACGGATCATTATCTGCCGGCTCAAGGACCGGCACACTGGCTTTCTGGTCGATGAAGTCATTGATGTCATCGATACCCCGGCCAGTGGCTGGGGACAGCTTTCCCCCTCACTCAGTGGTGGCGTGTTCAGCCGCAGCCTGCTAATCAATAATAAAATCCATCTCTACACCGAATTCGAAAAACTGCAAAAGGTTCGCAATGAGGGCTTTCTCAAAGCCTGGATTGAACAGCTCCAGGAAAAACCACCACAGAAGACTGCCATAACCAGCGCAGACAGGACACCTGCCCAGCCAAAGACAGTAAAAGAACCCGGTACAGCCTCCCCCTCTCTTTCCAGCACGCCATTACGGACCGATTTTGCAGCTGACGAGCAACAGCTGCAATCCGACCCCACACACGCTGATACCACTGGCGCCGATAACACCACCGCGGAACATTCTCAGCCACCTCATTCACAACCGGATCGGCCCCAACGGGATAACAGCCGATTAGTTCCCAATCATCTCCAGGCCGGCGCGCATAACCGGTCCCCCGTCCGAAAAAACAACATACCGAAAACCGAACGTCTCAATCAAAACAGACAACAAAATAGCCCTGCAAATAAAAAGACACAAACTGCCATCGAGCCCACCGCAACAATATCCTCACCCCAGGCGTCTCCGCCCCGAGCATCCGGTTTTACACAGATAAAACCCAATCTCTCCTCAGTTTCGCAGAAACCTGATCCTGCCACTGATACCAGCAGTACGACGTCTATACGCAGAAGCGGCAGCCAGAAGAAAACCAGTACGAGCCTGTTTCCTGCGGCTGTTTTTCTTATCAGCGCCGTACTCATCGCTACATTTGTTTACCTGTGGCCAGAGCACAGCACAAAGCCCAGCCGGATAGCTGCGACCCGAACCTCGACTATTACAGACCGGCCCGAAGAACCGTTGGCAGGCAAATTTTATGTTTCTAATCAAGGCGAGCCATCCCCCATCCCGGATAAGGCGCCGAAGGAAAAACTGGTTGCGATCCCTGATGAGAGTGAGGCTCCGGCAATCCACGACAACCGCAACAATGAAAACCGCTACCACGCAACCATTAAACAGCAGACCAAAGAACATGGCGCCAGGGAAGTCACCATTATTATCACAGCCCCCGCCAGTGATGAGGTTATCCGCACAGAGGCAACCGACCATGGAGCCTATAAACAATCAGCCGAAACCAGTTCCAGCCCTGCCGCAACCGACCTTCCCGCCGACAGGCATGGAGAGCGACAACAGAAACCGGTAGCCGCTCAACGAATCGATGAGGTGGTACATATTGTAGTAAGCGGGGACACCCTCTGGCACATCGCCCGACGTTACATCCACAATCCATTTCGCTACCCGGAACTGGCGCGTCTTAACAAAATCCGCAATCCAGACCTGATCTACCCCGGCGACCGGGTCCGGATTATCCGTATTTACCAACAGCCCGCTTCAGCATCTGACGATTAGCAATACCTGCGCCAGTTCCGGCCGCAAATTATCTAATGTCTGACGGCCATCTTGCCGATAAATGGTGCTGATGCCAGAGAGAAAAAACCATGAGCTTTGAGAGCATTCACAACTACTATGAACAGCTGGTGCTGGATCGAATCGGGGAACTGACTGCCGACACACTGGCCGGTGAAAACGAGGATTTTCTCTGCGATGTGGCCTGTGTGGCGCTAAACCAGCTGCCTTCGCGCTATGTGCGACATAACGTTGACACGGTGTTTTACATGCCTGTCCAGGAACGGGAGCAAATCCAGCAGGATGTATTCGAAACCGTGAACAGGGCCATTGATCATGTCAACAGCCATCGTGATGACAAATGCCCACAAACCATCCCGCAGTAATTATTAACTCACATTTTTATGAATAATAAACAGAACTATAAAACCGATATCGATATCGAAACTCGCTATATCGTCGAACAATCCGAACCGGAAAAAGAGCGTTTCGTTTTTTCCTACACCATCACCATCCGCAACAATAGCGATATCCCGACCCGGCTGTTGCGCCGCCACTGGATCATTACCGATGGCAATGGCAATGTGCAGGAAGTGAAAGGTGAAGGCGTGGTCGGCGAACAGCCCTACCTGAAACCCGGCGAGGGTTTCCGCTATACCAGCGGCACGGTTTTGCCTACCCCTCTGGGCAGTATGCACGGAAGCTATAAAATGATCGCCGATGATGGCAGTGAATTTGACGCTGCGATACCGGCATTTACCCTCTCCATTCCCAATACTTTGCACTGATAAAGCCAGCACTTCACATTGATAGTGCCAATACTTCGCATTAATATGGCTGCATGTCACTCAAGCACAGCTATACCTTCCTCGCACCCGTTTATGATTACATCGTCAAGCCCGCCTTTGTTGAACTACGCCGGAAAAATCTCAGCCGCCTGAACCCGGCCAAGAACGAGGAAATACTGCTAACCGGCATTGGCACCGGACTGGACATCCCCTGGCTGCCGCCAGGCCCCCGCTATACCGGTATCGATCTGACGCCGGCCATGCTTGAGCGCGCCGAAAAACAGATTGGTAAGCGCAAGGATATTCAACTTGAAACCGGCGATGCCATGCAGCTGGCTTTTGCTGATGACCATTTTGACACCATTATCATGCACCTGATTCTTGCGGTGGTACCGAATCCACAACGCGCCCTGCAGGAAGCACAACGCGTACTACGTCCCGGCGGACGCATTCTTATTCTTGACAAATTTATCCGCCCCGGCCAGCTGGCCCTGAGCCGCCGCCTGCTGAGTATTTTCCTGCGCCACATCGCCACTCGCACCGATGTCGTGTTTGAACCCCTGCTGGCGCAATGCCCGCAACTGACACTGGTGCGAGACGAACCGGCGCTGGCCAAAGGCTGGTTTCGCTATATTGAACTACATAAAAATACAGAGATGAAAAACAGATAAATGGCTATCTACGCAATCGGCGATCTACAGGGCTGTTATGACGACTTCCGACGTTTACTGGATCAGTGCCGCTTCGACCCGGATAAAGACCGCCTCTGGCTGGCCGGTGATCTCATCAGTCGCGGGCCTGAATCACTGCAAACACTGCGCTACGTGGTTTCGTTGAACAAGGTTGTTATTTCTGTACTGGGCAATCATGATCTGCATATGCTGGCGGTAGATGCCGGTATGAAAAGCACTCGCGATCCCGACCTGGTTAAAATTCTTGACGCCCATGATCGACAGGACCTCATGGACTGGCTGCGGCATCGCCCCCTGATACACCATGACGCATCACTGGACTACACCCTTGTGCATGCCGGGATTTATCCGCTCTGGGACCTGAGCCAGGCGCAGGCGCATGCCGCCGAGCTGCATGCAGTGTTGCGCAGTGATAACTACCGCGATTTTTTTGAACACATGTATGGTGATGAACCGGATTGCTGGTCAGAGGATCTACGCGGCTGGAATCGCCTGCGCTTCATCTGTAACAGCTTCAGCCGTATGCGTTTCTGCAGCCACAGCGGCCAGCTCTATCTTGAGGCCAAGGGGCCGCCCGGCACCCAGCCCGAAGGCTTCCACCCCTGGTATATGGTCAGGGGAAGAAAAACGCAAAATCAGAAGATCATCTTCGGCCACTGGTCAACACTGGGTCGACAATCGGCGAACAATGTTTACGCCCTGGACACCGGCTGCATCTGGGGCGGAGAACTCACCGCCCTGCGCATCGACACAGCCGAACCGCGCTATATCAGCGTCGACTGCCCGGCGCATCGTGAAGGCAAACTGGAGTAACGTGCCGTAATTGATGCGTATAATAATAAACGCGGAGAACGCAGAGACGTGACCGGAGCAAAGCGGATGCCCCATCCTGTAGGTTGGGCTGAGTAAAACGAAGCCCAACAACATGGCAAATTTGTAATAATGAGGGTACCTGCTGGGCATTATAACCACCATTCCGCCCAACAATTTTAACTGATCACATTAATAATAAAAACTCTGCGCCTCCGCGTCCCTGCGTTCTCCGCGTTATTTACCCGAAATTTATTCAGTACAATGTTGGGCTTCGCTATCGCTCTGCCCAACCTGCGCAGACCGCGTTATTCGGTGCGCTCCAGAATAATAAAACTATGCGCATAAGCATTGCGTTCATCGGCTTCGCAATCAATCCGTTCAACCTGCCGCCACTGCGATTGATCGAATTCCGGAAACCAGGCATCCCCGGTCACTTTGGTATGCACCCGGGTCAGGTACATACGTCGCGCCCGCGGCAGCATCTGCTGGTAGAATGATGCGCCGCCGATAATCATAATTTCCTCCGCATCCCCCGCTGCCTGCAAAGCTTCGTCAATGGAGTGCACTACTATGGCACCCTCGGCCTGATAAGCCTGATCACGGGTTACCACAATATTGGTACGCTCGGGTAAAGGCCGAGCACCGAACGATTCAAAGGTTTTACGCCCCATGAGAATGGGTTTGCCCAGCGTATGCTGACGAAACCATTTCATATCGCTGGGCAGTTTCCAGGGCAGGCTGTTGTTGATACCGATAACCCGATCGTCGGTCATCGCGGCAATGATAGAAATAAGGGGGGTGTTTGTGCTCATACTGTCATTATAAACGCAGAGGACGCAGAGACGCGAAGTTCAATTTCTAAATAAGCCTGTTAATGGTTCGACAAGTTCATCACGAACGGGCTTATTTAGAAATTCCTTTGTGCATTATATTTCGCTGTACAGACACCTGAAAAACTCTGCGTCTCTGCGCCTCCGCGTCCTCTGCGTTATTAAAGTAAATAAAATTCAGACCGCTACCGGCGCCTTGATATGCGGATGACTCTCATAGTTCTGTAGTTCGAAGTCGTCAAAAGTAAAATCGAAGATGTCTTTTACATCAGGGTTAATTTTCATCACTGGTAATGCATAGGGCCTGCGCGACAACTGTTCCTGCGCCTGTTGCAGGTGGTTGGAGTACAGGTGCGCGTCACCCAGCGTATGCACAAAGTCACCGGCTTCAAGCCCGCAGACCTGCGCCATCATCATAGTTAACAGGGCATAGGAGGCGATATTGAAGGGCACGCCGAGGAAAATATCCGCGCTGCGCTGATAAAGCTGGCAGGACAGTTTGCCTTCGGCGACATAGAACTGGAAAAAAGCATGACAGGGCGGCAGCGCCATGTTTTCAATCTCGGCCACGTTCCATGCGCTAACGATAAGGCGGCGTGAATCCGGGTTGGTTTTTATCTGTTCAACAACCTGGCTGATCTGATCGATGTGGCGACCATCCGGTGTCGGCCAGGAACGCCACTGGGCGCCATAGACCGGACCCAGCTCGCCCTGCTCATCGGCCCATTCATCCCAGATTCTGACACCATTGTCTTTCAGATATTTTATGTTTGTGTCACCACTGAGAAACCAGAGCAGTTCGTGGATAATCGATCGCAGATGCAGTTTCTTGGTCGTCACCAGCGGGAAGCCGGCGCCAAGATCAAAGCGCATCTGATAGCCAAAAACACTACGCGTACCGGTGCCGGTGCGATCTTCCTTCGTCACGCCATGTTCCATGACATGGCGCATCAGATCCAGATATTGCTTCACTCCACTTTTCCTAACAGACAGGGTTTCAGAATTTTAATTTTACCAGTCATCATCCGGCGGCCACTGTCCACCGATGGCCTGGGTTATAAATTCTTCGTAATCATAGGGCAGCTGTATCATACGGCCAAAGCCATGTTCGCCAAACATGTGCAGATCTGGAAAATTGATGGCAATACGGAAATGCGGGTGCATGGCGATCACGCGATTATCGATTACCAGAACCTCATAAGGCAGATGTGGATAACGCCTGGGTTGCTGGTAATCGATGATATCCATGAGATACTCGTCATTGAGGAAGCGATGTTCCTCGACATTGGCTTTCATACCGATGCCAAACAGGGTCTGCTTCCTGCCGGGAATGTCCAGCCGAAAAACCTGGGAAATACCGAAGCGGCCTTTGCCCAGATTGCTTTCGACTGTTTTTACCGCCTCGCCGTAACTTTTGAAGCTGGCCAATTCAAAAAAACCGGTAAACCCTTCCAAGCCGATGGTGTAGTTGTAATCCGGCAATGTTGCCTCATCCACCGCGCCACCAAATTCCTCTATCGCGCCCAGCGCCTTTTTCAGTTTGGCCTTGACGGATGTCAGGCGGCTGCCCATCTGGTAAGCCAGCGCCATATATTCAGGATTATTATAGGCAACCTGTATTTCCTTCCGCCCATCGTCCAACGTAACCCGGGCAACCGAGACCCTGATCACCGCGCCGAAACCGCCGAATTCACTTTTTGTCGCCGCCCTCTTCAGCCCGCGGCTGGTGACGACAAAAATATTGACACCCTCTTCCGGGTTGTAGTCCCCCAGAATCTCAAATCCGTTTTTTTTCAGTTTCTCCAGTACCGCCTCGTTTACCCGCTCCAGAGTATTGTAACTGCGCTCTGCTAATATATAACCGCGCATTTCCGCCGCCACAGCTCCCCCCGACAGGGAGAGTCCGAGCAGCAACATCAGGACTAGGCGTTGAATAAACTGCACCATTATTCACCCTCTTATTTTATCAAGCACTCACACTTTTATTTGTCCAATATACCTGCCAGACCACAGGCGTGGAAGTGTTTTTTAGCGCTGTATTTCAGCTTTGAGAGTCTGTCTGTTTCCGGTAGGCCAGCAGCAGCAGGATAATGCCGGTCAGAATCAGGGGCAGGGACAGGAGCTGGCCCATGGTCAACCAGCCCCAGGCCAGATAACCGATGTGCGCATCGGGCAGGCGCACGAACTCTACCGCAAATCGGAAAATGCCGTAGCACAGGGCAAACACGCCGGACACGGCCATTACCGGGCGTGGCCGGGAAGAAAACCACCAGACAATGACAAACAGCACCAGTCCCTCAAGTAAGGCCTCGTACAGCGGTGAGGGATGGCGCGGCACGTTGCCGGCCGCGGGAAAGATCATGCCCCAGGGCAGATCGGTGGGCTTGCCCCAGAGTTCCCCGTTGATCAGATTGCCGATGCGCCCGGCGCCCAGGCCAATGGGCACCAGCGGCGCAGCAAAATCCACTACTGAAAAATAAACCTTGTGGTATTTGCGGGCAAAGAAATAACAGGCCAGCATCACGCCGAGAAACCCGCCGTGGAAGGACATGCCCCCCTGCCAGATCTTGAACAGCAGTAGCGGGTTTTCGACAAAGGCGGAAAAATTATAGAACAGGACATAGCCGATGCGCCCACCAAGGATCACCCCCAGTCCGGCATAGAACAGTAGATCATCCATCTGCTGCGCACTCCAGCCCGAACCCGGTTTTGCCGCACGAACACGCCCCAGTTTCCAGGCCGAAAGAAAGGCAATCAGATACATCAGCCCGTACCAGTGGATTTTCAGCCCGAAGATCGAAACCGCAACCGGATCAAAATCAACTACCATCATCACTCCTTGCCATCATTAAGGTGGCGGTGAATATTACTGTTGTTTGAATGCATATAAAACAGGCGTAGCCTGGGTAGAGCGAAGCGAAACCCGGGGCAACCACATTGGCACTCAAACAGCAAGCGTTTGCGCATAACAAAATCAGAATCCCGGCAACAGGCGACAGAAAAAAGCTTTCAGATATTCTGTTTCCGGCATCGCCGGATGTACCGGATGGTCCGGTCCCTGATGCCCCTGTTCGACGATCTGCAACTGCTGACGATTTTTCATCGCCGCCCTGCGGATCTCATTTTTCAGTTGCTCAGCAGACAGGTGATGGGAACAGGAGGCCGACACCAGCAGCCCCCCGGCTTCCACCAGCTTCATCGCCAGACGGTTAATGCGCTGGTAAGCCTGACTGCCTTCCTTCATATCCTTGCGCCGTTTGATAAACGCCGGTGGGTCAAGAATGACAATATCAAAGCGGCGATTCTCCACCTGTAACTGTTTCAGCACGTCAAAGGCATCATCGGCCAGCGTCTCGATAGCATCGGCGTGCTGATTTCGTTTCGCATTCTGTTCGGCAACCTGGAGAAAGGTTTTTGAAGAATCCACACAAAGCAGGCTTTGCGCCCCGGCATCAAGCGCCTGAATCCCCCAGGCGCCCACATAGCTGAACACATCAAGAATGCGTTTGTCTTTTGCATAACTGGACAGGCGCGCGCGATTAAGGCGGTGATCATAATACCAGCCGGTTTTCTGCCCCGCCGCCAACGGCGCCTCAAAATGCACCTGATTCTCAACCAGCTTAATGCTGTCCGGCAGGCTTCCAACCGGAGTTTCCGTGTAACTGGCCAGCCCTTCCAGTTCCCGCGCCGGCGTATCGTTTTTCAGCAACACCACACGCGCTTTTACCAGGCCGGTCAACGCTTCCAGGATAGTCTCTTTCAGAAGTTCCATTCCCGCCGCGGTAATCTGCACCACCAGCACATCGAAATAGCGATCCACCACCAGTCCCGGCAGGCCGTCACTTTCACCGTAGATCCAGCGATAGCAGGGTTCATCGAAACACTGCGTCCGCCAGGCCAGTGCGGTTGCCAGCCGTTCACTTATCAGCCCGGCATCGAGTTGCGGATGACGACCAAAGCTGTATAAGCGTGCGCAAATCAGGGTCTTTGGATTAACACAGGCGAAACCCAGTGTATTGCCTCGTTGATCGCAGACTTTCACCTGCTCGCCGGCGCTCAGCGATTTAAGCGGCGTCGCAGCTGTATCCACCTCGTTGCTGTAAACCCAGAGATGGCCGGCGCGCAATCGCCGTTCTTCGTTTTTCTTCAGCCGCAATTCAGGCAGGGAACGCTTATTCATAGTTTTTATTCCAGTCATTCCTGTTCAGAACACACAGGATCATAATGTCCAGTTCAGTTATAGTGCCTGCATCTGTCCAGCCACATTTAGCCATCAATGATTCGTGAATCATGACAACGAAAAAACAGAACCTGCTTGCCGATGAGACCAGTCCCTATCTGCTGCAACACGCCGATAATCCGGTTGACTGGCACGCATGGAATCCGACCGCGCTGGCGCTGGCGAAAAAACTCGACCGGCCCATCCTGCTCTCGATTGGCTATTCAGCCTGCCACTGGTGCCATGTGATGGCGCATGAATCATTTGCCGATCCGGCCACTGCCGAACTCATGAACAGGCTGTTCGTCAACATCAAGGTGGATCGTGAAGAGCGTCCGGATCTCGACAGGATTTACCAAACAGCACACCAGCTTCTCAACCAGCGTGCGGGTGGCTGGCCGCTGACCGTCTTCCTCAGCCCCGCAGATCATACACCTTTTTTCGCCGGCACCTACTTTCCTGTTCAACCCCGCAACGGCATGCCCGCCTTTTCTGAAGTGCTGCAGCACATTGCCGACTTTTATCATGCGCACCCCGATGATATCCGTGCACAGGGTCAGACGCTAAACGAGGCGCTGGCCGATTTAAATTCGGCCGATCCAGTTGCTGCCGACATGCTCGACAGCCTGCCGCTGGATCAGGCGCGGCAGGAACTGGCCGCCAGTTTCGATCACCGTTTTGGTGGTTTCGGCCAGGCCCCAAAGTTCCCGCATCCAACCAGTCTCGAACGCCTGCTGCGTCACTGGGCCGCAACCAGGACAGACACAGATGAAGATCAAAATCTGCGAAAAATGCTGGCGCTCAGCCTGCAGACCATGGCCTGTGGCGGTCTCTTTGACCAGCTTGGCGGCGGCTTCTACCGCTATTGCGTGGATGAAAAATGGATCATACCGCATTTTGAGAAAATGCTTTATGACAACGGCCCGCTGCTGGGCCTCTATGCCGATGCCGGCTGCGCCTTTGACAACGCTTTTTTCCGCCGCATCGCCGCCCAAACCGCGGACTGGGTGATACGGGAAATGCAGACGGCCAAAGGCGGCTACTGCGCCAGCCTGGATGCCGACAGCGAAGGTGAGGAAGGCCGCTTTTATGTCTGGACGCCGGAACAAATCCAGTCCGTGCTGAATGAGGAAGAATACGCTGTCAGTGAAATTATTTACGGACTGACACAGCCGGCCAATTTTGAACATCACTGGCACCTGAACCTTGGCACCGACATCGAACATGCTGCTCAGACGCTGGACATCAGCATCGAAACGGCGCAGACACGCCTGAACAGCGCGCGCAAAAAACTGTTCGCACAGCGGCAGCAGCGCGTGCGCCCGGGATGTGATAAAAAAATTCTCACCGCCTGGAACGGCCTGATGATAAAGGGCATGGCCTGCGCCGGACGGCGTCTGCAACGCCCGGACCTGATTGCATCGGCACAGAAATCGGCGGACTTCATTTATCAGCAACTTTATATCGACCAGCGCCTGCGAGCCTCATACAGGGATGGCCGTGCCCAGTTCCCCGCCTATCTGGATGACTATGTGTTTCTCATGGATGGCCTGCTGGAACTGCTGCAGGCCGAATGGCGCGATCAGGACATGGTCTGGCTGCTGCAGCTGGCCGAGACGGTGATTGAACATTTTTATGACCAACAACAGGGCGGTTTCTATTTCACCGCCGATGATCATGAACAATTGATCCAGCGTCCCAAACCCCTGCAGGATGAAGCCATGCCGGCCGGCAACGCGATTGCCGCCAGTGTCTTCGGGCGCCTCGGCCATCTGCTCGGCAACAACTATTATCTCGACATCAGTGAGTCCGTTCTGCGCTATGCCTGGCAGAATATCCGCCAGCTCCCTTACACCCATTGCGCCCTCCTGCATGCACTGGAAGATTATCGTTTTCCGCCCAGCTGCATTGTTATCCGCGGAGAGCACAATGCGATACAGGCGTGGCGGGAAAAGGCTAACGCTATATACAATCCGCGCAGCCTTTGTCTCGCCATCCCCAATAGCAGTCAGGTTCTGACCAAGGCTATGATCGGCGCACTGGCCGAGCGAGAATCACGCGCAGAAGGCGTTATCGCTTATGTCTGTCGTGGACAAAGCTGTCAGACGCCGCTTACCCGGCTGGAGGAATTTGAAAAACTACTCAACGAATAAACAACCCCGCAGCAGGCTGCCGGGGTGTTAATTGCAAGTTCGCCTTCTACCCTGCGGGCACCATGAGGCGAACAGTGCGGCTGAAGCCGCACCTAATCTATGGGGTATGAGTCAAAACAACAATCTGAACCGCCAGGGACGCCGAATTTTAGTAAAATAATTCCTGGCGTCCCTGGCGTCTCGGCGGTTCAATACTAAGGTCGCACTTTCGAAAAAACAGTTTTGCCAAGACCATCCCCATTACGCTAATCTTGGTCATACCACATGACAAGGACAGCAGCCATGGATAGATCTGCAGAGGATGGACTCAGTCCCCCCATAAACCAACGCATGCTGGATGACAGGCATGCCGTTCCGGTCTCACCACCGGCCGCATCCAGCTCAACCACGTCCAGTATGGACAGGCAGATATACGCCCAGGTTATTGATTTCATTTACCAGAATCAGGCCAATATCATTGCCAATCTGGTATTGATGCCACTGGTTGCCCTGGCCGTGATGTGGTCTCAGGTCGATCATCGACTCCTGACAGGCTGGGTAGCGGCAGGTATTGGGGTTGCCGTTATTCGCTATGTTCTGGTTTCCAGCTATCTGAAAAAACAGGACGACATAGATTCGCCTCAGCGCTGGGCGCGCTACTATGCAATGACATCCCTTCTCTCCGGCTTACTCTGGGGCAGCGCCATTCTGCTTTTTTTTATTCCCGACTCCGTCGCAAGCCAGGTATTTCTGATTGCCATTGCCATCGGTCTGACCATCGGCTCGCTGGTCGTCACCGCTTACCATTTACCCAGCTTTTATGCCTTTGCCATCCCGGCAATCTTTATCACCGTCAGCCGACTTCTCATGCAGGGCGGCCTTGAATATCAGGGGGCTGGCACTGCTCCTGCTTGTGTTTCTCGGCATCGCATCAAAGGTTGCACATAACACGCATAAATCAGTGATCGCCGCCATTCGCCTGCGTTTTGAAAACCTCGATCTGATTGAACAACTCAGGCAGCAAAAAGAAACGGCCGAACAGGCCAATCAGGCAAAATCCAAATTCCTCGCAGCCGCCAGTCACGACCTGCGCCAGCCCCTGCATGCCCTGAGCCTGTTTACCGCCCTGCTTGATTCAGAAAACAGCCGAGCAAGACAAAAAGATCTGATTGAAAAAATTAACCGCTCACAAACAGCGCTGGCCGACCTGCTGAATATCCTGCTGGATATTTCCAAGCTGGACGCAGGCATTGTCGAAGCCACAATGTGTGATTTTGATCTTGATGCCATGCTCGAACGCCTGATCCCGGAATTCGAGCCGGAAAGCAGGGAAAAAGGCCTCTACCTGCAATACAAACCCAGTCATATCGTGGTTCGCAGTGACCCCGCATTACTGGAAATTATCCTGCGGAATTTACTCAACAACGCCATTCGTTACACCGATGAAGGAGGCATCACCATTCGGGCGCAAAAATCAGATACGACATCACAGAATGGCCAGGTCAGAATCGCGATAGCCGACACCGGCATTGGCATCCCCTTATCAAGGCAGCATGAAATTTTTCAGGAGTTCCATCAACTCGCCAACCCGGAAAGGGATCGCACCAAAGGCCTTGGCCTTGGCCTGGCTATCGTACGCCGGGTAAGCAATCTCCTGAAACATGACATTGATCTGGAATCCAGGCCGGGAAAAGGATCGACATTTTTTGTCAGCCTGCCTGAAGGCAATCCTGAGAAAATAATGACAACTGCAACAGAAGATGCAAACAGCAGTGTGTATGATTTACCGGAAACCGTGGTCATGTTCATTGATGATGAAGAGGAAATACGGGATGGTATGCAGGAAACCCTCAGGGAATGGGGCGGCAAAACGATTGTTGCGGCATCCGGAGATGATGCGGTTTTACAGATGCAACAAAGTAATCTGCAACCAGACGTTATCCTTGCCGATTATCGATTGCGTGGAGGAGAAAACGGCGCCGACGCCATCCGTCAGGTGTGCGATGAAGCAGGCAGGAAAATACCGGCGCTGATCATCACGGGTGACACCGCCCCCGAACGCTTACGTGAAGCCAGGGCCAGTGGTTACACGCTGCTGCATAAACCACTGCAACCGGCACAAATTCGCGCATTCGTTCGGCATGCCGTCTATCCGCCTTCCAGCAGCTGACAAGTTTTTTTAACCCGTGGAACAACGCATCTGCCACTAAATAAAAGTTCCGAATTCCTGTCCACTTTTTAGTGGTAATTTTAGACCTTCGTAGGATGTGCTGAGGAACGAAGCGCATCATCCCAGACTAAATAAAAGTTCCAAATCTCTGTCCACTTTGTCTTTGGTTTTAATCAGTTTATGGCTAATGAACCTGCGTTTTAATTTAGGGAAGCTCTGATTTATCCCGTTCACCCTGAGCTTGTCGAAGGGTGTTATTTATAAGACACTGATTTTATTACATTCGGTATTCATGGTTCGACAAGGCTCTCCTGAGCGAAGCCGAAGCCTGTCGTGAGTTTATCGAGCGGGGCTCACCACGAACGGCGGAATAAATCAGCGCTTCCTTAGATAAAGTTCTTCAGTAGATCTGAAAACTCGGGTGTGCGCAGATAGCCATAGGACTTGTGTGAAATGCCGCCCCAGTCGTTCATCACCAGGTCATCGTTAACCCGTACGCCGGCATAGTTTTCTTCGTAGTCATCACGTAGATGGACATCCATGGCAACCGGATCACGATGGTCAGCAAGATTAGACCATTTCTTTACAATGCTCGGCGTTCTAACCAGGGGGCTTTCTTCCATTATTTTATATTTAACATGCGGCAAGCCCAGTGGCGAGCCAATCGTGACAAAATGGTCAACGCTCAAAGTTGCATCGATGCGCCCCAGTTCTCGCAACACGTCATAGGCGATGATACTACCCATGGAGTGCGCCACCACCATCAGACGTTTGTCACGATTATCGAGAATCGCCTGGCGCAGACGTCCACGCAATTCATTTCGGATATTTTCTTTCTCATAATAGCGATACAGGTCCTTGAGCTTGCTCCTCAGAACCTCTTCCACCAGCGCATCTATACCAAACATTTCCTTTGTCGAGTCAATAATGTCACCGCCAAAATCAAGCAGGGTTTCACGGATATAATCGATCCAGCCTTCCCGGTAATATTTCAGTTCACCTTTTTTAGCCCTGCGATATTTGTCCGGCGCGGGATCAGGCTGCGGGTACATGACATCCGCCCAGTAAACAGATTGAAAATCCAGCGAGTCCAGCGACAGCTTGCTGTTAACCTGCAAGCCTTCGAGCATGGCTTTTTCCCACCATCTTGCCAGCATTTTCTCGGCCGGCTTGTTGGAAAGACCGTGAATACCAATGATCATTTTGCTCATCTGTATTACCTCCCTTTGTTTTTTTCCATTCAGTTTAATAGTCTCTAAATAAAAATTCCGAATTCCTGTCCACTTTTTAGTATAGTTTTAGAACTTCGTAGGATGTGCTGAGTAAAACGAAGCGCATCATTCCAGACCTGGCACGCGAACGATGCGCTTCGTTTTACTCAGCACATCCTGCACATTAATACTATCTGGACACCCGTTTGAAACTTTTATCTGGTGATACTACGTCTGCCACAAGCAGGCTGCAAAGGCTGGAATCAAAGCTTGCGCCGATTGCCCATCGACAGGCGGTAAAGAATCGGTACGACGAACAGGGTCAGGCAGGTTGACACCAGCAGTCCCCAGACCATCGCCGTGGCAACCGGCCCCCAGATCAGCGAGTGGCCGCCCAGACCGGTCGCCAGCGAAAACAGCCCGGCGATGGTGGTCAGCGAAGTAATCAGAATCGGCACCACGCGGCGGCGGGCGGCATAGACCGTGGCATGCAGAACCGACATACCAAGCGCCATGCGATCATTCGCCGCTGAAATCAGAACAATAGCGGCATTCACGGAAATCCCCGCCAGCGCAACGACACCATACATGGTATACAGGCTCAGCGGGTTCTGTGTCACCAGCAGACCCAGCACCACCCCGGTGAAAGCGATAGGCACCGTCGTCAATACCATAAAAGGCTGGAAATAACTTTTGAACTGCGTTCCCAGAATCAGATACATCAGACCGATGCCAAACAGGAACAACATGGCAATCGCATCCATGCTTTCCTGAATATCATCCAGCGCACCCGAAAAATCCAGGCTCACGCTGGGATAGTCAGCCTGAATTTTCGCCCATTCCTTCCTGATATAATTATTCGCCGCAACCGTGTCTATCCTGCTTTTGTCAATATCGGCTTCCACCGTGATCGCACGGCGGAAGTTGTAATGGCGAATATTTCCCAGTCCCGGCCTGACCTCGACATGCAGGAGTTCACTCAACGCAATTTGCCGCCCATTTGCGGCAGGCAGGGTGAAGTGCAAAACATCGCGTATATCATTCAGCGGTGTTTCTTTTTTCGCCTGCACCCGCAGCACCAGTTCCTTGCCGCTTTCATGCATACTGGCCACATCTTCACCATCCACCAGCAGGCGCAGAGTCCGGGCAATTTCCTGCGGGCCGATACCGGCGCGCAGGGCCGCATCATGATTAACCTTGAGCAACAGTTCCATCTGTCCCGGACTGTCATCATCACTGATGTCCATGATCGCATCATTCTTCTGCAAAATGATTTTCAGCTCAGCAACCGCCGCGCGTAATTCTTCAATTCTGTCACCACGCACCTTGATGTTAACGGGTCTGGAGACCGGCGGGCCGCCTGCAAGTTTGAGAAAGTTGACCTTGAGCGGACCCGGCATACTGAAAACAGGTTCACGTAATGCTTCGATAACCTGCTCGACACTGCGCAGGCCTTTGCCTCCGGGATTCAGCGCGACGATGATCTGACCATAGTGCTCCCCCCGATGGGGCGCTGTTTCTGTAAACATCTGTCCGGCATAGGACACCGTCTGCTTGAACTCGTCTTCGCGCAAATAGGGATCAATCCGCTGGCGCAACCTGACCACCGTCTCCAGCGTTTTATCCAGCGGCGTGCCATTGGGCATTTCAACATTGATATAAAACAGGCGCATGGGATCGGAAGCAAAAAAATCCACCTTGACCATGCCCATTAAAACTGTGGATGTCGCAATCGCAAACAGCACAAGCATACTGACCATAGTGGTTCGGGGATAGCGCATGACACGCAACAACAGCCGTGTATAGCGCAGCCGAATCTGGTGCAGAAAGCGCCGCCGCCAGATATCCATTCGTGATGCCCTGCTGAAATGAATATTCGAAGCGCTGATATGCGCGGGCAGCATCCAGTACGCTTCCACCAGACTAAGCGCAAGCGCTACCGATACCACCAGTGGCACGGTCATCATGTACTTGCCAAGAATACCGGGCAACAGCATCAGCGGCAAAAAAGCCGCCATGGTCGTCAGTACCGCCGAGGTCACCGGCGCAAACACTTCCTTCAGCGCCGCCAGCGTGGCCGGCATCACTTCAGCGCCGCGCTGCATACGATAATAAATCGCCTCAACCACGACCACCGTATCGTCCACCAGCATGCCCAGACTAATCACGACCCCCAGCAATACCAGCACGTTCAGGGTCTGCCCAATAACGATCAGGACACAGAAGGTGCCGGCAAGAATAAAGGGAATACCGATGGTGGTCAGAATTGAAATACGGCTGCCCAGAAACAACCAGGTGACCAGTAACACAAACAGCAGGCCCAGTGCGGCATTCCTTTGCATCACTGACAACGCATTACGGGTGATTTCTGTGCTGTCATCGATTAGCACCAGCCTGACCCCGGTCTTCACCTGATACTGGTTTCTGGCTGCAATATAGTCATTGAGATGTTCGACCAGCTCAATGGTATTGGCCTTTGGTTTTTTCATCACCGCCAGCATCACCGCCGGCTGGCCGCGATAACGCACGCGGATTCTGGCTTTTTCCTGACTTCGCACCACCTCAGCGATACTGCCCAGGGTAACCTCACCCTGGTCGGTCAGTACCGGCAGGCTCGCCAGATAGTCGATGTCGGTACTGGTGCCCTGCAGACGCAGGGTCCAGCGCCGGCTGTCCATCTTGATCGAGCCTGCCGAGAGATCACGAAAATACTGCTGCATGCCGTCGGCAATCAGGCTCGGGCTGATTCCCAGTTCTTCCAGTCGCTCGGGATAAAAATTTATCTGTATTTCCGGATCATTCAGCCCCGAATCTATCAGCCGATCGACCCCCTTGATGCGCCTGATATCGTGTTTGCTGTTCTCCGCCTGACGACGCAGGTTTTCATCATCACCGGGACTGGTGACAACGATCGTCGCCGTCGGATAGGCATTGGCGCTGGTAATTTCCAGTACCGCAGGCGAAATAGCTTCATCCGGCAGCTCGGCTTCCTTGTTCTGGATCTCACGGCGCAGATCATTCAGGCGCTTATCAAAAATGCGTTCGTCAATGTCTTCAAAGCGCACCAGAATAGAGGACAGGCCTTCGCGACTGTTACTGGAAACAAACTTGATGTCGGCGACATTGTAGATCGCATCTTCCAGTAGGTCGGTCACCCGCTTTTCAATATCTTCGGCCGAAGCGCCGGGAACCAGCGTGGTGATATCGATCCAGTTGAAATTAATCGTGGGATCCTGCTGCCGTGGCAACATGAAGTAGGAAAGAATGCCAATCCCCAGCACCAGGACGAAACAGAGATTTGCAAGTACGTGGTTTTTATACAGTCTTGCCAGCATTGCTTTGCCTGCTACCGGCTTTGCTTCTGTTCTATATCGCTGACCGCATCACCGTTTTTCAGACTAAAACGTCCATCGATGATGATCCGGGTTTGTGCAGGCAGATTAATGGTCGCCGCCTGCCCCTCCTCTGCACCCTCCAGTTTCATAAAACGGGCGCGCCCATTTTCAAGCACAAACGCCCCCATGCTATTGTTCCTGCTCACCAGATACTCGGCAGGCAATACGGGATAGGCAGCCTGCCATTTAAGTCGACCGGGTGTACCCGGCAGTGCTTTTCTGTCGAGGAAGTCAAAGCGCAGCACCCGATTCCGCGCCCGGGGATTAATATCCTGAACAACCGCACGCAGCCTGAGCGCATAACGTACGCCCTGCGCCTCAAACCAGCGCGGTTCCGCCTTTACCACCTCATCAACCTGATCCAGCAATACCGAAGCCACCACCTCAAGCCGTTCCGTATCCAGCAGGCTCAGCAACTGCGTACCAGGTACGGCCAGCTCACCTTCCGCGGCATAGCGCGCCACCACCACGCCGTCGAAGGGCGCCTTTACCCGGCAGCGCGAAACCTGTAACTGCTGCTGGCGCACAGCCAGTTGCGCCAGTTCATAATCAGTCTGCCGCTGGTTAAGCAGTTCATCGGATACATTCCTGCTTTTGTGCAGCGCCCGGGAACGCTTGAGTTGATGCTGCGCCAGTTTCAAACGTGACTGCGCCTGCTCCAGCGCCAGTTGCGCATCACGGCAATCCAGTTCAACCAGCGTCGCACCACGGCGAACCACATCACCTACCTTGACCGGGATACGCAGTATTTGCGCATTGATCTGCGCACTAAGTTGACTGCGATTGAGAGATTCAACTGTGGCCGGAGCAGACTGGATCGGGTATTTGATGAGTTCAGAAAGCGGCTGGCTGGTGACGGGAATGGGGCTCCCGTCTTCCGCCTGCAGGCTCAGGGGTAAAAAATTTAGCGCAACCAGAAAAAACATTAACGCAAAGGTGCGTCTCTGCATTTTTGTATCCTTGCGTCTTCGCGTCTTTGCGTTAAAAAATGGTTTCTATCCCGCTCAAAACCCGGAGCCGAAATTTTCTTCGTAACGCTGCCTGAATTCTTCCATACTAAAAGCATGATTCTGGGTGCCGTGTGTTTCTATCTTGATCGCGCCCATTAATGATGCGATACGGCCAGTGGTCGACCAGTCCAGGCCATTGAGCAGGCCGTACAACAGACCGGCGCGGTAGGCGTCACCACAACCGGTGGGATCGTTGATCGCCTCAACCTGAGCAGTGGGAATTTCATAGCGGTGCTTGAGGGTGTAAATATGCGATCCCTCACCACCACGGGTGATAATCAAAGCATCCACCATTTCCGCCAGCTCATGCGGCGACTTACCGGTGCGATCTTCGAACAGCTGCGCTTCATAATCATTCAGCGTAATCCAGGTGGCTTTTTCTGCAAAATTCAGCAACTCCTCGCCATTGAACATGGGCAGACCCTGACCCGGATCAAATATAAACGGGATCCCCGCTTCGACAAACTGTTCTGCATGTTCAAGCATGCCATCGCGACCATCGGGAGAAACGATACCAAGCTTCACACCTTCGGTATCCAGCACGCTGTTTTCATGCGACAGGCTCATCGCGCCGGGATGAAAGGCGGTGATCTGGTTATCATCCGCATCGGTAGTGATGAACGCCTGCGCGGTATAGGTTTCCACCTGGCGCAGATATTTGCGACTGATGTTCTTCTCATCCATCCAGTCAGCATAGGGGCCAAAGTCATTGCCGACCGTCCCCATGGGCAGGGGTTCTTCACCCAGTAATTTCAGATTGTAGGCAATGTTACCGGCGCAGCCCCCAAACTCGCGGCGCATATCCGGGACAAGAAAGGAAACATTCAGAATATGCACCTTGTCAGGCAGAATATGATTTTTAAACTTGTCATGAAACACCATAATGGTGTCGTAGGCGAAAGAACCACAGATCAGGGCAGACATTGAATCATCCTTTTTTTACAGGTTTAAAATTGTTTTTGTGCCGGTTTTATTCGGACCTTTGTTCAGGCACTTATTTATACCAGGTAGCGCTGAAATATAATCAGCCCCCAGACCAGGGCGACGATGCACAGGGAAATCAGGACCGCCGCCGAACCGATATCCTTGGCCCGCCCCGACAGATCATGATGCTCATCCCCTATTCTGTCCACCACCGCCTCGATCGCCGAGTTCAACAACTCAACCACCAGCACCAGTAAGGCGCTGCCAATCAGCAGAATATACTCAATGGCATTACTGCCCAACCAGATCGCCAAAGGCGTTAGCACTAACGCTAACACAAATTCCTGGCGGAAGGCTGACTCGTTAACAAAAGCAGCACGCAGGCCCTTCATGGAATAACCATAGGCATTGATGATACGGGTTAATCCTGTTGCACCGGGTTTGGCCATTATTCTGCCTCTATGTTTGTCTTGCCTCGGCGCAGGCCTCGTCCTTCAACGCAGAGGACGCAAAGGCGCAGAGGCGCGGAGATTATTTATGATGATATTTTAACTTCTTATCCCAGAATCAATCTGATCCTGGTTCCTCTTGATAATACAAATCAAACTCTGCGCCTTTGCGTCCTCTGCGTTATTGACCCGGCATTGTCCAACGCAGATCCATATCTTTCGCAGCTTTCACATCATCCAGCCGTCTGACCGGCAGCGTATGCGGCGCTGTCTTGAGCTTTTCAGGACTGGATTCGGCTTCGGCCTGTATTTTTATCATCGCCTCAACAAAGGCATCGATGTCTTCTTTCGCCTCGGTTTCGGTTGGCTCGATCAGCAGGCACTCGGCGACCAGCAAAGGGAAGTAGGTCGTCGGCGCATGAAAGCCATAATCCAGCAGGCGCTTGGCAAAGTCCATGGTATTCACCCCCAGCTCTTTCGCCTGACGCTTCAGGGTGATAATAAATTCATGTGTGGCAAGACGTTCGGGGAAAGCCGGATCAAAGCCCGCCTTGCGCAGACGCGCCATCATGTAGTTGGCATTCAGGGTGGCAAAATCGGCGACCCGGTGCATGCCGCCACGCCCCAGCAGGCGGGCATAGACATAGGCGCGCAACAACACGCCGGCATTACCCATGAAGGTGGACAGGCGGCCGATTGTCTGCGGCCGATCCTTTTCCCTGAGCCAGGAATAGTCATCATCCTTCTTCACCACCAGCGGCACGGGTAAAAAAGGTTCCAGGCGCGGACTCACGCCGACCGGCCCGGCGCCGGGTCCGCCACCACCGTGGGGGGTGGAAAAAGTCTTGTGCAGATTCATGTGAATCATATCGAAACCCATGTCGCCCGGCTTGACCTTGCCCAGAATTGCGTTCAGGTTGGCGCCATCGTAATACAGCAGGCCACCGGCGGCATGCACAATTTCAGCAATTTCACTGATGCGCCGCTCAAACACGCCCAGAGTCGAAGGATTGGTGAGCATGATGCCCGCCGTCTGTGGCCCCACCGCCGCTTTCAATGCCTCGATGTCGACGTCGCCCTGCGCATCGGTGGGGATCTCTTTCACCTTGTAATTACACATGGTCGCAGTAGCCGGGTTGGTGCCGTGCGCCGCATCCGGCACCAGGATTTCCGTCCTCGCCATATCTTCGCGCGCGTCATGATAGGCGCGAATCATGGCGATGCCGGCAAACTCACCCTGAGCCCCCGCCATCGGCGCGAGTGAGACGGCGGCCATGCCGGTCACGTCTTTGAGGATTTCCTGCAGATCATACATACAGGCCATAAAGCCCTGGCTCAGATTGTCCGGGCTGTGCGGATGACGCTGAAGGAATCCCGGCAACATGGCCAGCGTATTGCTGGCGCGCGGGTTGTACTTCATGGTGCAGGAACCCAGCGGGTAGAAATGGGTATCGATAGAAAAGTTTTTTTGTGACAGGCGGGTGTAATGGCGCACCGCCTGCATCTCCGACACTTCCGGCAATAGCGGCCGACGCCTGCGCCGGAACTGTGACGGGATCGTATCAGCATTTGCTTCTGCCAAAGGCGCCTGACAGACATTAGCCCGGTGTTCTTTTGATTGTTCGAATATCAACATGACAAATTTGCTTCCTGTACCTTGTCTTTTTTCACGCCCTTCGACAGGGCTCAGGACGAATAGTGATTTAGTCGCCTGCGTAGGATGTGCTGAGGAACGAAGCGCATCAATTGCAACTCGATCGATGCGCTTCGTTCCTCAGCAGCATCCTACATAGAATTAACCTTTTACCTGTCTTCAAGCCATCTTAGGCTGTACCGGACAGCGATTCGCAGTCAGGCGCATGGCAATGCGCTTCAGTGATGCAGTATAGGTTTCGATATCCGCCTCGGTTTTGGTTTCCGTCGCACAAATCAGAATACTGTTGCCAAGCTCGGGATAGTCTTCCGCCAGGCTCACGCCGCCGATAATACCCTGCACCGATAAGGCGCGCATGACATCGGCCACCGGCAGATCAAACTGCAGCACGGCTTCGTGGAACAGCGGCCGATTAAACAGCTTGCTGACACCCTGTGTCTCACCCAGCGCCGCCAGCAGTTTCATGCTGTTTTCATGACAGGCCAGCGCCACCCGTTCCAGTCCCTGCGCGCCCAGTAGCGACATATATATAGTGGCGGCGGTGACCAGCAGGCCCTGATTGGTGCAGATGTTGGACGTAGCCTTGGAACGGCGAATATGCTGCTCACGCGCCTGCAGGGTCAGGGTATAACCGGTCTTGCCCTCCAGATCCGTGGTGCGACCAATGATGCGCCCCGGCATCTGCCGCACAAACGACTGGCGACAACACATGAAACCAAAATAGGGACCGCCGGAAGACAGCGGCGCACCCAGCGGCTGACCCTCGCCACACACGATATCGGCGCCGGTTTCACCCCATTCACCCGGCGGAGTCAGAATCGCCAGTGAGATCGGATTCACTACCGCAATCACCAGCGCGCCGTGTTCATGCGCCCAGTTGACCAGCGCATCCACCTCTTCCAGCACGCCGAAAAAATTGGGCTGCGGAATCACCAACGCCGTGAAGTCGCCGGGATCGGCAGGCAGACTATCAGGATCGATGTGCCCGCCGCTGCGATCATAGTCCAGTTCTTCCAGCACGATGCCCTGGTTCCTGACGATGTTGTTCGCCACCCGACGATAATCCGGATGCACCGTACGCGGCATGAGAATGCGCTTTGATTTTGACTTGCGATTGGCGCGCACCGCCATCAGCACCGCCTCCGCCAGCGCCGAAGCGCCGTCATACAGCGAGGCATTGGAGACATCCATCGCGGTCAGGCTGGCCATCATGCTCTGGTATTCATACAACAGTTGCAGGGTGCCCTGCGAGGCTTCCGCCTGATAAGGCGTGTAGGCGGTATAGAATTCACCCCGCGTAGTCAGCTCCCAGACTGCAGCAGGAATATGATGCTCGTAAGCACCCGCGCCGGCAAAACACAGCGTGCGACTATCCTGATCCGCGCGTTCCCGCATCAGGCGCGAGATGTCCATTTCATTTATCGCCTCGGGGATGGCTTCCAGCCCCTCGGCACGCAGTTTAGCCGGAATCTCGGCAAACAGATCCTCAATGCTGTCTGCGCCGATGGCGCGCAACATATCTTCGACATCGTTATCGGTATGGGGAATAAAAGGCATTGTTTTTCCTGACCGGAGATTAGTCCTGTTCGGCAATCAACTCACTATAGGCATCGGCATCCATGAGCGCATCATAGGCGCCGCTGTCGTCCGGCTGCAGCTTGAAAATCCAGCCCTCTGCATAAGGATCCTGATTGATCAGTTCCGGCGCATCCGCCAGCGCTTCGTTATGGGCAATAATTTCCCCATCCAGCGGACAGTATAAATCTGAAGCGGCCTTGACCGACTCCACCACGGCGCAGTCGTCACCTTCGGCAAAAGTGTCGCCTACTTCCGGCAGCTCAACGAAAACCAGATCCCCCAGCAGGTGCTGGGCATGGTCGGTAATGCCAACGGTGACGCTGCCGTCTTCATTCAGGCTAATCCATTCATGGGTTTTGGTATAACGTAATTCCTGAGGCACATTACTCATGATCGATTCCTCTTGATTATTGGTTTTCAGATGCAGGCTTTGCCATTACGCACAAACGGCGGCCTGACAACCTCAGCCGCCAGCAACCTGCCACGCACTTCCACCTTACATTTATCGCCTGCGCCCGCCTTGATGCGGGCAAAGGCGATCGCCTTGCCGAGGGTTGGCGAGAAACTGCCGCTGGTGATTTCACCCGCCGGCAAACCATCGACAATAACCTTCTGATGATTACGCAATACCCCGCGCTCCTGCAACACCAGTCCCACCAGTTTATGTGTAACGCCCGCGTCCCGCTGTTTTTCCAGCGCCTGGCGGCCGATGAAATTTCGCTCCTGCGGTTCCCAGGCCACCGTCCAGTCCAGCCCGGATTCCAGTGGCGTCACACTTTCATCCATGTCTGAACCGTACAGGTTCATGCCCGCTTCCAGACGCAGCGTATCCCGCGCCCCCAGACCACAGGGTTTGACTCCCGCTTCCAGCAGGGCCGCCCACAGCGCACTGGCCTGGCCCACCGGCAACATCAGTTCATAGCCATCCTCGCCGGTGTAACCGGTGCGGGCAACCGCAAGCGCTTCATCCACTTCCCGTATATAAAATACACCAAGATCATCCAGCCCATCAGCACGTTCGCCCAGCGCCTGATGTGTCTTACTGCGCGCGTTGGGTCCCTGCACTGCAATCATGGTCAGATCGTCGCGCTCTTTTATCTCCAGATCAAAGGCGATAGCCTGCATCGCAATCCAGGCCAGATCCTTTTCCCGCGTAGCTGAATTCACCACCAGACGAAACCAGCTGTCATTCATGTAATAGACGATCAAATCGTCCAGCACAAAGCCTTCCTCATTCAACATACAGGAATAAAGCGCCTTGCCGGGCGATTTCAGCCGCGCAACATCGTTAGCCAGCAGCCTGCTTAAAAACGGCCGCACCTGCTCACCATGAATATCGACGATAGTCATGTGCGAAACATCAAACATCCCCGCATCCTTACGCACCTGATGATGTTCTTCGATCTGCGAACCATAATTCAGCGACATGTCCCAACCGCCAAAATCCACCATTTGCGCACCGGCGGCAATGTGCATGTCATACAGGGGCGTTCTTTTATTCATTAATAACATATCCTCATAGGCGTATTCCGGCAAACAGAAAAAGACAGGATTCCTCGTCCCCCGCCACTAGCCACTAGCAACTTGTTATTCATGCGCATGATAGGACGAGCGCACCATCGGCCCGGATTTGATCCAGCCAAATCCCAGTTGCCGCGCCTCTTCAGCATAGTCATCGAACTCGGCGGGATCGAGATAGTTCTGCACCGCAAGATGATAACGGCTGGGCCGCAGGTACTGTCCCAGCGATATACGCACCACACCCGCCTCGCGCAGGTCACGCATTACCGCCAGCACTTCCGCACGGCTTTCCCCCAGCCCCAGCATCAGCGATGATTTGGCTTCAATCCCATCCAGCCGGGCGATCTTTTCCAGCAGGGCCAGCGAGCGGGTATAACTGGAGCCCTTGCGAACCTTCTTATATAAAGAAGGCACCGTCTCCATGTTATGACCCCAGACCATCTGCAATTCGCGCTTTTCTGTTTTGACCGTAGCCAGCGCCGAGGAAATAAGTTCCAGTGCTTCATCTTCGCGGCGATGAAAATCCGGCGTCAATAACTCCAGGCCCACATCCGCAATCTGCCGCCGCAGGGCGATGATGGTATCCGCGAAAATTCCGGCGCCGCCATCAGCCAGTTCATCCCGGTTGACCGACGTCAGCACCACATAATCCAGGCCCATTTTTGCCGCCGCCTCAGCCACCCGCTGCGGCTCATCGTGATCAACTGTCCCCGGCTGACCGGTTTTCACCGCACAGAAACCACAGGCGCGGGTGCAGGTATCGCCCAGCAACATAAACGTCGCCGTACCCTGACTCCAGCATTCGCCACGATTAGGACAGTGCGCTTCCTCACAGACCGTATGCAAACCCGCGCCGTGTACCGCCTGTGCGGTCTCACTGTAAGTCTGGCCCTTGCCCAGTTGCTGCCGGATCCACAACGGCATGCGCGTCGCATTGGCTTCGGCGGAGTGATCAAACACCGGAATAATTTTTTCTTTCATGCTCATAGTTTAAAATTATGCCAATAAAAAAGGGCGTAGAAAAACGCCTGTCCGTCTTTCTACGCCCCTCTGTCCGGTAACCTGAGAGCTTGGGCCCCTTCGGTGGATCCTGAATCCTGAAAAAAATATCAGGCGATCGCTCTCCAGAGTCAGCCTGTTACCTGCAGTTCTTTTGCCTGAGCGATTCCGAGCGGGTTGCGCCTTCGGCGCCCTGCCCGTTTAAACCGATAAAAGGCAAGGTCTCTCCCGCAGGTCCTGCGGCTGATAAGCCTATATTACTGTCTGTAACGGTGAAAACCAAGTTTTCTCCGGAAAATGTCCGTATCAACAGATAAATAAATAACCCCCCAGTAAGGCTACGAGGTATTGTTTGTAGGCTCGCCTTCAGGCGAACGGCGCACCTGAGCCCAAAGGGTAGAAGCCGCACCCACAAAAGAACTTCGCCGCAGGCAGCCGGGAAATTAAACCCCGCCGTTACCTTTACAGCTTTACATTCTGCCCAGGAAAAAATAGATCCCAAAACAAAGCCAGGACAAAAACAACAGAACCCAGGCCAGTTTATTTCCCCGACTCGAATCCATATCGGCAACCACCTCAACCGAAGCCGGCTCAGACGAGGCCGTAACAGCAACCTTCTTAATTTTCCTGTCCAGCTCCCGCTTTTTTGCCGCCTGTTGTTTTTTATACAGCTCGATCCCTTTTTGAATCCCCTGCGCAATTAACCGGGTTTGCTCCTTCGTCTGACCCGGTTTTTGCGTACCTCGAGCAATCGCCATCGCTTCCTCACCGAATTTCTTTATGCTCGTGGATTTTCTGGAATACCTGGCCATTAAGGAAACCTCACCTGCATTTTAATTCGTCCCGCAATCCCGTAGGTTGGGCTGAGTAAAACGAAGCCCAACACCAGGACACATATTAGCGTTCGCCAAAACCACGCATATCAACATCATCACTTGAACAGGCCCAATCCGCATTAATTACGCCCATTTTGATATAACGATGTATGCTTGAATAATCCCACAATGACGCCCGAGAGACATAACCATGCTTAACCGGGTTTATATGAACATAATCCACATGATGATTATAATCCATTTCATCTCTAATTTGATGCTCCCAATAACGGCGCTGCCATATACCACGCTCACGTTTTGATACACGGCTTTTACATCTTGGCTCGTTTATTTTGATGGCGCGAGAAAAACCGGATTTAATAAGGCTCCAGCGCATCGGATAATCATTATCACCATCAGGCAATGTCCATATCGTATGCAAATGATCGGGAAGAATGACGACCGCATCAATATGGAAAGGATGCCGGTGCCTGACCTGCCGGAACGCCTCCCGCAGTGTTGCAGCATAATCCATCAATAAATTACTTTGTCGATCAGCCAGGTTAACAGTAAAGAAATACGTAGCCCCACAATCCCTCGATCTTCGATAAAGCATTCCATGCTCCTGTTGCGATCATCCTTGTATTATATTTTTTGTTGGGCTTCGTTTTACTCAGCCCAACCTACGGTACTATTTTAATAGGCTGCAACATGCCAGTTGCGGACGTTCGATCATTTGTGTGAACCAGGTAATACTCTTCCAAAGCGGACTTATGAATTAAATAATCCATGGTCTGGCCCCAATTGCCAGTTGTTTCCGGCATTGCAAGACCTGTCCCCGTTGTTCTTAAAAGGAGTAATTTATAGGTATCTATGATTTAGTTTGTTAAGCAATCAGTGTGCGGATATCATCCTGTAAACCTGGATCGATTTCCTTAATTTCTTTCACTATATTAAATTGCATATTGGTGTTTGATACTTCCAATAAGGCATCATCAATTTGATACTTGTTGCGTTCTTTTAACCAGCCCAATACTTTTGCAAGGTGCCAGATAGCAGGCTTACCATCATGGAGCGGTGCAGGAAATGTTCCACCACTGCCAAGCATCAACTTGCGCATATTTTGACGTGAAAAACCGAGCAACTCTGCCACATCCGTTAAGCCAACCAGATCCGGTGTTGCCTCAATTAATCGGGCATCCGGTATAACACGTTTAACATCACATATCGCACTTGAGATAGCCTGGTAAGCTGATGAAGCTTCGCGGTTGAAAGTCATGGCAATACGACCATTCTGACCTAAGCCCACCAAAGCATCATCACATCCTTCAGCACCCAGTCTCTCGATAAAAATCTCTGGATCGATGGAAGCATCTTGAAGCATGAATTTTAATGTAAATTCATATTCCTTCATCATTCAATCCTCACTTTCAGAATAGCCACCTGCACAATGATCAACAACCCGGCGAATTTGTTTAGCATGATTAGCCGCATTCCTGGGCGTGCTCCATATAGAAGTAATACAGAACTCACCACAGCGACAATCCTTATCATTATATGGACAATACATTTTGCCCCAGGCATGAGAACCACCCACTTCAATACGCCAACCCTTCGCTTCAGCATACTGAAGTGCATTTTCAACGTCCTGTTTAGAATGCTTTTTTCTCGACATATCCCTGCCTCAACTATTCAACATAATAGAACCCCGACCCCATGTTGTCAAGTGACAACTCCGGGTGATTTTTTTCGGGAAAGTGAATTACTGCTTGTTATTACAATAGCTTAGGGGGATGTAATTTATGGGTGTCTATGATTTTTATCACCATCAGGCAATGTCAAGATCGTATGCAAATGATCGGGGAGAATGACGACCGCATCAATATGGAAAGGATGCCGGCGCCTGACCTGCCGGAACGCCTCCCGCAGTGTTGCGGCATAATCCATCAATAAATTACTTTGTCGATCAGCCAGGTTAACAGTAAAGAAATACGTAGCCCCACAATCCCTCGATCTTCGATAAAGCATTCCATGCTCCTATTGCGATCATCCTTGTATTATATTTTTTGTTGGGCTTCGTTTTGCTCAGCCCAACCTACAGGACTAAAATAAATCCTGTTGTTTGCTTAATTTATTTTCTCGAAGTGCAACATAAACTAATTTAACAAAATCACCTGGCTTAGCCTGTACTTCATCGAGAGGAAGTTCACCTCTACTTGGTTCATCACCATTAACAAATGTTAATAGCCCAGTTTTGGTTGTTTTAAATGTTTTTTCAACCAGCTTCCCTATACCTATCATATCTTGGATAAATATACGTTGTTCTTTTTTTCCGTTGTCTATATTATCAACCGAATAAACCTTGTAAACTGGTTCCAACATTAATCCTTTTAGTTTTCTATGTATCAAACCAAGTATAGAATTAGATGGCACTTTCACAACCTCATAACCAGAACAAGACACAATCTCAATATCTGAATTAGCAACAGAAAGATCATAACTAGTTACAGAAAACCCTAAAATATCAGTTAACCCAACAACATTATCCATCGGAGCAAGAAATATCGCGCGGAAGCTTAACCCAAGGTAATTAATATTTGTATGCTTAGTAATTGATCTTTTGTAACCCCACAACTCCCGATAACCAATCAATATCTCATCTTGTTTTGGTAACCCATGTAATGGTTCATGATGTCTTCTGGATTTATAAACCACAGTATGCGGGTTACCATTACTTATTTCATCAAAATGTTCAGAACATGGATTGCAACCTTCTCTGAAATGATAAGGATATTTTCTGCTTTCACTATATGTAATTTTTGATGGACTTTTAGTTTTTTGCTCAATCACTCGTTCAATCGTAAATCCTGCTTTCGTAAGTGCTTCAAATGTGTCTTTGTATGAATAGTTATAAGTAGGAAAATCCCCGTCGCCAATTGGGACAGAGCAATTCATTAGTTCCGGATAAACACGATGTGCTTGCGACGGATGACTATAACAAAGAATAAATACTCCTCCAGGCTTCAGTCGCTTATAAATATTATGGATAACGCTGCGCAGTTCTTGAACACCTTTTAAATATTCCATAGAATAGATTGAAATAATTAAATCATATTCAACATTATCAAAACATACAAAATTTCTCATATCACCATTTTCTAAAGTGATTTGTTGCTCAAACCCTGCATCTTTAATTATTTTATTTGCTTTATTAAGCATGCATGATGATATATCTAACCCAAACCCTACTGCACCTCTTTTTGCTAATGCAATGAGGTTTTGCCCTAAACCGCAACCCACATCAAGGACATTCGCTCGATTCAAGTTTATATCACTCAACAAACCTAACTCTTCCTCCCCTTCTGCCAGCCAACCATAATGAATATTATCTAGTGAAATTTCCCATGTTTTCTCATATTGCTCACAAAACTCCTGCTCATTCCAGCTTTGCATATCACTTAATTTAGGGGGGATTTTTTCTTTCGCACTCATTTCACTATTTCTTACCAGACTTTTGAGCTAAAGCACTGCCTGCTGCCGATTTTGATTTGGTGCCAGTATTTTTATTAGTCAGCGTTTTTGACGCACTACCCGCGGCTTTCTTACCTGTAACCTTCTTGTTAACCATACTACTTCCTTAAAATGCAGCCGTTATCTCCTTTGTTGGGCTTCGTTTTACTCAGCCCAACCTACGGTACTACTCTTTGTTTGAGGCTCTGCAGGATGGATAACGAAGTGAAACCCATCGGGTTATTCGGCTTTATTACACCGTTACTTTAACCTCAGCATCAGAACACAAATTTCACTAATATTAAGAAAGTATTGTGTTCTAGCCCCTGTTTTCTTCGTTATCCGCGTGGGGCGGACAACGTGCCCACCCTACTGGGCTAATTTAAAGGTGCTGAGGTGATTTGCACCACCCCAGCGGTTAGAAGTTACAAAAGAATAGTGAAGCCAATAAAGAACGCCAAGGCTCTCAATATGGCAGCAATATCAACTGTTACCTCAAAAACAGAGTTCTTAAAGGTGAACATATTGTTCTCCAAATTGAACCCTGAGCCGGCTCAGAGAGTTAAACACCTGAGCTTAACGTCCAAGGCCATGGACGCCACAAACAGGATTGCAGCCCTGAATGTGGATTGTTGTCAGTAGTACGAATACTGACAGCGGGACGTCGTAGCCACATTTTGGTAACTTACGCCTGTGGGGTAGCAAGCTTCAAAATATGCATCCCTAACCGAGATGCGGGAAACTCCCATCCAGGAGTGACCGGCGCTCTCAATATTTTTTTAAACCCATAACGTTTCAATCGTCATGCATCCCTGCTTCTGTTGGGCTTCGTTTTACTCAGCCCAACCTACGTCTACATTTTAAGAGCAAGCGAGGGAGCCGGAGACAAGGCGCGGTGCATTTTGAAAAGCGGAGCGTATGAATAATACGTGAGCATTTTCAAAATGTGGCGCAACGCCGTATCCGGTTTCGTCGCGCCGCTCTGTGAGTTGCACAGCCA
>Ga0316207_10000585_pt1 | contig 55416 bp, 59 predicted proteins | sample 6weekpyrite_MG_FD_204943 | JGI IMG/M metagenome (GOLD analysis project Ga0316207, IMG submission 204943) | Microbial mat bacterial communities from mineral coupon in-situ incubated in ocean water Damariscotta River, Maine, United States -... | ecosystem: Environmental > Aquatic > Marine >...
CACCGACCGAGGCCCCGCCAATGGTCACCAGCAAGTCGGCGCCTTTGGCACCTGTTAATGTTTCGGCCAAATGTTCCGGGGTGTCTTTGGCTATGCCAAGATTTAGGGCTTCCCCCCCCAGAGCTTTAATATACCCGGCGACGGCAATGCTGTTGGAGCTGACGATTTGTGAAGATGCCATCGACTCGCCCGGCATAACCACTTCGTCACCGGTTGCGACAATGGCCACACGGGGACGGCGGCGAACGCAAAGCCACGGATAATTCATAGCCGCCGCCAACCCCAGATCGCGGGCCGATAGCACCCGGCCTTTTTCAAGCAAAACGTCACCTTCGCTGAAATCAAGTCCTTTCGGGCGCACAAATTTACCCGCCGTGACCGACTTAAGCACTGTAATGACATTGTCTTTGCGTTCGGTATTTTCCTGCATGACAATGCTGTCGGCCCCGGACGGGAGCGGCGCGCCGGTAAAAATCCGGACCGTTTCACCAACACCTACGGTTCCGGGAAAACCGCCACCGGCTTGCGACAGTCCGATTTGTTTCAATGTCACCGGAACCGTTTTCACATCTTCGGCCCGTACCGCATAACCATCCATGGCGGAAACAGCCACAGGCGGGTGGCTTAATCTTGACGTCAAATCATTGGCCAACACCCGGCCCAAGGCGTTTTCCAGGCTGACCTGTTCCTGAGCCAGCAAGGAAAAACCGGATTTGACTTTTGCAATCGCTTCGGCAACGGAAATCATCGGCAAATCCTATTCAGCATCAAACACACCGGATTTTCCACCGGATTTATGAACCAGACGTATGTCTGTTAACCGCATCCCCTTATCAACGGCTTTGCACATATCGTAAACCGTCAAAGCGGCCACGGACACGGCAGTCAAGGCTTCCATTTCCACACCGGTCTGACCGGACAGTTTGCAGGTCGCGGTAATTTCAACAGCGTTTTCATGGCTATCAAGGGATAATTCAACCTTCACCGAGGACAACATCAACGGATGACACAGCGGGATCAGATCGGGCGTTTTCTTGGCTCCCATAATACCGGCCAACTGCGCCACGCTTAAAACATCGCCTTTTTTAACATCACCCCCGGCGATCAGATCATAGGTTTGTTTGCCCATCAGCACCCGGCCTTTGGCAACGGCTATGCGTTCCGTCGGCAATTTTCCGGATACATCGACCATCCGTGCGTTGCCGTCTTTATCAAGATGGGTAAATTCAGCCATCATGCATTATCCTTTGAATTCAATAAATTAAACGTCGCTTTTTCAACATCGTCTGAACGCATCAGGCTTTCGCCGATCAAAAAACAGTTGGCCCCGACCCGTGACATCCGTGCCAGATCAACTGAATTGGCAAGCCCGCTTTCGCTCACCAGCACGCGATCATCCGGCACCCGCGAAGCCAATTGTTCTGTCATTGAGATATCGACTTCAAGGGTTTTTAGATTGCGGTTATTGATACCGATCAGCGGGCTTTTCAATTTCAGCGCCCGTTCTAGCTCCTGTTCATTGTGAACTTCGATGAGAACGTCCATGGCATAATGACGGGCTGCGTTTTCAAGGTCCCCGGCCAGACCATCATCCAGCGCCGCCATAATCAGCAAAATACAATCGGCGCCGAGGCTGCGGCCCTCGACAATCTGATAGGGATCAATCATGAAATCCTTGCGCAGAACCGGCAAGTCCACAGCATCCCGGGCAGCTGTCAAATAAGCGTCATCGCCTTGAAAATAAGGCATATCGGTTAACACCGACAGACAACTGGCCCCGCCACGTACATAGGCCTTGGCCAGTTCCACAGGATTGAAATCAGCCCGGATCAGACCTTTTGACGGAGATGCTTTTTTAATTTCGGCAATCAGACCATAGCGTCCGTTCCGAACGCTGGTTTTCAGGCTTTCGATAAAGCCACGGGGCGGGGATACTGTTTTTGCCAAATCTTCAAGATCGGTAACGGATTTAAGCCGTTTCTGTTTTGCCACGTGATCTTTTTTATCAACGCAGATTTTTGTCAGAGTATCGCTCATACCTAAGCCGCGCCCGATCCGTTTTCCGCATTGGTAACGCTGACCAGTTTGTTCAGCCCGGCCAAAGCGCGCCCGTCATCAATGGCTTCTGCCGCCATAACAACGCCATCTTTCAAAGTGGGTACTTTATCGGCCACGATTAAAGCCGCCGCAGAATTCAGCAACACAACGTCGCGGTAAGGGCCTTGTTCGCCTTCGAGTAAACGCATCAAAGTCTTGGCATTATAAGTGCCGTCGCCGCCTTTCAAGTCTTCAGGTTTTGATCGGGGCAGCCCGGCATCTTCCGGGGTAATTTCAAAAGTTGTAATAGTGCCGTCTTTCAATTCGGCGACAAATGACGGCGCCGTCGTCGTCAATTCATCAAGACCGTCCAGACCATGGGCGATCCAGGCCTTGTCACAGCCCAGATTTTTAAGCACCTCGGCAAAGGGTTCGACCCATAATTTCGAATAAACCCCGGTAAATTGACGGCGCACACCAGCCGGATTGGAAAGCGGGCCCAACAAATTGAAAATCGTCCGGGTTCCCATTTCAACCCGGGCCGGGCCGACAAAACGCATGGCGCTGTGATAGAGCGGCGCCATCAAAAACCCGATTCCTGCGTCAACAATCGCCTGTTCAACAACAGCCAGTGGCGCGTCGATATTAACGCCAATAGCTGATAAAACATCGGACGCCCCGGATTTGGATGACAAAGACCGGTTGCCGTGCTTGGCCAACGGAACGCCACATGCCGCCGTCACCAATGCCGCACCCGTTGAAATATTATAGGTCCCGGAATTATCGCCGCCGGTGCCAACAATATCGATCGCATCATCAGGCGCTTTTACTTTCAACGCTTTCTCACGCATGATGCGCACGGCCCCGGTGATTTCGTTGACCGTTTCCCCACGCACCCGCAACGCCATCAAAAAAGCCCCGATTTGCGCAGCCGTGGCTTCGCCCGACATGATAATGTCAAAGGCCTGTTCCGATTGTTCCACAGACAGACTGGCTCCGTCGGCCACGATTGCCAGTATGGGTTTTAAAGAATCGCTCATATTATGATCACCGAAAATTTCAGGTCAGGTTTAAAAAATTACCAAGCATCTGATGCCCGTGTTCAGACGATATGCTTTCAGGATGAAACTGTACACCATGAATATTCATGGTTTTGTGGGAAACGCCCTGAATGACGCCGTCATCGCTGGTTGCTGTCACATCCAGACAATCGGGCAGGGTTTCAGGCTGGATGGACAGGGAATGATACCGTGTTGCCTGAAACGGGGACGGCAAACCGCTAAACAAACCTTTGCCGGTGTGATTGATGGCGCTGATTTTACCGTGCATCGGCGTCGGTGACAGGCCAATTGTGGCACCGAAAACCTGTGCAATACATTGATGACCGAGACAGACACCCATCAAGGGAATAACCCCGGCGGCTTTTTCCACCAGTTCAAGGCAAATACCGGCCTTGTCCGGATCACACGGTCCCGGCGAAATAACAATGGCATCGGCCTCCGAAGACAAGGCGTCATCGACTGTGATTTGATCATTCCTGTGAACCACGACGTCAGCGCCCAGCTCGCCCAGATAATGGCGCAGGTTATAGGTAAAGCTGTCGTAATTATCGATTAACAGGATCATCAGGGAAATTAAAATCCAGGGTCTAGGTATGTTGCCAGGCGGCAACAATGCAGGGCAGCGCCCTTGTCGTCAAGCACAGGAATAAAACGGGGAATTTAATGCATGGTCAAATGATGACGGCGTTCGGAACCAATGTATTTATCGCCGATCCGGCGTCTGCGGTCGGGCCCGAAAAAATTGTTGACACGGACAAAAGCCCGGTTGTTTTCAATCACCGAAATAATACGCATATAAATCAGTTTTGCCGAAATCGGTTTGGCAAGATATTCGGTCATACCGGTATCACGGGCTTCGAAAACGTGGCGAATTTCCGTATTGGCGGTAATGACAATGACCGGAATAAACGGGTTCGGGCTATCCGCATCAAGACGGACTTTTTTCAAAAATTCCATACCGTCCAGATCATAAGTCCAGTCACTTAAAATAATATCAACGGGAAACTGGCAAAACATTTGAAAAGCCGCATCAACATTGGCCGTGCTTTGCACCGTTGGCACGCCGAATTCCCTGAAAACATCCGTCAACAATCGACGTATCAACACATTTTTTTCAAGAACAAGAATATTCAGACCGGAAATATCATAAGCCTGCATCTGCCACCCCAACGATTTACAACGCGCAAAATATTCATTGCAGCCGTTAAAAACTGTTATTCAACGGCTCAAAATTATAATATTAACAACATTCTGTTGGGTTCTGGTTTTTCTGAAGGCCAGAGCCTACCACACTACTTTAAAACAATTCAATCTTTACGTTGATTTTTTAAATACAGCAATTTTGCGGAGCACAATCCTTGGTCAAGCACACCGGCAAAAATAATAAAAACCACAAAAAATCAGATGACAAAGGTTTTGATGACCCTTTGGACCCGTTAGGCTTGCTCGGTAACAATAGCCGAAAACCCGGCAAAAAGCTATTTCAATATAAACCCAATCCGAAACGGCAACTGTTTTTCATCGCATTGGCCCTGATGGGGATTGCCATTGGCTATGGTCTTGGCTTTGTCTTTAAAAAACCAGCATCCATGAATACGCCGCCCGTTGAAAAGTCTTCATTGCAAACTGAACAACCGGCAAAGGGCCCCCAGACACAAACCGACACGTCCATCAAACCGGCACCGAAAAAACCATCCAGCTTCGTTGACGAAGAAAAATTACCCGCAAATACCGTCATGACCGGGCCTGAAAAAAAACCGCTGCCTCTTGCTAAACCCGAGCCTAAACCTGAGGCAAAACCCGAGGCAAAACCCAAGGCAAAACCAGAGTCCAAGTCTTCAGAAACACCGGTTTACCCGAAATCGCCGGTCATCAAACAAACGGTGACTTCACCGCCGAAAACGGAACAATCGTTAAAGGAGCCCGCGAAAAGCTTTGAAAAACCGCTTGCCGTTAACAACACCCCGGTCATTGCCATGGTCATTGATGATATGGGAATTGACAAGAAACGGTCAAAACGCATTGTCGCGCTTCCGGGGATATTGACTACATCCTATATCGCCTATGCCAGCAAACTGAAATCGCAAGTAGCAGCATCAAAGGCAGCGGGAAATGAAATTCTGCTTCATCTTCCCATGGAGCCTACAGACGCCAGCGTGGATCCGGGACCGAACGTGCTATTGACCGGCATCCCGGAAAAAGAACTGAGGCAAAAAATCCAATGGAATCTGGGCCAGTTCAAAGGCTACATCGGCGTCAACAATCATATGGGCAGTCGTTTTACATCGGATTTGCCGAGTATGCGCATTCTGATGGAGGAGTTAAAAAAGAAAAATCTGTGGTTTTTCGATTCCATCACCAGCGGCAAAAGCAAAGGCCGCGTTGCCGCCAAAGAAATGGATATTCCTTTTACCACCCGCAATATTTTTATTGATCACGACGAAAACACCAAAGTTATTCAGCAACAGTTGAAAAAAGTCGAACGGCTGGCGAAAAAACAGGGCTATGCCATCGCCATCGGCCATCCCAGAGAAAATACCATTCGTGCACTTGAACCATGGATCAAAACGGTTGAAGGCCGGGGCTTTAAACTGGTCCATCTGTCAACATTGGTCAAACCGTGGCCGAAACCAAAAACCGCCTCAACCACCAAAGACATCACCAAAACACCTGATCCTTAACCCGTATGTACATACTATGTTACGAATTTAACTCTTGTATCCAATATGTCCCAAATTTAAACGAGTCATAAGGGTTCAATTTATTGGTAAGAAAATATTTTTCGAGATTTTGCAATGCCGTTTGACAAAGATGATGAAGGAACTTTCTCGGATACACGAGTTCAGCAGAAACAGCATCTTCGTCACCTTTAGCAGAAACAGCATCTTCGTCACCTTTAATAGACCTGCCGTGATAATGAGGAACCTCCATATTGGCAAAATTCATTCCATAACCCGGAGCTCGGAGTTCATGAACCAGTGTGTTTCGGTGCGCATAAAGAAGATGAAAATGGTTTAAAGAATCCAATTGTATTTTTTCAATCGGTGCATTGTTCTTCTTATCAACTGGCCACAAGCGTTCTACATCTTTATATGCTGGATCATCGCTTATGAGCATAAATTTACTGTTGTGAACAGGCATTGCTTTATATTTTTTAAATACCCAATCTCTCAACTCTTGAAATGCTGGATCTGGATTTTTCTTCAAAAATTGTGCAAGATGCGGAAGGCTTACTCTTTCACCATCTTGCCATTGGCAAAAACGCCGGACAAAGCTGACAAATCGTTTCTTATTTTCTCTTTGATTCGATTTCACCGATCTTGCAAGAGTATCTAAAACACTAACATAAAGAAGTTGTTGAAATATTTCAGGGTGACAAAACACCTTTTCATCTTCCACTACAGACAATGTTTTCAATTCTTCAATTTCATTGAGCTGTTTGTTAAAATAGGTGATAAAAACAGTTATTTCTTTTTTCAAATTTTCCTTCAATGCCTCATACCTTTTTCAAGCCAAATGTGAAAATAGTTTAATGATATTGAAGACATTAATAAACACGATGCCTTTGAAAGCATTACAAAAAAAAACACAACAACTCGATATTTATAAAACAAGGGCATATCTTGATGTTTATACCGAAATGGAGTCTACAAAATGATACTTGACTACAATCCCGTTCTTGTTCTTGCCTGCCAATCCATTGCACGGTTTGAGGAAGAAGAAGAGGGCTGAAATTTTCTGCCGGTGTTTTTTACCCGCAGCAAAAATTTTATTCGTCAAATTCCCTGGCTTCCATGGCGGCGCGAATCAAAGCCTGGGCCTTGTTCACCGTTTCCTGATATTCTGATTCCGGGTCGCTGTCGGCAACGATACCGCATCCGGCCTGAATATGGATTTCGCCGTCTTTCAATACCGCCGTCCTCAGCGCGATACAGGTATCCATATCACCGTTGGCTCCAAAATAGCCAATGCAGCCACCATAGACGCCACGCCGGTGCGGCTCCAGTTCGTCAATGATTTCCATGGCCCGGACTTTGGGCGCACCGGATACGGTCCCCGCCGGAAAACCCGCCAACAGGGCATCAATGGCATCATAATCCGGATCAAGTTCACCGGTGACGTTGGAGGCGATGTGCATAACGTGGGAATAGTATTCAATGATAAACTGTTCGGTGACTTTGACGGTGCCGACTTTGGAGACCCGGCCAACGTCATTGCGCCCCAGATCCAGCAGCATTAAATGTTCCGCACATTCTTTTTTATCAGCCAATAAATCAGCGGCCAGTTCCCGGTCCTGTTCCGGCGTCAGACCCCGTTTGCGCGTTCCGGCCAACGGGCGAATGGTAACTTCGCCATCCCGCACCCTGACCAGGATTTCCGGGCTGGACCCAACCACGGAAAAATCACCGAAATTCAGGTAAAACAGAAACGGTGATGGGTTGAGACGGCGCAAGGACCGGTAATAGGTAAACGCAGACTGTTTGAAAGGCAATGTAAAGCGTTGCGACGGTACGATTTGAAAAGCGTCGCCATTGATAATGTATTGTTTGGCCTTTTTCACCATGGCAAAGAAATCATCCTTTGTCATGTTGGATTTGGGTTCCGCATTCAGGGTTTTATCCGGCGAAAAATGGTGCAGGCGCGGCATTGGTGCCTGAAAATTATGGATCACCTGATCCAGTCTTACCGTGGCCTGATGATAGGCGCTTGCGGCGTCTCTGTCCGTACCCTGAACTTCGCGGACCGGGGTAACGATAATCAGGCTGTCTTTTAGACTGTCAAAAATCGCCATCACCGACGGCCTGACAAACAAGGCATCCGGCACATCCAGCATATCCGGGTTATCATCGGGAATATTTTCCGCCAGCCTGACCATATCGTAGGCCATATAACCAACAAGACCCGCCGCCATCGGTGGCAAGCCGTCCGGCAAATCAATACGGTTTTCAGCAACCAGATTTTTAAGAGAGGCCTCGACCCCCTGTTTTTCACCGACCGGGCAGGGGATAAAATCATTGTCCGATTGCGGCGATACATTCAATTCCGCCTTGCCGTTTTGGCACCGCCAGATCAAGTCCGGATCAAGACCGATAAACGAGTACCGTCCGCGAAGGGCACCGCCTTCGACGGATTCCAGTAAAAAACTGTTGGCCCGGCCCTGAGCCAGTTTCAACATTGCCGATACCGGTGTTTCCAGATCGGCGATCAGGCGGCTCCAGACCACCTGTGGCTTACCCGCTTTGAACGTTGCCTCGAAATCGGAAAATTCAGGGAAATACGACACGCTTGAATACCGGTTGATAATTAACGTTGCTGATTACCCAGAGCCAAAAGACTCAATTGATCTCGGTTGATGGTCACCGGAATATCCTTTTGCAGAGCCACAATCAATTCATCAATAATGCTGGACTGCATACCACCGGTCAATTCTTGCTGCAAAGCCTTGAACCCGGCCGTATCGGCCAGAGGATCCGCAGCAATCACACGTTTGGCGACCACCACGGTAAACCCGTTTGCGGATTTCGCCATACCGGCCGTACCCTGTTTCAGCTCAAACAGCTTCTGTAAAACGGCTGGGGCCAGTTTTGCATTTTCCCCGGGGTTGCGCTCCAATTCGCCGGAAACCTGAACATCAACGGATAAACTGTCGGCAACCCGGCCCAGAAGCTCGCCCTGATTGACCCGGTTAACAGCGTTTTTCGCCATTTTTTCCAGCTCTTTCATCAATTGGTCCGCTGTCCATGCATCCCTGACATCCTGTTCAACAGAGGCAAACGGTTTGAGCCGGGGCGCGGTAATTTTATCGACCCGCAACAGGAAAAATCCGTCGTCACCGGATTCCGTCAAGGCGCTGTCTTCGCCTTCGTTGGTGGAAAAAACCGTATCAATAAAGAGTTTCCCCGGCGTTCCCGTTACTTTCCGTGCCAGAGGATCAAGCCCGTTACGGTCAATATTATCAATCGTAACCGCGTTCAGGCCAAGGCTTTGTCCTGCCGCTTCCAATGTGGCACCACCACCCAGTTCGTCCTCAAAGCGGTTCGAAAGATCAAACAGGGCATCTGCAGCTTTTTGCCGGGCCAGTTCATCCCTGATTTTTCCGCGCACTTCCGAAAGCGGCTGTGTTCCACCCGGCTTGATATTTGAAATTTTCAGAATATGCCAACCAAGAACGGTTTTGACCGGTTGGGTATAGCCGTCTTCAGTTAACTGAAAAGCAGGGGTTGCCAATTCGGGAAGCAAATCTTCTTTTGTCACTTCACCGAAATCGAGGATTGCCTCGTCCTGTTTGGCGATGGCTTTACCGACTTTCTGAAAATTTTCGCCTTTCGCCAGCAAAGCGTAGGCTTTGTTGGCATCGTCTTCGTTTTCCAGCAACAGTTGGGAAACCTGTCTTTTACCTTTAACGGTAAATTCATCAAGCCGGTCCTGATAGGTGCTTTCAATCGAGGCCTCATCAACAACGGTTTCTTTGGCCAAATCATCAACCCGCATCCAGACGAACGTAACTTTACGGTATTCCGGTGCGGTAAATAATTTGGCGTTGTCCTTGTGATAGGCTTTAAGGTCTTGAGCAGAAGGCGAGAACGTCTTTTTCACCAGCGAAGGTTTCAAATCAACATATTCAGCCACGCGTTTTTCATTTCTGAATTTATAAATGGCTGACACCAGGGGTTTAGGGGCAATGGCACCACCTTGAACGGCACCCAGAAACTGCCCCAGTTCCATCCGCCTGCGGGTTTCTGCTATATAAGCGGCTTCGCTTAAACCGCTGCTTAACAGAATTTGCCGGAACCGTTGACGGTCAAACCCGGTTTCTGCGCTGGCGGAACGAAAATTGGGATCATTGCGGATGTTATCACTGACCAGATTATCGCTTATGGACACGCCCAGGTCTTCGGCACCTTTACGCAATAATTCCGTGTTGATTTCCTGACGCAACACCCGGTCATAAATCCCCATGGCAAAAGCCTGTTCACGGTTAAAGCCGGGACCAAAAACCTGACGCAACCGTGAAATCTGGTTTTGGGTGGCGATTTCAACCCGTCTTGGCGAAATTTCATCACCGCCGACTTCGGCGACGGGTTTGCCAGACAGACTGGGCGCCACCATGTCCTGAATACCCCACATGCCGAAGCTGAGGACCAGAAGAAGCAGGAAACCTTTGACGATAAATGAACCACTGCGTTTACGTATTGAAGAAAGCATAAGAACCTGTTGAAACGTTAATAAAAGACACCGCAATCAATCCGGGCCAGCCGGGATAAAAATTGCGCACGCAGTTTAAGCACGCAACAGGCTACCCGGCAACACATTATGTTCGATGGCAGCCGCTTTGCCTGTTGGACTGTCGGAGCAGCTGTGATACAAAACGGCCAAACAGCTTAAAATCAAACCCACTTTACAAACCCACTTTACAAACCCACTTTACAAACCCAGGATTTTTTTCATGTCTCATTCACGACGCCCATTCATCGCCGGCAACTGGAAAATGAACGGCTTGAAGTCGGACGCTACGGAACTGGTCAAAACGCTTGTTGGCTTGCATTCAAACAACAATCCCGACTGTGATATGGCCGTCTGTCCACCGTTCACATTACTTGATCATATCCGCCAGCAACTGCAGGGATCAGCCATTGAACTGGGGGCGCAGGATTGTCATTTTGCCCCGTCCGGTGCCCATACCGGCGATATCAGCGCCGCAATGCTCAAAGATGCGGGATGCAGCTTTGTCATTGTCGGCCATTCCGAACGCCGGGCCGATCACCATGAAAACGATCAATTGATCAAGGACAAAGCCTTGGCCGCCCTTGGCGCCGGGTTAAAAGTGATCCTGTGTATTGGCGAAACCGAAGCCGAGCGCGATCAGGGCAAGGCGCTGGAAGTGGTCCGCGCGCAATTATCCGGCGGTTTGCCTGATAACGGCCATGCAGACAATCTGGTTATTGCCTACGAACCCGTCTGGGCCATCGGTACAGGGCGCACGCCGACGCTGGATGAGGTCGAAGACGTCCATCAGGCGGTACGGGAAAAACTCGGGCAACTGACCGATCCGGAAACGGCGGCGGCGACGCGAATTTTGTATGGCGGGTCCATGAAACCCGGCAACGCCAGAGATTTGCTGGCCCTGAAAAATGTCGATGGCGGGTTGATTGGCGGGGCCAGCCTGAAAGCCGAAGATTTCATGGCCATTGCCGCTTGTTGTGGTTAAACAAAATCACGGGCGACAGGCAAAAAATGGTTGGTATTTCCCGGACATTGGCAGTAAAACCCATCCAACAGTGATAATTTCGGATAAATCATGACACAAATCGTACTCACCATTCATTTGATTCTCGCCATCGGACTTGTTGGCGTCGTGCTGTTGCAAAAAAGCGAAGGCGGTGGCCTCGGTATGGGTGCCAGCGGTAGTGGCGGCGGCATGGGCGGGTTGATGACCGGTCGGGCAACGGCTGATTTATTGACGCGGATGACGGCTATTTTTGCAGCCGGTTTCATGATTACCAGTTTGACGCTGGCTATTTTGGCCAATCAAAAAGGCGAATCGAAATCCATTTTGGACCAACCGGCACCGGCTCCGGTAACGGCACCGGCCCAACCGGTTCAGCCCAGCGCCCCGATTGCAAAATAATTTTCCCGTAAGTTTGGCGGTTTCGTTGCGTTGATGAAAGAGGGGGTAGAAACACCACCTCTTTTTCTTTGGATTTATTTTTTTTTGATGTACTGTAATCTCCCATGACGCGTTTTATTTTTATTACCGGCGGCGTGGTTTCCTCGCTTGGAAAAGGTCTGGCTTCGGCCGCATTGGGTGCACTTTTGCAATCCCGTGGCTTCAAGGTTCGCCTGCGCAAGCTTGACCCTTATATCAACGTTGATCCCGGCACCATGAGCCCATATCAGCACGGCGAAGTTTTCGTCACCGATGACGGCGCGGAAACCGATCTTGATCTGGGACATTACGAGCGTTTCACCGGCGTTCACGCCCGCCAAAGCGATAACGTCACCACCGGGCGGATTTACTCTGATGTCATTGCCCGGGAACGCCGCGGCGACTATCTGGGTGCCACCATTCAGGTCATTCCCCACATTACCGAAGCCATCAAGGAATTCGTCGTCAGCGATTTAACCGATGAAGACTTTGTACTTTGTGAGATCGGCGGCACCGTCGGCGACATCGAAGGCTTGCCGTTTTTGGAGGCCATCCGCCAACTGGGCAACGAACTGGGTCCGAAACGCACCATGTTCCTGCATTTAACGCTGCTTCCCTATATTCCGACGGCGGGAGAGTTAAAAACCAAACCGACCCAGCATTCGGTCAAGGAACTGTTAAACGTCGGTATCCGCGCCGATTTGTTGTTGTGCCGGGCGGACCGCGACATCCCCGGGGCCGAGCGCAAGAAAATCGCACTGTTTTGCAACGTCCGTGAACAGGCTGTTATTCCGGCGTTGGATGTGGACAGCATTTACCGCGTTCCCATCAGCTACCATGAACAAGGCCTGGATGACGAAGTCTGCCGTCATTTTGGCCTCGATGCCCCGGCACCGGACCTGGGGCGCTGGGAAACCATAACCGAGCGCGCCACCCGGCCCGAAGGCGAAGTGACCATTGCCGTGGTCGGCAAATACACCGGGCTTCTGGATGCCTATAAGTCCTTATCCGAAGCCCTTATTCACGGCGGCATAGCCAATAATGTCAAAGTCAAACTGAAATGGATCGGGGCGGAAACGTTTGAAGGCGACGACACGTTGCACGATCTCGAAGACGTTCAAGGCATACTGGTCCCCGGCGGATTTGGCGAACGCGGCTCCGAAGGAAAAATGGCCGCAGTCAAGTTTGCCCGCGAACATAAAATTCCCTATTTCGGTATCTGTTTCGGTATGCAAATGGCGGTGCTTGAAGCCGCAAGACATCTGGCCGGTATCAAAACCGCAGGTTCGACCGAGTTCGGTCCCTGTGACGACCCGGTCGTCGGCCTTATGACGGAATGGATGCAGGGCAATGAATTACAGCTTCGTCAACAGGACAGTGACAAAGGCGGCACCATGCGCCTTGGGTCCTATGATTGTGAACTGGCGCAAGGAAGCCGGGTGCGCGAAATTTACGGCGAGCAATTCATCAAGGAACGACATCGCCACCGTTTTGAAGTCAACACCAAATACCGCGAACAGCTGGAAGCGGCGGGATTGAAATTCTCGGGCCTGTCCCCGGACGGACTGCTGCCGGAAATCGTTGAAATTTCAGATCATCCATGGTTCATCGGTGTACAGTTTCACCCCGAACTGAAATCGAAACCCTTTGATCCGCACCCGTTGTTTTCATCATTTATCCATGCGGCTATTTTGCAATCCAGACTGGTTTAATCCATGACCCAACAGCGCTCCATTACCGTTGGTGATATCACCATCAGCAACGCCCATCCAATGACCCTGATCGCCGGTCCCTGTGCCATGGAAAGTCTGGATCATGCGCTTGATATGGCCGGAGCTTTAAAAGAGCTGTCAGACAATCTGGGTATCGGGGTGATTTACAAAAGCTCGTTCGATAAAGCCAACCGCACCAGCAATTCAAGCCCGCGCGGCATCGGCATTGACAAAGCCCTGCCGATTTTCGAAGCGGTCAAAAAACAAACCGGACTTGCTGTTTTAACCGATGTCCATGATCCATCTCATTGCAGCGACGTGGCAAATGTGGTTGATGTGTTACAGATACCGGCTTTTTTATGCCGGCAAACGGATTTACTGGTGGCCGCTGCCAGCACCGGATCTGTCGTCAATGTGAAAAAAGGACAGTTTCTGGCTCCGTGGGATATGCAGAACGTCGTCAACAAGATCATCGACGCCGGAAACGATACCGTCATGATCACTGAACGCGGCGTCAGTTTCGGCTACAATACGCTGGTATCCGACATGCGTGCCTTGCCTGTTCTGGCAAAAACCGGCTGTCCGGTTGTGTTTGATGCCACCCATTCGGTGCAACAACCGGGCGGGCAGGGCGGCACTTCCGGGGGGGAACGTAAATTTGCGCCGGTATTGGCACGGGCCGCGGTTTCCATCGGTGTCGCCGCCGTTTTCATGGAAACCCATCAGGACCCGGACAACGCGCCGTCCGATGGACCGAATATGATACCTCTGGATCAATTATCGGGGGTTGTTGAAACACTGATGGAATTTGACAAGTTGGCCAAATCCAGACCTGTCAAACTATAACACTGTAAACAAGGTGAAAAAATTATGACTGCCATTCTTGATGTATTTGCCCGTGAAATCCTTGATAGCCGGGGCAACCCCACTGTCGAGGTTGATGTCACCCTTGAAACCGGCGTAATTGGCCGCGCGGCCGTGCCTTCGGGAGCGTCAACCGGATCGTTTGAAGCCGCCGAGTTACGTGATAAAGACAAACACCGCTATGGCGGCAAGGGCGTGCTGCACGCTTGCGAATCCGTCAACGGCGAACTGTTTGACGCTTTATCCGGCCATGATGTGGAAGACCAGCTTCATATTGACCGCATGATGATCGAACTGGACGGTATGCCCAATAAAAGCCGGTTGGGAGCCAACGCCATTCTGGGCATCAGTCTGGCCTGTGCCAAGGCCGCGGCAATTGAGACCGATTTACCGCTTTACCGTTATCTTGGCGGCGCCTTTGCCCACACATTACCGGTGCCGATGATGAATATCATCAACGGCGGTGCCCATGCGGACAACCCCATCGACATTCAGGAATTCATGATCATGCCGGTTGGTGCCGACACGATTAAAAACGCCGTATGCATGGGAGCCGAAGTTTTCCACACCCTGAAAAACGCCCTGCAATCCGAAGGACATAACACCAATGTCGGTGACGAAGGCGGATTTGCCCCCAATCTTGGCAGCGCAACGGTTGCTCTTGATTACATCATGAAAGCCATTGAAGGGGCCGGGTACAAACCGGGAAGCGATATCATGCTGGCGCTGGATTGCGCGGCAAGTGAATATTATTCCGATGGAAAATATCATATGAAAGGCGAAGGCAAAACCCTGTCCGCCGACGAGCATGTCAAATATCTGAGCGAACTCGCAGACAACTATCCGATTTTCTCTATCGAAGACGGTATGGCCGAAGATGACTGGGACGGCTGGAAAAGCCTAAGCGATGCCTTGGCCGATCAAATCCAGTTGGTCGGAGATGATTTGTTCGTCACCAATCCTGAACGCCTGCAGGAAGGGATCGACAAAGGCATTGCCAATTCGATTTTGATTAAACTCAATCAGATCGGAACCGTGAGTGAAACCCTTGAAACCATCGAAATGGCCCATAAAGCCGGATATACGAACGTTATTTCCCACCGTTCCGGCGAGACCGAGGACACAACGCTGGCCGATCTGGCTGTCGCCGTCAATTCCGGGCAGATCAAAACCGGGTCTTTGTCCCGTTCCGAACGGCTTGCCAAATACAACCAACTGATCCGCATCGAAGAAGAGCTGGGACCCATGGCCCGCTATCACGGCAAGGTCTTGCGCGCGTAAAACAGCAAAGACTTCAATATCCAAAGACATATCAAGGCCGACAGATTTTTCAGTCGGCCTTTTTTTATGGGCGTTTCATTTTCTGAAACATATTTCATAACCGTTTGTTAATAAATCCGGCGCAATATGGTTGCGGGTTTGGGACTGTGGGTAAATATCAAAAATAAAAATGGATCCACGGTTACTATGGAATTGATTAAAGAAATACGGTCCCGGGTTCGCTATATCGCGGGACCGATACTTGGAATTTGCGGCATTGTTTATTTTACCTATCACGCCATACAGGGCGACAGAGGCATTCTGGCATTCCTGAAATTGCAGAAACAGCTGGAACAGGTACGCCAGCAGGTCGCGGTAACAGAATTGGAAAGATCGCGGCTCGAACAACGCAGCCGGCTTTTGTCACCAAACAGTCTGGATGCGGACATGCTCGAAGAAAGGGCGCGGTTGATGCTCAATCTGGCTGGAAAAAATGACATCGTTATCCTGAACAGAACGGAAGGGTCAAATGATGGGACGACTGGCAAACTCTATTAAAGCACCATATTTTCAAGTTACCGTGACGGCAAGTTCTGTCATCGGAAAACCGCTAAACGATTTTACCGCCACCGATGAAATGATATCGCTGGCACCGCAAATGATGGGTTTTTTAGGGCTTGAAACTGATCAGGATCAGGGTGGCAGACCGCAAACCTGTTTCTATTGGCGTGACCGATCGTCACTGGATATGTGGGCGTCATTCAGCCGACAGCATCTGGCCGAACAGGGCGAAGACAAGAAACCATGCGCTTTACCGCGGATGACAGTTAAATGGGTTGCCCCGCCAAAGCCGGTTAACGCCCTGATACAGAAAATCCTGCCCCATTTCAAATCCGCCAACAGCCAACAGGACGATCATCATGGATAATATTGATCAGAATTTACCGCATCCGTTCTTTGCCACCCTGTGGGAACAGGCCCCCGAAGGCGTTGATGCCGGAATTTATTCAGACGGCTTATCGACGCTGATCTCAATGGCCAACATGGACGCAGACTTTCTGGGGTACACCGTTGATTTGAACGAACACGGTGTCGGCGTTTATACCTGTCACTGGAAAACCTATGAAGCCATGAATTTATGGCTTAAAAACGGGCAAGAGCTTTTACCGGCACGGCTGTCTTTACAGGATTGCCTGATTCAGACCGGATGTTTGTGGCCGTGGTTGCAACAAAGCGTGGCATAATAACTTAAATCAAGTTAATATTTCAATTTTTTACGAAATCGTGACTTGCGCCCTGCTTTTTCATCCTTGCACGCTTGAAGATTTTTTATTAACCTCCATTTAATTAAATGATGGTTTTGATCTGTTTGTTTCAGGCTCATTCCATAATAATTCAACCTTGCCAACACCCCGCCCAATGGGCTGCGGTTTACGGGCTTGCCTGTTTTCTTTGGAGGGACATAATGGCCAAAACACCCACTTCCGGCAAAAAAAAGACCCGCAAGGCGTCCAAAGCCAAGTCCGGTAACAAACCGGGTAAAACGCAGCCGTTACAGGATTTAAATGAACCGGACTTGCTTGAACTTTACCGTTCCATGTTAAGCATTCGCCGTTTTGAAGAAAAAGCCGGGCAATTGTATGGAATGGGTTTAATCGGCGGATTTTGCCATCTTTACATCGGACAGGAAGCCGTTGTTGTCGGCATACAGTCGATCGCCAACAAACAGGACAGCGTCATCACCAGTTATCGTGATCATGGTCATATGCTGGCAACAGGCATGGACGCCAAGGGCGTGATGGCCGAATTGACCGGACGCCGCGGCGGCTATTCCAAAGGCAAGGGCGGTTCCATGCATATGTTCAGCCGCGACGTTAATTTTTATGGTGGTCATGGTATTGTCGGCGCCCAGGTGCCGCTGGGAACCGGATTGGCGTTCGCGCATAAATACAAACAGGACGGCGGTATTACATTTGCCTATTGCGGCGATGGCGCTATCAATCAGGGACAGATTTACGAATCCTACAATATGGCGTCTTTATGGAAATTGCCCGTTGTTTACGTCATTGAAAACAACAAATACGGCATGGGCACATCCATTGACCGGGCCTCTGCGGTGACCGACCTTTATCAACGCGGGATTGGTTTTGCCATCCCCGGGGAACAGGTTGACGGCATGGATGTCATTGCTGTACGTGAAGCCGCCAACCGTGCCGCCAGCCATTGCCGTAACGGCGACGGCCCCTATATCCTTGAAATGAAAACCTACCGTTACCGGGGTCATTCCATGTCCGACCCGGCCAAATACCGCAGCAAGGAAGAAGTCAGCAAGGTACGCAAAGAAAGCGATCCCATCGATCTTTTGCGTGACCGGATTTTCGAAGGCGGCTTTGCCGACGAAGCCGATCTGAAAGCCATGGACAAGGACATCAAACGGCTGGTAACCGCAGCGGCTGAATTCGCGCAACAAAGTCCGCAACCCGATTCATCGGAACTTTACACCGATGTTTTATTAGACGCCAACGCATAAAGGATACACACGATCATGAGCATAAATATTCTGATGCCGGCGTTGTCACCGACCATGACCGAAGGCAAACTTTCAAAATGGCTTAAATCCGAAGGCGACAGCGTCGAAAGCGGCGATGTTCTTGCCGAAATTGAAACCGACAAGGCAACCATGGAAGTGGAAGCCGTTGACGAAGGCACGCTGGGTAAAATCGTTGTCGCCGAAGGTAGCGAAGGGGTTGAAGTAAACACCGTCATCGCGATCTTGCTGGAAGAGGGCGAAGACAAAGCCGCGCTGGACACCACACCGTCTGTTGCGGCACCAATATCATCTCCGGCACCTGAACCGGAGGCCATAACAGAACCGGCCCCGCAACCGCTAGCCACAGTTGTTGAAACAGCTGCGTCCGGTGAACCCGAATACACCGGACCTGTCCATAACATTACCGTGCGCGAGGCTTTGCGCGACGCCATGCAGGAAGAAATGCGCCTGGATGAGACCGTCTTTTTAATGGGCGAAGAAGTTGCCGAATACCAAGGCGCCTATAAAGTATCACAAGGATTGCTGGAAGAATTTGGTGATAAACGCGTCATTGACACCCCGATTACGGAAATGGGATTTGCCGGGTTGGGTGTCGGTGCGGCCTATGCGGGGCTGCGTCCCGTTGTCGAATTCATGACCTTTAATTTTGCCATGCAGGCGCTCGACCACATCGTCAATTCAGCGGCCAAGACTTTATACATGTCGGGTGGGCAAATGGGCGCACCGATCGTGTTTCGCGGTCCCAATGGCGCCGCATCCCGGGTTGGTGCCCAGCATTCACAATGTTATGCATCATGGTATGCCCATATCCCGGGCCTGAAAGTTGTGGCCCCGTGGTCCGGCGCCGACGCCAAAGGATTGCTGAAAGCCGCCATCCGCGATCCCAATCCGGTGGTTTTTCTGGAAAATGAAATTCTGTACGGACAAAGTTTCGATGTCCCGGAAAATGATGATTTTATCCTGCCCATCGGCAAGGCAAAAATCGAACGTCCGGGCAAAGACGTCACCATTGTCGCCTTTTCCATTATGGTCGGAAAAGCGTTGGAAGCCGCCGAACAACTGGCAAAAGACGGTATTGACGCTGAAGTGATCAATTTACGCAGCATCCGTCCGCTGGATATGGAAACGATTGTCGGCTCCGTCAAAAAAACCAACCGGATTGTCACCGTCGAAGAAGGCTGGCCGACGGCTGGCATTGGTTCTGAAATTGCATCGCAAGTGATGGAACAGGCTTTTGATTACCTTGACGCACCGGTTAACCGCGTCGCCGGTATTGATGTCCCCATGCCCTATGCCGCCAATCTGGAAGAGCTGGCCTTGCCGAAAGCCGAAAACATTTATGATGCGGCCAAAGCCGTTTGTTACCGTTAATTTTAGGATTTAAGGAACACAACATGCCCACCCCAATCCTGATGCCCGCATTGTCACCGACGATGACCGAGGGCAAATTATCGAAATGGCTTGTCTCCGAAGGGGACAGCGTTGAAAGCGGTGACGCCATCGCCGAAATCGAAACCGATAAAGCAACCATGGAAGTAGAAGCCGTCGAGGAAGGGCGCATCGGAAAAATCGTTGTTTCCGAAGGCACCGATGGCGTTGCCGTTAACGCCGTTATCGCCATCCTGTTGGAAGATGACGAAGATGACAGTGCTTTGGACAGCGTAGAAACATCCGCCCCCTCGGCTCCGTCTGAAGCGGCGACAGAAACAGCCCCGGATCCGGTTGCAGTTACGCCGCGTTCCGTGTCCGCCCCCGAACCAAAGGGGACACGGATTTTTGCAAGCCCGCTGGCAAAACGGCTGGCGGTCGAAGCCGGAGTTGATTTATCCACCATCACGGGCTCCGGCCCCCATGGCCGGATCGTAAAAAACGATGTAGAAGCGGCTGAAAAAACACCCGTCTCCCAAACCGCCACGGCGGTCACCGCAACGCCATCACCTGCGCAGGAAACCGCTGCCGCCACGCCGCCACAGTTACAGGGCTTGCCCGGTTATCAGACCTTGCCCAACAGCACCATGCGCAAGGTTGTCGCCAAACGGCTGACAGAATCGAAACAGACGGTGCCGCATTTTTACCTGACCATTGATTGTGAAATCGATAACCTGCTGGCTTTGCGCAAGGATTTGAACAATCGCTCAACAGAGGGTGAGGGAGCCTATAAACTGTCCGTCAATGATTTCATCATTCGCGCCTCGGCCATTGCCCTTGGAAAAGTGCCCGCCGCCAATGCCATGTGGACGGACGACGCCATCCTTCAATTCGATGAAGCCGATATCTCCGTCGCCGTCGCCATCGAAGGCGGTCTGATTACCCCGATCATCAAGAACGCCGGGGCCAAGGGACTGATCGAAATCTCCAACACCATGAAAGACCTGGCATCACGCGCCCGCAGCGGTAAATTAACCCCGGAAGAATTTCAGGGCGGCACATTCAGCATTTCCAATCTTGGCATGTTCGGGATCAAGGATTTCTCGGCCATCGTCAACCCGCCACAGGGCTGTATTCTGGCCGTTGGTGCGGGCGAACAACGTCCGGTTGTCAAGGACGGCGCGCTTTCCGTAGCCACCGTGATGACCGTTACCTTATCCGTTGATCACCGGGTTGTGGACGGCGCTGTCGGGGCTGAATTTCTGGCCGCATTCAAGCCGTTGATCGAAGACCCGGTCACCATGTTGCTTTAACAGGCCGTTCTCACCGCCCCAAAAATCTGGAAAGGATTTAAATATGTCCGAGACGTCATTTGATATCATCATTATCGGAGGGGGCCCGGGCGGTTACGTGGCCGCCATCAGAGCGGCGCAACTGGGCTTTAAAACCTGTGTTGTGGAAAAAAAACATCTGGGCGGGATTTGCCTGAACTGGGGCTGTATCCCGACCAAGGCGTTGTTACGCTCTGCTGAAATCTACGGCTATATGAAAAATGCCGCCGATTATGGATTATCGGCACCAAATGCCGGCTTTGATCTGCAAAAAATTGTCGAACGTTCGCGCGCCGTATCCGGTCAACTGAATGCCGGTGTCGGGCATTTGCTGAAAAAAAACAAGGTTACCGTCATCGATGGCGAAGGCCGCCTTGACGGCCCCGGCAAGGTTGCGGTCAAACCGAACAAGGGAACGAATACGACCTTGCAAGGGAAACACATTATCGTCGCCACCGGGGCCCGGCCACGGGCGTTACCGGGGCTGGAAGCCGACGGCAAGCTGGTATGGAGCTATTTCGAAGCGTTAAAACCCGATATCATGCCGAAATCGTTGCTGGTTGTTGGCTCCGGCGCCATCGGCATCGAATTTGCCAGCTTTTTCAGCACACTGGGAACCAAGGTCACGGTGGTCGAAGTCATGGACAGGATTGTCCCTGTGGAAGACGCTGAAATTTCCGCCATGCTGCAAAAACAGATGAAAAAACACAGCCTTGATATTTTTACCAATACCAAAGTTACCCGGCTCGATAAAAAAGCGAACGAAGTCGTCTGTACTCTGGAAGACGCCAAGGGCAAAACCAAAACCATTACCGTTGATCGGGTCATATCCGCCGTCGGCGTCGTTGGCAACATCGAAAACATCGGGCTTGAGACGACAAAAATAAAAACCGACCGCGGCTGCATCAAAACCGGACCTTTTTGCCAAACGGACGAGGCGGGGGTCTATGCCATCGGCGACGTTGCCGGACCACCGATGCTGGCCCACAAAGCCGAACACGAAGGCGTCATCTGCGTTGAAAAAATAGCTGGTCTGAAGGTTCATCCGCTGGATACATTAAAAATCCCAGGCTGTACGTACTGTCATCCGCAAGTGGCGTCCGTTGGACTGACCGAAGAAAAAGCCATTCAGGCCGGACATAAAGTCCGCATTGGCCGGTTTCCGTTTATCGGCAACGGCAAGGCGATCGCACTTGGCGAGCCCGACGGGCTGGTAAAAACCATTTTTGATGAAAAAACCGGTGAATTGCTGGGCGCGCACTTGATCGGGGCCGAGGTTACCGAGCTTGTACAGGGGTTTGTCATCGCCATGGGACTGGAAACCACCGAAGAAGACTTGATGCATACCGTATTCCCGCATCCGACCATTTCGGAAACCATGCACGAATCAGTGCTGGACGCATACGGCCGCGTCATTCATATGTAATGGTATGAGCACGCAAGCCAACAAAACCAGACCCCGCCACCCGGAAAAAGTCAACAATCCGGAAAATCCCCATCAACGCAAACCGGCGTGGATCCGGGTCAAGGCTCCGGGTTCGAAACAATACGGGGAAACCCGGAAACTGATGCGCGAACACGGTCTGCACACAGTGTGCGAAGAAGCATCGTGTCCGAATATCGGCGAATGCTGGTCACGAAAACATTCGACCGTCATGATTCTGGGCGACATCTGTACCCGGGCCTGTGCGTTTTGTAACGTGGCCACGGGAAAACCGCGCCCTGTGGATGAGATGGAGCCGGAAAACCTGGCCCGTTCCGTTGCCAAAACGGACATGAACCACATTGTTATCACTTCCGTTGACCGTGATGATTTACCCGATGGCGGGGCCACACAATTTGCCAGATCCATCAACCGCATCCGTGAATTGGCCCCGAAAACCACCATCGAAGTTTTAACACCCGATTTCCTGAAAAAACCCGGGGCTTTGGAAATTGTCGTCAAAGCCAAGCCGGATGTATTCAATCATAATCTGGAAACGGTACCCCGGCTGTATCCGTCGATCCGCCCCGGAGCGCGCTATTTCAATTCGCTGAATATATTAAGCGAAGCCAAGACGATGGACCCCACAATATTCACCAAATCCGGAATCATGGTCGGTTTGGGCGAAAACAAGGACGAAGTCCTTCAGGTTATGGACGACATGCGTTCGGCCGATATTGATTTTCTCACCATCGGGCAATATCTGGCTCCGACCAGTAAACATGCCGCCGTCGAACGCTTTGTCACCCCGGACGAATTCGAAGACTACAAACGTATTGGTTTAAACAAAGGTTTTTTAATGGTGGCATCAAGTCCGTTAACCCGGTCCTCGTTTCACGCGGATAAGGATTTTGCCGAACTAAGGAAAAAACGATGCGCGACTTAACCCTTTATATCGGCAATAAAAACTATTCAAGCTGGTCGCTCAGGCCATGGCTGGCCATGCGTACTGCGGGCATTGATTTCAAGGAAAAACTAATCCCGCTGTTTGATGATGCCTGGCCCGAAGCCATCGCCCGGGTGTCACCAACCCATAGGGTCCCGGTCCTTCACAGCGGTGATTTGATCATCCCGGAAACCATTGCCATTCTTGAATTTGCAGCCGAAATCAAACCGGAACTCTGGCCGGAGGATACGGATGCCCGGGCCTTGGCGCGGGCGATGACGGCTGAAATGCACGCCGGTTTTACAGCCCTTCGGAATGCCATGCCGATGAATATCCGGCGTCAGGATTTAGCGGGCAAAGGCATCAATGATGCTGTCACCACCGATATCGAGCGGATTTGCACCCTGTGGCGTGATTGCCGGCAACGCTTCGGCGGTGATGGTGCGTTCCTGTTTGGCCGTTTCAGCAATGCCGATGCCATGTTTGCCCCGGTGGTCAGCCGTTTTCTCAGCTATCAGCCGCCGTTGCCGGACGACGCCAAAGACTACATGCAGAGCGTTGATCAACTCCCCGCCATGCAAGACTGGAAAAATGCGGCGCTGGCTGAACCCTGGACCGTCAAAGAAGACGAAATAGATTGACGGTACAGGCAAAAATGCCCACACATGCAGAAAAAAGAACGTTAGCCTATACCCCGGAACAGATGTTCGATCTGGTCGCCGATGTGGAACGTTATCCTGAATTTTTACCGTGGTGCACGGCCGTGCGTATTCATCACCGCAAAGGCAATGAAATCATGTCCGACATGGTCATCGGTTTTAAAATGTTCCGGGAAAAATTTACCACCCGGGTCTTGCTCCACCCCAGCCGACGGATCGATGTTGAATACACCAACGGGCCTTTTAAATATCTCAATAATCACTGGATTTTTGAACCTGCCCCGGATGGCGGCTGTACCGTTGATTTTTATATTAAATTTGAATTCAAATCAAAAATTTTGCAATCGGCCATCGGGTTGGTATTTAACGAAGCCGTACAAAAAATGATTTCTGCCTTTGAAAGCCGTGCCAAAAGCATTTATACGCCATGATCCAGCATGGTGTTTAATTGAACAAGGGCCTCAATGAGCGTTTGTGCCCGGATATCATGGCGATCCCCGGCAAAATGACAGGCTTTATGAAATAACGGTGCGAAATCACCGGCAACGGCCAGATGCACCAAACCAACGGGTTTTTCCGCGGTTCCACCACCGGGACCGGCAACGCCGGTAACCGCAACCGACAAGGCGGCCCGTGAATGTTTCAGGGCCCCTTCGGCCATGGCACAGGCGACGGGCTTGCTGACAGCACCATCTGTCGCAAACAAATTAACCGGGACACCCAGCATATCCTGTTTGGCTTCGTTGGAGTAGGTCACAAACCCACGATCGAATACATCCGAGCTTCCGGGAATATCGGTCAAACAAGCGGCGATCAGGCCTCCCGTGCACGATTCGGCGGTTGCCAACCGGATACCGCGCGCCCGGCAACCGGACAAAACCCGCTCGGCCATTTTCAGGGTATTTTGTGCAAAAACTCCGGACATGATCACCTTTAAAAAAACCGAATTAACACCAACACCAAGGCCGCGTAAACACCGGCCAGAATATCGTCAACCATCACGCCCCAACTGCCTGTACATTTTTGATCGGCCCACGAGACCGGCCACGGTTTTCGGATATCAAACAACCGGAACAGCAAAAAACCCGCCACGTATAAAACCGGTTCCGGTGGCACAACGGTCAATGTTAACCAGATACCGGCAACTTCATCAATAACGATGGCACCCGGATCGTGCTGAGCGCTTTTGGTTTCGTAGATTCTTGCCGCCCACAAACCGATGACAAAAACAATCAATGTGGCCACGGCCAGACCGGGCCACGAAAAATAAACTGAAATCACCCAGGCAAACGGCAATGCCGCCACCGAGCCCCAGGTTCCCGGTGCCTTTGGCAGATACCCAGCACCAAACCATGTTGCCAACAGGATTCCCGGGTGCAATAACGAAGGTCGTTTGATCATGACGGCACACTATGTCCGCAAGATAGCGGCCAGGTCCAGTAAAAATCACTTGCATGGAAAGCATCAGACCGATACCTTTCATGCAAGGACTTTTTATAAAAACAGGGCTTTGAGGGGAATACACCATGATGGAGATGCAACCATGATGGAAACCGGCGAACAACTTGGCGCAGGAGAGCGTATTTCCCGGATAATTGACCGCCTGTTTCCCGAACGGCAAATCCACATGCGCACCAACGGGCGCTTACGTTTTGTAACCCTTTCCAAAAACAAACAAATCGCCATAACATTTTTCCTGCTGCTGGCCATCGGATGGGGCGGGTTTACCACCTATCGCTACCAGCAAAATGAAGCCATCATTTCCGCCAAAGATTTACTAATCGCCAATAAAAATCTGTCTTACCGCAGCTTGTTAAGCGAAATGGCGGCTTACCAGAAACGGTTCAGTACGCTTTCGGTTGATCTGGAAAAAAACAATGCCATTGTCATGAGCCTGTCGGAACGCAACAATTCACTGGAACGCAATCTGTCATCGGTGTCACAGAAATTGCTGATGACCGAATCGGAACGGCAGATGATTTCCGGAAACCGGGAACGGTTGCGGCAAAGCCTTGCCAAAATCGAAAAAGACATGCGCTCCATGGCCAACCGGAATTTCAAACTTGAAGGCAACCTCGATAACACCGAAAGCGATCTGCAAAGGGCGCTGGCCGAACGCAATCAGGCGTTTTTCAAAAGCAGCGAAATGCAGCGCAAGGTAATGACCCTTGAAAGCAAGCTGGCCAGCAACGAGAAAAATCAAAAGCAGACCATCAACCAACTGTTATCACGGACAAACACCTACATTTCCGGTCTTGAAAAAGTCATTGTCACATCCGGATTAAACCCGGACAAACTAATTTACGGCAATAAAGCACCGCCAACCGGGCGGGGTGGACCGTTCATTCCGGCTATAAACGGCAAGGATGAAAAATCCGTTGAATTAAAAACCAGCCTGACAAGCCTTCGGGGAAACCTCAGCTATTGGGAAGCCTTGCAGGATGTCATGAAAAGGCTGCCTCTCGCCAGTCCTGTCGACAGTTATTATATCACCAGTGCATACGGCAAACGCCGGGATCCCGTCAATAAACGCTGGGCATCCCACTATGGACTGGATATGGGAGCGGCATTCAACACCCGCGTCTACGCCCCGGCCCCCGGAACGGTGGTCTATGCCGGCTGGAAAGGAAAATACGGAAAATATATCGAAATTGACCATGGTGCCGGCGTGCGCACACGCTACGCACATTTAAACAAAATTCTGGTGAAAAAAGGACAATCCGTTAACTTCCGTGATAAAATCGGTCTTGTCGGCAGCACCGGCCGCAGCACCGGGTCGCATTTGCATTACGAAACCATTTACCGGGGCAAGTCCCAAAACCCTTCGAAATTTTTTAAAGCGGGGCGTTATGTTTTCAAAATCCAGTAAAAAACCATCAAACCCACCCGCGGCAGTCATTACAAAAAAACCCGCGCCACCATCCATTATCAGTGCCGATTTAACCATTACCGGCGACTTGCAAAGTGACGGCGAAATCCAGATTGACGGCACCGTCAAAGGCGACATCAGGAGTTCTGTTTTACTGGTCGGCAAGACGGCCAATATTACCGGTGAAATTTTCGCCGACAAGGTCCACATTCACGGCACGGTTACAGGACAGGTCAAGGCGTCCAGTGTTGTATTGGCAAAAACCGCGCACATGACCGGCGACGTTCTGCACGAAGACCTGTCCATAGAAACCGGTGCCTTCCTTGAAGGCCATTGCAAACGCATTCCTCTACAGGAGCCGCCGAAACAATCGACCACGGACAGTTCCCCGGCAATGGTTAAAACCAAAATTGCCAAGGCACCCGCCTGAAATAAAGACTGAAAAAAACAGACCTGACCAATATTTACACCAACAGGGTTGGTGGGCAGAGTTAGTGGGCAAGGTTAGTGGGTTATTTGTGGGCAATAGGCTTTTCAGTGAAAAGATAGTCCCTGAGCTCCTTGTCAAAGGACGGGTCCTTCCTCCGGATCCATTCCAGCACCATAGCCGCATGTTCTTTTTCTTCATCGCGATTATGGGCAAGAATGGCTTTGAGCTCGTCATCCTTGCAAGCATCAACTCTTTGATTATACCAGTCAACGGCTTCCAGTTCTTCCATCAAGGAAACGATGGCCCGGTGCATGTCCCGGGTCTCATTGGTAAGTTCATCGATGGGTTCATGATATCCTTCGTTTGACATGATTTTTTGTCCTTTCTGTTGTTTACTGCCGTTGGATCCGATCGCACCTTCCGGTTATTTCCTGACGGAACTTTGCGGTGGTAAAACCATACCACGGTTTTTCATGATCTGTCGCAATTTATCGGGATAATCGGTGATAATTCCATCCACATCCATATCGATCAGGCGCTCCATATCCCCGGTTTCGTTAACGGTCCAGACCTTTACCAGTAATCCAAGACTATGGGCTTCTTTAACCAATTCGGAATTCAATTCCTTGAAATAAACGGACCACATCTTGCCACCGGCGGCTTTTACCATTTTTGGCAAACTGCCATCAAAATCAGATAATCTGAACCCGGCGGCCCAGGGCGATACCCCGGACGGCCCGGGCGTTACGGTGTCGTACCAGCTTTGCTGTACGCTTAAATAAGACGTGGGAGTATTCGGAAACCGGTACTGTACATCCTGTAAAACACGCCAGTCAAAAGACTGTATCGTAACCCGGTCCATAAAACCCTGTTCACCAAGAACAGCCATCAATGCGTCCGTAAACACTTTGTAACCGGGCATCAATTCCGGCTTCAGCGGGCTGATTTTGGTTTCGATATTCAAGCGGACCGTTTCATTTCCCGTGCTTTTTATCAATTCAATGACTTCAAGCAGGGTCGGAATCCTTTCCCCGTCGGCGGCAACCTGATCGGGGTATTTACCGCTGTAGCGGGTCGATGGATTTATGCGCCCCACATCAAAGGTTTTTAACGTTTTTATATCCATTTTATAGATAATATGGTCTTCATCCGTTAGCCAGTTACCACCCGCATCGCGTGTAAAATCCGGTTCCAAAAATGGATTGTGGCTAATGACGGGTACCAGATCAGACGTAATCCCCACATCCAGTTCCAACGTTGTCACGCCAATTTCAAGGGCTTTTTTAAATGCGCTCAGGGTATTTTCAGGAGCCAGTCCGCGCGCACCCCTGTGCCCCTGAAGATCAAGCGGTGCCCCCATAAAACTGGCACGGGTATCAGAGGCGGAAAGTTCGGCTTGGGGCATGGTCAGTATCAGTCCAAATAAAACGGTGAAAACAAAAAATCTAGAATGGGGATAAGTCATTTCAGGTTTCGGGATAAATACGTTTATCCGTATCCGTATCAAAAAAATGCAGATGGTCTTCGGCCACGGAAACGGGTATTTTTTCACCGGTTTGAAGCATTTGCGTACCATCAACCCGGATTGTCAAATCGCTTTCATCATCTCCGAAATGACCGTGCAACAATGTGTCCGCCCCCAAATGTTCAATCAGGGATATTTTCATATGAAGATTGGCTTCGCCCGCATTGATGTGGATATGTTCCGGGCGAATTCCCAGCATGACCGTTTTTCCGGCGGCATGGGAATAGCGACTGTTCTTGAGATAATAGTTTTCGCCGCCTGGGATATTAATTTGTTTTCCATCGTCTGAAAAAGTGACAGATATAAAATTCATGGCCGGGGATCCGATAAAGCCGGCCACAAAAACCGAAGCCGGTTTTTCATAAAGTTCAATTGGCGTTCCAAGCTGTTCCACATTGCCTTCGTTCAACACCATCAAACGGTGGCCCAAGGTCATCGCTTCGACCTGATCATGGGTGACATAAATGCTGGTGATGCCAAGGCGTTCCTGCAATTTTTTAATTTCAAGACGCATTTGCACCCGCAATTTTGCATCCAGATTGGACAACGGTTCATCAAACAGAAACACGCTGGGTTCGCGGACAATGGCCCGCCCCATGGCCACACGCTGGCGCTGACCACCACTTAATTGCCGGGGTTTGCGGGTCAACTGTTCATCGGTCAGTTCAAGAATAGCGGACGCTTTTTTAACCCTTGCTTCGATTTCCGGTTTCGGCAACTTACGGATTTTCAAACCATAGGCCATGTTATCGAACACATTCATATGCGGATAAAGGGCATAATTCTGAAACACCATGGCGATATCCCGCTCTGCCGGCTCCAGACAGGTAACGTCTTTGCCGGCGATAGCAATTTTTCCGGAAGTGGTTTCTTCCAACCCGGCGACCATCCGCAACAAAGTCGATTTTCCGCACCCCGAAGGTCCGACAAGCACCAGTAATTCACCGTCGTTAATTTCAACATCAACACCGTGGATTGCTTTAAATCCGTTGGGGTATGTTTTTTGAACTTTTTCGAGAATAACATGCGCCATTTGGGTTCCTTATTTTTCTGTCTCGGTCAAACCTTTGACAAACAGTTTTTGCATAAAGACGATGACCACAACCGGCGGCAACATCGCCAACAGAGTCGTCATCATAATCAGGTGCCATTCAGGGGATTCTTCGGCCGCTTCCAGCATTTGCTTGATGCCCATGACAATGGTGTACATGCTTTTATCGGTGGTGATCAACAGTGGCCACAGGTATTGATTCCAGCCATAAATGAATAAAATCACAAACAAGGCCGCGATATTGGTCCGCGACATCGGCAATAAAATATCTTTGAAAAAACGTAATGGCCCGGCACCGTCGAGACGGGCCGCTTCCAGCAATTCATCGGGGATGGTCAAAAACACCTGCCTGAACATAAACGTCGCCGTGGCTGATGCGATCAAAGGCACGCTCAGCCCCAGATAAGTATCAAGCATACCCAAATTGGCAACCACGGAAAAGGTCGGCAAAATCCGGACTTCGACCGGCAACATCAAGGTGATGAAAATAATCCAGAAAAAAAACATCCGGAACCGGAAATCAAAATAAACAATGGCAAAAGCCGACAGCAACGAAATGGCTATTTTGCCAACGGCAATCATCAGCGCCATCGCCAGACTGTTAAGCAGCATCAAACCAACGGATTGTTCGCGGGCATTGCCCACACCCTTGGTCAAGGTATCGTATAAATTGCCGAAAAACTGATCCCCCGGCCACAACGGAAGGGGAACTTGCGTAATACGCACCGCATCATGGGATGCCGCAACAAAGGTAATCCAGATGGGAAAAGCAATTAACAATACACCACAGACCAGCACAGCATGGGAAACAAAGGTGGCAAAAGGGCGATTTTCGACCATCAGTAATCCACCTTTTTCTCGATATAGCGGAACTGAATGGCGGTCAGAGCAATTACAAGCACCATTAAAATAACCGATTGTGCCGCAGATCCGCCAAGATCAAGTCCGATAAAGCCATCATTATAAACCTTGTAAACCAGTATTTCCGTGGCTTTCGCCGGACCCCCCTTGGTAATGGCGTGAATAATGCCAAAAGTGTCAAAAAAGGCATAAACAATATTCATCACCAACAGGAAAAATGTTGTTGGCGAAATCAACGGAAAAACGATTGACCAGAACCGCCGCCATGGCCCGGCGCCATCAATGGCCGCTGCTTCGATCATTGATTTGGGAATGGATTGCATGGCGGCCAAAAAGAACAGAAAATTATAGCTGACCTGCTTCCATGACGCCGCAATCACGACCAGAACCATGGCCTCGCCACCATTAACCCGGAAATTCCAGTCATAGCCGAACAAATCAAGGAACGTTGCCATCACGCCAAGGGTGGGATCAAACATGAACATCCACAAGGCACCGGCGACAACCGGGGCCACCGCATAGGGCCAAATCAGAAATGTCCGGTAAACCGTGGCCGCCTTGACCACACGGTCCGCCATCCCGGCCAGCAACAATGCCACCGACATGGAAGAAAACGCCACCAGCAATGAAAATACCGCCGTACGTTTAAAGGTATCCAGATACAGATCGTCTTCGAACAAGGCGGTGAAATTTTCAAACCAGACAAATTCGCTGCTGAGACCGAAAGCGTCTTCGATCAGAACCGATTGAAACAATGCCTGACTGGCAGGCCAGATAAAAAACACCATCGTTATGATGATTTGCGGCATCACCAGCAAATAAGGCAGCGGCGATGATTTGTAATGAACACGTTTCAGCATATTAAAGGCCCGTTAACCGCCTCCGGTGGGAATGAAAATCCGGCCAGAGGCGGTCATTCGTCAACAATCAGACGGGTTATTTATTGGCGCGTTCAAATTTACGCAACAATTTATCACCCCGGGCAACAGCATCATCCATCGCGTCGGAGGCTGATTTTTTACCGGCCCATGCGGCCTCCATTTCTTCGTTGATGATATCACGGATCTGGACAAAATTACCAAACCGCAAACCACGGGAATTGGGTGTTGGCGTATTCAGGCTAAGCTGTTTGATGGCCGTATCCGTACCCGGATTTGACTTGTAAAAGCCCCGTTTTTTGGAAAGCTCATAAGCCGGTGTGGTAATCGGAACGTAACCGGTCTCCTGATGCCACCACGCTTGCACTTCCGGGGAAGACAAATAGGTCATAAATTTGGCGACGCCTTTGTACTGGGCTTTGGTTTTGCCTTTAAGGACCCACAACGTGGCCCCACCGATAATCGAGTTTTGCGGTTTTGAAATCACGCTCGGGTAATAGGGCAATATGGCCTGACCGAATTTGAATTTGGCCTGCTCTTTTATGCCGCCATAATAAGCCGAAGAATTCAGCCACATTCCGCATTCGCCATTGGTGAACATGGGCAAACTGTCGCCGCGGCGGCCGCCATAAACAAACGATTTGTCTTTGGTCCACGAAGCCAGATTGGCAATGTGCTCTTTGACGGCTTTATTGTTGAAGGTGAACTTGGTATCCAGCCCGGTGAAACCGTTTTCTTTGGTGCCAAGGGGGAGATTATGCCAGGCGCTGAAATTCTCGATCATCACCCAGGATTGCCAGCCAAATGAAAACCCGCATTTATAGCCGGCGGACAACAGTTTTTCAGAAGCCGTTTTCATTTCCGGCCATGTTTTCGGAACCGACGTGATACCGGCTTTTTTAAAGGCGTCTTTGTTGTACCAAAGAACCGGTGTCGAACTGTTGAACGGCATCGACAGCAATTCACCCTTGGACGTCTGATAATAACTGATCACAGCCGGCAAATAGGTGGATTTGTCAAACGGCTCACCGGCGTCTTTCATCACTTGCTCAACCGGATATACGGCCCCTTTGGCAGCCATCATGGTTGCCGTACCAACTTCAAACACCTGAACGATGGCAGGCTGTTTTTTGGCCCGGAACGCAGCGATGGCGGCCGTCATGGTTTCCGTGTAATTGCCTTTGTAAACCGGAACAATTTTATATTCGGATTGGGTGGCATTAAAATCGCTGGCAATTTTATTGACCCGTTCGCCATTGGTACCGCCCATGGCGTGCCACCACTGGACCTCCGTTGTCGATGCAGCATAAGCAACACTCGACATGCTGCCAATGGCAGCGGCCGTCAAAGCCGACAGCATTTTCTTTTGATAACTCATCACTCAACACTCCCTGTTGTTCAATCAAATAGCGTAATCCAAGTTTATTCACACCGAATTTCTTTTAACGTGTACCCGGATACTTTAAATAGGTTTTTTCATAATACAAGATATGTTTTATTACAGTTTTATATAACATAGTGTTATAAATATGACTGTTTTATGACAACCGCGATCAGGAGCAAATAATGACACTGCCGTTAAGACAACTCGAAGCTTTCCGCGCCGTTCTCACCGAAGGCAGCGTCACCCGGGCGGCCCACTACATGAAAATATCCCAGCCCGCCGTCAGCCGCCTGATTTCCAGCCTTGAAGACAACATGGGCTTTGCCCTGTTCAAACGCGAACGCAAATCATTGCAACCCACCGCCGAAGCCAAATTTTTACTGGATGAAGTGGAACGGGCCTTGTCCCATCTCGATCATATCCGCCAATTAACCCGGGATATTGAAAATAAACAGGCCGGGAATCTCCGCATTGCCTGCCTGCCGGGCTTTGCCACGTCATTATTGCCGCGCGTTTTGGCGAAGTTTTTGAAAGACAGGCCGGGGGTGCCGTTAACGTTCGAGCCAGACCGCCCGGATAGAATCATTGAATGGGTCATCGGACAGCAATACGATGTCGGCATCACCGAACAATTTGAAGGCCACCCAGCCATCGAATGTGAAACCATTCCCATCCGCACGGTATGTGTGTTGCCCGACGGGCATCCATTAGCGGACAAGAAAACCATTACGCCCACGGATCTGAACGCTGTGCCGATGATCCACGGCTACCGCGACCATATTTTTTATCGCACATTACGCTCGGCCTTTGATCAAGCCGGGTCCGAATTCAAATCCGGCGTTGAAACCCGGCAATTCGGCCCGGCCTGTATCATGGTGTCCGAAGGTCTGGGGGCTTCGGTCGTCAGCGAAATCGACGCCCGCGAATATGAAAACCGGGGTCTGATTATCAAGCCCTTTCAACCGGCGATCCCGTTTCAGATCAATATCCTGTTTCCGGCCTACGTGCCCCGGTCCATGGTCACTCACGAATTCATCGAAGCCTTCAAACAAAGCCTGCAACCGTTCAGGATGGACTAACCGTTTTGCAGCGCCTTCAGGAAAACGGTGTCATCCACATTGCCGCCGGAACAAACGACGGCAACGGTTTTGCCTTTGATATCCAGTTTTCCGCTTAAAACTGCGGCCAATGCTACGGCACCGCCCGGCTCCAAAACCAGTTTCAGGCGGCTGAACGCGTGACGCATGGCGCTCAACGCCTGATCATCGCTGACGGTCAGGACAGCTTTCAGCAAAATCGAACAGATCGCCATGGTCATATCGCCGGGGGAAGGGGACAATAACGCATCACAAATCGACGTTGCAGCCCCATCAATCTGTTCGATATGACCGCTTTGCATGGACCGCCGGGTATCATCAAAATCTTCCGGCTCGACCGCATATATTCTGGTTTCCGGGGACATTTCAGCCAAGGCGACGGCGATACCGGATACCAGTCCACCACCGCCGCACGGCACCAGAACGCCGTCAAGGTCCACGCCCATGGCCGTGGCCTGTTGAGCCATTTCAAGCCCGACGGTGCCTTGTCCGGCCAATAACCAACGGTCATCAAATGGCCGCACCAGCGTCGCACCGGTGTCGAACGCAATTTTTTCAGCAATGCGCGTCCGCTCAAACCTGTTTTCACGGGCGTAAAATTCAATATGGGCACCGTAAAAGCGGGTGTTTTCAATCTTTATGGTTGGCGCGTCTTCGGGCATGACGATAGTCGCCGGAATGCCGAAAATTTGCGCGGCGGCGGCCACGCCTTGGGCATGGTTGCCTGATGAATAGGCGACAACGCCTTTTTTGCGGTCATTTTTGTTGATACGGCTGATGCGGTTATAGGCGCCGCGAAACTTGAACGACCCGGTACGTTGCAGGGATTCGGCCTTGATCAGCAAGCGCCCGCCGGTGAGGTCGTTTAAAAACGGTGATTCCAGCAACGGCGTAAGCACAGATTGCCCGTGCAGGCGTTTGGCGCTTTCCGAGATATCCTGAAAAGTGGGCAAAACCAGTTTTGACAAATTTTACAATCCCAATAAGGGGGGCAGGGCGCTTAGGTCCCTGATTTCCGCAATCGGTGTTCCCGGAATCCGTTCCGGCGGTTGGGAAAAGCGGTTAACCCAGACCACGCGGAAACCAAAATTGGCCGCCGCGGCCGCGTCCCATGCATTCGATGACATGAAACAGATTTGGTCTGCTTTAACACCGAGCCCGTCAACGGCCATTTGGTAAACTTTCGGATGCGGTTTGTAGATTTTGATGCTATCGACGGAATAGGTCGCATCCAGATCATCATCAAGACCGGCATTTTGAACGGCACTTGCCAGCATTTTCGGTGAGCCGTTGGATAAAATAGCCGTTTGCAGACCACCGCTTTTCAAGGCTTTCATCATGGCCGCCACTTCCGGGTAGGCATCAAGGCGCAAATAAATATCCATCAGTTTTTCCCGCAAAGCCGGATCATCAATGCCAAGGGATGCCATGGCGTAATCAAGGCCGTCGCCGGTGACTTGCCAGAATTCCACATATTCATCCATCAGACTGCGCAGCCAGGTGTATTCCAGTTGACGCAAACGCCAGATATGTGTCAGTTTTTGCTCGTTTTCACCAAGATCATCCTTGCAATGACGCGCCGCCGCATTGACATCAAACAGGGTGCCATAGGCATCAAAGACACAGGCTTTTACGTTGTTCAGAGAATTCGTCATGGCAACCTCTTTAGTCTGTAAACGGGAACCGGGATTGTGGTCTGACAAAAACCCGCCGTCAATGGTCTTTATCAAATGAACTTTATTGACATAACTTCATAAAGTCTTTCAAAATTTTATGAAATTCGTTAAGACCTTGGCGTTTGCAATTTTCAGGACAAATCAATGGCAATTACCAAAGTTTATTACAGCGTTATCCGAACAGCCTTCGAAAACGGATTGTTGCCGAATGCCAATGATTTACTGGAATTTGGTGAAGCCAACTGGTACGGCGACGTTCCACCGGAAACATTTTTCAATGATATTGCACTGTTTGCCAAGCCTGACAAAGAAAAGAAACGGCTGGAGAAAAAACTTAAGTCGATCCTGGACAAGGCCGAAGAAACCCAGCTTTTTGATGCTGCCAAGTTGTTTTACCGTTTGTTTTTTGGCGTTCGCAATGTCACCGCAATAGATTTTCACGGCACGCCCGACAGTTTGCAAATGGATCTGAACGAACCACTTGATTTGCCGAAACAATACGATGTCACCATCAACAACGGAACGGCAGAACACATTTTCAATCTGGGCCGGTTTTTCGCCAACATGCACGGTGCCACCAAACCGGGCGGCCTGATGGTCCACGAAGGCCCGATGATCAACGGTTGGATCGATCATGGGTTTGTTAATTTTCAACCGACCCTGTTTTTTGATATGGCGGCGGCCAATCATTATCAGATCAAATGCTTTTTTCTGGGCTCCATCGACCCGTTTGGCGTACAAGCCTTTGAAAGCCGGGAACAGGTATTGGATTTTGCCGCAAACGGACAGCTTCCGGACAACCCGGTTTACATGACCATTATGGAAAAAGGACCGGAAAATCTTGATTTTGTTCCGCCCATTCAGGGTTATTACGCCGGTGCCATATCCCGCGAAGCCCGTGAAAGCTGGCGGCGGCTCAGGTAGACTTTACAAATCGCCTTCCAAATTCAGGGCGATTTCCTCTTCCGCAAGACGAGAACGGTACACTTGCAGATTTTCCAGCACCCGTTGCACATAGTTCCGGGTTTCATTAAAGGGAATCATCTCGACCCAGTCGATGGTGTCAATATCCGGGTCTCTGGGATCACCAAAACGTCTGATCCATTGCCTTACACGTCCGGGACCGGCATTATAGGCGGCCAATGACAACACGTATGATCCTTTGAAATCTTCCATCAAGCCCGATAAATAAGCCTGTCCCAGCATCAGATTATAACGTCCGTCGCGCTTCAATTTGCTGGTGGAATACCGAATCCTGTATTTTTTTGCCATTTTTTTTGCCGTTCGCGGCAACAGTTGCATCAAACCACGGGCATTGGCACTGCTTTCCGATGAAGTCCGAAATGCGCTTTCCTGTCGCACCAGCGCCAGCACCAGTGGCGTTTCAGGCTTGGCGGTTTGCGCCCGTTTCGGCAAAGGCGGCAACGTCAGGGCAGGGTAACCGGAAAGCGGCATTTCCAAACCCTTTCGGCTTGCCCGCTTGGCAACGGTGATGGATACATCCAGACGTTTGCTCTCCCGCGCCAAAGCCGCCGTCAACGACTGCCAGCCCGGCGACCTTGAAATTTTTTGCAATTGCAAAATAAACGGCTTGACCCAGTCATAGACCTTGGCCTTTGTCAGCATACGGACAACCTGAACCAGTTCGTGTTGATCGAATTCCGATTTTTCTTCGGCCGTGTAATCCGGCTCTTCGGCCATGGAAATGCTTTTACCGGGGTTGATTTTTTGTGCCGCCAATTGCCCGTAATAAGTCGTGGCGTAAGAACCCGCCCGCCGGTACCATTCGTTAGCCTGTTTTGTATTGCCCATTTCCTCGGCCGCACGACCGGCCCAATAAGCGGCCCGCGCCCGGCTGATGGGGTATTTGACGGCACTGTACATTTCCCTGAAATGATCATAGGCGACATCAAAATCATTTAAAAACCTGAGCGACAACCAGCCCGACAGCCATCTGGCATCGGCCTGATCGGCACCTTCAAGATTATTATTGGCTGATGCAATTTTATAGGCGCGGCTGACATAACCTTGTTCCAGCGCCCGGCGCACAAGAACCGCCTGTTCTTTCCACCACAACGATGGCCGGGCCAGTTCAGACGGCAAATTGTCGATCAGCTGAAAGACATTTTCCTTGCCTTTGCGCCGACGCCAGCGCAGGCGTTCATAAATCAATCCGGGATCGGATTGTAAATATTTCGGGACCTTGGCAATCAGGCGGTCCACATTGCCTTTATTGAAACGCAAAGACAGGCGCGCCCATCCCAGGGCCTGATAATCTTTGTTGACTTTCCACAACATACGCCGTGATGCCCAATATTTTCCGTCCCATAACAGACGATCAAGACGGGCAATATTGTCAGTTCTTTTCAAATAGCGGCGGTATTTTTTATAAAACCGTTTTTCCCGGGTTCTGGAAAAATTCCCCACCACCCAGGCACGGCGCAATAATGCGCGACCTTCTGCGCTCTTTCCGCTCGTCATCAACGCCAGAGCCAACCGTTCCATGCCTTCATTACTGACCGGTTGGCGTGCTTTAAAAAATTTCAAAACATTTTCCCGGGACATCTCCCCCGGCAAGGCCTGTTCCGCCCGGCGGATCAGCTTATCCCGTTCAGGCCAATCGGGATTATCCCGGATAAAATCCGTTAATTCCCTGAAATCCTGTGGTTTCGGTGAACGGGTCAATCGTACCCATTTAAGGGTTTTCCGCATCAACGGCGTCTGAATATGCCGGGAATAACGTTCGGTGGTTTTCCATTTTTTAAGGCTGGCTGCTTTCAGTGCGCCCCGCACCCATTCGCCGTCCCCTTTGGATAACCCCGTAGCCGACAACGCCTGTCCAGTGCTGAAAAACAACAGCAATGCTATGAAAAACAGACTTTTTTTCAGTCCGGATATTGCCGTCAGCGTCTTTCCCCTTTACCATTTATGGCGGTCTTTGAACGCATCGCCGCACAGATTACCATCATTTTAACCGCAAACACATAAACGCTCAAGTGGTCTTGCCCGCGCCTGTCTGTCGGTCTATCTTCTGGCCTTGATTTAGGGCCTTGGTTTCTGGCCTCTTGAAAAAACTCTATATTACCAACTTTAACAAAGGAGGAAGGTATGTTCAAAGGATCATCCGTCGCATTGATCACGCCGATGAAAAACGGCCAACTTGACGAGGCTGCCTTCAAGTCTTTTGTTGAATGGCAAATATCCGAAGGCACTGACGGTCTGGTACCATGCGGGACCACCGGCGAATCACCGACATTAAGCCATGCCGAGCATAAAAATGTCACCGAATGGTGCATCGAAGTGACCAAAGGCCGGGTTCCGGTGATGGCCGGATGCGGATCCAATTCCACCGCCGAAGCCGTTGAATTGACCGAACACGCCGCCCGTGCCGGGGCCGATGCCGTTTTGGTAGTGACGCCTTATTACAACAAACCGACGCAAGAAGGACTGTACCGGCATTTCAAAGCGGTCCATGACTGTGCCGAAATCCCGGTCTTTATTTATAATATTCCGGGACGGAGCATCGTTGATATGAGCGTCGAAACCATGGCCCGGCTGGCTGAATTGCCGCGCATCGCCGGGGTCAAGGACGCCACCGCCGATTTGTCCAGACCGTTGCAGACCCGCGTTGCTATCCCTTCCGACTTTTGCCAGCTATCAGGCGAAGACGCCACCGCGGTTCCGTTTCTGGCCGCAGGGGGCGAAGGCTGCATTTCCGTAACCGCCAACATTGCACCGAAATTATGTTCCGATATGCATAAAGCCTGGGCAAAAGGCGATATGAAAACGGTCATGGACATCCAGCTTATGTTGCAGCCCTTGCACGATGCCATGTTTGTTGAAAGCAGCCCGGGGCCGGTTAAATACGGCGCGGAATTGCTGGGAATTTGTTCGGCCGAAACAAGATTGCCGCTGTGTGAAATTTCCGAAGCGAGCAAAACAGCCGTAAAATCCACCATGAAATCGGTTGGATTGATAGATTAAGAAAATATTATAACCTTATGTCTTCAAAGAAAAAATCCAAGGCTGTTGGCAAGGTTGTCGCCAAAAACAGAAAAGCGCGCCATAATTATCATATTCTGGAAACCATCGAGGCCGGGATCATGTTGCTGGGGACAGAGGTTAAATCCCTGCGTGAAGGCCGGGCCAGCATTGGCGAGGCCTTTGCCGGGGAAATGGACGATGTCATTGTGCTCCAGAATGCCTATATCCCGGACTATCCCAACGCGGCTTTCAAACATGAACCGAGGGCACCACGAAAATTGTTGCTGCACAAACGGGAAATCAACAAATTGCTGATCGCCCAGCAACGCAAGGGCATATCGCTGATTCCGCTCGCCATATATTTCAATGACCGTGGCTTTGCCAAGGTTGAACTGGCGCTGGCCGAAGGCAAGAAAGCCCACGACAAACGTCAAAGTTCCAAAGAACGCGACTGGAAACGTGATCAGGCCCGGTTGATGCGCGATCGTGGCTAATACAAACACTGATATTAACTATAAAAGGACCCGAAATGAGCAAAAAACAACTGTTACATCTGGTTTTTGGCGGTCAGGTCAAAGACCCGCAAGGTCATGAATTCGTTGACACGGACAATCTGGATATCGTCGGCATTTATCCCAGCAACGCGCTGGCCATGGATGCGTGGCGCGCGGCCAGTCATGCCCACGTCGATGATGCCATGAAAAAATACGTGATTGTTCACCTGCACCGGGTTCTGGAACCGCACGAAGACGGATAATTTTATAAAACCAGGGCGATTTCGCCATAAACAAGCCCGGCTATGATGGCCCCGGTCATGCCAAGCAACAAATAGGCCACAAACACCGGTGGCCTGACCAGCGAATAAACCGCTGTCATCGCCGGAATGGAACTGACCGCACCCGCGACCATAAAAGCCATACCGGCACCGGCCGTCATGCCTTGTGTCATCAATCCCGCCACCAAAGGCGGGGCGATATAGCTATTCAGATAGGCCGGAGCGCCAATCAGCGCGCTCAGAACCACCGGCATGACGCCATCCCCGCCAACGAAGCCCTTGATCATGCTTGCAGGCACATAGGTAATCATCAGGCCTTCCAGAAAATAGGCCAGTGCCAGCCATTTTATCAAAAACAGCGTATTTTCTTTAACCGCAACGCCAAACTTCCGTTGCCTTTCCGGGTTATGCCAGAACATCCACAACGGTTTTTCGTGCCCGTGTTTGCCCCCGCAACTTTGGCAACCGCCGCCTGCACCGACTTTCAACGGATTGGCAAAAAATGAAACCCGGCCCGACAGAAAATACATCACATAACCGCCCGCCAGCCCCAAAGCCACCGCAACCACGGCCTTGGCCACGGCAAACGGCCAGCCCAGTGCCGCCGCTGTGATCAACAATGTGGGCGGATCGATCAACGGTGATGATAACCAGAACGCCATAACACCGGACAACGGAACCCCCATACGCAACAATCCGGCAATAAACGGGATCACTTCACATGAACAGAACGGTGCCAATCCGCCAATCAGCGCCGCCGCCCAGATCATTTTCAATTCCCGGCCCCTGAATGCCGCAGAAATCAGACCATCGGCACCGCTGGCAGAAATATACCCGATCAGCAGAACAGCAAAGGCGACATATAAAAGCGTACCGGAAAACGCGGTGACGGCAATCATCATCACATCCGGCCAGCGAACAGGATCAAACAGCCAAAGCAGGGCGGTCATACTGATCAGAACCACCCACACCCGATCCGGTCTGAAGCGGCTGACAGACAGTCTTTGCACCAATTCATTCATGGACTACCCCGTTATTTTTTCAAGATCATCATGACAGCATTCACGCAGTAAAAATGATCCGAGTTCCTGCAAACGCCCGTAGTCGGCCTGATTGATAATCGCACGTCCTTTTTTAACCTGGGTGATCAGACCGGCGTCGTTCAGCATTTTCAAATGATGGGCCAAAGTCGATGCCGGAATCAGCAAACGTTTCTGAATGGCACCGACGCTTAAACCATGATCACCGGCCCGCACCAGCGCCATTAAAACTTTCAGACGCGGCGTCGATCCCACCGCAGCAAAGCCCAAGGCAGCGTTTTCCATATTCATATTTTCCAAATCCACAATAAACATCCTTATAATTTCTCAAAACTATATACCTAGTTTTATAGTTATGTCAATGGGTATAAGGGATTAGGAATGGATATAGCTATTGAAATTAAATATGTTCCCGGTTGAGAACGCCAGTCAAACAACCAATGGCCCCGGCGGCTTTTTGCAATTCAGTGGTGGGAGATGTGACACAGGTGACGCCATGACTTTCAAACAGTTGTTGGGTTTGCGGATACCCGTCCGGCATCACGATTTTACGCGGACCCAACGTCACCGTATTGATGCCCCGGTTAATGGGTTGATCCGGTTCTTCACCGGCAAAAATAATCTGAAACCCCTTGTTCCTAAGGACTTCAATCAGCCTGTGGGGCGTCCGTCGCGAGATGCCCAGCGCCAAATCGCCGTCAAAAATCCGCAACATACCCATCAGGTGCATGGTATTGACCGGCATATCAACGTGCAAAACATCAACGCCTTGGGCACACAGAACGGATGTCACCTGCTCGGCGCCTTCAATATTGGTACGCTGGCCCAAACCGATGACAACCGTACGGGCATCAATCCAGATGGCGTCGGCGCCTTCGAATGTGGCGGTGCCGGTCAGTGTTTTTAAAACGGGGACCCCCAAATCAGCCAGCCGTCTTGCGACTTCAACTTCTTCGCCGGCGCGAACACGGGACGCAGGGCGGGCAAGAACGGCCCCTTCGGGCGTCATGAAAAACAGATCGGCCATAAACATCTGATTGGGACGCGGGGGCCCAAGCGGGTCAAGCCGGTGAACCTGAACACCCTGATCCTGATAGCATTTGACCAGATTTTCATGTTCGAGCCGGGCTGTGTCGGGGTCAAGCGGCTCCAGCATCTGCGCCGGTTCCGGATCAACGGAAGCCGCCAGTTCCGCACCCGGCGTATGCAGCAATACAGATTTCAATGGCCCCCATTCGCTGTTGATGCCGCAATCAGCCCACAGCCCGCCCATTTCATCACCGTGGGCCAACGTGCGCGGTTGCCAGCCTTTGCCGCCGTAGGCTGCGGTTTTATAATCTTCCATGTTCATTTCCTTCAAGAACATCTTTGACGTGACGGAAAACGTCTGCAAACATTTCCGCCGTCAGTTTTCCGGTGTTGGTGTTGTAACGGGAACAGTGATAACTGTCGATCAGCATAATACCATTTGGCAAAGCATGGCCTTGGTTATGGGCAAATTTCCATTTGCTTTTTTTCTCGGACAACACTTTCAGAATAGCACCATGGGCCAATCCACCCAGAGCCATGATAACTTTCAAATTCTTCATGGTATTGATTTCGCTCAGCAAAAAGGGTGCGCAATTATTGACCTCGGCCCCGGTCGGGCGGTTTTCCGGCGGCACACACCTGACGGCATTGGTGATACGGCAATTCAGCAATTGAAGTCCATCATCGGCTTCTCCATCAAACCGGCCTTGACTGAAACCAAACTTTGCCAATGTGGGATACAATAAATCCCCGGCATGATCCCCGGTAAATGGTCGTCCGGTACGGTTGGCACCTTTCAATCCAGGGGCCAGACCGACGATCAACAATTCGGCGTCAATGGAGCCAAAAGACGGAACCGGCCCGTTGTGCCAATGCGGGCATTTCTGCCTTTGTTCCGATAAAAACGAAACCAGCCTTGGGCAATGACAACAATCCGGTTTTGGTAATATTTCCGTCACGTCAAAACCGTTTGATCCTGATTATCCCCGTTGCCAAAGATCCGGCCAATTTCATTTTTCAAATCAACCAGATCAATGAACTGATCGGCCTGACGTCTGAGTTCATCGGCAATCATTGGCGGCTGGGAATGCAAGGTGCTGACAACGCTGACCCGAACACCTTTCATCTGAATGGTTTCGATCAAACGGCGAAAATCACCATCCCCGGTAAACAGCACCATATGATCAAGGGCAGGGGCCATTTCCATCATATCGACAGCGATTTCAATATCCATATTGCCCTTGATTTTGCGGCGCCCGTTTTCATCGGAAAATTCCTTGGCCGATTTGGTCACCAGCAAATAACCGTTGTAATCCAGCCAGTCGATCAATGGCCGGATTGACGAAAAATCCTGATCCTCGATCAAAGCGGTGTAATACATGGCCCTGATAAAATGACAGTTGGCGGAAAAATGGCTGAGCAGTTTTTTGTAATCAATATCAAAATCAAGGGCACGGGCGGCTGAAAACAAATTGGCCCCGTCAATAAACAGGGCGGTTTTTTCGGATTTGTGAAACATGGCTATTTACCTGAATAACTAAAAAAATTAATGATAGGAAAAATAAAAAGATCGGAGCAAGATTTTGATTTTAATCGGTATTGGCGGTAACTTGTCAAATCATCATTTCAAAACACCGCGCATGGCCTGCGGGGCGGCTCTTGATTTATTGTCAAATACAGACGGGCTGTCCATTTCAAAAAGATCACCCTGGTATGAAACCGCGCCGGTTCCGGTATCGTATCAGCCATGGTTTATCAATGCGGTGATTGCCGTTGAAAGCCAAATGCCAGCCTCCAAATTGATCAAGGTATTGCTGGATACGGAAATCAGACTTGGCCGCGTCCGTGAAAACATCAATGGCCCCCGGATTATTGATCTGGATTTATTGTGTTATGGTGATCAGATCATCAATATCCCGCAACAGGATCATCAACCGCAATTGACATTGCCTCACCCCCGGCTCCACAACAGGGCATTTGTGCTTTACCCGATCCGGGATATCGCACCTGACTGGCATCATCCTGTCAGTGGAAAAACACCCGGCCAGTATATCGATGAATTAGGCCCGGAATTATTAAAATCACAACACATCAATAAAATATCCGACGAAACCTGCCTGTTCGGCACGGAATGGCCCGGTTCCGCTCAATCCGGAATATCATGAAAACTGCATTTTTGCTTGCCTTCCGGTGAATAGGGAAATATAAAGCCGCTCCTTCTTTATTCACACATCTTTATGAGGTGGCCAATGGCCCGCGTAACCGTCGAAGACTGCATCACCGAAGTCCCCAACCGTTTCAAACTTGTTATGCTGGCATCCCAGCGTGCCCGCGATATCCAGTCCGGATCATCCATTACGGTGGAACGGGACAATGATAAAAATCCCGTGGTTGCCCTTCGGGAAATTGCCGGGAAAACAGTTGATCTTGACGAGTTGGAAGAAGAACTGATCCAGGGTCTGCAAAAAATTGTCGAACATGACGAAATCGAAGACTTCGAAGAAGACGAAATGGACCTGCTCGCCATCCAACAGGAAATGAACCCGGATATGATCCATTCGGAAAACAGCGAAGGCGAAACCTCCGTTGAAATCACCATTGGCAGCAGCGAACAGGAAATCGCATCCGATCTGGCAGGCGAGGTTTTTGGCTCGGTTGCCGCCGAAGACACCCCCGAAGATGCTGCAAAGGCCCCGACCGAAGACGATCAATAAATCGCCCTCTGTCCAGCAAGCTTTTAAAAAGATTGCTGTATTTTGTTTATTATCCTTTTTTTTCGCCTCATGTGAACGTAAATTCATATGAGAGCCCGCTTGGGATAGTGTATTGTTCATTTACGGGAACAATCCGGGCAAAATCAGGATAGACAGATGATCCGGCAATACGAACTGGTCGAAAAAGTAAAATCATACGATCCGTCTGCGGATGAGGACGCGCTCAACCGCGCCTATGTATTTGCCATGAAAGCCCACGGTTCACAAACCCGGGCTTCGGGCGACCCGTACTTTTCCCATCCGTTGGAAGTCGCCGGCATCTTAACGGATTACAAAGTCGATAGCGCGTCCATTATCACGGCTTTATTGCATGACACCATTGAAGATACGGATACCTCGCTGAAACAGGTTGAAGACCTGTTCGGCAAGGATATTGCCCAACTGGTTGACGGGGTTACCAAATTAACCCGCATCGAATTTCAGTCCGATCAGGCCAAACAGGCTGAAAATTTCCGCAAATTCGTGTTGGCCATGTCCGAAGACATCCGTGTGTTACTGGTCAAACTGTCGGACCGTCTGCATAACATGCGGACTTTGAAATTTATTAAAAAGCCGGAAAAAAGGCACCGCATCGCCGCGGAAACCATGGATATCTATGCCCCGCTGGCGGAACGCATCGGCATGCAGGAGATGAAGACCGAGCTTGAAGAGCTGGCTTTTGAAGAACTGAACCCCGAAGCCCGGCGCAGCATCCGGCGGCGCCTTAAATTCCTGCGTGATCAGGGCGAAGGCCTGATTGAGCTGATCATCAGTGATATCGGCTCCGTGCTCAGGGAACACAATATCAAAGCCGATATTTCCGGCCGGGAAAAAACACCGTATTCGATCTGGAAAAAGATGCAGAAAAACGACATCGGTTTCGAGCAGCTTTCCGATATCATGGCATTCCGGATTATCGTCGACAGCGTTGAAGACTGTTACCGTACGCTGGGTGTCGCACACAGCGTCTATCCGGTCGTCCCCGGCCGCTTCAAAGATTATGTATCTACCCCCAAGCCGAACGGATATCAATCGCTTCATACCGGGGTGTTCGGCCCGGAACGCCACCGCATTGAATTACAGATCCGCACCCAGGACATGCACGACATCGCCACCAGCGGCGTCGCCGCGCACTGGAACTACAAACAGGGTGGCAACAAACAGGATGGACCGCAATACCGCTGGCTCAGGGAATTACTGGACATTCTGGAACAAACATCCGGACCGGAAGAATTCCTCGAACACACCAAACTTGAAATGTTTCAGGATCAGGTGTTTTGTTTTACCCCGAAAGGCGATCTGATCAATTTGCCGTTGGGCGCGACGCCGGTTGATTTTGCCTATGCGGTGCATTCCGAAGTGGGCGACCATTGCGTCGGCTGTAAAGTCAATGGCCGTATGGTTCCCCTGAAAAGCGTGTTGCACAACGGTGATCAGGTCGAAGTCATCACATCCAAAGCGCAAACACCGTCACCGACGTGGGAACGTTTCGTTGTCACCGGCAAAGCCCGGTCCCGCATCCGCCGCTTTATCCGCATGAAAGAGCGCGATCAATACGAACAACTGGGGCGTTCGATCCTGCAAACCGCATTCCAGAGCGAAGGCTATGATTTTACCGACAAGGCCCTGACCGGGGTTTTAAAAAAATTCAAATCGCCCGAAGTCGGCGATTTATGTGCCCAGGTCGGATCCGGCAATATTTCCGGTCCGGCCGTCGTCCATGCTGTTTACCCCGGAAGCCGCAGCAAACGCGGCCTTGAAAAAGTTGTCGAACTGGCGCGTCACCGTTTGAAATCGTCCCGAGGCAAAAAAAATGCCGACAAAAACAGGGTTTCCATCAATGGCCTGATCCCCGGCATGGCCATCCATTTCGCCGGATGCTGTCACCCGTTGCCCGGTGACCGCATTGTTGCCATCATCACCACAGGCAAAGGCGTCACCATCCACACCATTGATTGCGAAACACTGGAACAGTATTCCGATCAGCCGGAACGCTGGCTTGATGTATCGTGGAATATGGACAATCAACCAGATGAAGCCCATGTCGGACGTCTGAATTTAACAATTTTGAACAACCCCGGAAGTCTTGGCGATTTATCCATGATTATTGCCAAAAACCATGGCAATATTTCGAACCTGAAGATCATCAACAGAAGCCATGATTTTTTTGATTTACTGATTGATGTGGAAGTCCGTGACGTCAGGCATCTGACCGATGTGATCGCAGCCCTTCGCGCCAATCCGACCATTAACACCGTTGACCGGGCCCGCGGCTGAAACAGAAAGAAGGGACAACATGGAAAACAAGCTCCGCCTTGGCGTCAATATTGATCACGTCGCCACCATCCGCAATGCCCGTGGCGGCAAACACCCGGACCCGGTTCATGCCGCGCGTATTGCCGAGCAGGCCGGGGCCGATGGCATTACCGCCCACTTGCGCGAAGACCGCCGCCATATCACCGACGATGATATTGACCGCCTGATTGATACCCTGACCGTGCCGCTCAATTTTGAAATGGCGGCAACACCGGAAATGTTGCGTATCGCGCTTCGCCATAAACCCCATGCCTGTTGTCTGGTCCCTGAAAAACGCGAAGAACGCACCACCGAAGGCGGTCTCGACGTGGCCGGTGGTTTCGAAAACCTGAAACCTTATATCGAAACCCTGAACGAAGCCGGCGCCCGGGTATCGTTGTTCATTGAACCCGATGAACAACAGATCGAAGCGGCCAAGCGCATCGGAGCAGCGGTTGTTGAATTGCATACCGGGGCCTATTGCGATGCGCCCAAAGCCTTGCGCCCGAGACAGTTCGAGCGCATCCGACTGGCCGCCATATCGGCCCATGACCATGGTCTGGAATGCCATAGCGGGCACGGCCTGACCTATGACACGGTCGAAGCCATTGCCGCCTTGCCGCAAGTGGTGGAACTGAATATCGGTCATTTTTTAATCGGTGAAGCCATCTTCATAGGGCTGGAACAAGCCATATTGAAAATGCGCTCGTTGATGGACAAGGCACGCAGCCCGTCATGATTATCGGTATCGGCACGGATTTATGTGACATCCGCCGCATTGAAAAAACGCTTGAACGCTTCGGGGACAAGTTTACATCGCGGGTCTTCACGGAAACCGAATGCAAAAAAGCCTTGGGCAAACAACTGCCTGCGGCGTCATTTGCCCAGAGCTTTGCCGCCAAGGAAGCCTGCGCCAAGGCCTTGGGTACAGGTTTCAGAAACGGCGTTTTCTGGCGCGATCTGGCGGTCAGAAACAAACCCGGCGGTCAGCCGTTCATGGAATTGTCAGGCGGGGCAAAAAAACGTCTTGAAAGCCTGTTGCCGCCCGGAACGGTCGCCAACATTCAATTGTCGCAAAGCGATGAATATCCCATGGCCAATGCCGTCGTCATCATCGAAGCCGTTGCCGGACAACATGATACTTGACAGACGATGCCCTTGCTGGCTTGATCTGGCCCATTCAAATTTAAAAAACCATTCCTGTCTCTTGATATTTTTTGAAATGAAAAACGCATATGACGACGACTAACCAACAAGGTGGATGGCTCGACAGCCTCAAGACCATATTCTATGCCGTGCTCATCGCCATCGTCGTCAGGACGTTTGCGTACGAGCCATTCAACATTCCCTCAGGGTCGATGATGCCCACATTGCTGGTCGGGGATTATCTGTTCGTTTCCAAGTTTTCCTATGGTTACAGCCGTTATTCATTACCGTTGTCGTTACCGGTTTTACCGGAACGCATCTTTTTCACGGAACCCAAACGCGGCGATGTGGTGGTTTTCAAGTTACCCAGTGACAATGAAACAGATTATATCAAACGCATTGTCGGTTTGCCGGGCGATACCATTCAGGTTAAACAAGGCATTCTGTATATTAACGGAAAGCCGGTTAAAAGAAAACGTATCAATGAATTTGTCGACGATCAGGTCACGGGCGGCAGCCGCCGCATTCCGCAATACATCGAGTCCCTGCCCAACGGCAAACAGCACCTGATACTGGAACAAAACGATACCGGCTATATGGACAATACGCCGTTGTACGAAGTTCCCGAAGGTCATTATTTCGGCATGGGCGACAACCGCGATAATTCCCGGGACAGCCGATTTCTTGATGGCGTCGGCTACATCCCCAGAGAAAACCTTATCGGACGTGCCGAGTTCAAATTTTTCTCGGTCAATGGCACAGCCAGCAAGTTCTGGCAATGGCCAGATACGCTCAGGTTAAACCGGTTTTTCACGGCAATCGAATGAAGCACATTGTAAAACAAAGCACAAAACGTAAAAATGAGCCTGAAAACAAGGCCAAGACTGATAACGCGTCCAACCTGAAAGCCCTTGAAAAAAACCTTGGGCATCGTTTTAAAAATCAAAATTTGCTGACTCAAGCCTTGCGTCACGCAAGTTCCACACAAAACCGGCTGCAATCCAATGAAAGGCTGGAATTTCTCGGTGACCGTATTTTGGGAATGGTGATTGCAGAACATTTGCTGGATCGTTTTCCGAAAGACCCGGAAGGCGCTCTTGGTTACCGATTTACTTCGTTAACACGGGCAGAAACATTAACCCGTATCGCCGAAGACATTCAATTGGGGAACGTTATCCGCATATCCGGCGAAGACAAAGCCAACGCCAATATGCTGGCCGATGCCGTCGAAGCCCTGATCGCAGCCCTTTATCTGGATGGTGGTCTGGATGCAGCGAAATCATTCATATTGCGCCATTGGCAAACGGTCATACAGGAACATCCAGAGCCAACCAAGGATGCCAAGACCCGGCTTCAGGAATGGCTGCAAAAATCAGGCGATACTTTGCCTTTCTATGAAGTGACCGCGCGCACCGGTACTGACCACGCGCCACAATTTACGGTATTGGTGACCCTGCCGGACGGTCAATCGGCGACCGGGTCCGGGTCATCCAAACGGGCAGCTGAACAACAGGCCGCCAAAACAATGATTGAAAAACTTTTGCCGCGAAAAGAGCTGCAAACATGACATCCATGACATCACAAAACACGGAAAACAAAGAAACGCGGGCCACGTTTTACGCCATACTTGGTGCTCCCAATGTGGGTAAATCAACGTTGCTGAACCGTTTTGTCGGCACCAAGGTTTCCATTGTTTCGCCAAAAGTACAAACCACCCGGACCCGGGTTCTGGGCATCGCCATGGTTGATAATGCCCAGATCGTTTTCATTGATACGCCGGGCATCTTTACGCCGCAAAAACGCCTTGACCGGGCCATGGTCGCCGCCGCATGGAGCGGGGCCGGGGACGCCGACCGTGTGATCTTGCTGGTTGACGCTTCCCGCGGCATCGACAGCAATACGGCTGCGATTATCAAGGGTTTGGAAAAAACGGAACGTTCAGCGATTTTAATTATCAACAAAGTTGATCTGGTGGATAAAACCGAATTGCTGGCTCTGGCGCAAAGGCTGAATGAAACCGGTCTGTTCACAGACACCTTCATGATATCGGCGGAAAATGGTGACGGCGTTGATGATTTACTGGCATTTTTGGCCGATCAGGCACCGTTAAGCCCGTGGTTTTTCCCCGAAGACCAGATATCCGATATGCCGGGGCGGTTGCTGGCGGCTGAAATCACCCGGGAAAAACTGTTTTTGCAACTTCATCAGGAACTCCCATACGCAACAACGGTTGAAACGGAAACATGGGAAAATTTCGACGATGGCAGCGTTAAAATAAGACAGATCATCTTTGTTGAACGGGACAGCCAAAAAGCCATTATTCTTGGCAAGGGCGGAAGCCGCATCAAATCACTGGGCGCGGCATCAAGGAAAGAACTGGAACAAATACTTGAATGCAAGGTGCATTTATTTCTGTTTGTCAAAGTTCGCGAAAACTGGGGCAATGATCCGGAACGCTATCGCGACTGGGGACTGGATTTCAACGCCTGACAACGGTGAGCTACCATGGACTGGATTGATGACGGATTTGTCCTGACGGCACGAAAACACGGTGAAAGCTCAGCCATCGTCAGCTTGCTGACGCGCAACCACGGACGTCACAACGCACTGGTCAAGGGCGGCAACAGCAAACAAAAACGCGCCACATTGCAACCGGGAAACCTTATAGAGGCCCAGTGGCACGCACGGCTTGCCGATCAGCTTGGTCATTACAACTGTGAACTGAAAACGCCGTTTGCCGCCCGGGTGATGTATGACCCGCTCGCACTGGCAGGGTTGGGCGCATTGATCGCCATCACAGAAGTGGTGCTTCCGGAAAAGCAACCGTATCCGGTTTTGTTTGATGGTTTTTCGGTGCTTATGGCCGCGTTTTCGGAAACGGACTGGCCAACGGTCTATGTCAAATGGGAACTGGGATTATTGTCCGAACTGGGTTTCGGGCTTGACCTTGGTCAGTGCGCCATGACCGGGGTTAAAGATAACCTGAGCCATGTGTCGCCAAAAACCGGGCGCGCCGTTTGCCGTGATGTTGCCCGGCCATATATGGATAAATTACTGCCATTACCGCAATTTTTAACCATCCCCGGTCAACATGGCACCCGGGACGAAATCATTCAGGCATTGGCCCTGACCGGATATTTCCTGAAACGCCATGCCGCGCCGCATTTGAAAAACGGCTTGCCGCCCGCGCGCAAACGGCTGATTGAAAGACTGAACAAACGCTCGAAAACCGCGGACTAATCGATGCAATCCAGATTATCAGCCGTCATTCGGCCATTACTGGCTTCGATCAATTCATAGGTGACTTTTTGACCTTCCTGCAGACTGTCAAGGCCTGCTTTCTGTACGGCGGTGATATGAACAAAAGCATCACTGCCGCCATCAGAGGGTTCTATAAAACCATACCCTTTTGATCGGTTAAACCACTTAACGACGCCGTCGGACATTGTACTCTCCATCTTCATTACCTGACAAACCGGATTGGATATCCATTCAATGTGGTTATTGATCACGGCCTTGACAAGAGTGATGATCAAATATCCATAAAAAAAACCCACCCGCACAAGAGTTTGATTGTTTAGCGTATCCGGATACTATATATTGCGGCGTATTCAGGTTTTTCTTTGCTTTTTCTTCAACGTTAATGACGTTTCGGGATCTATATCTATGGCTAAAACGGCAATTACAGGCGACATCCGCGATACCCGGTTAAGCGACGCTCTGGGCGAACGCTATCTTGCCTATGCTCTGTCAACCATCAAATCCCGATCACTGCCCGATGTGCGCGATGGTTTAAAACCCGTTCACCGCCGTATTCTCTATGCCATGCGTCAACTCAAACTGGACCCCAAAACCGGGTATAAAAAATGCGCCCGGGTAATCGGTGACGTTATTGGCAAATATCATCCCCACGGCGACAGTGCCGTTTATGACACGCTTGTCAGGCTGGCACAGGAATTTGCCGTACGCTACCCATTGGTCGACGGGCAGGGCAATTTCGGCAACATTGACGGCGATAACGCCGCCGCCATGCGTTATACCGAAGCCCGCATGACCGCCGTTGCCGCCGCCTTGCTTGACGGCATTGACGAAGACACCGTGGATTTCAGGGACACCTATGACGGCGAAGACGAAGAACCGTTTGTTTTACCGTCACGTTTTCCCAATTTGCTGGCCAACGGCTGTGCCGGGATCGCCGTTGGCATGGCTACCAACATTCCGCCGCATAATGTGGGTGAATTGTGTGACGCTTTGGCCCATTTGATCAAACATCCGAACGCCAGCTTTGAAAAAATTGTCAGCTTTATCCCGGGGCCGGATTTTCCAACAGGCGGGGTCTTGGTTGAAAGCCTTGAAAACATAACCGAAGCCTACCGCACGGGGCGGGGCGGTTTCCGGCTAAGGGCGCGTTTTGAAACCGAAGATCTGGGCCGGGGCACGTTTCAGATCATCATCACTGAAATCCCGTATCAGGTCCAGAAATCGAAACTGATTGAAAAAATTGCAGAGTTGATCAGTTCCAAAAAACTTTCCCTTCTGGTCGATGTCCGGGACGAGTCGACTGCTGAGGTCCGGATTGTGCTGGAACCCAGAAACCGCAACGTTGAAGCCAATGTTATCATGGAACATCTGTTCAAACTAACCGACCTTGAAGTCCGGATCGGCCTGAATATGAATGTCCTTGACGGCGGCACCATTCCGGGTGTCATGAACATCCGCCAGGCATTGCAGGCTTTTCTTGATCACCGCAAAGATGTGCTTGAACGGCGGTCCCGGTTCCGCTTGAAAAAAATCGAACACCGGCTTGAAATTCTGGGCGGCTTGTTGATTGCCTATCTCAATCTGGATGAAGTGATCCGCATTATCCGCTTTGACGACAAACCGAAACAGGCTTTGATCGATGCCTTTGCTCTAACGGAAATACAGGCCGAAGCCATATTGAACATGCGCCTCAGGCAACTGCATAAACTGGAAGAAGCCGAAATCAGAAAAGAAAACGATGCCCTGACCGGGGAAGCCGCCGGGATCAGGGAATTACTCGGCAACGAAGATTTGCGCTGGAAAGTCATCGGCGAAGAAATTGCCGATATCCGCAAACAATTCGGACAGAAAACCGATCTTGGCAAACGCCGGACAACGATGGGTACAGCACCGACGGCGGATATTGTTTCGCTGGACACATTTATTGAAAAAGAGCCAATTACCATTGTGGCTTCGGAAAAAGGCTGGATACGGGCGATAAAAGGCCACGTTGAAGATAGCGCCTCCATCAAATACAAAGACGGCGACCGGGGTCGCTTTGTTTTTCATGCCCAGACCACAGACAAACTTGTTCTGTTTTCAACGAACGGACGGTTTTACACCATTGGATGTGATAAATTGCCGGGCGGGCGCGGTCATGGGGAGCCGATCCGCCTGATGATCGATATGCCAAGCGGCCATGACATTGTCAGCCTGTTTGTCCATAATGGCGACCGCAAGTTGATCATCGCCTCGGATACGGGCAGGGGATTTGTCGCACTGGAAAAAGATGTCGTTGCCCAGACCAAAAGCGGGCGACAGGTTCTGAATTTAAATCCGGGCGAAGAAGCCGCCGTTTGCAGCTTCATCAGCCCCGATCATGACGGCGTTGCCGTATTGGGCGAAAACCGCAAACTTTTGATTTTTTCCATTGACGAATTACCGGTCATGGCCCGGGGCAAGGGCGTTATTTTACAGCGCTATGCCAAGGGCGGGCTGGCCGATGTTGCCGGTTTATCCTTGGGCGAAGGCCTGACCTGGCAAACAGGCTCCGGAATCCGGTCGGAAAAATCCATCACGCCATGGATTGGAAAACGGGCCCAAAGCGGACATTTGCCGCCAAAAGGATTCCCCAGATCGAACCGCTTCGGCACACCGCCGGGCCGGGGAAGTTAACCGATTTTTTCCAGCGCAACAGGCAAACGCACAATGAACGGAGTGAGCGGTTTACTTGAAGTGATACAGCTGATAATAATACCCTGAAATTTACCTGTCCCCTTCAAAGAAAGCGCCAAAGAAAGCGCGAATGAAAGCGCACATGCGAAAAAAAAGGAAATTTGATGAAAACCTTATCCGCTTATAACCAGCAAACCTTAATGAACGTGATCTGGCCCGAAGCCGGCACCAATAAAGCCCTTGATATCCTCCGGTTGATAACGATATCCGTCATCGGCAGCCTGTTATTAACGGTTTCCGCCAAAATTCAGGTGCCGTTTTATCCGGTGCCCATGACCATGCAAACATTCGTCGTGCTGGCGATGGCGATGGCTTTGGGACCGCGTCTGGCCGTTGCCGCTTTAACACTCTATCTGGCCGAAGGGGCCATGGGACTTCCTGTTTTCTCGGGCACGCCTGAAAAAGGTTTGGGGCTGGCCTATATATTTGGACCCACCGGCGGTTATTTGCTGGGATTTGTTTTCGCAACCCTGATTGTCGGCAAGCTGGCGGAAAAAGGCTGGGACCGGAATTTTGCCGGGACCGCCACGGCGATGCTGATTGGCAATATGGCCATTTATGTGCCCGGAATTTTGTGGCTTGGCAGTCTGTTGGGATGGGACAAACCGGTGCTGGAGTGGGGACTTTACCCGTTCCTGTATGGCGACCTTGCCAAGTTGGCTTTGGCTACAGCCATTTTGCCACTGGTCTGGAAAACCCTGTCCCGCCTTAAAAAATAAATTCCCGTTATAAGGATGAAAAATCAAGAACCGCGGCCACCCGGTTGCGGTTCTTTTTTTTGACCGGGA